>WBZL01000128.1_pt1 | contig 77195 bp, 64 predicted proteins | sample 5204291 | NCBI WGS metagenome assembly WBZL01 (sample SAMN12344345, study PRJNA552823) | activated sludge metagenome | biome: Activated sludge suspended growth; feature: Nitrification reactor; material: Wastewater; isolation source: activated sludge from nitrification reactor of wastewater...
GGGCAGCCTTTTGTGGCCTGGGTGAAGGCGGCGTTTGGCTGGATTTGGGAGGTTGTCAAACGCAACGCTGATCTTAAAGGATTTCATGTCTTGCCCAATCGTTGGGTAGTTGAACGAACATTCGGCTAGTTAAACAATTACCGTCGGTTGAGCAAGGATTATGAAGAGCTACCTCATACCAGCGAGACCTTTATTTACTTGGCAATGTCCCATATCATGGTACGCCGATTGGCCCGAACCAATCGGTTCGAGAAGTAGAATTATTTTTCAAACAGTCTCTTAGAAGTTCAACTTCTCAGAAGAAGTTGAACTTCTTGCGTAACTTATTTAATCCTCGTTCCTTAGGGAGGCGTTTACCATCATCAAACACCTCCCATCGCCGACATCATCCGCGAAAAACCGCCTTAATCTGCGCCCTCTGCGCAACCACTTTCCTTACTCAAACCGCACTTCCCGTCCCGTCCGCTGGCTTTCATAAATTGCATCCAAAATTTGCATCACCTGGCGCGACTGCTCCGCCGGAACTGGCGACGGCGCACCGTCCACCAGTGCCTGGGCAAACTCCACGCACTCCAGCGCGTGCGGCTCCATGCTGTCCTTCGTCAGCCGCAGCGACCGCGCATAAAGCTGCTGCGTGCTGTTGTTGCTCTCATACAGCTCACACTTCGGCCAGTGGCTGCCACCCTTGGTCCCATAAAGCCACATCTGCATATCCTCCCCCGCCGTGTCGTGGTGCAGCAGCCAGCTTACCTCCAGCACCAATGTCGCCCCGTTGTCAAAACGCACAAAGGCCGAAGCAAACTCCTCCACGTCAAAAATCTCCTGCGGAATCGCCCCGCCCCAAATGCTAAACGCTCCTGGCTGTTTGGCTAACTCCGTCCGCGCCACCCCTGTCACCGACACCGGTTTGGGGTTGCCCATAAACCACAGCGTCAAGTCCAGAATATGCACCCCAATGTCAATACACGCCCCGCCCACCGCCTGCTCTTTAACAATAAAGCCGGGGCGTGTGGGAGCCAGGGCGCGGCGCAGCATCCAGGAGCGGGCGTGGTAAACATCGCCCAGCACCCCGGCGTCAATTTCCTGCTTCATCGCCTTCGAGTTGCCTTTGAAGCGGAAATGTTGTGCCGTCATCAGCATTTTGCCGGTGGCATCGCGGGCGGCGATCATTTTGTCTACTTCGGCGGGGTTGGGAGCCAGCGGTTTTTCGCACAAAACGTGTTTGCCCGCTTCCATGGCGGCCACGGCCAGCGGGGCGTGGTAGTTGTTGGGGGTGCAGATGTCAATGATGTCAATATCGGGGTCGTTGATGATGTCGGCCGGCCGTGTGTAGAGCCGGGGAATGTTGTTTTCCTGCCCCCATTGGGTCAACACCGCTTCGTTGATGTCGCTGCCCGCGATGACTTCGGTGTGAGGGGAAGCTGCCCAGCCGGGCAGGTGGGTATGGGCAATGCCGCCCACGCCGATAATGCCTACTTTTAAGGTCATGTCCTTGTAAACTCCTCTTCAGGTGGTGGCTGCGAGGCTGTGCCCCTCAGACCACAAAAATAAAGCTCCCCAATTGTGACACAACACCAGGAGGATTCCAAAATCGGCGCGGGGAGACCTCAAAGGTTCCAGAAAACCTTTGAGGTCTTTCGGCAGCCTACATAGGATGGTCATAAACATAGAAAATGTAATCTTGTGACACGGTTTTAACACCCAAATCGTTTAACAGCCTGAGCAGTTGGGCGCGGTGGTCGGTGCCATGGTTGACCACATGCAGCAACACTTGCCACACCAGCAGACCCTTATCTTCTTCTGGCTCTGTGATCGGCTTTGTAAACAGCATGTCGTCCTGCAAGGTTGCCAAGTAATCGCGCATCCCTTGCTCAATGCTATCCCAACAGATACGAATAGCCTGGCGGTCGTCATTAGGCGTTTGGGGCAATGGTTCCGCCGGTTCAATCCCTTGCAGCTCGCAGAACCATATTGCATCCACTTCCATCAGGTGAACAATTTGCTCATGTACTGAGCCATGTGAATAGTTGTCGCCTTGCGCAAACTGCTCATGTGACAGCGGCATAATGTAGCTGTTCCACATGTGGCGGTTTTCCGCGAAATGATAGTTGTAAAAATGGCGAAAAGCGTCGGCGTTCATATTGTTTTATGCTCCTTATGGCAATGCTTTTGCGCTTATTTTAGAACTTTTGTTCTTGCGCGGCAATCAATGCGACAGTATGTGACGAGTGCCAGCTTTGGGTCTGGGTCAAAAATTTATATAGTTGTCTATACAAATTTTTGTGATATATTCCCCGCATGGACATCGCCTTGAATAGTTATGCACCCAAATACTTTGTGCTTAGCCAGCATTTGCGGCAGCAAATTGTCACCGGTGAGCTACAGCCGGAAAACCAGTTACCAACTGAGGAAGTACTCGCCAAAACGTTTGCCGTTAGCCGTGGTACCGTTCGCAAAGCGATTGATTTGTTGGAAAGCCAGCGGCTGGTGCGGCGTGAACAGGGGCGCGGCACCTTTGTGGCCGATCCTGTCAAAGACCGGCTGGTGGGCTTTAGCCTGAGCAATTTTGCCCAGGAGATGCAGCAGCAGCAGCGTCGTCCCGGCACGCAACTGCTGCAGCAGGAGATCGTACCGGCTTCGGCAGTGGTGGCAGCGCGGTTGGAATTGGCGGTAGGGGAACCGGTCATTACGATTTGTCGGCTGCGGCTAGCCGACAACCAGCCAATTCTTTATGAAGAGCGTTTTTTGCGGGCAACGCTTTGCCCGCAGTTGGCGACGGAGGATGTGGAGAATCAATCCATCCACTGGCTGCTGGTTCACAAGTACAAGCTGCCGCTGGTGCGGGTGACGCATACGGTGGAGATGAAGCCTGTGGAGCCAAAGGTGGCCGAGTTGCTGCAAGTTGCGCCACAAACGGCCGTTTTTGCGGTTGACCGTCTTACGTATACGCGGGTGGAGGGGGAGGTAAAAACGGCCGTTTTCTACCACGCCCTCTGCCGCAGCGACGAAATACAGTTCAGAACACAGTTCAATGCCCTTATTTAAGCGTTATTAGCGATTGAGATTGGAGATTGGTGAACCTTCATCAATCTCCAATCTCCAATCGCTAATCTCCCAAAACGGAGTATCCCATGAAACGAACCATCCACGCCCCACGAGGCACCCAGTTAAGCTGTAAAAATTGGCAAATTGAAGCCGCCTACCGTATGTTGCAAAACAACCTCGACCCCGTTGTCGCCGGCGACCCCGACAACCTCATCGTCTACGGCGGGCGCGGCCGCGCCGCCCGCAACTGGGCCGCCTTCGATGCCATCCTCGAATCCCTGCGCCAGCTAGAGCCAGACGAAACCCTTATGGTGCAATCTGGCAAACCCGTCGCCGTCTTTCGCACCCACACCGATGCCCCCCGCGTCCTCATCGCCAACTCCAACATCGTCCCTGCCTGGGCCACCCAGGCCAACTTTGACAAATGGGAAGCTGACGGGCTGATGATGTACGGCCAAATGACCGCCGGAAGTTGGATCTACATCGGCACGCAGGGGATTTTGCAGGGAACCTACGAAACCTTTGGCGCCCTGGCGCGGCAGCAAGGGTGGCCGTCGCTCAAGGGCAAATTTGTGCTAACGGCCGGTTTGGGTGAAATGGGCGGCGCGCAGCCGCTGGCCGTTACCATGAACGGCGGCGTAGGGCTATTTGTCGAAGTAGACCGCTGGCGTGCCGAGCGGCGGCTGTCGCTGCGGCAAGTAGACGTGATGACCGACAATCTGGAAGAGGCAATGACCTGGGTTGAAGAAGCCGTCGCTGCCGAACAAGCAAAATCCATCGCCCTGGTTGCCAATGCCGCCGAGGTGCTACCCCGGCTGGTGGAGCTGGGCATCCGTCCCGATGTCGTCACCGACCAAACCTCTGCCCATGACCCGATGTATGGCTACATTCCCACCGGGCTGTCGCTGGAAGAAGCGGCCGCCCTGCGCGTCAGCGACCCCGACGGCTACCGGCAGCGGGCAATGGATTCGATGACGGCACATGTGCAGGCGATGCTCGATTGGCAAAAGCAGGGGGCAATCGTTTTTGACTATGGCAACAATCTGCGCCAGCGGGCCTATGACAACGGGCTAAAAGAGGCGTTCAACTATCCTGGCTTTGTCCCCGCCTACATTCGCCCCCTCTTTTGCGAAGGGAAAGGCCCCTTCCGCTGGGTGGCGCTGTCGGGCGACCCCGAAGATATTTATGCCACCGACCGCGCCATTCTGGAGCTATTCCCCGAAGATGAGCACCTGGCGCGGTGGATTCAGATGGCGCAGCGGGATATTGAGTTCCAGGGGCTGCCGGCCCGCATTTGCTGGCTGGGGTACGGGGAACGGGCGCGGGCGGGGCTGAAATTTAACGAGATGGTGGCTTCGGGCGAGCTAAAAGCTCCGATTGTGATTGGGCGGGATCATCTGGACAGCGGTTCGGTTGCTAGCCCCAACCGGGAAACGGAAGGGATGAAGGATGGGTCGGACGCGATTGGCGACTGGCCGATTTTGAACGCGCTGATCAACACGGCGGCGGGGGCGACATGGGTCAGCTTTCACCACGGAGGTGGCGTGGGGATTGGCTACAGCCTGCACGCCGGGCAGGTGATTGTGGCCGATGGTACGCCGGAAGCAGCCAAACGGCTGGAGCGCGTGCTGACGGTTGACCCCGGCATGGGGGTGGTGCGGCACGTGGATGCGGGATATGAACGGGCGGTTGAGGTGGCGAAGGAACGCGGGGTGAAGATTCCGATGATGGGATAGAGACCTGCAGAGCGGGTGGGAGGCATTCCCGCGCTCTGCGTGGGAATGAGCCAAGAGTTTTTTGTTGCAATAACTGACGTTTTTCTGCTAAGATGCAGTATGCAATTTGAAAAGTTTGTTAAGAAAGTAAAGCCCGTCGGTATTTTTGAGAGCAGTCTTGTCTGGCCGTTTTATGATTCGCCGCAGCAGGCGCAGCGGCAGTTGAGCGACTGGACACGAGCAGGAAAGCTGGTGCAACTGCGGCGGGGCGTTTATACGTTTGCGGCACCTTATGGGGACGAACGGCCGTTAAGCTACGTCGTTGCCAATCGAATGGTTCAGCCATCTTATGTCAGCCTACAGTCGGCCTTGTCCTACTACGGCATGATTCCCGAACACGTGGCAGCTGTGACCAGCGTGACGACAGGGCGACCTATAAAGCTGGTCAATGATTATGGCTATTTTATGTATCGCTGCATTAAACCATCCTTTTTCTATGGTTTTCGCTATTGGCAAATCTCTCTTACGCAGTCGGCGCTCATAGCGACACCTGAAAAGGCATTGCTTGATCTCATTTACCTGACCCCTGATAGCGATAATCCGGCCTATATTCAGGAATTAAGGCTACAGAATCTGGAAATCATTGATGTGGAACGGTTGCAACAGTTCGTTGAACGGTCTGGACGGCCAAAACTGGAAAATGCTATGCCACATATTCTGCGCGAAGTAAAAGAGGATTTGAACTGGGTTACTTTATGAAGCCATATCTTAAGCAACTCCTGGACGGTACAACTGATATTCAAGCGGGGTTGCCTGTTGTGCGTGAATATTTGCAAGCACGTATTTTGGAAGGGTTGCAGAAGTCAGGTGCCTTTCAATGTTTGGCATTTCACGGTGGTACTTCGCTCCGTTTTCTCTATGATATTCCGCGCTATTCGGAAGATCTGGATTTTGCGCTTGAATTCCATCCTGAGCAGTATGACTTTCAACGGTATCTGGCGACGCTTGAGCGTATTTTTTTGGCTGAAGGTTATGCTGTCGAAGTTCGTGCCAAGCCTGACCAACCTGTTGTCAACAAAGCATTGATTCGTTTTCGTGGCTTGTTTTATGAAATGGGTTTGTCACCCTATGACACGCAGGTCTTTATGATCAAGCTGGAAGTAGATACAAATCCCCCGCCGAAAGCTCATTGTGAAAGCACCATTGTCCAGCGATATGTTGATTTGCATTTGGTTCATCATGATCGGGCATCGCTGTTGGCTGGTAAATTGCAGGCGGTGTTGAATCGAGTGTATGTCAAGGGGCGTGATTGGTATGATCTGTGGTGGTACTTGAACCAGTCTGATTGGCCGCAGCCTAATTTTGACTATTTGAACAGTGGTATGAGGCAAGCGGGAATTGATGATCTAACTTTTACAGCAGAAAATTGGAAGGAAATTGTGCGGGAGAAGGCAGAAGGGCTGGATTGGACGGCCGTTTTGCGAGATGTCGAGCCATTTATCATAAAAGGTGAACAGCAGCGAGATTTTAATCAGGTACGCCTGCTTGAATTATTGGGAAGTTAGGAGATTGAAAGATTGAGAGACTGGAAGACTTGTTGGTCTCTTAATCTCCCAATCTCTTTTTTGACGTATGATTATAGTTAGTGGACAGGATTTACAGGTTGATGATGTGGTTGGGGTGGCAAACGGCCGTTCTGTGCAACTGGCTGAGGCGGCAATTCCGGGCATGGTGCGGTCAAGAACGGCCGTTAACCAACTCGTCGCCCAGGGAAAAATCGCCTACGGCATCACCACCGGCTTTGGCCGGTTCAAGGACAAGCTCATTTCACCCGACCAGGTGAAACAGCTACAGCTCAATTTGGTTCGCAGCCACGCCGTCGGCGTAGGGCCACTGCTCGACGAGCGCACCGTTCGCGCCATGCTGCTGGTTCGCGCCAACACCCTGGCAATGGGCTACAGCGGCGTGCGCCCGGAAGTCGTGCAACTGCTGCTCGACATGCTCAACGCCGGGGTTCACCCCGACATCCCGGCGCAGGGGTCGCTGGGAGCCAGCGGCGATTTGGCACCGCTGGCCCATTTGGCCCTGGTGCTGATTGGCGAAGGGACGGCGCGGCTGGGCGGCGAACGGCTGGGCGGCGGCGAGGCGTTGGCGGGGGTAGGTTTGCAGCCGCTTGAGCTACAGGCCAAAGAAGGGCTGGCACTGCTGAATGGCACCACCTTTATGGTGGGGCTGGGGGCGCTGCTGGCGCGGCGGGGGGTCAATCTGGCGCTGTCGGCCGACATGGCGGCCTGCATGACGCTGGAAGCACTTAAAGGCACCGACCGCGCTTTTGATGCTCGTGTTCATGCGGTGCGGCCACACCCGCGCCAAATGGATTGCGCTGCCTTTTTGCGGAATCTGCTGGCGGGCAGCGAAATGCTGCGAACCGATGACCCCAACAACGTGCAGGATCCGTACACGCTGCGCTGTGTGCCGCAGGTGCATGGGGCGGTGCGGGATTCGGTGGCCTATGCCAAGTGGGTGATTGATATTGAGCTGAATTCGGCCAATGACAACCCGCTGATTTTTGTGGATGAGGCGACGGGGCAGATTGATGTGGTGTCGGCGGGGAATTTCCACGGGGAGCCGATTGCCCTGGCGATGGATTATATGAAGCTGGGCGTGACCGACATGGGCAATATGAGCGAGCGGCGGATAGCGCGGCTGGTGGATGCGGATAGCAATGGGGGGGTGCTGCCGATGTTTTTGACGGAGCAAGGGGGGCTGCAAAGTGGGCTGATGATGGCGCAGTATACGGCGGCGGCGCTGGCTTCGGAGAACAAGGTGTTGGCGCACCCGGCGAGTGCGGATTCGGTGCCGAGCAGTGCTAATATTGAGGATCATGTGAGTATGGGGGCAACGGCCGTTCGTCACACGGAAAAGGTACTGGAACACGTGGAGACGATTGTTGCCATTGAAATGCTGGCGGCGGCGCAGGGGATTGATTTGCGCTGGCGGCGGGAGGGTGTGAAGGCGTTGGGGGCAGGAACGGCCGTTGCTTACCACCTGATCCGCGAAAAAGTCCCGTTTTTAACCGACGATACGGTACTCGCCACCCACATCGAAGCCGTGCGCCTACTGGTTGCTTCTGGCACAATCAAGCGAGCCGTGGAAGCGGCGATTGAATAAGAAAGATTGGGACGCAGATTGACCTGATATGCCTGATAAAAAATCAGTTGAATCAGGTCAATCTGCGTCCCATTTCTTCTGGAAGGAGAGAGGAATGAGTTGTCCATTAACGGCCGTTTCGGCCGCCTTTGACCCCCTGGATTTGCAAGACCCGTTTCCGCTGCTGCGGCAGGCTCGTGCCGAGGAGCCTGTTTTTTACAACGACGACATCGGCTACTGGGTTGTCACCCGCTACGACGACATCAAGGCCATCTTCCACGACCACGACACCTTCACCGCTGCCAACACCATCACCCCCATCGTCCCCTTTTCCGACGACGTGCGGGCGATGCTGCAAGCGGGTCACTACACCCCCGTGCCGGTGCTATCCAACAACGTGCCGCCCGGCCACACCCGCATTCGCAAGCTGGTCAACCGGCTCTTTTTGCCCCGCCGCATGCGCGATTTTGCCCCGGCCATTCGCCAGCTTGCCCGCCGCCGCCTGGCCTCGTTTATTGGGCAGGGGGAGGCCGACATTGTGGCGGCGTTGACCTATGAGTTCCCGGCTCTGGTGCTGTTTCACGTGCTGGGGGTGCCGGATGAAGACGTGGCGCAGGTGAAAGCGTGGGCGGGGAATCGGATTGAGCTGTATTATGGGCGGCCAACCGCCGCCGAACAGCTTGAGCGCACGCAACACCTCGTTCCTTTTTGGCACTATGTGGTGGCTCTGGTGCAGCGCAAGCTGGCAAACCCAGCCGACGATTTGACCAGCGATCTGATTCGGATGCGCGGCGGTGATGACGCGGTGCTGACCATTAACGAAATTGCCAGTTGTATGATTACGCTGCTGGTGGCGGGGCATGAGACGACGACCTCGCAAATGGGCAACAGCTTGCTCCACCTGCTGCACGACCGCGCCAAATGGGCGGAACTGTGCGCAGAGCCAGATTTGATTCCGCAAGCGGTGGAGGAGATGCTGCGCTATGACCCGTCGGTTTGCACGTGGCGCCGTTTCATGTCCAAGGCAGCGGTCATCAATGGGGTGGAGCTTCCGGCCGGCGCCAACTTGCTGCTCATGCTGAATTCGGCCAACCGGGACGAGGCGATTTTCCCGGAGCCGGACGAAGTTGTGTTCGACCGCCCCAACGTAAAAGACCATTTGGCCTTTGGTTATGGCATTCATTACTGCGTGGGCGCACCGCTGGCGCGGCTGGAAATGGAGGTGCTGCTGGAAGAAATGACCCGCCACATGCCGTCGCTGCGGCTGCTGCCAAACCAACAGGTGGGCTACACGCGCAATATTTCCTTTCGCGGCCCGGTGTCGCTGCGGCTGGCGTGGGATGAGCGGGGAATTGGGGATTAGAGATTGGAGATTGGGAGATTACCTGTAGAAGTTCAACTTCTCAGAAGAAGTTGAACTTCATGTTGAACTATCGGCTAAATAGCAATGGCTGATTTGGTGGAGAGGTAGCGGGCATAGTTGAGAACTTCTGTGCCTGCTGGCTGGGGCAAGAGGGCGACAACCTGGGCAACTTGTTCCGACACAGGTACGGCTTGTTCGGTTGAGGCTTGCCAGACAACAATAAACTGTTTACGTTTGAGTGGGCATAGCGCAATTGTTTCACCAAGCTCATTTATAAACTCTGTCTCAAAGGTGTTGCTGTCGTATTGATGTACCAAAGTACCTTGTATACCTGCAGGTAAATCTTCCGCTGGTATTGGGTAAAGGAGTTCGACAACATCAAAAGGCTGGGCTTCAATCATTTTCTTTGGTTCCTGTGACATACAAGGTGGTGAGAAAGGCAGTATTACTTTTTTCAGGAACTAGCCAACCTGTACGCACGATAGCTGTTTGATTCTGGAGACCCTGTATCATGAGGTCAACTTGTAAATGAGTCCCATGCTGATCCTTTCTAATAATAGACGCTTCAGCCGTTAGAGCTTTGGTTTCAATTTGATGGCGCAGCGCAGTGTAGTTTGCTGTCGTATACCCCAAGGCAGCGGCAAAAACCCGCGCTTTATGCTTGCCTTCTGGGTGCTTAACATTTAAGGCATATTGCGTGAATTTGGCAATTGGTGTGGTTAGTTGATCAGCAAAATCACGTAATTGCATAGACACATTTTAATGGGTGCTGTAAGCGGTGTCTAGTGGTTGATAGTTTTCCTGAATATCGTTAACTGAAAACCGATTACAGCGACAAGGAGGGTAGAGGTGAAGAAGATACCGGAGAAACTGGTCGGGTGTTGGCACCCGGTGGCGTATAGCCATGAGGTCGCGGCGGATGCGCCGTATGGGACGATGCTGCTGGATGAGGCGGTGGTGATTTGGCGAACGGCCGATAATCAGCCCCACGCCATGCAGGATTTGTGCATCCATCGCGGCACCGCTCTGTCGCTGGGGTGGCTCAAAAACGATTGCGTCGTCTGTCCCTATCACGGTTGGGAATACAACACCGACGGCCACTGCGTCAAGATTCCGCAAAAGCTGGGGGTTTCCATTCCCACGAAGGCGCGGGTGAAGCGGTACCATTGCCAGGAGCGGTATGGACTGATTTGGGTGGCCCTGGCTGACCCCATCTACCCGCTGCCGGAACTCCCGGAGCTGGAAAACGGGGCGTGGAAGGTGGTAAACACGGGGCCGTTTGATTGGAAAAGTGATGCGTCGCGGCAGGTGGAGAATTTTACCGACTTCGGCCACTTTCCCTGGGTGCATCCGGGGCTGCTGGGGGATCCGGAACGGCCGTTAGTCCCCGACCACGACGTCGAAATCCGCGACCACATCCTCCACTACACCATCGTCCGCCCCGAAGCCCCCAACAGCGACGACTTTCCCGTTTTTGCCAACGAGGAAGTGGTCAAACCCGAACGGCGCAGCCGCTACGAGCTGCACCTGCCCTACACCATCGTCCTGCGGCTGGGGTGGGGGGGCGAAAAAGGGATGGTCTACTTCTTTGTTTCGCAGCCCATTAGCCACAACCGCTGTCGCGGCTACTGCATCATTGGCCGTAACTATGATTTGGAGCAACCCGATACCGTGCTGCAAGCGTTTGAAGACACCATCTTTGGGCAAGACCAGCGGATTGTGGAGTCACAGCGGCCGGAGCAGGTGCCGTTTGACCTGGCCGACGAACTGCACCTGCGCTTTGACGCGGTTGCCATCAACTACCGCCGCGCCATGCAGCAGCAGGGGCTGGATTATTACCATTATTTGGATGTGGTGGAGGAATAATGGGACGCAGATTTACCTGATTTTCCTGATCAGGTAAATCTGCGTCCATTTCTGGAGAAGCCTATGAAAGAAACGGCCGATTTAATTGTCCACAACATTGGGCAGATGGTGACCTGCGCTAGTTCCAACGGGGTGAAGCGCGGGGCAGCGTTGGCGGATGTGGGGGCATTAGCAGATGGGGCGTTGGTGGTGAAAAACGGCCGTTTTTCCGCCCTCGGCCCCACCACCGACATCCTCAACCGCTACCACGCCCCCCAAATCATGGATGCCCAGGGCAACGCCGCCGTCCCCGGCTTTGTAGATTGCCACACCCACGTCGTCTACGGCGGCGACCGCGCCCATGAATTTGAGCTGCGGATTCGCGGCGCCAGCTACATGGAAATCATGGCCGCTGGCGGTGGCATCGTCAGCACAATGCGCCACACCCGCGAAGCCACGCTGGAAGAACTGATTGCCGCCGCCAAACCCCGCCTCGACACCATGCTGTCGCTGGGAACCACCACCGTGGAAGCCAAAACGGGTTACGGGCTGAACACCGAAACGGAGCTAAAAATCCTGCGGGCGATTGAGGCGCTCGATTTGACCCACCCCTGCCAGTTGGTTCCCACCTTTTTGGGCGCCCACACCCTGCCGCCGGAATACAAGGACGACGGTGATGGCTATGTGGAACTGGTCATCCACGAGATGATCCCGGCGGTGATGGCTTGGTATCGCGCCAGCCACTTTGCCACGCAGTCCATCCCCCTGTTTATTGACGTGTTTTGCGAAGACCACGCCTTTGACGTAGACCAAACGCGCCGCATTTTGGCGGCAGGGATGGCGGCGGGGATGCAGGCCAAAATCCACGTAGACCAGTTTAACAGCCTGGGCGGGCTGGCGATGGCGCTGGAGTTGGGGGTAACCTCAGCCGACCATCTGGAGGTGACGCAGGATGAGGCAGACATAGCCCGGCTGGCGGGGTCGGAGACGGTGGCGGTGCTGATGCCGGCCGTCAATTTCAACCTCGGTCTGCCTAATTTTGCCGCGGGAAGGGCGTTGGTGGATGCAGGAACGGCCGTTGCGCTCGCCACCGATATGAACCCCGGCTCCGCCCCCTGCTTCTCCATGCCCCTCACCATGGCCATTGCCTGCCGCTACCTGCGCCTGCTGCCCGGCGAAGCACTCAACGCCGCCACCCTCAACGCCGCCCACGCCATCGGGATGGGGCAGCAAATCGGCTCAATCGAAGTCGGCAAAACGGCCGATTTTCTCCTCCTCAACACCCCCGACTACTGCAACCTCACCTACCTGCTGGGCGGCAACGTGGTGGCGCAGGTGGTGAAGGGGGGGAAAGTAATTGGAGATTGGGAGACTAAGAGACTGGGAGATTGCTAAGTCTCTCAGTCTCTTAGGAACGAGGATTAAACAAGTTACGCAAGAAGTTCAACTCCTTCTGAGAAGTTGAACTTCTAAATTGCTAATAAACGGGTAAACATGTCATTTCGAGGTCCTCCGAGAAATCCCGTTCGTGACGGCCAAGTGAGCGAGATTTCTCCTTGAAGACTCGTCGAAATGACATTGTTTTACCCGAATAAATTGTTAACCTGCAAGAACGTGGGAACAATTTATTAAAACAGGACGGCGATTTTCCCGATCTGCCTGATGTTGCCCACTGCGCGATCAGGCAAATCAGGGCAATCTGCGTCCCATTTTCAGGAAAGAACAAATGCAGCAAATTGTCGAATGTGTACCCAACTTTAGCAACGGGCGCGATCCCGAAGTCATCAACGCCATCGTCAACGCCATTCGTTCGGCCGACGAGGTGCAGGTGGTCAACATCAGCACCGACCCCGACCACAACCGGACGGTGGTCACGATGGTTGGCTCACCCGCCGGAGTCGAAGAAGCCGCCTTTCGCGGCATTGCCAAAGCCAAAGAGCTGATCAACATGGACGAGCATTCCGGCGAACACCCCCGCATTGGTGCCACCGATGTTTGCCCCTTCATCCCCGTGAAGGGGGTCAACAGCGGTGACTGCAAAGCCATCGCCTATCGTCTGGGGGAGCGGGTGGGGCAGGAGCTGGACATTGCCGTTTATTACTACGGCCTGGCCGCCAAACACCCCAGCCGTGAATCCTTGCCCGACATCCGCGTGGGGCAGTATGAGGGGTGGAAGGCGGAAATTGGCAAGGTGGCTTCGCGCAAGCCGGATGAGGGGCCAGAAAAACCGGCACCGTGGGGGGCGACGGTGATTGGGGTGCGCCAGTTTATGGCCGCCTACAACATCTACCTCAACACCGACCGCGTGGAGATTGCCGAAGCAGTGGCGGAGGCGATGCGCCAGATTAGCGGTGGCTTTCGCTATGTGCAGGCCAGAGGGTTTTTAGTGGAGGGGAAGGCACAGGTGAGCATGAACTTCCACCATTTGGAGCGGTCGCCGCTGCACCGGGTGCAGGAGGCGGTGCGGCGGGAAGCGGCGCGGTATGGTGCGGCCATTACCCACAGCGAGGTGATTGGGCTGCTACCGCAGCAGGCGTTGACCGACGCGGCCAAATGGTATTTGCAGATTGACGGGATGCAGGATGACCAGGTGCTGGAATATCACCTGCAAAGTGCGCCCGCTACCGAGGCGTCGCTGCAGGATTTTGTGGCGGCCACGGCCAGTTCAGCCCCCACGCCGGGCGGCGGTTCGATTGCGGCGTTGGCGGGGGCGCTGGGGGCGGCGCTGGCGCAAATGGTGACGAATCTAACGGTGGGGCGGAAGAAGTTTCAGGATGTGGAAGCGGAGGCGGTGGTTTTGCGGGAGCAGGCGATTGAACTACAGGCAAAACTGATGGCGGCGATCCAGGCGGACGCAGCGGCGTTTGATGGGGTGATGGCGGTGGTGAAGGATAAGCTGCTGCCGGCCGACATCAAGGCCGAGAAGCTGGAGGCGGCGACGATTCACGCGGCGCAGGTGCCGCTGCAAACGGCGCGACTGAGCCGGGACGTGGCGCGGTTGTGCAGCCAGGTGGTGCAAATTTGCAACCCCAACGCGGTGACGGATGCGGCGTCGGCGGCGTATATGGCGGAGGCGGCGGTGCGGGCGGCGGGGCTGAATGTGCGGGTGAATGGGGTGAGCGTGCAGGATAGGGAACTGGCAACCAGTTGGCTGGCGGAACTGGACAGCCTGGAAGGGGAAGTGAGTGCGCTGGCGCGGGAGACGGCGCAGGCGGCGGCGGGCAGGGCGGGGTTTTAGGCCAGTAAACAGTAAGCGGTAATCGGTAAACAGTAATTGGTAAACAGTAATCGGTAAAGTGGTTACTGTTTACCGATGACTGATAACTGATTACCGTAAAGTGGGGAATGTCGCGGTTTTTGCTATAATTTGCTCATTTGTTCTGCAATTGGAGCGAGTAATGATGGAATTTTCTCAGCCTGGCCTGGTGTTTGCCCAGGGAACCCACCAAAATCATTTTCTGTTTTCGGATCATTATTTGAATGTGCTGCTGCGGCAGGAGGGGGTTTGGGAGGCGGGGCGGGGGGAAACGGCCGTTTTTGCCAGTGAACTGCGTGATCTCTACCAGCAAGAGCGCGACAACCTGCCCGGCTACAACGAAGCCCAGCTTGAAGAACATTGGATTCGCCCCATTTTGCACAAGCTGGGGTGGGAGGGGGCGGCGGAAACCCAGGCCGTCATTCCGGCACTGACCGAGGCCAACATTCGCAAGCCCGACTACGTTTTTTTTCCGTCGGTGGCGGCGCGGCAGGCGGCGGCGGGGCGGCAAAACAGCCCCACCTATGCCCAGGAGGCGGTGGCGGTGGGGGAGGCGAAGCGGTGGACGGCCGCTTTGGACAAGAAGGTGCGTGGTGGTGCGCCGAACTTTGACAACAACAACCCCGGCTACCAGATTGATTATTATCTGCGGGCGGCGGGGGTGACGTGGGGGGTGCTGACAAACGGCCGTTTGTGGCGGCTCGTCCACAGGGACACCAGCTACAAGCTCGACGTTTATTTTGAGATTGATTTGGAAACGGCCGTTCGGGAAAACCACCTTGTCGCCCTGCGCTACTTCACCCTCTTTTTTGGCCGCCGCAGCTTTTTGCCCGATGAAAACGGCCGTATTTTTGTCAACGATGCCCTGACCGAAAGCGTCCGCTATGCCCGCGAACTGGAAGCCGACCTGCGCGACAACGCCTACAAAGCATTGGAGCAGCTGATCACCGGCTTCTTTGCCCTGCAGCGCAACCAGCTAGACCACGCCAACCCCGCCCATTTGCAGCAGGTCTATACCAACAGCCTCTATCTGCTCTATCGCCTCCTCTTTTTGCTTTATGGCGAGAGCCGGGGGCTGCTGCCCCTGGGCAACCTCCACTACCGCGCCGTCAGCCTCACCGCGCTGGTGGAAGACACCGACCCCGCCAAAAGCAGCACCCCCAAAATCTGGTCGCCCTATATGCGCCAAATTTGGTGTCGTCTGGGCGATTTGTGCCGCGTCATTGCTGGCAGCGATGTTGCCATGAACCGGGACATGGGGGTGCCGCGCTACAACGGCGGGCTGTTTAGCCCCGACTTGCACCCCTTTTTGGAAGAGAAGGCCATCGGCGACAGCTATCTGGTGCAGGCCATAGATTATTTGGCGCGGCGCGACAGCCACAAGCAGGGGGATTATGCCGTCAAGGAGCCGGTGGATTACCGCACGCTGGGGGTGCGGCAGCTTGGCTCGATTTATGAGGGGCTGCTGGAATATGCGCCGCGTGCCGCCACCGAGCCGATGGTGACGGTGCGGCGCAAGGGGCTGGAGGTGTGGGTTCCGGCGGCGGAGCGGGGTAAGGCCAAAGCGCTGGAGCAGCGGCAGGTGGGGGAGCTGTATTTGGCGACCGACAAGGGGGAGCGCAAGGCGACGGGCAGCTACTACACCCCCGACTACATTGTCAAATACATGGTGGAGCAGACGCTGAACCCACTGATTGAGGAGGCGCGGCAGCGGGTGAAGGAGGGCGCGGCGGGCCAGGATTCGGCCCAGGCCAATGCCCAGCGGTTTATTGATGAAATTTTGGCCTTGAATGTGCTGGACCCGGCGATGGGGAGCGGCCATTTTTTGGTGGAGGCGACGGATCATTTGGCGCGGGCGTTGGCGACGGATGAATGGGTGCAGGGGGAAAGCGGCAGCGACGACGCCGAGGCGGATTTGGTTTATTGGCGGCGGCGGGTGGCGGAGGCGTGTATTTACGGGGTGGACAAAAACCCGATGGCGGTGGAGCTGGCGAAGCTGAGTTTGTGGCTGGTGACGGTGGCGAAGGACAAGCCCCTGAGCTTTTTGGACCACCATTTGCGCCACGGGGATTCGCTGGTGGGGGCGCGATTGGCCGATCTGGTGGCTCTGCCCGATGGCAAGAAGGGGGCGGCGAGCGAGCAGCAGCTTGCTCTGCTGAATGAGACGACGCTGGCGCAGGATCTGTTCCGGGCGGTGGGGGGGATGAGCCGGATTGGGACGATGTTGAGCGAAACGGTGGAGGATGTTTACGCTAAGGAGCAGATTTTTGCGGAGCTGCGGCGGCAACTGGATGGCTGGCGGACGCTGGCGAATGTGTGGACGAGCAGCTTTTTTGGCAACGCCATGTCGCCGGAGGAGTACCGGGAGGTGGTGCGCCACCTGCAAGGGGAGGCGACGAGCCTGAGCGCGGCGCAGTTGGTGCCGTTTTTGCACCACGCGGCGGTGATGGATAATGATTATTTTCATTGGGAGCTGGCGTTTCCGGAGATTTTTTTTGATGAATACGGCCGTTCGCTGGGCGACCGCGCCGGTTTTGATGCCGTCATTGGCAACCCGCCGTATGTCCGACAAGAGATTTTTGCGGACGCGAAAGGTTTTTTGCAGGAACGGTTTGAAACATATCACGGCTTGGCCGATTTGTATATTTACTTTTTGGAGCAAAGTGTCAAACACCTGCGTCATTTGGGGGCTTGCGGCCTCATTGTTTCGCATAAATTTATGCGAGCCGATTACGGGTATCCATTGCGTCAGTTTTTGATCCGTTGGACTCGTCTACAAAGCATTATTCATTTTGGCGATCTGCCTGTTTTTGCGGATGCAGCCGCCTATCCGGCTATTATTTCTATGCGGCGGGCAGAGATAGAGGCTCCGTTACAAAAGGTTTGGATAACCCAGGTTGGTTCGCTGGATTTTGCTGAGTTGGCATCTTTGGTGGCTGACGAGAGGTATCTGGTCTCGAATAATGGCTTTGCAGCGACGGGTTGGTCGTTGAAGAATGGGCTGGTGGAATCGCTTCAGACAAAATTACAGCGGGTGAGCCAGCCGTTGGGTCAATATGTGGATCAGAGAATCTTTTACGGGATCAAGACTGGGCTGAATCGGGCGTTTTTTATTGATGAAGCGACTCGTACCCGGTTTTTGCAACGACAGCCTGAAGCAGCACTGTTGATGAAGCCGCTGGTAGTTGGGGAAGATTTGAACCATTACTATGTTGCCTATCAGCAGCGTTACCTGTTGTTGATTCCTTCTGGCTGGACGCGAGAGAGGACAGGGTTGGAGGATGAAGCGGCTGCCTGGGCGTGGTTGCAACAACATTATCCGCCTGTTGCTGACCATTTGGCTTTGTTTGCTGATGAAGCGAAGTTGCGGTATGACAAGGGAATGTTTTGGTGGGAGCTGCGTCCCTGTGATTATTATGAGGTTTTTGAGCAGCCGAAGATTATTTACCCGGTGATAGCGCGAGATTTGCGGTTTGCGTTTGATGAAACGGGGTATTATGCGAATGATAAATGCTTTGTCATTGCTGTAGCCGATGATTATTTGTTGGGGTTGCTTAACTCGCGTTTGACCTACTTTTTTGCCCAACATGCTTTGTCGGGCTTGCGTGGGGATTATATGGAGTTTCGGGCGACACATTTACAAAATTTGCCTGTTTTCCGGGTTACAGAAATAACGGATGATGCGGTACGCGGATCGGTGTTGGCAGAAGCACAAGCGTTGTGGCAAGGTGGGGATTATGGTGCGGTGTTGTTGCTGTTGAGCCAGAAAACGGCCGTTATTGGGCATGATGTCTATCGTGATTTGTTGGGCTGGCTGGCGCAAAAGATGACAGCCTTGAATGGTAGCCAGCGACAACTTGAACGGCGGTTTTGGCTGGATCTGGAGGGGGTGGCCGGGGATGGGTTGGCGAAGCTGCAAAAGGGGAAGTGGGAGGAGAGTTTGCACAAGGGGGTGGCGGCGGCGCGGCCGTTTGTGCGGGCCGACAGCCGCAGCACGCGCACGCTGGAGGAGTCGCTGGGGTGGAATGAGGCGGCGTTTCGTGGCTTTGTGCGGCTGCTGCTGGGCAAGGTGCGGGGGCTGGCCGACATGGTGGCGGTGTACAACAGCTACCACGTCGAATACGCCGCCCTGGTGCAGCGCATTGCCGAAACCGACGGCTTGATTGACCAGATTGTCTACAGGCTCTATGGGCTGACGGAGGAGGAGATTGCGATTGTGGAGGGATCGGGGTAGGGTGCAGCCGCTACGCCACTCCTCCAAAAAGGGACACGGACGAACACGGATGAACATGGATGTGTGATGTTTTGCGTTGGAGTGGGTGATGTTTGTCACTATGGAAAACGGCCGTTTTGCGCTACTGTGACAGGGTAAGCAACCTTTTAGGGCAGGTGACCTAGCTGGTCGTCTGCTAAAGCGGAGGTTTGTTGCCATGAAGTTCAAATTAGCTCCCTGGCGGGAGGAAAATGGGCATGATAGCCCGCTGTTGAGTTTGCGGCGCGAGATTGACCGGATGTTTGATGAGTTTGACCCCAACTTTGAGTTTCCACTGCTCTGGAAGGGTGAGTTTCCGGGGCGGGGGGAACGGCCGTTTAACCCCTTTGTAGATATCAAGGAAACCGACGAGGCAGTTGAAGTAACCGCCGAACTGCCCGGCATGACTGCCGAAGACGTGGAAGTGACGGTGAAACAGAACATGTTGACGCTGAGCGGCAAGAAGGAGATGGAAAAGAAAGAGGAAAAGGATAACTATTACCGCATGGAGCGGAGCTATGGTTCCTTTATGCGGACGATTCCATTCCCGGCTGACATGGTAGACATGGACAAAGTAGAGGCCAACTTTGATAACGGCGTGCTCAAGGTCGTGCTGCCCAAGTTGCCCGAAGCCGTCACCGAAGTCAAGAAAATCCCGATTGCGGCTTAACGGCCGTTATGTTTTCATAAACAGAAGCCCCCGCCTGGTTCACCAGACGGGGGCTTTTTTATGGAGATTGGGAGATTAGTCTCTTAATCTTCCAATCTCTTAATCTCTATAAAAGCCGTAGGCACAACACCCCACACCCTACTTCAACAACTGCCCAATTGTTTCGGCATCATGGACGCGGCCTTCGCTGGTACGAATGTCGTCCAGATCCTGGATGGCGGGGAGAGTGAGGTCTAGCTCTTCTTCAGCGCGGACGAGAAAGATGGGGATGGGGCTTTGGCTAAGGAGTTTGCTGGCAACGCTGCCGTAGACGAGGCGGCTGAGACCGCCGCGTCCGTGGGTGGTCATGATGATGGTGTCGGCACCAACTTCTTTGGCTACATCGAGAATGGCATCGGCGGCAGGGCTACCTTCGCGGGTGATGATGGAAACGGCCGTTTCTTCTCGCATCTCATCGGCCAATCTGGCTAAATACTCCCGCGCCTGGATGGCACTTTCCTCCATCATACTGATCACAAACCGCGTGTGAATGGCATCGCTGCCCGTGGTGGGCAGAAAGATGGGTTCAACCACCCGCAGCAGCGTCACATGGCTGTCAAATTTGGCGGCCAGTTCCTGCGCCAACGGCATTACCCGTTCCGCCAAGACAGACCCATCAAGGGGAATCAGTAATTCTTTAAACATGTCAACCTCTAATTAGGGAGCAGGGGAACGGAGGAGCAGGGGAGAAATCCCCTCTGCCCCCCTGCTCCCCTGCTCCTCCGCATTTTCCGCTCAAGCCGCTGGTTCTGGCACCGGTTCGTCTACAGGCTGTTCAGTCCGCCAGGTCAGCGGTTCCTGTTCTTCCTGGGCGCGGATGAGCAGCACTGGTACGTTGGCCTGGCGCAGCACCTTATCGGCGACGCTACCCAGCAGCCAGCGACCAATGCCTGAACGGCCGTGAGTACTCATCACGATGACATCGGCGGCAACTAGACATGCCAACTCAATGATCTGCTCGGCAACCAGCCGCCCTTCAACCAGCTTGAAATCAACGTCATAGCCAAGCTGCCGCATTTCGCCCTGCTTGCTCATCAGGTAGGCATGGGTTTCAGCCAAGGCTGTTTCCCGCGCTGCTGCCTGCAGGTTAGCCGTGGCAACAAATTCATCGCCAAAGATGATGGGTGTTTCGACAACGCAGGCCAAGGTTAGCTTGGCATTAAATTTTTCGCTGAGAACGCGGGCATAGGGCAATGCCATTTCGGCAAAGTGAGAACCATCAAGTGGAACAAGGATGTGCTTGAACATTTTGCAACTCCTGTAACAGAGACGAAGAATGGTGTTGTTGGGAGCCATCCGTTCATCGTCTGCAATTGACGTATCAGAGGCAATGGTGTTTGCTTCTATGAACAGGATATGCTTAAATGGTTCTTGGGGGGAGTGCCGAATGTCATGAGCCGGGGTGCTATTTGGCATGAAGTGGGGCAGGGGAGCAGATATGTCTCCCCCCTTCATGGCTGTTGGTGTCAATTTGATTTGATAAACCATACCTAAAGTCACCCTTGAGACAGAATATCGTCTAAAGAGACAGCTTCATCCTTTTCCAAACGAACTTCATCAATGAGCATCTGATCAATGGCATCTTGCAGGTGGGCAGGAATAGATTCCCAATCTTCTTCATCTGCCAACGTCCGTAAATAGGCACGGAAATCATCGGCTGTGAGAATGACTTCAACAAGCTGACCAGAATCGTTATAAACAAGTTTTGGGGGAGTTGTTATTAGCATATTAACCCATCCTTTGTGCATGATCGCTATGGAGAGCAGTATAAAGGATTTAGCTGTCGTTGGAAAGAAAAAACGGCCGTTTTCCCTCCCACACTCTGGACAAGCCTTGTTTGGGAAAATGGCATCGCGGATGACGCGGATCGGGGCGGATTTTCGCGGATTTTTTAACGGCCGTTTCCCGTGTCCTTCTGTGTGCAGAAACGGCCGTTTTCTTCACCACACAGATACGGGCAAACATAGGTAAAAACGGCCGTTTCTCCCCCCTGCTCCCCTGCTAAAAAACGGCCGTTCCTTCCCCAAAAAATCACTTAACTACCGATGAACACGGATGAAAACAGATAAGAATCCGTGTTTATCTGTGGTCTCAAAAAACGGCCGTTTTGCCCCAAAACCCACCCGACGACGGGGTGAGGGATGGAAAACGGCCGTTTCTCCCCAAAATGCCGACCGACTACCGACTACCGACGACGGCATGAGTGATGGAAAACGGCCGTTTTCTCTCATCACAGATAGGAGGGAACACAGATAAAACGGCCGTTTCTTCCATCCATGTTTGTCCGTATCAGTGTGAAAAATGGGGTGAAAACGGCCGTTTTCTGACGATGGGCGACAAACGGCAGACGATGGGTGGCGGCAACCTCTCTAATCACCACAAGAAAAAGCCCAGGCTTCACTTCGTATCATCAATACAACATGTTGCAAATCAGGCGATATGCCAATACCTTTTAAATTGACGTTTAAGTACGCCGCGACATTAGCATCCGTTCGCCCTTGGTCATTTGTACCCAAGAAATTGGGCATTTGCTTAATGATCTCGATGGGTATTTTGTACACGAATGATCTGTTCAATGTATATATCTCCCCGCCTGTTTCGGTGAGTTCGATGATAACAAAATCCTGCAATGTATCATTCCAATCAATAAAGAAAGGAGGGGTTACTTCAAATGTCTCTATTTGTTGCGGTGGATTTTGGGAAACATCAAAGGAATAAACAGTTAGGGGCTGGTTGAGTAACGCTTCATCAACCTCAATATTTCTATATGATAATATAGTGCTATAAGTAGGTGAGAAAACCAACTCATAAGGTTCAGGTTCGGTTGGTGATAGCAAATTGGGTGACATATCAGTTTCCCAAGAATTAAAAACAGTTTGGGGTGCATCTGCTCCCGTTAAATCCACCACTACACTTTGACCTGCATAACTATCACCACTGAGATCATGTATCGTATGAATCAACCATAACATTCCACTATCAACGGACCATTTCCATTTCATTGAAGAGGGTACATAAGGTATGATTTGGGTCACCGTTTCTTGGTTCACTAACCAAAACCCTTGATATGCTTCAGGAGCTTCTGTTATCTGTAACAGTTGCCACTCATTGTTTGGTGAGACTCCCACCACTTCTACAGGGTAATCTTCGAGATATGGTATTTGAAGCGGCTGTTGGTCTATTATTTCTGTTATCGAGTATTCTGTTAACACATCGTCCTTAAAATCCCAAGTAAATCCTTTTAATAGCATCCAAGCATAATGAATTTTAAAAGCACGGGTGTCAAAATTGGGTCTATCTGCCCATATCACAAAAGTAATCTTGTTCTCATCTTCAAAAAAATAATCCATGAATCTGTAAGCCCTATTATTCGTCTCTTCTTGTACATTGATATAGGCTGGCAATTGGTCACAAAACATTGTTGAGATAGGCGTAGCTGTTTGAACAACAGTCGGTGTGGCGACAACGGTAGGTGTTGTGGTTATAGTCGGAGCTACTGTCCATGTTGCTGTTACCATAGGTACATCAGTCGGGGTAGCCACTGAAGTTGATTGAGCATCGGCGGTGGCTATTTTTGTTGGCTCCGCCGCTAATATGGCAACCGTGGGCAACGCCGTTTTAGTCGTGGAAGGAGAAACCTGAACTGTACAACCCAGTAAAAATCCAGCGAGCACCAGATAGAATAACTGTATGTGTCTCATCTTATAATCTCCATGTTTTTTCGTGCTTGCTCATCAAAATAACTACCAGTGCCATAACGGAAGCCAACCATTGAAGTCGGTGTTTCATTGCCATAATATTTATCGGTATTATCAATGGTTAACATAGCAGATAGTTCTGGAGCCATAAACAGTAAGGGATTGTATGCCCAATCTTGCCCAGACCCATTAGCGTCTTCTCTCCTAATACTTAAATGAACATGTGTGTAATCGTGTTCAGCAACCGTGCCAATAACATCCCCTGCATGGATTACAGCATTTTCCTCCACAGAAGGATTTACATGACCGTGTAGAACATAAAAATTCACATTACCTACAGTGACTTTTATGACCACGTTGGGGTCAGCGTCGGTGCCATACTTAAGAACCACTGTCCCACTCACTGTGGCATAAACAGTTGTACCAAGCTCAGCACCAAAATCTAAACCTGTATGAATATTATGGGATTGACCATAACAGTTTTGATTGCAACCTGTTGGGTCTTGTGAAAACCAATTTGCCCCAAAACCGCCCAACCAATCAATCTCATCAACCCCCGTCGCTGTATCCTTTGCTATGGGCAAGTGTGTTATTAAATTTGTAGGCGGTACCGTAGGTTGGGACTGCTTAGGCTGGGGACGAGATGGCTGTGAAACATTTCCCCCGTTACAGTTACCAGGAGTAGCTGCATCTGTCTGAGGGTCATAACAAACATGGCCCGTTGGATCAGAGTACCGAAGGGGGTTGCCTAGGACGTAGCTGTATCTATTGAAGCTTTGCGGGATGGCGGGGCTGGGGACGAGGGTATCGGCCGAGGCGAAACGGCCGATTGAAGGGTGGTAAAACCTCGCGTTGTAATATAGCAGCCCAAGCTCCCGGTTCTCGCGCTGGCCGGTGAAGTCGCGGTCAGTAATCGTTTGCGTGGGCGCGGTGCCTCGGTAGCTGCCGTAGGGCCTGTACCGCCCCAGCAACCCCGCCACAAATGCCCCACTACTCGTTCCCAGCATCGTCGTAGACCCCAAATGGTCGCCATAGATAAAAAACAGCCCATTATTTGTCGTCACCGGGTCGCCCGCCACCCGAAACGCCACCACCTGCCCCGCAATCGCATAGCTGCTCCGCTTGATCGTGCTGCTCCCCACCACCGTCTCCTCATAATTCCCAAACGGAAAATACGTCGTCTTCCCCCCCGGCTCCACTGTCTTCACCCGCTGCCCGCTGGCATCATAGGTAAAAACGGCCGTTTTTCCCCCAAACCGACAAAAGATGGAATAAATGATGGAAAACGGCCGTTTTTCCCAAAAAATCATCACGTACACGGAAGGACACGGAACTTTCTCCGTGTCCTTCCGCGTTCTTCCATGTTCTATTTTGCTTGACTTCTCTGACAGGCTGCTAGTTGAGTAAGTAATCTTTAATAAGCGTTTGACTGCTTATAAACACAAAATTGTGTCTGCCCCAGCGTATTAAACGGAGTATTTGTCCCCTGTGCCACAAAAATGTCTACACAGATAGAGCCACCCGCGCCGGCCGGAACATCCACCTGGAACTGAACCTTTTTATTACGGCCTGATTGCAGGTTAACCTTTTGCGCGTTTTTGATTTCAAACGTTGTATAGTTCAGGAAACTTCCACTATCCTGACTTGTAACTACAGCCCAGACAAGACCATTCAAGCGGGCGGTCATGCGGTTGGTAATTTCGATGCTAAAGCGGCACCGACCACCCCGAAGCGGAATATCCTGGCAAGGCTGCAGGTTCGTTAATTTTACTGGCTCCGGGTCTAAACGGATTTGACCAAGATTTAGAGCCTCCCCTTCGGCCAGGTCAACAGGGATGATCTTTGTTTGATGTTCATAGGCCGTAATAACTAATTGATAACTATCGGCCAAAAGCGGAAGTCCAAAATAGGCGGTGTCAATTACAAATGAGCCATCATCGCCTACATATTGATTGTTTATCGTGTCATAGCAATCATCAAGCGTTATACATTTCTGTAATTCAACATGGGCATAAGGGTAGTTTTGACCAGCCAGAGGCGATTTAGTAGAAGCATCAATGATTTGCCCGGTAATAGAACGAGCACGAGGCAGAGGCGTCATCTCTAATTCGCCCAAGTCAAGTGCCTCGCCTACGCCAACGCTGAAAACATCGGTGATATGAGATTCATATGTTATTGCATCAAGGCCAACACGATAGTTTCCAGCAGACAATGGCGTAGCATAATCATATGGGTTGTTAAACTCAAACCGGGCATCTACATCTAACCAGGTAGAACCTACGAATTCGCCACAATCGAATTCATTGCAACGATACAATGTAGCCTGCGAGCTATTGTAGTAATATTGGGAATTTACGATTGGCTCGCCTGTTGCTGCATCAATTAATTGCCCAGAAATTGAGCCGATGAGCGGCAGTGATATAAGAGGTAAATCACCCAAGTCCAGATTCTGATTGGCAGCTACGGTAAACCTTTCGGTCAAGAGTGTTTCATAGAAATTATTGTAAGCAGTTATCTGAAAATCACCCGCTACGATAGGTTCGTCATAATTGCTGATTGGATTTATCGAAAAACGGCCGTTTTCATCTGTATAATCACTCCTGATCAATATCGGACAATCCGATCCATAACACCGATTCAAGGTTATGCTGCCCATAACAGGATCACCCGTTGCCTCATCAACCAGCCGCCCCTGTATAGAACCAATTACTGCAAGCTGATTAACATGCAACTGATATGTTCCACTAGCCCCTTGGTTACCAACAAACTGATAATCACAGCAGCTTGTAGCCGCTAAAATGAGAATGCCCGAGCGGGGAACTACAATGGTTATGCGCGAGTCGTGCGAGCCGTTATAGTCATCCCCCATGCTGAGTCCATAACAGTCAATATTAAACGCTCCTAAAAACGGATCAGATAGCGTGCCACCACCAGTATCTACGCCAGACAAGGTTATTTCAAGATGTTCGCCGGGCGTGGCACGAATTTGGTAGAAATCAATATCACCCGCTGTGGTTGCAATATCTAACTCTCCATCCAGCGTAAATGGCATTGTGATCGTACCCAAATCCTGTGCCGTTTCACAACTGTTGTTGGGTTCCACCTCCACCCCTTGAGCGCGAGTGGTTTTGAAAGAAACAACAGCTAAAATCAACGGCAGCAGCAATAAAACAGTAAATTTAACGATAAGTGTTGGAAACATGGCTCTGTGCCTCTCACCACCCTGCCGTTTACTGTCTCAGCGGCATGGGTGGGGTGGGCAAAACGGTGCTGGCGGCACGCATTGCCTATCGGCTGCGGGCGCATTTTCCCGATGGGGTGCTGTGGGCGCGGCTGGAAGCGGGCAGCTCCCCCATGCCCATTTTGCGGCTGTTTGCCGCTGCCTATGGCGAAGATGTGCGTGAATATGAGGACGTGGACAGCCGCAGCCAGGCGGTGCGAACGGTGCTGGCCGACAAACGGGTGCTGGTGGTGCTGGATAACGTTAACGACAGCCAGCAGGCGCAGCCGCTGCTGCCGCCCACTGGCCCTGGGGCCGTGCTGCTCACCACGCGGCGGCGCAATTTGTCGCTGGCTGAAGGCGCAAACCAACTGCATTTAGAGCCATTTGCGCTGGAGGAGTCGCTGGCACTGCTGGAACGGCTGCTGGGGGCAGAACGGGTAGCGCGGGAGGAGGCGGTATTAACGGCCGTTTCCCACACCCTCCACCACCTCCCCCTCTCCCTCGCCATCGTCGGCCGTCGGCTGGCAACCGACCCCACCCAATCCGCCGCCGGTTGGCTCCAGCAGCTCCAGCAGCAGCCCCTGGATGCCCTCAACGGCGAAGGCCAGAACGTCCGCACCACCCTCGCCCTCAGCTACGCCATGCTCCCCCCCACCCACCAGCACTTTTTCGCCACCCTCCGCCACTTCAGCCACACCTTTTTCACGCCAGAAATGGCTGCCAGCCATACAGGTATCAGCCCTGAAACGGCTTGTCACTATCTGTACGACCTCTACAATTTATCATTGGTTCACTGTGCTGGCCCTGGCAGCTATCGCCTTATCCCGCTACTTGCCCAGTTTGCCCAAACGCTCTAGCCAAACGACAGCAAGCAGAGGTGCATACATGCTTGCTGGTCTATAGAATATTTCAATCAAAGCGGGGAAAACGGCCGTTTTCTTCCCCCCATTCCCCCCTTGTGCTAAAGTTCCGTCAATAATCCGCAACATGAAAATGGAAGAGTAAGGAACAAAAGAGACAACACGCCCCACATCACAAAGGGATGAAAATTCATAATTCATCCTTCATAATTCATAATTCACACAGGAGACAATCCCATGAGCTTTTCCCACAAAGGAACCGTTCACCGATCCACCGTCACCGGGCGGCGCGGCATGGTCACATCCGCCCACCCCCTCGCCTCACTCGCTGGCCTACGCATCCTCATGCAGGGCGGCAACGCCATTGATGCCATTGTCGCCACCGCCGCCGCCCTCAACGTCGTCGAACCCTACATGTCGGGCATGGCTGGCAACGGCTACATGCACCTCTACAGTGCCAGCAAAGGCGACCACCTCATCCTCGACTACATGGCAACCACCCCCCAGGCCGCCCACGCCCACCTTTTCGACAGCGAAGAAACCCACCTCAAAGGCCCCAAAACCTCGCTCATTCCCGGTGCCATTGGCGGCTGGCTGGCCGCACTGGAGCGATATGGCACGATGGAACCCGCCGCCGTCTTCGCCCCCGCCATCGAGTATGCCGAGCAGGGGGTACCGCTCACCGTCAAAAACGCCGAATTCTACAACATGGATGCCCCCAACCTGCTGGCCCAGCCGAACTCCGGGCAGGTGTATGTGCAGCCGGGGGTAGCGCAGCAGGCCGGGAATGTCGTTGTCCAGACTGACCTCGCCCGCACCCTGCGCCTCATCGCCCGCGACGGTGCCGACGTGTTTTACAAGGGGGAAATCGCCGACCGCATGGTGCAATACATGGCCGAAAACGGCGGCCTCATCACCCACGACGACCTTGCCAGCTTCCAGGTGGAATGGCAAAAACCCATCCATGTGGATTATCGCGGCTACAAAATTTATGTGCCGGAACCACCCTGCCAGGCGGTGCAATATTTGCAACTGCTCAACATGATGGAAGCGTATGACGTGGCTGGAATGGGCCACAACAGTGCCGCCACCCTCCACCGCTTTATCGAGTCGGCCAAATTAGCCACCGCCGACCGCATTGCCTACACCGCTGGCGAAAACCCGCCTACGGCCGGTCTCATTTCCAAAGGCTATGCCGCCGAACGCCGCGCCCTCATCACCGACCGCGCCCAGCCGACGGGGGGCGAACGGTACAGCACCGTCCGCGTGCCAAACGAAATTACCCCCGGCAACCCCCACGCCTGGATGCAAACAGAAAACACCACCCACTTTGAAGCGGTGGATGCCGAGGGCAACGCCGTGGCGGTGACGCAAAGTTTGGGGGCACTCTTTGGCTCCAGCGTCGTCATTCCCGGCACGGGGCTGGCGATGAATGACTTTTTGTACTGGATGGATCGGGAGGCCGACAGCCCCAACGTCATTGCTCCGCGCAAACGCATGGAAATGTGCATGTCGCCGGTGCAGGTGTGGAAAGATGGCAAGCTGCGGTTTATGGTTGGCACGCCGGGCAGCTATGGCATTTTGCAAACCACGCCGCAGATGATTATGAACGTGATTGACCACGGGATGAACATTCAGGCGGCAATTGAGGCGGCGCGGGTGAAAGCGACGTCGCCGGGGGTGCTGGTGGATGTGGAAAACCGGGTGCCGGCCGACGTGCGTGCCGAGTTGGAGGCGATGGGACACGAACTAAACTTGATTGGTGATTTTTCCATGATGGTTGGCGGCGGTCAGGGGATTGAAGTTGACCCGGAATCGGGGGCGTTTATGGGCGGGGCTGACCCGCGCCGGGATGGATATGCGCTGGGGTGGTAGTAGAAGGTAAATGAGAAACGGCCGTTCTTACGCCCTTTTTACGCCCCTGTTAGCTGCTTTACACGTTCATTGTTGCCACCTGGACGGAAACGGCCGTTTTTCCCTGCTATGATTCTTCTTGTAAGCGAAACAATTTTTCTCCTCTTTCTTTCCTCCTCTTCCCAACGCCACGCAGTAAAGCGTGGCGTTTTGCTTTCCCCGGTTCGGTAATCAGTAATCGGTAACTGATTACCGATTACCGATTACTGTTTACTCTTTACTGCCCACCTGAAGCGTCAGTGCCACAAACGACAGCGGCGGCAGGCTAACGGCTGCTTTTCCAGCAGAGAGGGTAAGGTCGGCAAACGGCCGTTCTACCACCAACTCCTTCTCCTCCCACGAATTCGCCGCCGTCGCCGAGTCGCCCGTCACAATGCCCCCACTCAGCAGCGACACAATCTCCCTGTCCAGTACATCCAGAACGGCCGTTTGTTCCCCATCCACACTCCGGTTCACCAAAAAGCAGTGCAGCTTGTCCCCTGCCAAAATCGCGCTGGCATCAATAGTCGTCGCCCGGCCATAGCTGCCGCTTTCATACGTTGGCCCCGCCACATCCAGCCGCAGTGCCACCCCCTCCCGCCGCTGGCTCATCATGGCAAACGGGTAAAAAATAGATTGCACCAGCATCTCATCCCCTTGCGTCAGCACCGGGGCAATAATGTTGACAATTTGGGCAATGTTGGCAATCTTCACCACGTCGGCGTGGCGAATAAAGCTGTTGAAAAATTGCGCCACCACCAGCGCATCCTCCAAATTGTACACTTCCTCAATGAGATGGGGCGCAACCTTGCCCGCGCCGTCCATCTGCATATTTTTGTACCACACATTCCACTCATCAAAACACAAATACGCCCGCTTCTTGCTGCGCCGCCGCGCCTGCACAAAACGGCACACCGCATCCATCTCCTCAATCTGCTTGTCAATGCTGTTGCCAATCGCCAAATAGTTGGCCGTGTCGTTTTCCCGGTTTCCCACATACCGGTGCAAGCTGATATAGTCGGCCATGTCGCCCAAATATTCCAGCACCTGCCTATCCCACGTCATATAGCTGTCCAGCGTGGTGGTGCAGCTCCCACACGCCACCAGCTCCAGCGTCGGGTCAACGTCCTTCATCATCTTGCCCGCCTGTTGGGCGCGAATGGCGTATTGGTCGGCAGGAACATGCCCCAGCTGCCACGGCCCGTCCATCTCGTTGCCCAAACACCACAGCTTCACCCCATACGGGTCGCCGGGGCGCAAATTGGCATAGCGCGTGCCGTGGGGCATGTTGCAATACTCCACCCAGTTGCGGGCTTCCTCCGGTGTCCCCGTGCCTAAATTAACCGTCAACATTGGTGTCCACCCCATTTTGCGGCACAGTTGAATGTATTCATTGGTGCCAAACTGGTTGGTTTCGATGCTGTTCCAGGCCAATTCGCGGTTGGTGGGGCGCTGTTCACGCGGGCCAATGCCATCTAGCCAGTGGTAGCCAGAGGCAAAGTTGCCGCCAGGATAGCGCATGGCAGTCATGTTAAGCTCTCCCAGCGCAGCTAAGACATCGCTGCGGCAGCCGTCGCTGTCGGCGTGGGCGCTGTCGGGTTGATAAACGCCTTCGTACACAGCGCGCCCCATGTGTTCCAGAAAGCCGCCAAAGATACGCGGGTCAACGGTGCCGATTTGAAACCGGCTGTGCATGGTAATGGTTGTTTGATTCATGTTCATTCCTTAATAACAAAAATGGGCCGCAGATTTACCTGATTTTCCTGATCACAAGAGATCAATCAGGAAAATCCGGCAAATCTGCGTCCTATGCAAACGCTTGATGCAAAATTTGGTTGATTATCTCGGCGGGGGAAAGGGTGATGGGGATGGTGAGGGCTTCCACGGCCGTTGGTGGCTCCAGCGTGTCGAACTGGCTTTGCAGCATGTTGGCCTTCATAAAATGTCCCTGCCGGGCGGCCAGGCGCAACCAGATGAGGTCAAAATCCCCGGCGAGGTAAACAAAAACCACGCCGTCGAGCGACCCACGTAGCTGGTCACGATACGTTTTTTTGAGGGCAGAGCAGGCAAAAACGGCCGTTATTTCCTCCATCTCCTCCCCCACCCATTCCCCAATCATCCCGTGCAGCCGCGCCAGCCACGGCTCCCGGTCGGCATCCGTCAGCGGCTCCCCACGCCCCATCTTGGCAACATTGGCCGCCGGATGGTAATCGTCCGCGTCAAAAAAAGGGACACCCAACTGCTGCGCCAGCGCCCGCCCCACCGTCGTCTTGCCACAACCCGATACGCCCATGATGATGATAACCATTGTTTTGGGATGAGGGGCAGGGGAGCAGAGGGGCAGGGGTGAAAATCTCCCCTGCTCCCCCGCTCCCCTGCTCCCCCGCAACGCTTTCCCCCTATTTTGCCACATTTTGCCCCTTGACAAAGTGTTTTCTTTACACTATTATTTTGTGTGTTGGTAACACTAATTAATTTTTTGGGAGTCGGCAATGGATTTGATGCAACAGCTACACCGTTTACAGCACGCAGCCTGCCCGGAAGATGTGTTTGGCGGGGAGGAAACGGCCGTTAAAGCCACCTACCGCCAACTCGCCAGCCAAACCCACCCCGACGCGCACCCGCACGACCCGGCCGCTGCCGATGAAGCGTTCAAGCTGCTGCAGCAATGGTACGCAGAAGCCCAGCGCAAAATCGCCCAGGGGTGCTACGGCCAGCCGCTGCGGGTGAAGGTGACATCGGCCAACTATGTGTATGAGGGAAGCGAACGGCCGTTTGTGGGCGATCTCTGCCACCTCTACCCTAGCTATGCCGCCAGCCAGCCCGTGCTGCTGAAAATGGTGCAGCACAGCCGCAACAACGATTTGGCTCAGGCCGAAGCGCGGGTGCTGTACCAGCTTGACCAGGCGCTGCGGGGTGAGCCGCTGCGGGCGCACTTTCCCACCCTCGTCGAGTCGTTTTTGCTGCGCGACAGCGGCGGAGCGCAGCGGCAGGCCAACGTGCTGTGCCGCGAAAGCGACACCGTGACCCTGGCCGACATCATCGCCGCCTACCCCGACGGCATCCATCCGGCCGATATGGCCTGGATGTTTAACCGGCTGCTGGCGGCTCTGGCCGTCACCCACAGCCAGGGGCTAGTGCATGGGGCGGTGCTGCCGCCCCACCTGCTGCTGCGGCCGGCCGACCACAACGGCATGTTGCTGGACTGGTGCTATAGCGTGGAAATCGGCCGGCCGATTAAAGCGATCAGCCCGCCCTACCGCAGTTGGTACCCGCCAGAACTGCTGGCAAAACAGCCCGCTACCCCTGCCAGCGACCTTTTTTTGGCGGCGCGGTGCATGGTGGCGGTGCTGGGTGGTCGGGTGGCGGGGCAGGAGCATGGGATTGTGTGGGGAAAAACGGCCGTTCCTCGCCCCATCACCGCCCTGCTGCAAAGCTGCCTCATCCCCGCCCCCCACCGCCGCCCCGACAACGGCTGGGAGCTGTTTGAGGCGTTGCGCGACATGCTGGGGCAGCTTTACGGACCACCCCAATTTCGGCCGTTTCATATTTAAGAAAACGGGACGCAGATTTTCCTGATGAACGCAGATTTAATCAGGAAAATCAGGCAAATCTGCGTCCCATTCAGGAGAAACAGTATGGGATATTCAAACTGGAGCGACACGGCGTACAAATCACGCCAAAATTTTCGTCAGCAAACCAACCAAACTGCTTTTACTTATGACCAGCAGGTGCGGCAAACGGGCAAAGTGGCGGTGCATCCGCAGATGAACCCCCACGACGTGGTGCGCGAAAGCCGCGACAGCGACAGCCACCCCGATTCGGTTGCCATTGGCGTGCTGTTTGACGTCACCGGCTCGATGGGGGTGGTACCCCGCGTGCTGCAAACCAAGCTGGGGTCGCTGATGCGGCTGCTGGTGCAAAAGGGGTATCTGGCGCACCCGCAGGTGCTGTTTGGCGCGGTGGGCGATGCCTACACCGACCGCGTTCCGCTGCAAATTGGGCAGTTTGAGTCGGGGCTGGAGATGGACGACGACCTGGGCAAAATCTACATTGAGGGGGGCGGCGGCGGGCAGGTACACGAAAGCTATGAGCTGGGCATCTACTTTTTTGCCCGCCACACCGCCATTGACTGCTACGACAAGCGCGGCCACAAGGGGTATTTGTTCACCATTGGCGACGAAATGCCGTATGATGTGGTGCGGAAGCAGCAGGTGGCGGACATTTTTGGCGACAAATTGCGCCAGGATATTGCCACCGACCAGATGATTGCCGAGGTGCAGGAGCGGTATGAATATTTCCACATCATCCCCACCAACACCTACCACGGCCAGCGGCCGGAGGTGCAGGGGCGGTGGCGGGAATTGCTGGGGGAGCGGGTGCTGCTGTTGGATGATGAAACGGCCGTTTCTGAAACCATCGCCCTCGCCATTGGCCTGTGTGAAGGCACCCTCGACAGCCTCTATCGCGGCGTAGACGACCTTGTTGCCGCCGGACACAACGCCACCGCCGCCCGCAGCGCCACCACCGCCGTCGCCACCTACGCCAAAGCACGTGGTTCGCTGGTGCCGGTGGCAACGGGCGTGCTGCCGGTGAACGGGGTGGGGGAAGACGGCCGTTTGTAATTGAGAATGGAGAATGAAGAATTGAGAATTGGGAATGATACGCCGTTCCCAATTCTTAATTCCCAATTCTCAATTCCCCATTCTAATGATTCATACTTATCTCACCCTCGACCTCGGCTTTGGCGATGCGGGCAAGGGCAGCATGGTTGATTTTCTCTGCCGCCAAACGCCCGTCCATACGGTTGTCCGCTACAACGGCGGGGCGCAGGCGGGGCATCGGGTGGCAACGCCCGCCGGCCGTGAGCATGTGTTTTCCCAGTTTGGCAGCGGCACGCTGGCCGGTGCGGCCACCCATCTTTCTCGCTTTATGCTGGTGGAACCGCTGGCGATGATGGCCGAAGCCGCCCATTTGTCTGAATTGGGCATTGCCGACCCGTTTGCCAACGTGACCATTGACGAAAATGCTGTTTTGACCACCCCTTTTCACCGCGCCGTGAACCGATTGAAAGAGTTGGCAAGGGGCGACGGCCGTCATGGAAGCTGTGGGGTGGGGATTGGGGAAACGGCCGTTGATGCCCTCACCCACCCCCGCGCCGTCCCCCGCGTCGGCGACCTGCGCCGCCCGGATACGCTCCGCGCCAAGCTGGAATTTCTACAGGCAATCAATCTGGAAAAAGCGGTGCCGCTCCGCCCCGGCTTACCGGATAAAGAAATTGTGATGCAGGAGTTGGCGGTGCTGGAAGAGAGCGGTTGGGTGGATTGGTTGATGGGGGAATACGGCCGTTTTTCCACCCTCGCCCACATCGTCCCCGCCAGCCACCTGCACCAGCTTCTACACCGCCCCGGCACCGTCGTTTTTGAGGGAGCGCAAGGGGTGCTGCTCGATGAGTGGGTTGGTTTTCACCCCCACACCACCTGGAGCAACATCACCTTTGCTAATGCCGACACCTTATTAAAGGAAGCGGGCTACGGCGGCACGACGACGCGGCTGGGGCTGACCCGCGCCTATACCACCCGCCACGGCGCGGGGCCGTTTGTCAGCGAAGATGCCGCCCTGACGCAATTGCTGCCCGATGCCCGCAACGGCCACCACGCCTGGCAGCAAAGGTTTCGCGTGGGCTGGCTCGATTTGCTGCTGCTGCGCTACGCCCTGGACGTGGTTGGCGGGGTGGATTATTTGGCGGTGAACTGCCTGGATCGGATAGCCGATCTGCCGGAGCTTCAGCTTTGCACGGCGTACCAGCACGGCAGCCAGCGGCTTGAACGGCTTGTCCCCTCGCCGCAGCCGCGTGATTTGGCGTATCAGGCGCGGTTGACGGCGGTGCTGGGCGAATGCCAACCGCTGCTGGAACGGGTGGCCGACCCGGCGGCGCTGCTGGACAGGGTGGCAAGCGGGTTGGGGGTGCCGGTGGGGGTGGTGTCGTGGGGGGAAACGGCCGTTTGTAAACAGTGTGCCTTCTAGCGGTTTATCGGAAAAAGAAAATGGATGCGCGAATAACGCGGAGCGGATTTTCGCGCATCAAACAATATTTGGAGATACTATGAGCCAGAAATCTTTATTGTTCGTGGTTGTATTAACGGCCGTTGTTGCCATCACCGCCTGCGAAAGCGAACCCGATGTTGACCAAAACATCATCCATACCTCTTTCGATTTGACATGTAACAATATCGGGCTGACTAAAGCCCAATCCTATCAGCCCAATGATGGCAGCATCAATCGAATCATTATCATGAGCGACAGCACCATTGGCGAACAATATGATGAATATTTCCAGCAACACCCCAGCAACATGCCCGAAGCATGGTTCCCGCAAATTGTAGATGGTACGTTTGTTTATACGGACGTGGAATTGGCGTTATGTATTCACCGCACCGCTACCGAACCAGTAGATATTCCCTGCGATTTTGAAGACGGATACACGATCAAAGTCCACAACGCCACTTATGAAATGACGCTGCGTGACCCCAACACGGCCGAAATCATTGCCCAGCAGACAGTAACCAACGAAGGAAACTGCCCCACCATGTTCTCCATTTTTACCGAAGGGCAGAAAGAACAAGACCAATTTGCGGCCGTTGGCGATGCCCAAATCCAGGCATTTATCGAGCCTTATGTTGTGACTCACTAGCAAAAGAAAATGGGTGTGCGGAGAGCGAAAAAATCAGTAATAGGCTGTAGAATCCATGATATTCACGGTACGCTTCTGATCTGAGCGGGTGACCGCATGAGTTGTCAGGCCGATGATTAAAAAGATCACGCAAAGGCGCAAAGCTGCCAAACGTTTTTCTTTGCGCCTTTGCGTAAAATTTCCTGATAGGCTGTTCGTAGACCCGATCTGAGCCGGACTAATGACAGGTTGTAGCGATTTGTTTATAATGCAGCTTGTTGTTTCGCTTGGAGCGACGTTTATTTCCCCCCTGGTTTGGTAACGGAGCCACCCCAGGCTCCTAAATAAATGTTTTGTTGTAAGGAGTACAACATGTTTTGTCGGAAGCTTTTATGGTTGATGATGATTGGAATGCTCGTATTGGTGGGTTGTGGTGGGGATGAGCCGGAAACGGCCGTTTCCCAACCTACTGCCCAGATTGAACAGGCGGTGGAGGAAGCAGGAGAGGTAGAAACGGCCGTTGAGCCAACCACCGCCCCTGTTGCCGTTGAGCCAACGGCCACCCCCCTGCCCACCGAACCACCCCCAACCCCCACCACCGAACCCGCCCCCGATGTCCCCCCCGGTGAACCCCAGCAGGTATTGCTCGATGCCATGCGGCTAAGTCTTAACAGCGGCCCCTATCGCACCACTGTCACCCTCACCAGCGACGATGAGGGCGTGACAACGCTGGTGGGCGAGGTTGTCCCTCCCGATCAAATACACGCCACGACCACCACCAGCGGTGTCACCACCGAAATGATCGTCCTGCCCGACCAGATGTGGATGAAACCGCCAGACTCAGAGTGGATGCAGTTCCCTGGCGGCATTTCAATCAGCCAAATCACCCAGCAATTTATGCTTGACCCTGAAGCGGCGGGCGTGACCTTTGACGATGTTGTTTTTGCTGGCACCGACACGCTCAATGGTGAACTTGCCTGGATGTATGATTATCGCTCCACGTTTGACGCTGGCACAGGCCCCATCGAAAGCCAGGGGCGGCTGTGGATTAGTGCGTTAAGCGGCCGGCCATTGCAGCAAAAAAGCGAAAGCGAAACCGATGGCGTTGTCACCACCGTTATGCAAGTCATTGAATATGACCCCACCATCACCGTAGAGGCTCCTGGGCAATAACCATGAACTTTGGCACATCTGTTGAAGATTTTGGCTTTCTGCTCATTTTTAGTTTGGCGTTGCTTTTTATCCTGCCGCTAGTGCTGGGTTTAAGCGGCCTGGTGCTGCGGTTGCTGGGGCTGAAATCGGGCGGTTGGCAGTTGCTGCTCATCATTCTCTTTTTTGGCGGTCTTGTCATTGGCGGTTCGGTTTATCTGGACGTGGCTGGGCAAACCATTACCGGGTTAGTGTATGAAAAGAAGGAGGATATTGACCTGCGGATTGAGGGTGATTGGCGTTATCAGTTTACGGCCATAACGCGCTATCGGCTGGATGGACAGCCCCCGTCCGATGATCTGCTGCCAGAAATGGATGATTCCAGCGTGGGGCTGCGGCTCAGTGAGGCGCAGTTTGATGACCTGACGACGAACACGCCGGTGACGTTGAAGGTGCTGCCGCTGTGGCGCAGCCTGACGTTGGTGCGGTTGGCAAACAGCAGCACGCGGCAATGGCTGCCCTGGGGCTGGATGGCCGGGGCAGTGGTGTTAGCTGGCGTAGCCTGGCTGGCTTATAAATTGGCGCAAATGGGAACGGCCGCTTTAATCATCATCAGCGGCATGGTCATCACCGGGCTGTTTACCTATCCTGCCGTGTCGGTTTACCGCACCTGGCAGCAGCGCGACAGCTTGGCCGCCCGCCCGCTGCGGGCGCAAGGGACGGTGGTGGAAAAAACGCTCATCACCCGCATTGACCCTTTCCCCTGTGAAAGTGACTGCTCTAATGAGTGGGAAACGGAGTTTGACGTACCGCAGCAGTATGAGATCGTTAAGATCAGTTATGTGCCTGAGGGGAGAACAGAGGCAGTAACGGCCGTTGCTTCCGCTGATCTTGGTTCGGTGCGGCTAGAGAAAGGGGGCAGCGTGCCAATCGCCTATGCCCCCACTGCGCCCCGCGCCGTGCGGATTTTGGGTGCCAGCGTCAGCCACATTTGGCGCAATGCCATCGGCTTTGTCCGTGAAATGGGGCTGACGTTGGTGATTCTTGTGGCGTTCTTTGCTGCCTGGGCGTTGCTGGGACGGCTGTTCCGCTGGGGCATCAGGCGCCGGGGCGAGTTATTCTGAATGGCTATTGTTTAACGACTGTGGAAGCTGAACCATTTTCTCGCACCGGGTTGGCAAACGCTTGTTGCTGTCTAGCCCATGCTTCCAGCCGGGCCACCACGCGGCCGTTGATGGTGTTGGGGGAATAACGGCCGTTTTCCCCCACTTCCCCCGCCTCCATCCCCGTCAACAGCTCAATCCCTTCGTCAATCGTCTGGATGGGGTAAATGTGGAACTTGCCCATGTCCACCGCATTCACCACATCCTGCCGCAGCATCAGGTGGGCGACGTTGGATGCTGGAATTAGCACCCCTTGCTCGCCGGTTAACCCCCGCGCCTGGCATAGTTCAAAGAACCCCTCAATTTTTTCATTCACGCCGCCAATGGCCTGAATTTGCCCGTGCTGGTTGACCGAGCCGGTGACGGCAAACGATTGTTTGATCGGCACCTGCGCCAGGGCGGAGAGCAGGGTAAACAGTTCTGCCGCCGAGGCGCTGTCGCCGTCCACGCCGCCGTATGATTGTTCAAAAACGAGGGTGGCTGAGAGGGGAAACGGCCGTTCTGCCGCATACCTTGCCCCCAAAAAGCCCGACAAAATCAGCACCCCCTTGGAATGAATCGCCCCACCCATCTCCACCTGTCGTTCAATGTCAATCACTTCCCCCTTGCCCAGCCGCACGCGGGCGGTGATGCGGCTCGGTTTGCCAAAGGTTTGCTGCCCCAAAGCATAAACCGCCAGCCCGTTGATCTGCCCCACCTGCTCGCCGTCGGTGTCAATGAGGATGGTGTTGCGTAAGATCGCCTCTTGCAGCCGTTCGCGCAGACGGCCGGCGCGGTGGGTCTGGGCATCGAGTGCCTGCTGCACATCCTCGGCCGTCACCAGCTCCCGCGCCCCCTTGCCCGCCCAATAGTCGGCTTCACGCAGCAGGTCGGTGACGGTTTGCATGTGGGTGGTCAGCTTTTCGCTGTCTCCCGCCAGCCGGGAAGCGTGTTCGATGACGCGAGAAACGGCCGTTTTGTCAAAATGCCGCAACCCCTCCTTTCGCGCCAATTCGCCAATCAGGTGGGCATACGCCATGTTGTTGCCCCGGTTGCGCGGCATGTCGTCCTCAAAATCAGCCGCCACCTTAAACAACTCCTCAAAATCGGGGTCATAGGCACACAGCAGATAGTACAGCAGCCGTTCCCCCAGCAAAATCACCTTCACATCCAGCGGAATCGGCTCTGGCTCCAGCGAAACGGTGCTAATCAAGCTCACCATCTGCCCCAGCGACTCAATCCGAATTTCCTGGTTGCGCAGCGCCAGCTTTAGCCCTTCCCAGGCGTAAGGCTGCAGCAGCAGCTTGCGGGCATCCAAAATCAGATAGCCACCGTTGGCCTGGTGCAGCAGCCCCGGCTTGATCAGCGTAAAGTCGGTGAGCAGCGTCCCCATTTGCGAAATGTGTTCAATGCGCCCCAGCAGCGTGTGGAAGCGGGGCTGCTCCTCATAGACAACGGGTGCGCCGTGGTTTTGGCTGTGGTCAACCATGACGTTGACGGTATAGCGTCGCTCCAGCACCTCCTGAACGCTGGCATTACCGGGTTGGGGGTTCTCGGCGTTCAAAATCGCTTCCACGCTGTCCACCACATTGTGCTGCACGGCATCGAGATAGGCCACCACTTCGGCCAGATCACGGTACGCTTGCCGCAGTTCGTTAAACAGCGGGGCGACGGCGTAGGCGGCGACTTCTTCGTTAAGCTGGCGGGTGCGCTGCTGAATTTCCCGCTGCCACTGCGGCAATTGCTGCATAATCTGGCTCAATGCTTCCTGAAGCTGGGTTACTTTTTGCTCAATGGCACTTTGTTCGTCTGTGGGCAGCCGCATAAAAGCGTCGGGGCTGATGACTTTGCCGTCTTGCAGGGGGGCGAAGGCGAAGCCGGCCGGGGTTTGCAGCAGCGTAATCCCTTGCGCTGTAGCCTGCTCTTTCAGCTCCTCCAGGGCTTGCTTTTCTCGGTCGCGCACCGACTGCTCAATCCCTTTGCGGCGGCTTTGGTATTCGTCGCTGCTGAAGGCAGCAGGGATGACGTTGAACAGGGTGTTGACAAGCTGTTTCATCCGCTGGCTGAATGGCCCGGCCTGCCCGCTGCCCATTTGCAGGGCGTTGGGTTTGTGCGGCTGATCGAAGTTGTAGACATAGCACCAGTCGCTGGGGAGGGGTTCGCTAACGGCCGTTTGCGTAAGGAATTGGGAAACGGCCGTAAATTTGCCCGTTCCGCTGGCACCCAGCACAAACAAATTAAATCCCTCGTGGTGCATCCCAATGCCAAACTGGATCGCCTGGACAGCACGTTCCTGTCCCAGCATCTCCTGCTGCGAGGGCAGGTCGGCGGTGGAGGCAAAGGGGAATTGAGTGGGGTCGCAGCGGCGGTAGAGTGTGGTGGGGGGAAGTGGTTTTACTTGGTTCATAATTTTACTATAGGGCAAGTTTGCAAACTTGCCCTACACCTTGACTGGTTGGAAAAAGGAGGCAAGCTGCTGATAAACGGCCGTTGCGGCCTCGGCGACCGTCAAAACTGTTGTGTCAACAACCACCTCTGGCTGAAGGGGTGGTTCGTATGGGCTGCCCACGCCGGGAACGGAAACGGCCGTTCCTTCCTGTGCCTGCCCATAAATCCCCTTCGGGTCGCGCTGTTGGCAGGTTGCCAAATCGCAGCGCACATAAATTTCGGCAAAGCGGGCAATCTGCTGCCGCGCCTGGTCGCGGTAGTGGCGGCGGTTGGCGGTGGCGGCTATTAGCACAGTCACCCCGTTTTTTGCCAGCAGCCCCGCCAACTGCCCCAGCACGCCATAAAACCAGTCGCGCTCATCGCTGCTGTAGCTGGCCTGCGGCGTGAGGATGTGGCGCAGTTCGTCGGAGTCTAGCACAACGGCCGTTAATCCATCGGCCACCAGCTTTTGCCGCAAGGCATAGGCCAAGGTGGTTTTGCCGGAAGCGGGTAGGCCGGTTAGCCAGAGGACGAAGGGGGGCAGGGGAGCAGGGGGGCAGGGGGGGGGGGGAGTGTTTTCCAATCTCTAATCTCCAATCTCCAAATATCTCTCGACCTGTGCATACTCAAAGGTGGGCGCGGCGAGGACGTTTTGGGCGAAGGCGAGTAGCTGGCGGCGGGTGGTGGGGCTGATGGTAGGGTACCATTTGGGGCTGGCAAGGACGAGCGCCCGCCAGGCAAACCAGGGGGCGATGGTGCTAAACAGGTCGGGGTCGGGGTGGTTGGCTAAATAGGTTTCCCAAAAGGTGTGGTAGAGGTCGGTGAAGGGGTGGGAAAAACGGCCGTTTTGCTGTAGCCCAAAAAACAGATAGTTAATCACCATGCAGCTCACATCATCCTCGGCCATGCCCCATTCGCCCCGGCTGCGGTCAATGACGGAGAAGCGAATGCCTTCGTCAAAAAGCACGTTGAAGGGGTGAAAGTCGCCATGTACCTGGCACAGCCGATGGCTTAGTGGCTTCAGCCGCCAGCGCCACTCGTTGGCCGCCGTTTCAATGGCAAGCAGCCGTGCCTGGGTGATGATGGGCTGGTCGGCACTGGGGAAGGGGAGGGGGTAGCTGTCGCATAGCCCCATGATGCCTTCGCCGTGGCCGACTAAATCGCGCAGTCGCCGCCGCCACAGTAACGGCCGTTCTACATTGTCCGGGTGTTTGCGCTGGTGAATGTCGGCCAGATAGCGAGCCAATGCCTGGGCGCGGGCGGTGTCGCTGTTGCGCAGCGGCTCGCCCTGCAGCAGCCGGTACAAATCTTCGGCATAGGGCTGACCGGGGGCGTAGTGGGTGAGCAGCAGCAGTTCGGTGGCGTGGCCGAGGGAGGATAAACGGCCGTTGTCGTCCAGTGCCACCATGTCGGCCACCGGCACGTGGCCGGGCAGGTCGTTAAAGGTGTGAAAGTCGCGCCACACTTCGGCCACCCGGTCAGACGGCCGTTCGCGGCCAAAGCCGTTGGGGCGCACCCGCCGCAGCACAAGCTGCTTCGGCTCGCCATCACAATGGTAAGAAATGCAAACGGGGCGGCCATACCCAAAACCCTTTAGGGCGGCCGCCCCTTGTGCTTCTCCTCCAAGTTGTTGCAGCCGGACGATAAAAATCGGCCGTTGGTGCCATTCGGTCAGAAATTGTCTAATCGCCTCTTCTGAAATGGCCGGTGCCGAAGAGGCAACCGCAAATGTGTTCATGTTTGCCCCCCGACTAAATTGTTAACTTAGCGATTTAGAAGTTCAACTTCTTCCGAGAAGTTGAACTTCTTGCCTAACTTGTTTTTGGACGCTTACTTAGAGATTAACCACTTTCCAATCTCTAATCTCCAATCTCGATATCAATTTGTAGCCCTTCTCAGCCTATATCTCATGCTGACACGCGAGCCACATCCTCACGCCACTCGTGCAGCACCACCATGCTAAAAATGTCAGATTCGGTGATAATGCCCACCAGCTTGTTATGTTCATCCACCACTGGCAACCCGCTCACGCGCCGCTCCAGCATTGTCCGCGCCGCCTCGCCAATGGTAGCTGTGTTGCGCACGGTAATCGGGTTTTTGGTCATAATTTCTTTTACCGTCAGCTTGCTCAACAAATAATTCAGCTCCCAAACGCTAAGCGAGGTGGCTGATGAGGGTTCCGCTTCACGCACATCGCCCAAAGTGACAATACCAACCAGCTTGCCGTTTGCATCAACGACGGGCAGACGGCGAATTTCTTCTTCAGTCATCATCTTGTGGGCTTCGGGCAACGGCATATCGGGTGAGATTGTCACCACGTCTTCGGTCATCCAGGTTTCAACGAGTTCTTTACTCATGATAGTTGCTCCTTCATTTTTATTAGGTCTTAGATCAATATGGTATGAATTGTCTGTAGAATAGTAGGTATGGTTGCTTCAACCTAGTGACCAATGTCATTGGGTGGTTTGACAAAGCTCACCTACTGCACAATCTCTGTGCGCTTCTCCTGGAAATGGTTGAGAAAGTCGGTAACGGTGACGATGCCGACAAGAATTTGCTTGCCGCTTTTGTGGTTTGCTACCACGGGTAATGCACCAAATTTGTAGATGCTAAGGATTTCGGCGGCTTTGGCGGCAGGGGTGGCGGGGGTAACGGTGACGGGGTCGGTGGTCATGATGCCCTCGGCGGCCACTTCGTCAAGCAAATCGTCGTCGGGCCAGCGTGCGTGCAACACCAGGGGTGAGTTGAGGACGAGCCGTACATCGCGGTCGGTAACGATGCCGACGAGCTTGCCGTCGTCAACAACGGGGAGGTGACGGCATCCTTCTTCTTTCATCATGCGGACAATTTCGCGTAGGGTCATTTCAGGGGCAAGCGTGTAGGGATTAACGGTCATAATGTCGTTGACGGTGAGCATGGCAATTCTCCTGTAAAAAAATTGGACGCGGATGAACACGGACGAACACGGATGAAGGACAAACGGAATGCTATGGTTGTTGGTTGTCCGTCATTTTCATTCGTGGTGGCAGGCGCGTTCATGCAAGTTCCTTGTTAGGCAATCCGCTGGTGCGGTGCGGGACGGGTGATAAGGAGGGAGGTGTCGGCACCGCGCATGATTTTTTCGGTAACGTGGCCGTAATCCCAGCGGCTTAACCCGGCGAAGCCGTGGGTAGCCATGACAACCAGGTCGGTGTGGTTGGCTTCGATGTAGTTGATGATGCTGGAGACAACTGGGCCGGGCAAAACGGCCGTTTTTACTCCACCCCCCACCTTGGCCGCCACCTGCTGCAAATAAGTAGCGGCATCAGTGACCAGTCGTTCCGAAATACGCTCCTCGGTCGCCTCGGCTCGTTCCAGCCATTTGCTGGCAATGCTGGGAGCCACCTTTACATCTTCTTCCACTTGCAGCAGCGTGACCTCGGCTGCTAGCTTTTGCGCTACCGCCAGCCCCAGCGACAATGCCTGCTCTGCCAAGTGCGACCCATCCAGCGTGATCAGCACCCGCTGGATTTTGTCGGGAAAGCGGCTGACCAGCATGGGGCAGGGGGCTGTGCGCAACACCCGTTCGGCCACACCACCCAGGATGGAACGCCCAAACCCCAGCCGACCGTCAGCCGTCATTAGCAGCAAATTCACCTGTTCGTGCGTGGCGGTGTCTACAATGACGCTGGCGATGTCGCCAACGGCCAGTTGGGTGCAGAGTTTGCGCGTTGTTGGCTGCGCGGTGCGGTGCAAGTCGCTCAGATAATGGTGGGCGGCAGCAAGGTCGTTGGCTGACACGCTTTCACGAGCCTGGGCAATGACGCGGAGCAGCATTAACTGCCCCGCGTCTGTTGGTGCTAATGTTTGCGCCAGGCGAAAAGCGTGTTCGGCGTGGGCGGTGCCATCCAATGGGATAAGGATTTTTTGAAACATGGCAGTTTTAGCTGGGGCGCACAACCAGCATATTGGTTTGGGTGTGGCGCAGCACTTTTTCGGTGACACTGCCGTATACCCAGCGGCGCAGCCCGGTGTGGCCGTGTGTCGCCATGACAATGAGGTCAACGTCGGTTTTGTTGGCAAAGTCAAGGATGTGGTCGGCGGGGTCGCCTTCAGAAACGGCCGTTGTGATCATCACTCCCATGTCGGCATACGTCCGTTCAAACATTTGCAGATAGGCCAGCGACTCTTCGGCTACATTGCGTGTAGACATATGGGTGCCAAGCCCCGCCTCATAGTTGTCGAGCTGCTGCATAACGAAGGTGTCAACGGGTTCAGGTTCAGCAGCAACCATCATCAACGTTACAGCCGCGTTAAGCTGTTGTGCCAACTCTAACCCTGGTACCAGAGCCGACTCGGCCACTTTGGAGCCATCGAGTGTGATGAGAATGTGTTTGATGGGCTGCGTGTGGCGCAAGGCCAACACCGGGCAAGGCGCACTGCTTAGTACCTTTTCGGTGACGCTGCCATAGACCCAACGCGATAGGCCGGAACGGCCGTGGGTAGTCATCACAATCAGATCGGCTTGCTCTGTTTCAGCGCAATCTATAATGGCACTGGCTGGGTCGCCTTCATACATGCGGGTGATAAAGTTAAAACCTGTGTGACGATGGCTGTATTTGAGATGATTGAGATATTCGTGTCCTTCCAAATGGGGCAGATCCTGGCCGCTATGGTGGGCGTAGGGCATGGTTTTGCTCAAATCCGGGGCGGGGATGAGAAGGGGAGCTGGGACGTGAAGCAAGATATAGGTTGTTTCATCTGGTTTGCCAAGCGCCAAAGCTGGCTCTAGTGCTTGTTCAGCCAGGGGTGATCTATCGAAGGGAATGATAATTTTATGGAACATTGTCCGTCTCCAAAAGCAGCGAAACCGATTCAGGTGTTGCCTGTGGAAATAGAGGGAACCGGATCTCCTGCAAGCTAAAATTGTTGCTTTACGCTCATTGTAGAAATGGTGGGGGGGATAGGGGAGTGACAGATCGCATCACTGCTGCTGACGAAAGTCATCAACTGGGGGAATAGAGGAAAAGGGTGGGAAAAACGGCCGTTTTTGGCAATAATACAAGCAATGTGACCATCCATTTACCAACGATAGGAATTCAGGAAAAACTATGTACGAACCAAAACCAGAAAACAAATTCACCTTCGGTCTCTGGACCGTGGGAAACATGGGGCGCGATCCGTTTGGCGAACCCGTGCGCCATCAGCTTACCCCCGTTGAGATCGTTCACCTGCTGGCCGAAGTCGGCGCGTGGGGCGTCAACTTCCACGACAACGACCTGGTGCCAATCACCGCCACCGCCGCCGAACGTGACCAAATTGTGCGCGACTTTAGGCAAGCCCTGGCCGACACCGGGCTGGTGGTGCCAATGGCAACCACCAACCTGTTCAGCGACCCCGCCTTCCGTGATGGCGCCTTCACCAGCAACGATGCCAACGTGCGGGCCTATGCGCTGCAAAAGACGATGAACGCCATTGACTTGGGTGTAGAGCTGGGAGCCAAAATCTATGTTTTTTGGGGCGGGCGCGAGGGGACGGAGACCGATGCCGGTAAGAACCCCATCACCGCCATCCAGCGCAGCCGCGAGGCGATGAACTTCCTCTGTGAGTACGTGCTCGACCAGGGATACGACCTCAAATTTGCCCTAGAAGCGAAGCCCAACGAGCCGCGTGGCGACATTTACAACGCCACCACGGGCAATATGCTGGCCTTCATCGAAACGCTGGATCACCCGGAAATGGTGGGGGTGAACCCCGAAGTGGCGCATGAACACATGGCCGGGCTGAACTTTACCCACCACGTGGCGCAGGCGATGGAAGCGGGCAAACTGTTCCACATTGACCTCAATGACCAGGCGTTTGGCCGCTATGACCAGGATTTCCGCTTTGGCTCGGTCAACCTGAAGAGTGCCTTCTTCCTGGTGCGGCTGCTGGAGGACAATGGCTATGACGGGAGCAAACATTTTGACGCCCACGCCTACCGCACCGCTGACTATGACGACGTAAAAGCATTTGCGCGGGGGTGTATGCGGACGTATCTGATCCTGAAGGAAAAGGTAGCGCGGTTTAACGCCGACAGCGAGATCCAGGCGCTGCTGGCGCAAATTGATGCCGATGATGGCAGCATGGATGGCTTTAAGGGGCAATATTCGCCAGCGAAAGCGGCCGCGCTGCGTGCCCACAGCTTTGACCGGGTGGCTCTGGGGCGGCGCGGCCAGCCATATGAACGGCTGGATCAGCTGGTGGTGGAGCTGTTGCTGGGTGTACGGTAGGTCAAATTTGCAAATTCAACCTATGAGGGGATTGTCGGAGAAGTCTGAATAGATGCGCGGATAACGCGGATTTAGAGGGATAAACGCGGATTTTTCTTTTCTATCCGCGAAAATCCGCTCTGATCCGTGTTGTCCGCGCATCCATTTTCTTTTTCCTATGGGCGACGAGGGCAGGATGGACAGGAATCGTTGGTTGCCGTTTGCCTATTTGTTGCTGCTGTGGCCGCTGGCGGGGGTGGCATCGGCAACGGCCGGTTTGCTGAGTGCGTATTGGTCGGGATCGTGGCTGCTCATCCCGTACATGCTGCTGCTGGTGGGGGGGAGCGTGGGGTTAACGGCCGTTCTTCTCAACCGCCTCCCCCTCACCCCACCCGACTTTGTGGAATGGTTTACCTATGCTTACCTGCCGCTGGCTGCCTTGGGAGGCATCTTCTTTGGCTACTTGGTCGGCCGGCCCTATCTTGACCTGACCCGCTACCCGCCGCTGGAAAATGTGCGGGTGGAGGAGGCGACGGATGATTTGACACCGGGGTATCGGCAGTTCAGAAACGGCCGTTTGCTTCCCAACTACACCGCCACCTACACCGAAACCGGCGTAGACAGCGACGGCTACTATTACCGCTACGACTACATTGTGGCCCCCGTGGTGTCGCCTGGCTGGCGTGAAAGTGACCCGGTGACGCTGTGGGTGGTGACGGGGTCGCAGGAGCTGACGATTACTGATTTTGCGGCGTGGGACAAGCCAATTCAGGGGATGGTGGCGGTGCGGCAGGTGGGGAACTATTGGCGGGCGGTGGAAACGGCCGTTTCCACCCACACTCTCCAAACCCACCCCAACGCCCTCCTCCTCCGCCTCTACGAGCAAAACCACGCCGACCTGACGGCCAAACTGTGGCGTGACATGGAGCGTTATGTGCTGGCAGTAACGGCCGTTGGTTGGCTGCCGCTGCTGTTTATGCGGTGGCGGACACCGTAGGACAAGTTTGCAAACTTGTCCTACATTTTCAAGGGAAAAGGGAATGCGCTATTTCATTGGCATTGACAGTTCGACAACGGCGACAAAAGTGCTGTTGATGGATGGGGTGGGGGCGGTGGTTGGCGTGGCGGCGGCGGAATATGGGTATGACACGCCGCAGCCGCTGTGGTCGGAGCAGTCACCGCTGCTGTGGTGGGAGGGGACGTGTGCGGCGATTCGGGAGGTGCTGGCGAAAACGGGGATTGATCCCCACCACATCGCCGCCGTTGGCCTGACCGGGCAAATGCACGGGCTGGTGCTGCTGGACAAGGCGGGGGAAGTGCTGCGCCCGGCCATTTTGTGGAACGACCAGCGCACTGCCGCCGAATGTGACGAAATGCGAGCCGTTTTTGGCAAGCAGCGGCTGATTGATGTGACGGGCAACGACGCGCTGACCGGCTTTACCGCCCCCAAAATTTTGTGGGTGAAAAACCACGAGCCGGAAATTTACGCCCAAATCGCCCACATGTTGCTGCCCAAGGATTATGTGCGCTATCGGCTGACGGGGGAATTTGCCAGCGACAAGGCGGGCGGGGCGGGGACGCAGCTTTTTGACGTGCGCCAGCGGGATTGGTCGGCCGAGCTGGTGGCAGCGCTGGGGATTGAGCCGAATTGGCTGCCGCCGACGTTTGAGGGAACGGCCGTTACCGGCACCCTCTCCCCCACAGCCGCTGCCGCAACCGGCCTCCCCGCAGGCATTCCCATCGTGGGCGGCGGGGGCGACCAGGCAGCCAACGCCGTGGGAACGGGCGCCGTGGTGGATGGGGTTGTGGCTTTGAGTTTAGGCACATCGGGGGTCGTGTTTGCCAGCAGCGACCAGCCCATCATCGAGCCAGAAGGTCGTCTCCACGCCTTTTGCCACGCCGTGCCGAACAAATGGCATTTGATGGGGGTGATGCTTTCGGCGGCGGGTAGCTTGCGCTGGTACCGCGACACCCTGGCTCCCGGCGTAGGGTTTGACGAATTGCTGGCTCCGGCGGCGGCGGTTCCCCCCGGCAGCGACGGCCTCCTCTTTTTGCCCTACCTTACCGGCGAACGCACCCCCCATCCCGACCCGCTGGCACGGGGAGCGTTTGTGGGGCTGACGGTGCGCCACACCCAGGCCCACATGACCCGCGCCGTGCTGGAAGGGGTCGCCTTTGGGCTGCGCGATAGCTTTGAGCTGATGAAAAACGCCGGGTTAGCCAACGTCAGCCAGGTTCGCGCCTCTGGCGGCGGCACGCGCAGCCCGCTGTGGCGGCAAATTCTGGCCGATGTACTGGGGGCGGAATTGGTGACGGTGAACACGGCGGAGGGAGCGGCGTATGGGGCGGCGATTTTGGCGGCGGTGGGGGTAGGGGCGTTTGAATCGGTTCCGGATGCGTGCGCCCAACTGGTGCGGGTGACGGGGCAAACGGCCGTTTCGGAGGAAACGGCCGTTTACAACCACCACTACCAGCTTTACCGCCAGCTTTACCCGGCTCTGCAGCCCCTGTTTCAGCAGCTTGCCTAATGGCAAGAGATCGCTTTTTCGGGCCAGGTGGATAGTTGGAGGACAGTGGGCGGGGTCTGTTGGGCGAGTTTTTGGAAGGAAACGGCCGTTTCCCGGTCGCGTGGAATGTGCGTAATGATCTCCAAATTGCCAAAAGACGTTAGTGTAACCAGGGGCGCTGTCAAAAAGCGATAGCGCCCCGTATCGGGCGACCCCATTTGGAATGATTCCCCGCCCACAAAATACCGCTGTTCCTCATAAAAAACCTGCTCCCAAAACCAGCGAAAGTTCCGCTCGCGCCGCAGCCTTGCCAGTAGCTCGGCAAAATAATCCGTCATGCGGTAGGGCAATGTGGTGCGGCGAAAATAAATGACATTGCCCACGGCAAAATTGTGCCATTGCTGTGGCGACATTTGCGCTCGCATAGGCGCAAAAAAATCCGAGAAGATAAGCCAAAGCAAGTTGAAGCTGGCTGGTTGCCCCGCCAAACTTTGCAAATCAAGTGCCGTTGTTTGGTACATTTGCAGCAGGAGGCTGTTGGCTGCAATGACATCGAGATAGCAGTCCAGCAAAAGCGCGGGCAGTTGAATATCGGCCAGCATCTGTATGGTCTTGTCTAAAATAAGGTGGGCACTCTCTGTGGCAGGGTACATTTGCTCATAATCAAGCCCTGTTGCCAGCATAAAAAAGGTTCGCCGTTCGCCAATAGTCAGTTCCAGCGCGTCCGCCAGACTCAGCAGCGTGTGTTCATCCAGAATGGCTCGCTCGCCCCGTTCAATCTTGCCGATGACAATCTCATTGAGTGGTGTCAGTGGGTCTAGCCGCTGCGCTTTTTCTGCCAGCTTTGCCTGCGTGTAGCGATTTCCATCTTCATCAAAATGCTCTTTACGTAGGGCTGCCACCAGATGCCCTAATTCCTGACGATTCATGATCAATCCCCTGCACCTGAAATCTACTAATTTTGGTAGATTCACCTGTGCCAAGCCGTAGATTTTGGACAGAAAAACAGAGCCGCCTGATACATACTGTATGTAGCGAATTAAATTGTAACGAAAGAGGCAAAAAGAGGCTATTTCTGACAAGCAGGTGACGGAGAGGCCTAATGCAATCAAAGGAGTGTGTATCATGTTGGCACAATGTCGTTTTGGTTATTTACCGCACGTTTCTAGCTGGAAAAAAGAGTGGTGGCTGCGCGGAACGGCCGTTTTCCTGCTCCTCATCACCCTCATCACCCTCCGCCAACCCATCTGGGCACTGCTGCAAATTGTGGGCAACCGGGCAGCCGTCATCGCCTATTTAGAGCAGTTTGGTCTTGCCGGCCCCATCGTGCTAGGCACCGTTCTCGTCTTGCAGGTCATTGTCGCCGCCATCCCCGGCCATATCTTGATGATTGGCGGGGCTTATGTCTATGGCTTCCCCACCGCCTTTTGCATCAATTTGCTGGCAACCGTTGGCGGCAGCCAGGCCGCCTTTTGGCTGGCCCAGTGGGCCGGCCGACCCGTCATCGAGCGGTTGGCTCCCCCTGAAGTCCTGGATAAATGGCAGGCTGCCTCAACCCGAAAAGGTACCCTTTTCTTTATGTTTGCCTTTATGTTGCCCATCTTCCCGGCCGATGTGATGAATTATGTCGCTGGTTTAAGCGGCCTGACAAGTCGGCAATTTTTTGTGGCAAATCTGGTGGGGCGGCTGCCCGGACTTGTGTTGATGACGGCCATTGGAGCCTATGGCTTCCAGCTCTCGTGGACTACCTGGGCAGGCATCCTTGTTGCCGCCGCCGTTATGTTTGTTCTGTGGCGCACCTTTCTGGCCGCCAAACACTCGTAGGGCTTTATCAGCCAAATGCTTGCCCCAAAAACAAGGGTTGGCTCATCATAGTGGCTAGTCGCTGGTGGCTAGTTGGAAAAGAGACGCTTCACCAGCCGCCAACCACCAGCCACCAGCCACCAGCAGCTTATCCGCGTCAGGTTTTCCCGATTTATCCGTGTTCGTCCGCGTCCAATCTATAGTTGAGGAGGACTATCATGAAAATCGTTCACCTTTGTCAATCTTATCCACCCATGATTAGCGGCGCTTCGCTGCATGTGCAGCAGCTTGCGTCAGGGCAGGCGGCCAATGGTCATGATGTGTTAGTGCTATCGGCCAGTGATCGCCCCCATGGGTACACCACCCATGACGGAAGGCTGCAAATTACGCGGCTCCCTTCACACCACAACCCTTATCGCATTGGGCAGCGTTTTTTGCTCTGGCCGCAGCGGGCAGTTTGGGCTGAGTTAATGCGCTTCCAGCCAGATGTCATTCATTTGCATGAAGCGTTGGGTTTGGGGCTGATTGGGTTACAGGCAGCGCGACGGCTGCAAATCCCGGTCATGTTTACCGCGCACCAGTTGCCCTGGTTTGCCACCGCCTATATGCCCAGGGTGTTGGGGCTGCCGCAGCTTGTTGAAACCATCACCTGGCAATATGCCCGCTGGTTTTTGCGCCACTGCACTACCGTCATCGCGCCGACGCGAACCATTGCCCGAATCATTGAGAAGCGGCTGCGTTATCCGGTACAGGTTGTTAACTACGGGATTAACCTGCATCAATTCCAGCCAACGTCAACCAGACCGTCAGAAGCTAACGAGCTATACCGCAAATATGGCCTTGACCCTGAGTTGCCCGTTATTTTGCATGTCGGCCGTTTGGATGTGGAAAAGCAGGTGGATGTGTTGGTTCACGCCGTGGCGCAGGTGCAACAGCAGATGCCGGTGCAGCTTCTCGTTATTGGCGATGGCTGCGAACGCCAAAAATTGATGCAGCTTGGCCAGGGTTTGGGCATTGCCGAACAGTGCCATTTTCCCGGCTACGTTTTACCCGACGGCGATCTGCCTGGGCTTTATCGCCTGGCCTCGGTTTTTGCCACGGCTTCGCAGATTGAAACGTTTGGCATTGTGGTGTTGGAGGCGATGGCGTGTGGCTTGCCCGTCATTGCAGCAAATGCTACCTGTATGCCGGAGTTAGTGCATGATCATCAGAATGGGCTGCTGGTGCCGCCTGATGATAGTTTTGCAATGGCACAACGGCTTACCTGGCTGTTGCAAAACCCAGACGTGGCCGCCCGGTGGCGTGAAGCGAGTGGGCAGATGGCGCAACATTATGGTATGTCACGTATGATTCAAGAGGTGATGGCGGTTTATTATACGGCCGTTTATCGCCCCCACCATCACGCTGCCGCTCGCTTTGTCTAGCCGGATATCCTGTAGGGCAATTTGGCCAAATTGCCCTACAGGGAAAATTAATGAGGAAGTTTGGGTTGCAAAACGGCGTAGAGGAACATACCGCCCAAAGCACCAATAAAGGTGACAAGTGCCAGCAAGTTGCCGCTGCCAATTTGGGCATAAATGGGGCCGGGGCAAGCACCTGTGATGGCCCAGCCAATGCCAAATAGCGTGCCGCCAATGATAACGCCTTTCTGATATGGTTTGGCCTGGGGCATAATATCTTCACCAAAGACGGTTTTGCCGTGCAGCCGCTTGATGAGAAAGATGGAGATGGCCCCCACAACCACAGCCGAAGCGATGATGAGGTACATGTAGGCTTCCTGAAATTGGAACATTTTGCTAATGCGGAACCAGGAAACAACTTCTGATTTGACCAGGACGATCCCAAAATAAATGCCAACCAAGAGAATGTAAAACTGTCGCATGTCTGTTATCTCCTTACCCGGCAAAGAGCCAGCGAACAACGAGATTGGTGGAAATGAGGCCGCCGATAAAGAAGAAGACGGAGGCAACCAAACTGGGCCAGCTTAGCAGGGAAAGCCCCATGATGGTGTGGCCGGAGGTGCAGCCGTTGGCATAGCGGGTGCCAAAGCCGATGAGGATGCCGCCAATGGCAAGGGCAATGACACCGCTAACGCTTTGGTAGCTGTTGGGGAGGAAGGCGATGGGTGCTGCGGACAAAAAATGGCTGGCAATAAAGCCACCAACAGCCACGCCCAACACGAAGATGAGGTTCCAGCTATGTTCACGCCAGGCGACACTGCGCAAATAATCTAGCTTGCTGTGGGGGACGATAGCACAGCCGATGTAGCGCAGGCTGCTGGAAATGCCAAAGCTCTTGCCGGAAAGCAGGAGCAGTAGGGGAACGGTAAGCCCAATAAGGGGGCCGCTGATGTACCAGGGCCACGGTTGTAAAAGCCACGCAATCATTTTTTTCTCCTTTCTCTTTCAAACAACGGTATTTGATTATTGATAGCAGGCCACATTTGATGCTCTCCTCATCTGTGTGGTCTGTTATTGACTGCCTGATACGGGCGATGTGGTGGGCGGGATTTTTAACGGCCGTTTCCCAAAATATGGCGTAATACCATGTGTCGGGTCTACAATAATGGCCTCGCCCTTGTAATGGCAGCCAACCACGTACAACGCAAGGGCTTTCCGCCTATAGAATTAATGCAAAACCGTGAAACAGACCCTCTCAGGATGGATGCAACATTGATTCCCAACAATACGAATCATACCCACCCTTTGCAATAAGAAAGTAAAGGATATGTAAGGGGAATGTAAGGATTTTGGCCTTGCCCCCTTACTTGAGAGAAAAATAAGGAATGGGAATTAAATAACTGTCCATTTAGAAGTTCAACTTCTTCTGAGAAGTTGAACTTCTTGCGCCACTTATTTAATCTTCGTTCCTAATGAGAGAGAGGTTCCCATGAAAGGAAAGATATTGGTTGTCGAAGACGAGAGTAGCATCCAGACTATCATCCGGACTTATCTAACCAATGCCGGGTTTACCGTTATCCTCAGCGATAATGGGCTTGAAGCACTGAAATTAGCCAAACAAGCGAACCCCGATCTCATTGTGCTTGATTTGAACTTGCCCGGTCTTGATGGGCTGGAGGTGGCAGTCAGGCTGCGCGAATGTTCGGACGTATATATTTTGATGTTGACGGCTCGCGGGGAAGAAGTTGACCGCATTACCGGTTTGCAGTTGGGAGCCGACGATTACTTGACTAAGCCTTTTAGCCCACGTGAACTGGTGGCACGAGTAGAGGCACTGCTTCGGCGGCGGCGTGCCGTGTCGTTTCGCTCCCACTTAACCCGTTTTCAAAACGTTGCCATTGATTCTGATGGGCATGTGGCCTATGCGGGTGACAAGGCACTTGACCTGACGGCGACAGAGTTTCAGGTGCTGTGGGCTTTGGTGTGTCACGCCGGCCGAGTGCTGACCCGTGACCAGTTGATGACCCAGGTGTGGGGTGCAAACTACTACGGTACCGAGCGCGTGGTGGATGTCTACGTGGGGCAGGTGCGGCGCAAATTGCAGGAGGCAACGGGCAAGGTACTCATTGAAACGGTGCGCGGGGTGGGTTATAAGTTTATAGACGAGAAAGCGTAGGACAAATGACTGACAACGGATGGGAGACATATCTCCGTGTTTGTTCGTGTCCTGTTAGCAAGGGAGATGACACTGGCTGCACCGACCATCATGAATGAAAATCAAAGATTCCGCAGATTCCGCAGATTCATCCGTGTTCGTCTGCGCCCCATTTTACTGATGAAACTGATCAGGAAAATCAGGTAAATCTGTGTCCTATTTAAACAGGAGAAACGGCCGATGTGGCGACAGCTAAAGTGGCGAATTGTGGGCGGGAATATGGCGGTGGTCATTGCCGGGGCAACGCTGGTGTTGCTGATGACGCAAATTGTTACGCGCACGGTGGTGCCGGAGCCAATTTTGGCTGAGGTGCGGCGGCTGGCGGAGGCCAGCGACCCGGCAGGGGCAGAGGCAGCAACGGCCGTTTTGCTGGAAACCTTTCGTGGCACCATCATCTCAGCCGTGCTGGTTGGTACCATCGGCGCCATTGTTGTCGGCTGGGTGAGCAGCCTGGCCCTGGCACGGCAAATTTTGCACCCGCTGAACCAGCTTGCCAGCAGCAGCCAGCGCATCGCCAACGGCCGTTATGACGAGCGCATTCCCATTCCCGACAGCGACGAACTGGCTGGCGTTGCCACCCACTTTAACCAGATGGCACAAGCATTGGCAACGATTGAGGAGCAACGCATTACTCTCATCGGCAACGTTAGCCACGAACTGCGGACACCGCTGACGAGCATGATTGGCTTTCTTGAAGGGCTTATGGATGGGTTGTTTCCCAGCAGCGAGGAAACCTATGCTCCCATGCACGCCGAAATGCAGCGGATGCAGCGGCTGGTGGATGATTTGCAGACGCTTTCGCGGGTTGAGGCGGGGGCGATTGAGATGCAAAAACGGCCGTTTTTACTCTGTCTAACCGTGCAGCAAGTTCTCACCCAGCTTCAACCCCAGCTTGTGGCCGGGCAGTTGCAGGCTGTGGTAGAGGGCAGAGAGGCGCCTGTTTTTGTCCACGCTGACCCTGACCGCACCGCCCAGGTACTGCTCAACCTGCTCAGCAATGCCATTCGCTACACCCCACCCCACGGCACGATCACCGTCTACCTCCGCCGCAGCGACCAATTGGCTCAGGTTGCCGTTCAGGATACGGGTGCTGGTATTCCAGACAATGCCCTGCCCTTGCTCTTTGAGCGTTTCTACCGGGTGGATCAATCTCGCGCCCGTCGAAGCGGCGGTAGCGGCATTGGTCTGACCATCTCTCGCCGTCTGGTGTGGGCAATGGGCGGCGACATGACTGCCCAAAGTGATGGCCTTGGTCGTGGCAGCACCTTTACCTTTACCCTGCCGCTGGCAACAAAACCTGATTCGTAGCGGTATGGTGGTGCTGCGCAAGGAAACGGCCGTTTCCTTTATAATGACCACGCTAATTTTAAGTTGCGAGCCTGCTGCACATACGCTTCAATGTGGTTGCAGCAAATCTGGTACATATCTTCCTGTTGCTGCCATGCCTGGAACCAAGCCACAATTTCGGCCAGCGCCTCTTCCCAACTATAGACAGGTCGCCAGTTGAGACGGGCGGCGGCTTTATCCCAGTTAAGCCGCAGGAGGCCGGTTTCGATTTGGGGCAAATGGTCGGGGTTGTTGTGGAAAAAACGGCCGTTTCCCCACAGCGCAATCAACTTTTCTGCCACCGCCTGCGTTGTAACCCCCTTTTGCTCCAGCGGGCCAAAATTCCACGCTTCGGCAAAAGCTGACCCCTCGTGCAGCAGCCTGGCCGCCAGCCACAGATAGCCACTCAACGGTTCCAGCACGTGCTGCCACGGGCGCACGCTGTGGGGGTTCCGCACCTCAATAGGCTGCCCCGCCATCAACGCCTTCATGCAGTCTGGCACTAGCCGGTAATCGGCAAAGTCGCCGCCCCCAATTACGTTGCCCGCCCGCGCCGAGGCAATGGCAACGCCATGTTCACCATAGCGGTGGGCGGGAAAATAGGTTTCGCGGTAGGCGGTGACAGCAAGTTCGGCCATTGCCTTGCTGGCACTGTACGGGTCATGGCCGCCCAGCGTGTCGCTTTCGCGGTAGCCCCACAGCCATTCCTGGTTGCGATACACCTTGTCGGTGGTGATGGCAACCACGGCGCGAACGCTGTGGGTGGTGCGGACGGCTTCCAGCAGGTTGACGGTTCCGCTGGTGTTGGCATCAAACGTTTCTTTAGGCTGGTGCACGGCGTGGAGGACGATGGGTTGGGCAGCAAGATGAAAGATGATGCTAGGTTTGTGTTCGGCAATGGCCTGGTGCAACTTCGCATAATCACGAATATCACCACGAATATCAGTAACACAATGCTCTAGCCGCATGGCGGCAAAGTTGCTGGGCGTAGTGGGAAGATCGGGCAGGCTGTAGCCAACAACGTTGGCCCCAAGCTGGTGCAGCCAGGCGGCAAGCCAGGAACCTTTAAAGCCGGTGTGGCCGGTAACAAGAATGGTTTGGTTAGCAAAGGTGTTGCTCAGAAGGCTCATAGTAATAGTAATCGGAAGACAGTAATTGGTATTTAGTAGCGACAGTGTGTTAACACGGAGGATAATCAGAGATTTAGAAGATGGCGCAGATTTGTCTGTGTTTGTCCGCGTCGCATGTTTATCACGGGAGGCAATTATAGCGGAAGTTGGCACGTTTGCGCCGGCGATCTCACCTGGTTTTCATTAGGCGTTGTAATTATGCAGATGTCATTTCGAGGTTCTCCGAGAAATCCCATTCTTGGTGGCAAATGGAATGGGATTTCTCTTCGAAGACTTGTCGAAATGACATGTTTTGGCCGGAAACTGGTTTATTGATGATAAACCTGAATAGTGACTAGACGCCAATAATCTGAGGGGTGAGGTCGAGTTCGTAGAGGGTGTGGCGTACTTCGTCCTGGTAGATGGCGTTCATGACGACAACGATGTCAGGCCGATAGATTTCCAGGAATTGGGGGGAGATGATTTTTTGTCCGGTGCCGGCAATGTAGGTGCCGATTTTGCGGGGATTGACCTCGACAACATATTTGAGATGGGTGGTGGTAATGCCGAGGGTGGTGAGGAAGGAGACGGATTTGGAGCCGCCACCCCATAAGACGACTTTTTGCCCTCGCGCCCGCCATTCGCTGATGGCGTTGCGCCAGTAGCTTAGTTTTTGCGGGTAGATTTTGGTGAAGTGGGCAATGTCGTCGGCTAATTCTTCGAGAGGTTCTTCATTGGGGTGGGGGGCGGAGAAACGGCCGTTTGTCGGGCGAGCTTCAATCATGATGTACTGGTCGTCAAAACCGGTGTACAGGTCAAGAATTTCCAGCTTGTTTTGTCGGAACAGATAGGCCAGGGAAGCGGGGGTGAAGTAGGAACAATGCTCGTAATGAATGTCCCAGAAGGCCACGTCATTGAGCAGGTGGCGGGTGTTGGGGACTTGAAAAAAGAGGATGGTGTTTAAATCCAGGTCGGATTTTGGCTCGATGGCCTGGCGCACTGTGTTGAGGAAAACGGCCGTTTTTGGCAAATGCTCCAGCGTCATCTTGCAAACCACAAAATCGCCGTGATAGTTGGCGTACTTTTCCGAATAGACATCCTGGATAAAGGTGATGCCAGCGCGGGAGGTTAGCCCCACGCTGCTGCGCTGGCGCACAAAGGCGGGGTCAAACCCCACCCCCACATTGTTGCCAATCTCGCACAGCGTGGTGATAAACTCGCCCTGTCCGCAGCCAATTTCCAGAATGGTTTTGCCGTGCAGAGCGTAGCGATCAACCAGATAAACGGCGAGTTCTTTTTCAAAGCCGCTAAAGATATGTGAGTGACGCCGCGAATTGTCGTAGTTGTTGTTATAACGCAGCGCACCGGGGCTGTAGGTCAAGTTGGTGATAAAGCCGCAGGTGTAGCAAAAACCGAGGGTGATGTTGCCCAAGGGTACGTCAAGTGCTTCCTGGCGTGAATACAGCAGTTGCACAGTGTGGATCGGAAGCTGGTCAACTTGATAGAAAACGACAACCCGATTGTCACAACAATTCGGGCAGATGTGGGTGGGAACATCGGGATTCAGTTGCATCACTTCTCTGACTTGCTACCTAACGCACCAATCGCCCATTGGGCGATTGGTGAAGATGGAGGGTGGTTGAAAAAACGGCCGTTTTTGTCTAATTCACCGTTGATAAAATCCGAACCAACTCCTGGTTTAAAACAGCATAACCGCGTTTGTTGATATGAAGAAAATCTTCGTGGTATTCCACACGGACAATGCTGCCAGTGGCGTCGCCCAAAATGCGGTCTGCTTCCAACACCTTGACCTGATCGCTGGCGAGTGAGCGGATATATTGATTGACCTCACGAACGGCCGTTATCACCTCCACCGACTCACCCGTTAGCTTTTGCTCCAATGAAGGTCTGCCCACCGGGAAAATGGTACTCAAGACAACCGTTGCACCATTTTCCAATGCCTGCGCCACAATGTCGTCAATATAGCGCTTGGCATTCGCAATGATCCGGTCGCGCTTTTCCGGGAACAGCGGAATCAGCCGCAGGTCGTTTACGCCAACCTGCACCACGATAACATCTGGCTGAAGCGCGGCAATGTGGTGTTCATAACGGCCGGCCGCCTGCACAGACGTTTGGGCATTAATACCCCGGTTAATAAACTGCCATTCGGCTGTATTCGCTGGCGCCGGCCACTCCAAGGCCCGTGAATCACCAAAAAACACAACCAACCGCTCGTTTGACACCGCTGCCACCTGAGACGACGATGGGTAGCTATTTAAATTAAAAGGATCAAGCAAGTTGGCGCTAAAAAACATCTCATACTGCTTGCTGATCTGGTAACTACGGTAATTGACAATCAGCGAACCAACAAGAGCAGCAGCCAGCACCATTACAACAAGAAGCATCAGATTTTGATTAAGATTTGTTCTTGCAACCATTTCAGTTCCCCAGTTCTTCTATACCAACGGTACTACAGTACTGGGTACTATGATAATGGCTTTGCCTTTCAAATCACATTAACAGCTCCCAAAATGGACCAATCAGGCCGTTTGCAGACAGTGGGTAACAGCTTCCTTCAACTCCCACGAGCTAATGGGGCGGGTGAGAAAGTTTGTCGCCCCTTTTTGCACAGCTAACTGCGACATATGCTCTTGCCCAATGGCCGTTAGCACAATAACGGGCATATTTTTATGCCGCTGGTCGGCACGCAGTTCCTCCAGCAGCGTTAAACCATTCATATCCGGCATGTTGATGTCGGTTATCATGAGATCAATGTGCATTTTATCCAGGTATGATAACGCCTCGATGCCGTTGTTGGCGGTTATGACGCTGTGATTGATGCGTTGGAGCATCAAGCTGAGTAACCGATTTGTGACGGGTTCGTCATCCACCACTAAAATTTTAGCCATTACAATAATCCTTCCTTCAACTAGCGATACTTGATTCCAGGTTTTTGACCAGGCACCAGCGATTTTGCCCTGATTGCGGGTAATAATCTACGCGATCCATGAGCTGGTGCATAAGGAAAAGTCCATAGCCATTGACTTGTGACTCTTCCAGGTCTGGTTCCGGTACTTTGGTGGGGTCAAAAGAACGGCCGTTATCCTTCAGCTCAATAATAAGCCGTTTAGGCGACTGTTCAATCGTAATACTCATGTGAATAAGACCACTAATCCCCGCATAGGCATGTTCCACAATGTTGGTACACGTTTCATGAACCGCCAACTCCACGCCATACGCCACTGTGGCTGATTCGGCAACATCCTCCACTCGTTCCAGAATAGAGGTAATGCAGGCTCCAACAACATTGAGGTACTTATGCTTTGCAGGTACTTCGAGTTTAATCGTGTCTATTTGATTCATATTGCTTGCTTCTTCGTATGATCTTTGGGATGACTAATACGTAGATACCCCTTCCTATTGATGAACACATTTCAGAATGAGCAATGTTTGATCATCCTGCAATTCGCCCGTCCCAAATTCTCGAACAGCGGTATAAATACCATGTGCTATTTCTTCAGCTGACCTGCCGGCCAGTGAAGCTACAAGCGTTAGCAGACGCTCATAGCCGAACATTTCCTGTTGCTCATTTGTGGCCTCATTCAAGCCATCTGTCCCCAGAATGAACACGTCTCCGGGGTGTAGCTGGAGAGCCTGGTTGCGTGAAAAGCTGACTGGCAAAATCCCCATGGCGGTGCCATCGGCTTCCAGCAGCGTGGCCTTGCCCTGTGCCGGGCAATAAATGACGGGTGAATGCCCAGCGTTGGCATACACCAAAGTTTGCGTTTCGGTGAAGTATTGACCCAGGCAAACGGTGGCAAACATGCTGACTTCGGTGAAGTCGTCATAGAGTTCCTCGTTTGACAGGCCAATAATGTCTTCGGGCGATGGCATGGGTACAGCGTTGAGCTTGGTACGCAGTACGGTGCGGGTCATTGCCATCAGCAGGGCGGCCGGCATTCCCTTGCCGGAAATGTCGCCAATGGCGAAGGCGAAGGGCTGGTCGGAGGTGACGATAAAGTCGTAGAAATCGCCACCAACCTGGGAGGCGGGCTTGGTGGCCGCCCACAGATCAAGCCCAGCAACGTGGGGGGGCTTGCGCGGCAGCAGGTGAAGCTGCACTTGCTGCGCCAGCTCCATTTCAGTTTGCAGCCGGGTTTGCTCGACGCTGGCCTGGAAAAGCAGGACGTTTTCGATTTGGGCACCGGCGTAGTCGGCAATGGCCTTTGCCATTTTGACATCGGGTGACATGAAATCGTCGCCGAGTTTGTTCATGACGCCCAAAACGGCCGTTTTCGACTGTCTCACCTGCATCGGCACCAGCAGCAAGCTGCGATACGGCGGATCATCACTCACCGTATCCCGCGTTGACAAAAACGGCTGCCTGCTGGCCTGCATCATCGTCAGGCACTCCGCCAGCGTCTCATCATCCAGCATTTTGGACGGATAATACGCCTTCAAGCGGGGTCGCTGCGGTAAGTCAACAATCAGAAAGGCCGACTCAGCCTTTACCAGCTTGGCCGTTTCATAAGCCAGCCGCTCCAACGTCTCGTCAATGCCCACATAATGGCGCGTCGCTTCGGTCAAATTATAAAGTGCCAGCAGCTGATCGCGGGTGTCAATCAGCTCAGCCGCCATGCTGTTCAAGTCCCGCTCCAAATGAGCTAACTGAGACAGCAAATTGGCTTCAGCCTGTAGCCGCACCCTGGCCTGGTCGGTATCTATCCCGAATACGCCTAGTGCGCCAATGGTCAGATTGCCCACCTGGATGGAGGCGGTCAGGTTGGGCGCGGTGCCATTGGATGACCCATTAGCCAGCATAGGCCAGCGAGCCAATAGCTCATTTTGGGGGTTCCAAATGCAAAAAGCAGTCGCACCCGCCGCTAACCAATCGTGGGCAAGTGCCTCCAGATGGTCGTGTTGAATTGCAACAATGTCGGCTAACATAAGCAGATGTTAGTGGGCAAACGCCTGAATGGCTTCATCTTCGCCGGTATAAATTTCAAACGCCCGATCCAGGCGGGTAAGTTCAAAGATGAGCCGCACCTTTTGTTGAAGCTGGCACAGGCGCAAATCGCCGTCGCGCTGACGCGAACGTTTCATGCCCTGTACCAGAGCAGCCAAAGCTGTTGAGTCTACAAAGGTAACATCCCGCAGATTAACAACGATGTGGGCAGGAACGTCAGCCGTTGCTTCTTCCAGCCAGCCACGTGCTCTTTCAACGGTGTAGGCATCAAAACGCCCAGCTAGTGCCATAACTTGTACGTTGCCAACGGAACGTGTCTCAAATGAAAAACCGGTTTTCTCGTCCATAATGTTTGTGACCTCTTTTGGTACGATGTGGTGCTTGGTCGAATGATACTATTTGATGTGGCGCAGCCAGGCGGCTGGCGTTTGCCACAGCAGTTTCCAATCTTCCCACCAACTTCGGGTGGCAAGGTAGTAGACATCGGCAATGAGCATTTCGTCTAACTCGCTCTCACGGCCGTTTTGTACATACCATAACCCGGTGAAGCCGATGGGGGCATCGTGCCGCTTTTGTTGCCAGGTTTCGGTGATTTGGCTGGCTTCTTCGGGCGATAGCGGCCGTACACCAACCAAGGTTAGCTCCCCTTTGAGTACGTTAATTAGCTCTGGCAGTCTGTGCCAGTTGAGCTTTTCCCATAGTTTGCCGAGGGGGGTAAAACGGCCGTTTTCCCGCCGCGTAGCAAAGTTGTAAAGCATAAACGGCCGTAAAGTCACCGACTGCCCACTCATATACGGTTTCAAGCGCGTTTTCTTTTGCACCACACGCCCAGATGTAATGAGCGTGAGTATAGCGACAACCGCCAAAAGCGGTAGCAAAAGCAGCAGCAGCGGCACCGTTAGCAGCGCATCGAGTACACGTTGCCCACCCCCTTCGGCCACCGTTTCATAAGTTGGGCCAAGCAGGAAGCGGTCTTCAATGGTGACACTTTCGGCCGTTTGTGTGTCCACCACCAAATTTTTGTTCACCAGCCGGTCTTCAATGTTGACCAGTTGGCCGATGTAGGTGTGGTCAAAAATGGTGCTTTGTTGAATCGAGGCTTCATCGTCAATGATGACGTTAGCCCCGATGACAACATCAGGCCCCAGCTCCACGCCGGCTCCGATGCGGCAATTTTCGCCAATAAACACGGGGGCCGCCAGCCGGGCGCTGGGGTGAATGACATTGTTTAGCCCCACCCAAATGCCGTCAGAAATTTGCCGCCCTTCCAGTGCTAAAAAGCGGAGTGGAGCGGTGCCGTTGGCGGCTTGCCCAGGCAGGGGGTTGTGCAGAAAAGTCCGCTGGGCTTCCTGGTATTTGCCAAAATTATCGAGCTTGTTGACATAGCCAGTGCTGTCAAAAGCGTGAACGGGCAAATCAGCGGCCAGCAAAGCAGGAATTAAATCCTGCTGAATGTCAAAGTGGGTGCGAGCCGGAATGTGGTCGAGTACGCCTGGCTCGAAGATGTAGACGCCGGTGGCACAGCGGGGGGAAGATCCGTTAACCTGGGTGGTTAAACGGCCGTTTGCCCCCACAAAAACCATTTGGCCGTCATCAGACCCATTGCGGCTGGTCACAACCGTGGCCGCGCTGCCGCGCACCCGATGCTGCCCCACCAGCTTGGCAATGTCCAGGTCAATCACCATGTCGGCCGGTAAAACGATAAAGGTATCGGTGAGCGTTGATTCTGCCCATTTTAACGCCCCGGCCGATCCCCAGGCGTCACGTTGTAGCAGATAATCCAGCTCCACGCCCCACCGTTCCCCCTTGCCAAAAAACCCCTCAATGCTTCCCGGCAAATGATAAAGGCTGACGTTGATGTTTTTGATCCCCTGGCGAGCCAATAGCTCAATGGCATAGGTCATGACGGGGCGGGTGGCAATGGGCAGCATCGGTGACGGAACGGTTTCTGTCAGCGGCTGTAGTTTTTCTGTTTCGCCTGTGGCTAGAAGGATTGCCTGCATAATGTCCTCAATGATGGTTACTACTGGAAAAAACGGCCGTTTCTGCTGTACTTGGCGGCAAAAACGGCCGTTTTTTAAAACTTGTCCTTAGAGATTAGAGATTGGAGATTAGGGGACTGGGAGATTAGGAGGCTCTAGTCTCTTAATCTCTTAATCTCTAATCTCCAACCCCCAATCTTTTTCATGTTAACTACACTGCTTTCTGAACAATTTCTAAATATTAAAACCGACGGACGTAAAAATTCACATTACAATATTTACGCTGCCGCCGAAGCCAAATCGCCGTAAAGCGAAAGTACTTTGTCAAAACGCACCATCTCAATCACCCGCTGCACATCGTTAGAGCAGTTTGTGACTCGCAGTTCGCCTTCCCGTTCGCTGGCTTCCCGGTGCAGCGAAGCCAGCATGGCTAACCCGGCACTTGCCAGAAAAACAGTATCGCTCAAGTCAAGGATAAGGTACGGATTTTTATTCAACGCTTCCTGGCACGCCTGTTTGACTTCGTTCACGGTGCTGGCATCCAAACGGCGCGGCCCATTAACCACGGCCCATTTGCTGTCGGTGCGGAGAGCGGGTTTGGCAGATTGGGTGATTTCTTCGATGGATAACGGCCGTTTTGCCAGCGCCTGGTCAATATTGTCATAAATCTCAAAAAACTTATCCAGCCGCAGCACACCAAGCGTTTCCCGAATCATCTTTGGCACCGACACCAGCACCACATCCCCCCCCGCATCCCGCGCCTGCTTGGCTAACCCCACCAGGCTGCCAATCGCCGTGCTGTCCAAAAACTCGCTTTCACCCAGATTCACCACCACGCGGTTTGTTTCCACCAATGCCCGCTGCCCCAAAGCACGAAACGGTTTGATATTGGCTGTTGTCAAACGGCCGGCCACATTGACAATGGCGCGGTCATCCACCACCAGCAGCTCCGTCTTCGGCAGCACCGTCGCCAGCCGTTCACCCTGGCGCATAATCCACCACTGCTGAGCAAAAAACGACGAAAACAGCACCATATCCACCGCATAACGTTTCCACAGGCGGCGCGGTTCGCTCAACAGCCGATGGATCCATTCCAGCCCCGATTTTTGCATCCATTCCGGCGCCCGCTTCGTTTTGCCGGTAATAAAGTCCAGCGTCCCGCCAATGCCAATCATCACCGGCACACCCAGCTCCCGCCCATACATCCCAATCCACTTCTCCTGCTTCGGGTTGCCAAACGCCACCAGCAGCACATCCGGTTTGGCCGCCTTAATATCTTCCAGAATCTGGCGGTCTGTCTCCAAAATGGAGCTATAGGGCGGGGAACAAACCCCGGCCACCGGCAGCCCCGGATTGGCCTCACTCAGCATCTCGGCAGCGCGTGCCGCCACGCCCGGTGCCGCCCCCAGAAAATAAATCGAGTACCCTTTCTTCGCCGCCCGTTCGGCCAAAGCTGGCACCATGTCGGCTCCAGCTACTCGCCCTTCCAACTCTACACCTAATAGCTTTGCCCCCCACACCAGCGGCATCCCGTCAGCCGTTGCCAGATCTGACTCTTGCAGCAGGTAACGCAGTTCGGGGTCTTGCATTGCCTTCACCACAAAATCGGCGTTGACGGTTGCAATTTGGTGTGTCTTGCCAGTGGCGCGACCAACTTCAATAAACTGTTCGATTTGATCAAGTGCCTCGTCCATATTGAGGTCGTCAATAGGCGTGCCGAGAACCATAACAAGTTTGCGCATGATGTTACCCCTTTACCAATACAATGGTGGATTAGTACGCGCCGCGTGAAAAGACAACGGCCGGAATCGTTTTTAGCAAAATTTCGATGTCTTTGAGCAAGCTCTGCTCTTCAATGTATTTCAGGTCAAGTTCGACCCAGCGGGTGAAGCTAAGATTGCTGCGCCCGGAAATTTGCGGCAAACCGGTGATGCCGGGGATGGCATTGAGCCGCCGCCGCTGGTCAAATTCATATTGCGCCACTTCGGAAGGAACGGGGGGGCGTGGCCCCACCAGCCGCATTTCGCCGCGCACCACGTTCAAAAGCTGTGGCAATTCGTCAATGCTGAGTTTGCGGATGAGCTTCCCAACGCGGGTGACGCGGGGGTCATCCTTCATTTTGAACATCACATCGCCGCTCACTTCATTTTTTGCCATCAGCTCCGCCTTGCGGGCTTCGGCATCAATGTACATGGAGCGGAATTTGAAGCAGAGGAAGGTGCTGCCCCATTTCCCCACCCGCTTTTGCTTGAACAGCACCGGGCCAGGCGAGTCGAGCTTGATGGCGAGGGCGGTGAGTGCCATAACCGGCCAGAGGAAGAAGAGGGCGATGCTGGCGACGATGAAGTCGAAGGCACGGCGCAGCCCTTCAATGATTTTGCCGCGAATGACCCAAGCCAGAAGCTGGAGCCGCATCCGCTGGATGGCGCGGCTGCTTTTGAAGCTTTGGTTAGCATAGACTTCCACCATGCGGGCGGTTTTTTCATCGAGTGTTTTGGTGGTGATCATAGGTTTGGTGGTTGTTGCTTCCATGATTTTCTCTTGTGGGATTGATTTAGAAGTTCAACTTCTGCCAGAAGTTGAACTTCTGCTGGTTAATTGCGGGCGGTGCGTACCCAGCCCTGGCGATTTTTGCCGAGGAGAATTTGGATATATTGCCCAATCTTCCAAATGATGAAGACGGGGGCGTAGAGCAAGGTTTTGTAAACGCTGGCGGGGGCGTTGACCATGCGTAGCCCGGCCAGCAGATAGATGACTTGTCCAAGCAGGGTGCCAATGCCGAGGAGGAGGCTGATGAACCCCAGGTTGCTGCCGTTGGGGAAGAGGCGTTGGGCGACCCAGGAGGCGGCACTGGCGGCGAGTGCCAGAACGCTGAGGCCGGTGAGGATGGAGAAGGGGGGGATGATGTGTTCCATGGCGGCGTCGAACAGGGTGAAGAAACGGCCGTTTCCCCCCTCCTGCATTCCCTTCTTCAACAACTGCGGCACATACAACTTCGCCATTTCCAGCCGCCCCTGCTCCCAGCGCACATTTTGCGTCTGCGATTGTTCCAGCGAATCCGGCATTTCCGCCCAGACAACGGCATCGGGGGCAAATGTCACCCGTTCGCCATTCAGCAGCAGCGTCATATGAAACTCAATATCTTCCGTAACCGAAGCCGACCATTCGTGCTGGCGCATGATGTCGGCGGTAAAAACCATGCCGTTGCCCTTTAGCCCGGCCGACCCACCCAGCACCATGCGGCCCTGCGGGCGCAGGTAGTGGAGGACGGCCAGAGCAGCGTAGCGCAGGCTGGCGCTCCAGCCGCTTTCGGGGTTCCGCACGGCGTAATACGCCTGAATGACCCGCTCGCCCCGCGCCAGCCGCGCATCCATGACGCGCAGGAAGTTTGGCGACACTACAGTGTCGGCATCTAAAATAACAATTGCGTCGTGGGGGGTGGTGGCAAGCCGCTGTAGCAGCCATTGCAGGGCATAGCCTTTGCCGCGCAGGTCGAGGTTGTGGCGTTCGTGGGCGATGGCTCCGTGCTGTTGGGCAATAACGGCCGTTTTGTCCGAACAGTTATCCGCCACCACATGCGTTGTATACAGATTCTTTGGGTAATCCAGATCCGATAGATTATCCAGCAGGCTGGGCAGCAACTTCTCCTCGTTATGGGCCGGGACAAGAATGAGAAAACGGTGCTTGGGTGCGGCCGGCAATGGTTCCGTGTGCCGATTGGCTCGCCATGCCGTAATGGTCAGCAGCATTAAGTACGAGACCAGAAGGGCCAGGGCGGTTTGAGCAGCGAAGATAAGTGTTTGCAACCAGAATAACATGCGCTTGTTCCAATATAAATGAATGCAGGATGGTTGATAAAGCGGCTCCCATTCTAAAATATTATAGAAAGGAATTGGGAGCCATTGGCTAGATACAGGGTTGATCATCACAACACTGTTTTTGTGGTACTAAGGTACTATATCAATGTAATAGATCACCGTTAAAAACAGAATTACAAATTGGGGTCGGAAGATAGGACGTAGGTAAGGGGTGGCGGGGGAAGTGAGAGGAAAAACAGTGGCGGTTATGTTGCGGTGCTGCCATTATTACTTTCTAATGTCATCTTTTAGAGGTGACAAAAGGCACTATATTTGCTGGCAAGATGGGGTAAACTAAAAGCACGTAAATAGGTTCACTATCTCCTTTTGGTTAAAACCCCGCCCTGTCATGTGATAGGGCGGGGTTTTTTTTGATGCCTTTCTTGGGTAATTGTCCAGAAACAAGCTGGGCAAGAAGGTCAACTTCTCAGAAGAAGTTGACCTTCTAAATTGCTTTTGTGCTTTGCTTAATCCTCTACGACGGGCAGGAACACCAGGCTTTGACCAACATTCATTGTCACCGGGATGATTTTGTAAGGTGTGGTGGCATCGTTGCTCACAAGTACCAGCGTTGCACCATACGCCCCTTGCGGCAGCCCAGTTGCGTCAAAACCCAGCGTAAGCGTTTCGGTGTTGTCGCCACTGATGGTGCTGCCGGTGGAAACGGCCGTTAACCACGCCACATCATCATAAACCGAGTAACACCCTTCCGCCCCCTGGTTATGGAAGCGGTTGGCACCGGTGATGGCACCATTGTTCGCGCCGCCCACTGACCAGATTTGCGTGGGGAAGAGGCCATCGCTGGTGCAGAAGCCACCATTGTTGCTGGTGGTTGCCACAGGCAGCGGTTCAGCCGCTTCCCAAGCCGTCCAGCTTGCCAGATCAAGCCGCTCCACAGAGTCGGTGGCATCAAAGAACGCTCCACCATCTTTGTCACCACCCATCACATACAAAGCCTGCGCGGTCGCCGCCATGGCCATGTCGGCACGCGCCTCAATGAGGTTGGGGCCAATTTCCCAGCTGTTGCTGGCAAGATCATACCGCTGAGTTACCGCAATATTGGCGATGGGGGAGTCGTCACCCCAGCCGCCAGCCACATAGAGCCATTTACCCTGCTGGGTATAGCCCATGTTGACGGCAGCGATGGACATGGGTGCGGCATCGTCAAGCCAACTGTCGCTGGCGATGTCGTAGACATTAACGGCATCCGACGTGCCGCCGGGGAAGAAGTCGCTATCGCCACCCACCAGGAAGATTTTGCCATTCCAGGCGGCACTGGCTGCGCCCCACACGGCGCGTGGCAGGTCAGCGGCGGCGTACCAACGGTCATTGGCAATGTCATAGACAAAGAACTGGCTGCTGCCGCTGCCGCCCATCACGTAGATGCGCCCCTGGTAGCAGGTGGCGGTGGCTCCTTCCACGCCGTTGGGCATATCGGCCAGGGGGTACCACTCATTGTCGCTGGCATCATAGTGCCAACTGGCCGTACTGATTTGGTAGGTGCTGTCTACGCCGCTAAAGATGTAGAAGCTGTTAGGCTGTTCGTCGCATTGGGCGTGGGCATAGCGCACCATCCCGCCGGGCAGGTCGGTTCCGGCAAACCAGCCAGAGGCTGGGGCGTTGGGTGCTGGGCTGCTGGCCTGCTGGCGAATCGCCATTGGGCCGGCGGCGGCAGCGGCGTGGTTGCTGTGGCTGCTGGCGTTGGCCGGGGGCAGGACGGGGGGAACAACGGCCGTTAATTCCTGCGTCGTCTCCAGCAGTTGATAGCTCAGTTGCCCGGCACCGCTGTTGGTTAGGGTAAACGGCCGTTCTGCCTGCCCATTTTCCGCTACACTCACAGCCACACTGTCCGCTTCCGTTGCCAGACACGGCGCATCCAGCCGCAGCGCAATCTGCTGCTCGCTCGTCTCTCCGGCCGTCACCGTCACCGTTGTCGTCTGGATGACATAGCCGCTTGCCCACGTTGTTAGCTCATAGCTCCCGGCTGGCAGCCAGTAGACAAAGCCACCTGAAGCATCGCTCTTGAGAGCCGCCTCACCCAGCACCACATCGGCATGGTTCAAAGCCGCCCCCGGCTGGTCACACTGCGCCAGCCCTGTCACCGTTCCCGCCACGCGCCCCCACCCGGCAGGTGGGTTCACCGTCAGTGTCACCGGTATATTGGGGATCTGGTACGGGGTGGAATTACTCACCCGAATTTCAGCTAGATAGCTACCCGGCTGGGTGATTTCGGCCACGCTGGCATCCAGCGTCACGCTAATGGTACTGCCGCCTCCGGCTGCCACCGATCCTTCGGCCGGGGCAAATGACAACCAGGCCACGTCAATCTCATTACCACACTCCGTCAGCCCCGGATACCATTCCACCGTGGCCGTTGGCATAAAGCTGATGCCGCTAAAGCCGCCGATTTTGTAGAAACCACAGGCACTGGCACCGCGATAAGAAGGCTCATTGCTGTTGGCATCCTGCGCCCAGCTATCGGTTACGGGGTCATAGACAAACGTCTGATTGGTAATGGTGGCAAAATTGTTGGTGATCCCATTGCTGATAACCAGCTTACCATTGGCACTGGTGAAGGCACTACCCCACTGCGTTTGCACCATATCGGCCAGCCGTTCCCAACTGTCACTGGCGGGATCATAGCGATAGGTGTGGTTGCTTTCGCCAAACCCTTCCACCCCACCGGCGCAGTAAAGCTGGCCGTCAATGGCTCCGCATGATTGCCAGGAGACGGAAATGGGGTAGGGGGCGACGGTCTCCCAGCTATTGCCGGCCGGGTCGTAACGGTAGACGGTGCTAGTGGTGGCGCATTCACCGTTGATACAGCCGCCAATGACGTAGAGTTGATCGCCCAGTGCCACAGCAGGCGCGCCCGCTACGGGGGTTGGCATGGGCGCCCCCAATTGCCAACTGTCGCTGGCCGGGTCGTATATTTCAAGCTGCGCCTGCGGTGTGCCAGACAAATCCCAACCGCCCACCACGTAAAGCTGGTCGCCAACAAAGGCAGCAGATGGTTTGACACGCGGCTGCACCATGCTGGCTCCCGCTTCCCAACTGCCACTGTCCGGGTCGTAGATGTTGAGCTGGTCAAGCGGTTGCCCGCTGTTGAAATCTACACCACCAACAACATAAACCCGACCGTCAAATGCCGCTGCCGTGTTGTCCATCGTGGGGGCCGGGAAGGGGGTGATGGTTTCCCAGGGGGCATCGGTGGGTGCTGTGGGCGTGGTGGCCGGCCGCTGGCTGCTGCTTGCCGACAACAACAAACCTGGTGAGAAGCTGCCATTGACGCGCTGCACAGGGGCAACAGGTTGGCGGCTGGCGGGGGTAAAGCCACGCGGCCGTTCACGTAGGGTAAAATCGGCCGTTTGGCCGCCGCCGTTGCTCAAGTCAAATGAGAGCGTTGTCTGTTCACCCATGTTGAGCGTGGCATTGAGGGCGGCGGGGGCGGTGGATAGGCTGCCGGTGGGCAAGATGATGTCTTGCACTAGCAGTTGTCCGCTACCAACATTGATGGCAACAGTTTCTGCCCCGTATTTGCTCTTGCTGCCGGTGAGGGTGTGGTTTCCGGCGGGGGAGAAGATGGTGTAGAAGCCATCAGAAACGGCCGTGTCTTCCGGTGTTGCCTGTGACCATACGCTGTCGCCGCTGCTGTGGCGCACCGTTGCCCCGTTGATGCCAGCCCCCGTGTTGCCATCCAGCACGTGGCCGATGACCAAGCTGCCGTCGCCCAGGTTACAGCTAAGGGTGGGTTGTGCCAGGTCGGCCGGCAAAATGCCCACATCATCCACATAAAAACCAGGGTAGGTCACGCTATCATCCGTGGTGAGCGTAAAGCGCACGCGGAAGTTGTCGGTGGCATAGCTGGGTTCCAGGAAGATGGTGTATGGATTCCAGCCCCAATCAGTTGGACCAGAGAGAGGACCAAACAGCGTTGTCCATGTTGCCCCACCGTCATTGCTAACGTCCACCGAGGCCACATCAGCCGCTATCTCCGTTTGCATCCACTGCCACCAGGAAAGCTGGAGAAACTGATCACCTGCGCTGCTGAGATCAATGATGGGGGAAACAAGCTGGCTGGCTTCGTTGTTGTTGTAATTCTCACCTAACCGGGTCGCCCAGGCACTGCTGCCCGAATGGGCAAAGCCAGGGCCGCGAGTGGGTGTACCCCATTCCCACGATGGGTTGCTGCCTTCCACCGTAAAGCCACCGTCGTCACTCTCAAATGTGGTGTTATAGAGATAGGGTAGCGGGGCGGCCGCACCCACACCGATGTCGTCAATGTAGGCACCGGGGAAGGTGACGCTACCATCACTATAGAAGGAGAACTGGACGCGCAGGTTGCTGACGGCAAAGCTGGGGTCGAGGACGAGGGCTTGTTTGCGCCAGTTGGGATCGCCCTCATAGTAGTAATTGTAGGAAAACCAACTATTGCCCCCGTCATTGCTGACATTTACCATGAGAGCATCAATGCCAGTTTCGATTTGCAGCCATTGCTGCCAACTGATAATGACATTTCGTCCGGCAAAGGCACTCATATCAATGTCGGGTGAGGTGAGGGTGCTTTGCTCGTTGTCGTTGTAGTTACCACCCAAGTTGGTGGCCCAGGCTCCGCTGCCGGAGTAGGCTGTGCCGGGGCCGCTGGTGGGGGTGCCATATTGCCACGAGCTGTTGATGCCATCGGCCAGATAGCCGCCGTCGCCGTTTTCAAAGTTTTCAAAATAGGCGTAGTTGGGTTGGTAGCCGGGGGCGTTGCAGCTAACGGGGTCGGCAATGAGGGCGAAGTCGAGCTGCTGGTTGCCTGTGAGTGGTGCAACGGGCTGGATGGTGCTGGGGTAGCCAGCTACCCACGGGGTGACGCGGAAGGCGTAGTTGATTCCGGCCGCCAGATCAACACTATACTCTCCCGTTTCTGGGTTTGTCCAGACGGGTTCGCCGGGGTAGCCGTCAATGTGGATTTGGGCGTAGAGGGGCCAGCCGGCCGCTGCGTCGGTGACAGTGCCGGTGATGGTGTAGGTTGGAGCCATCTCAAGCGGAATGTCGAGCGTGGTGGTTTGGAAGGAGGTGACGCTGACGTTTGGCACGCTGGCGGGGTAGTAGCTGTAGAGGGAGGCGGTGACGGTGTAGGTTCCGCTGAAGACGGGGGTGCTGTAGAAGCCGTTGGCATCGGTGGTGCGCCGCCAGTTCAAGCTGCTGTCGCTGCTTTTGATGCGGATGGTGGCTCCGGCCAGCGGACTGCTGGTGCTGCTGTCGCTAACGGTACCTTGCAAGGTACCGGGGTCGCCAAAGACGAGGGCGGCTTCGGTGGCGGCAAGCGCGTCTATGGTGCCGCTGCCCCAGTCGTTATTGGGGCCGAGGTCGTAGTCGCCACCGCAGTTGGAGCCGGTTTGGCCGGAGAGGGGAACGGCCGTTTGTGCGATAAGCTCCTGTGTTTCCGCCACAAAGCCGCGCAGGGCGGGGTTGGCCGACCAGAGCAGCCCGACAAGACCCGTGACGTGAGGGCCAGCCATACTGGTACCGCTCCACGCTTCATAGCCGCCGCCGGGTAGCGAGGAGCGAATGTTTTCGCCGGGGGCCATGATGTCGGGGGCGAATGCGTTGCCGTCAAAAGCCGACGGGCCACGGCTGCTGAAGTCGGTGATGGTGCCGGGGAAGGGGCTGGTGTGGTTGATAGAGCCGGTGGTGAGAACGGAGATGTAGTCACCGGGGGAGCCGAGGGTGCCGCACGAGGGGCCGGCGTTGCCAGCAGATACCTCAACGAGAATACCAGCCGCCTGCAGGGCTTCAATTTCGGCCGTAAAGGCTGGATAATTGCCGCCACTGTAGCCCCAGGAGTTGTTGATGGCATCGGGAGCAAGATCGGGGCGCGGATTTTCACCGTTCAAATCCCAGGGAGCCAAATCCCACTGGAAGCATTCGATGAAGGAGGCATCATAGCCGCCGCCAAAGTCATCCATGTTTTTGCAGTGGATGGTTTGGGCACCGGGGGCAACCCCAATCTGGTTGTCGCCACCGTCGTCGCCGACCATGGTGCCGGTGATGTGGGTGCCGTGGCCGAAGCCATCATTGGGGACGGCGGGGTAGGTGCCGGTGGCATCCCACCAGTTGTAATTGTGGTCGGCGGTGGTGCCGTCCCAGCCGCGATAATGGTTGATGAGGGCAGGGTGGTCCCAGGCGAGGCCGGTGTCGTTGCCTGCCAGGACGACACCTTCGCCGTTGATGCCCATTTGCCACACCTGGTCAGCCTTGATGAAGCTGAGACTGTCTTCGATGCCCTGGGGTGCTTGCTGCTTGTCGGGCTGGAGCGGCTGGGGCAGGGTGATGGTGTGGTTGGCGGTGATTTTGGCAACGTCGGGGCGGGCGGCAATGGCGAACAACAGGTCGCGGTTGCCGCGCTGGACGAGGATTTTGTTGCTGATGTAGAAGGATTTGTAGCGGATGCCCTGCTGATCGAGGTAGGCGCGGAGGTGCGCCTGGGATTTGTCGGCGGTTTGGCGCAGGGCGTTGAAGACGAATTCCCCTTTGGCGGCTTTGGTGGTCAGCTTGGCGGCGGGGGAGAGGTCGGCTTTTTCGGGGAGCCAGATGAGGAAGTCGGTAACGGCCGTTTCTTCTTCCGCAACTGCATTTAACAAACTGGCTTCAATTTTGGCCTTGGCCGCTGCATCGGGCGGTTGGGCGTGGATAAGCTGGGGGGTGCTGAGGGCAAAGGCACACAGCACCAGGAATAAAAGGAAGAGATTTTTTATGTGAAACATATTTCTCCAGTTTTCACAAATGACGGGTTGAGCGAGGGCAAGTAGTGATGTGGATGTAGTTGGCGGGTGAGGGGGTGGGAAAACGGCCGTTAGTGACCCACTTCCAAAGCACTGCCAGGCACATGAACAACGCACTTCTATGCCCTCGTCGGGTAAGTCAAAAGCCCAAATCCCATTGTAGGCAAAATCTTGCTGGAATACTGGATGCCTGTACGACGCTTTCCCTACGTTTTTTTTCCACTACAATGTCGCCAGTTGGCTGCCTGGATATGGTCTATGTGGCTATGACGGTGCTAAAACGTTTGCTGCGGCAAAAAAGTTCCCGAGTTTGCCAGAAGATAGTGTAGGAAAAACGGCCGTTTTCCGATACAAACAAAAGATGGAAACAAAATCCGCCAAAAGCCATAGCCCATTCTGTGTCAAATGTTATAGTCCACATTAAACGTATGGCCGATGCGGCGCAGCCCAAATTTATGCTATTGTGTGCCACGGCATGTAGCAGGTGGCAAGTCTGTCAATTATTACTACTGTAAAGGAATCATAGAATGCAAAAAGTAAAGGTACTCAATCATCGCGCTCATTTTCTGCTAGAGGCCGCTGCCTTGGTTGCACTGGGGTATTGGGGCTTTTTTATTGGCGAGGGCATTGTGCCCAAGATTTGTATGGCGATTAGCGTCCCATTTGTGGTAGCAATGGGATGGGTGGCGTTTGGCGAGCCACAGTCACCGGCCGCTTTTTCCCTTAAAGGGCGAATTTTGCTGGCTTTAATGCTTTTTCTGCTGGCCGTGCTGGGGTTAGCTATGACCAACCACGCAGCACTGGCGGGGACATTGGGGCTAACTGCCTTGCTTAATGTGGCGCTGCTGGCCGTTTGGAGACAAGGTTGATGAAACCAGGATTAGGCTACAAGCTGTTTGTACTATTCATGCTGCTGCTATTGATTCTACCGGGCTTGCTACGTCTGTTTGCCCGGTAACAACGAAAGAAGTGACAACAAAAGAAGTTCAACTTCTTTGAGAAGTTGAACTTCTCACTCTTTATCCCCCTTATCCCAACCCCATAATCAGGCGGGCAATGGTGAAATAGATAAACAGCCCTGTGGCATCTACCAGCGTACTCATGGCCGGCCCAGAGACAACGGTGGGGTCAATATTGAGCGTGAAGGCCAGCAGGGGCAGGAGCGCCCCCAGGCTGTTGGCCCAGACGACAATTGCCAAAATCGAAACCGACACCGACAGCGCCAAGTCGGCTGAGGTTCCCCAGAGCAGGGCGCGGCCATAGGCAACAACCGCCATGCCGGCCGCCAGCAGCAGCCCAATCCGCAATTCGTGCCAAAACGCCTGTAGCCCATCACGCAGCCGCACATCCCCCACCGCCAGTGCCCGAATGATGGTGCTGGTGGTTTGTGACCCGGCGTTGCCGCCTGTGCCAATGAGTAGCGGGATAAAAAACGACAGTGCCACCACCGCCTGAATCTCACCTTCAAAGATTCGCAGCACGCTGCCGGTCAGGCTTTCGGTAACAAACAGCAGCAGCAGCCAGCCAATCCGTTTGCGTGCCACCTCCCAAATGGATGTGTCGAGATAGGGGCGGTCGAGCGGCTGCGCCCCGCCCAGCCGCTGAATGTCTTCGGTGGCCTCCGCCTCCAGTACTTCAACCACGTCATCAATGGTGATGACACCTATGAGGATGTTGTCGGGATTGACAACGGGCAGAGCCAATAAGCTGTAGCGCGACATAAGCTGGGCGCATGTTTCCTGGTCGGTGCCGACGGTGACGGCCACCACATCGGGCGACATAATTTCGTGCATAAGGGCGTTGGGCGGGGCGATAATGAGCTGGCGCAAGCCGACAACGCCGCACAGTTGGCCTTGCATATCAATCACAAAGAGGTCGGAGAAGGAGTCGGTTTTGGGCTGCCAGTCGCGGATGGCCTGTAGGGCGGCAGCGGCAGTGGTACGGCGGCGCAGGGCCAGGTATTCGGAGGTCATGAGGCCACCGGCACTGTCGTTGGGGTGGAGCATTAACGGCCGTATTTCCTCCCCATCCTCCAGCCCCGCCAGCACCGCCGCCGCCTGTTCCGGTTCAAACTCCCCCAGCAGGTCGGCCAGCTCATCCGGCTCCATCTCCTCCACCAGCCGAATCACCGTTTCCGTGGGCAGTGCCGCCATCAGCTCCGCCGCCCGCTCATCGTCCATTTCCTCCAGAATATCGGCCGACGCTTCCGGCGGCAGGGCTGGCAGCAGCGTGAGCTGGCTGTCGTCATCCAGCTCATCCAGCAGTTCGGCCTGGTCGGGCGGCTGCAAAGTCGCCAACAGGGCCAGCGCGTTTTCCATGTCGCCCGCTTCGACAAAGCGGCGTAAGGTTGCCAATGTTTCGTCTACCGTAGCGGCAAATGTGCTGTTCATGGGGTTCTCCCTGCGTGCCAAAATTGCCCACCCTGGGCGGTGAGCGGCGGAGGAAGGATAGCGAAAACGGCCGTTTTGCAAATCGGTCAAACGGTTGAGGATTGGGTGCGTCAATTGATATAGGTGGGTTAGAATCGGTAATCGGTTATGTCGTTTTACGACTGCTTTGCATACAGGTATCGGTAATCGGTAGTCGGTAATCGGTAATCAGTGGCACCCGTTAACTGATTACTGTTT
>WBZL01000129.1_pt1 | contig 77084 bp, 62 predicted proteins | sample 5204291 | NCBI WGS metagenome assembly WBZL01 (sample SAMN12344345, study PRJNA552823) | activated sludge metagenome | biome: Activated sludge suspended growth; feature: Nitrification reactor; material: Wastewater; isolation source: activated sludge from nitrification reactor of wastewater...
TCACTCAGGGTAGTTGGGGCGGGGGGACCACTCAGGGCACTCAGATCACTCAGGGCTCTCCCCCTCTCACTCTCTCACTCTCTCACTCTCTCACTCTCTCCCCCTCTCACCCGCTAAACTTGCACACGTCCCATAAAATCCCGAACTTAGCGGTCCAACAATCAAGATACCTTTTCAATTATAGGACCATGAAAAAAATCACCTTGATTATTTCCTTTCTGGCGGCTGTTGTGTCGGTGCAGGCCCAGGGCATCGAATTCTTCAAAGGCACCTGGGAAGAAGCCGTAGCTGAGGCGAAGAAACAGGATAAACTGATCTTTGTAGACGCCTTTGCCTCCTGGTGCGGCCCCTGCAAGGCGATGGCCCGTAACGTGTTCCCCGATGAACAGGTCGGCCAATATTACAATGCCAATTTCATCAACATTCAATGGGATATGGAAAAGGACCCGGAAGGCGTCAAATTCCGGAAGAAATATCCGGTATCCGCCTTTCCGACCCTCTACTACATCGATTATACCGGCGAAGTGGTGCAGAACATCCGGGGCGCACAGCAAATCGACAAGTTCATCGAACTCGGGCGAAACGCACTGGCTAAAGTGGACCGCAGCGGCCTGTTCGCAGCCGAATACGAAAAAGGCAACCGCGACCCGGAATTGGTGCTCAATTACGTCAAAGCCCTCAACAAGGCCGGAAAACCCAGCCTGGCGATCACGAACGATTATTTGCGCGACCAGCAGGACCTGACCTCCGATACCAACCTGCGCATCATCCTGGAAGGGACCGCTGAGGCAGATTCCCGGGTGTTCGACCTCCTCATCGAAAACCGCAAAGCCATCGCCAAACTGGCCTCTGAAGACGAAATTCAGCGCAAGATCCTCGGCGCCTGCCAAGCCACCGCCCAAAAAGCGATCTCCTTCCAGAGCCAGGACCTGCTGGAAACCGCCAAAAACCTGATGAAAAAACATTATCCCGCCGAAGCGGCCGATTTTGCCATCGAAGCGGACATGGACTTCGCCCTGGATCAACGCGATGCCAAGACCTTTCTGGCCGCCAGCAAGGACTATATGAGCAAAGTAGCCGATCACAAACCCGCGGAATATGTCAGGTTATCCAACGTGATCATGGCGACCTTCCCGCGCGACAATCGCGCCGTCAAACAGGCAGAAGATTTCGCCAGGGAAGCCGCCGAACGCAGCAATGCCTACGAATTTTACTATACCTACGCTCAATTGCTCAACAAACTGGGCAAAAACAAGGAAGCCCTGGATGCCGCCAATAAGGCGCTGGACCTGGCCAAGGACAAAAACCAGGCTGCCCAGCGCATGATCGAGGCGTTTATTCAGCGGTTGCAGGAAGGGTAGGTCAGTTGGCAGTTTTTCAGTTGGCAGTTTTTCAGTCGGCAGTCTTTCAGTTGGCAGGTCTGCGGTCAGCAGCAGCATCCCCCGTCCGCCATAGCTCCTCAAGAGCGACGGCGGGCAGTATCCAGTTCCCAGTCTTTCAGTTGGCAGTCGGCAGTCCAGCATCCCCCGTCCGCCATAGCTCCTCAAGAGCGACGGCGGGCAGCATCAAGTATCCAGCATCAAGTATCCAGCATCAAGTATCCAGCATCAAGTATCCAGTATCAAGTATCCAGTATCAAGCATCCAGTATCAAGCATCAAGTATCCAGCTTTCTTCATTTTTTTCAGAATTCACTGAAAATTCCCAATCCCCGTTCAACCGATAAATGCTATCTTTGTTTTCACTTTACATCACCAAAGCAACAGGGATATGCGCACCGATGATCTCCTGCAAAAGGCACTCAATCTGGAATGGCTCAGCGCTGAGGAAGGCGTCTTCCTTTTCGAAAATGCAGGCACGGCCGAATTGATGCACGTCGGCAACCGGCTGCGGCAGCACCATGTGCCGGGCAATATCGTCACCTGGATCATCGACCGGAATTCGAATACGACCAATGTATGCGTCGCCAATTGCAAGTTCTGCAATTTCTACCGCCGGCCGGGGCACGGTGAATCCTACATCACGAGCATCGAAGAATACAAGCAGAAGATAGAGGAGACGTTCCGTTTCGGCGGCGAGCAACTGCTGCTGCAGGGCGGGCACCACCCCGACCTGGGCCTCGACTATTACTGCACCCTCTTCCGGGAGCTCAAATCGCTCTTTCCGCGCCTGAAACTGCACGCCCTCGGCCCGCCCGAAGTGGCGCACATCACCAAACTGGAAAAATCCACCCATTACGAGGTCTTGAAAGCCCTGCACGAGGCCGGCCTTGATTCATTGCCGGGGGCGGGGGCCGAAATCCTGGATGACCGGGTAAGAAGGCTCATCAGCAAGGGAAAATGCGGCGCTGACGAATGGCTGGACATCATGCGGGCAGCGCATCAACTCCACATCACCACCTCGGCCACCATGATGTTCGGCCACGTGGAAACCAACCTGGAACGCATGGAGCACCTGGAAAAGATCCGCCGGGTGCAGTCCGAAAAACCGGAAAAGGCCAAAGGCTTTCTCGCCTTCATTCCCTGGCCCTTCCAGGACGAAGATACCATCCTGAAAAAACTCAAACGCGCCAGAAATACCTGTACCGGCGACGAATACATCCGCATGATCGCCATGAGCCGCATCATGCTGCCCAACGTGACCAATATCCAGGCGAGCTGGCTGACGGTCGGCAAGGCCGTCGCGCAGATCTGCCTACAGGCCGGCGCCAACGACTTCGGTTCCATCATGATCGAGGAAAACGTTGTTTCTGCGGCAGGCGCCCGCTTCCGGTTTACCTCCAACGGCATCCAGGATGCCATCCGGGAAGCCGGCTTTCAACCCCAATTGCGCAACCAGCAATACGAGTTCCGGGAGCTGCCTGAAGAGATCGAGCAACAACAGTTGGATAGAAAGGCGTTGATGGTAGACTAGGCTGGTGGCTGGTGGCTGGATACTGGATGCTGGTGGCTGGATGCTGGATGCTGGATGCTGGTGGCTGGATACTAGATGCTGGTGGCTGGATGCTTGTTACCAGCATCCAGTATCCAGGCAGCGTGGCAGCATCCAGATCCTTACCGCTTGAACAAGCTGCCGATAAAGAGAATGACGACCGCTCCGATGACGCTTGTGACGATCAGGTTGACGGTTGGGCTTCCCAGGTTGATGTGCACACCGAGCTTGGCCAGCAGCCATCCGCCGACGAAGGAGCCGACAATACCGATGATGATATTGCCGATGATGCCGAAACCGAAGCCTTTCCAGATCTGGCCGGCCAGCCACCCGGCCACGGCGCCGATAACAAGGATGTAAAGCAAGTCCATACGTTCTGATTTTATTTGTTAATATGGAATAATGGCACAGCCTTGATGTTCGATGGGAATTGACAGGAAGGGGATGAGAGATGATATTGCCTGATGCAAGCTACGCTATTTTTCCGAATTAAGTTGCTTTTCGCAGGTGGTTATTTGAAATGCTACCTTTTCCCGGTTGCCTGCACTCCAAAGTTAAAACATTGTTAAAGTGGGGGCATTACCTCCATACATCCTTAAATTTGTATAGTTATTAAGGAAAATTATTTGTGTAATTGCGCTTGGAAAGCGGTGCTGAAATGAAAAGCCTGTATGAATAAAAAGGCAATTTGGGCGATTATCGGGTTGATGACCATATCGGTGGTCTGCGTTGCGTGGCTGCAATGGGGGCTTATCCGGACGGCCATCAGGGTGAACGAGGAAAAGTTCGACAAGACCGTATTCGGCGCGCTGGCAGCCGTTGCCAACCGGCTGGAAGACGAAGAGCGCAAGGAAGCCATGAACTTTTACTCCAACGGCTACCTGGCCCGCTTTATGGAACGGCAGAACAGTTCCGGCAATGTGCTGGACAAACAGCTGCTCGAAATCGAATTCAAACTGAAACAAAATCGCCCGGGGATTCCCGCCAGTTCTCTTGCTTCGGATATTTTCGGACAACTGACCGCGGATACGTGCAAGTGCTACAACTGCATGCTCCGGCGGGAAAACAGCTACGAAACCGCCATCATGGCCTACACCCTGCAAAATACCTTCCAGCCCCTCGAACAGCGGATCAACGCCGAAGGGCTGGCGGAGATCCTCGATCAGGAGCTGAAGAACCGGGGCATCGATACCCAGAAGGATTTCGGCGTTTTTTCCAATTTGCAGAATGATTTTGTCATTGCCAACGGACATTACCTCGTCAGCGCTACCCCCGGCCCGGAGTCCGGCCCTTCGTTCAAGGACATTTTTGCATCCAAATACAAGGTGACCCTGTTCAACCAGGACGAAGTGTCTCCCGGCTTGCTGATGGTTCATTTCCCGGCAAAATCCAGCGTCGTCTGGGGGTCGGTATGGCCCAACCTGCTGGGCACCATTGCTTTTGCCGCCATCACCATGCTTTGTTTCGGTTACACCATCAATGTGATCTTCCGCCAGAAGAAGGTTTCGGAGATGAAAACCGATTTCATCAACAACATGACCCACGAGTTCAAAACCCCGATCGCTACCATTTCCCTGGCAGCGGATTCCATCACCAGTCCGATGATCTTGGGGCAGGCTGAAAAAGTGCAGCGGTTTGCCAATATAATAAAACAGGAAAATAAACGTATGAATAATCAGGTGGAGAAAGTCCTCCAGATGGCGCTGATCGACCGGCAGGAAGTCAAACTGAAAGGAGATGAGGTCAACGTCAACGACATCATCCTCCACGCTGTTGAAAATATTTCCTTGCAGGTAGAGAAAAAAGACGGCACCGTCCAATACCGTCTGGAAGCGGAAAACCCCGTCATTGAAGGCGATATGACGCATATTGCCAACGTGATCAACAACCTGCTCGACAATGCCAACAAATATTCCCCCGAAAAGCCGGATATCACCGTCAGCACCCGCAATGTGCAGGGCGGCCTTGAAATTGTCGTTGCAGACAAAGGGATCGGGATGAACAAAGAGGCGCGCAAACATATTTTCGACAAATTTTATCGCGTTCATACCGGTAATCTGCACGATGTCAAGGGGTTTGGGCTGGGGTTAAGCTATGTCAAAGCCATGATGGACGCCCATAAGGGCACCGTGGATGTGAAGAGCGAGCCGGGCAAGGGAAGCAGCTTTATTCTTTATTTTCCTTTCCGTCAGGAGGCTAAAATCATGAATTAATGCGTTATTGTTAATAACATATTGATAAGCTCCTTAAAATCCTTTCGGATTTCAAAACCGAAGAAATGGCGAACAGAATACTATTAGTTGAAGACGACCAGAATTTTGGCGATGTGCTCCGCTCTTACCTGGAAATGCATGACTACGATGTGACCCTGGCTACAGATGGAATGCAAGGCTTGGAAAAATACCGCAAGGGCGAATACGATCTTTGCATCTTTGATGTGATGATGCCCAAGAAGGACGGCTTTACCCTGGCTAAGGAGATTCGGGAAAAAGACGCTGAGATGCCCATCATCTTCCTGACGGCAAAGGCCATGAAGGATGATGTCCTCCAGGGACTCCGCCTCGGCGCCGACGATTACATCACCAAACCCTTCAATTCGGAAGAACTCCTGCTGCGGATCCAGGCCATCCTGAAGCGCAGCCAGGGCAAACCCGACCCGAAAGAGGACATCAAGGAATTCAACCTGGGGAAATACCATTTTAATTTCCCGCTTCGGGTGCTTACCTACGGCAAAGGAGAAAAAGACGACGAGAAGATCAAACTGTCACCGAAGGAAGCGCAATTGCTGCGAATGTTTGCCCTGCATGCCAACGATATCCTGCCCCGCTCGGACGCCCTCAACAAGATCTGGGGAGAAGATAACTACTTCACCGCCCGGAGCATGGATGTATTTGTGACCAAACTGCGCAAGTACCTCAAGCACGATGAGAACATTGAGATCGTCAACATTCACGGCAACGGCTTCCAGTTGCTCATCAAATCGGCTGAGGAAGCCTGAACCGGCCGAAAACGGGGCTATATTTTTAGCTCCCTTTTCAACCAGAGCTGTTTTATTTTTGTTGTTTTGTTTAAAGTTTTTTATCTTTACGCCCTAATAGCTCTAAAAAGCTTGCAACAGCCTTAACAGGCTTTTACATAAGATTAGTTTTTGGGATTATGATTGCGGCTGGGTAGCTCTTCGCTACCCGGCTTTTTTTTAGCCGATATGCTGTACCGGAATTTTCTAAAGCCGCTGTTGTTCCTCCTTTCGCCTGAAAAGGCGCATGGCGTAACGGTGAGCGCCCTACGATTCCTCCTCGCTATTCCCGGTATCGGCGCCCTGATCCGGTGGAATTTTCGAAAACAACATCGCGGCCTGGAACGTGAGGTCTTCGGCCTTCACTTTCCCAATCCGGTCGGGTTGGCGGCTGGTTTCGACAAGGACGGCAAATACTTCAGCGCCATGTCCGCACTCGGTTTCGGCTTCATCGAAATCGGAACGGTCACGCCCAAAGGTCAGGCCGGCAACCCCCAGCCAAGGCTGTTCCGACTGCCGCAGGATCACGCCCTGATCAACCGGATGGGATTCAATAACGAAGGTGTCGAAGCGCTCGTCAGCCGGCTGAAAAAAAGGCGGTCAACCAACCTGATCATCGGCGGCAACATCGGGAAAAACAAGGATACGCCCAATGAAAAGGCCGCAGAGGACTACCTCATCTGTTTTGACCGGCTTTTTCCATATGTAGACTATTTTGTGGTCAACGTCAGTTCGCCCAATACGCCCAACCTGAGGGCCCTCCAGGAAAAAGAACCGCTGATGCAGCTGCTGTCCACCCTCATGGCCCGCAATGAAACCCATGACCGCCCCAAACCGATCCTGCTCAAGATTGCGCCTGACCTGAGCGAAAGTCAACTCGACGATATCCTCGAAATCGCCAAAGCCACCCGGCTATCCGGCATCATCGCAACCAATACGACCATCTACCGGGAAGACCTGACCACGCCGGCCGAACAGGTCAGGCAAATCGGCGCCGGCGGCCTGAGCGGCAAACCCGTCAAAGACCGGTCCACAGCCGTTATCCGCTACCTGGCCCGGGAATCCGGCGGAACCCTGCCCATCATCGGCGTCGGCGGCATCGAAACACCCGAAGACGCCCTCGAGAAACTGGATGCCGGAGCTGCCCTGGTCCAGGTTTATTCCGGCCTGGTCTATGCCGGCCCCGGCCTGGTCAAAGCCATCAATAAGGCGGTTGCGGAGGGTAGTCGTAAGTCACAAGTCGTAAGTTGTAAGTCGTAAGTGGTAAGTCGTAAGTCGTAAGTCACAAGTCGTAAGTCACAAGTCTTTACGCCCTCTCTCACCCTCTCACTCTCTCACCTCTCTCACCTCTCTCACCCTCTCACCCTCTCACCCTCACCCCCTATCCCATCAACGACTGCAACTTCAACGCCAGTCCCATATCCCCCTTGATCTTGACCTTACCGGTCATGACGGCCATCATCGGATTGAGGTCTCCCTTCCGAAGGCTGTTGAAGGTATCTATGGAAGCGATGATCGTGGTATCCGCATCCTTGTCTTCATTGGTAACAACCGGGACACTGCCCGTCATATCGACATGAACCACTCCTTCGTCAAATTGAAATTTCAATGCTTTTCCGAGCGATGGGGCCTTCCCGGCCGTGCTCCGGATTTGCTCTGTTATTTCTGCTAATGTCATTTTGGTTTATTTATTTTTCGATTGATTCGATTGGTTCGCCACGCCTCAGCGTTGCAGCATCCCCAGGAGCGACGGCGGTCATCTCCTACCTGAAAAACAAAGCATTGCTGAACAAAAACTTGCCGTTTTCCCAGAACCCTCTGAACAAGGGGTTGTCGATCATATAAACGACACTGCCGCGGCCTTTATCTTCTACGGCAAAGGAAACGGTATTTTTTAAATTTTCGCCGGCTTTGCTGCCGATAAACCCCGACGTCATCCATTTGTTGCCCAGGGTGATCACGTTCCAGGCGCCCCGCAGGTGCGGATAATGCATGGTGCCGGTTTTGAGTGAAAAATAGTAGTCGGGCAAGCCGTATGCCAGCGGGTGGGTGTTGTCGACATTATTTTTGACGATGGCGCCCGGCAGGGAATTGCTGAGGTATCGCCGGCCCTGACCCTCAAAATCAAGCAGGCGGCTATCCAGCTCTTCCCGCTCGCTGTTCTTCTCCGCCAGTTTCTTGTCATCAGGCGTGGGGAAAGCGGTGAGGGCAAACCCTTTCTTTTCTTCCAACGCGCCATTGGCGTCACCAACTGCGATCAAGCGGCCGCCGCCGGAAACCCAATCAGCCAGTTTATCGGACGCGGAAGAGTCGAGCCGGTAGCGCCCTTCCGGCATGATCAGGATATTGTAATCGCCCAGGTCCAGGCGTCCCAGGTCATCGGCGTCGTAAATATCGATCGGATAATGCAGGGATTGTTCGAAATAGTACCAGACCTGGCCGAACTCATTCGGAGAAGTCTGTTTGCCCGACAGAACGGCGATGCGGGGTTCGGCTATCAATTCCATACTGCCCGACCCCAGGTCCTGCCCGCTGTCCGAAAACCCGGTATGAACGCCTGTCAGCCCTTGCCGGTTGGCAACGGCTGCCGCCTGAACCACCCGGTCAAAATCCGGGTTCTTGCGGTTGTCAGCCCGGGTGATCACCAGGGTTCCGCGGTTGTAGGGTTTGCCTTCCAGGGTGAGCGGCGCCGTAGCAAATCGCACCACGATCCCCTTTTTCAGTACATCCGCCAGAAACCGGGCATTGTCCATGGATTCCCACACCCCAAGGTAAGCGTAGGGCATATCGCCTGCTTTGAAACCGGGCTGGTAATCCGGGAACTTATACCCTTCCGAAACCTCTACCTTCTGTTCGGTTGCGAAGCTTTCCAGGCCGTAGGCGTAGGGCAGCGACCAGGCTGTAATGTCATAGGTGTTTGAATCGACTACCTCGGTAGCGGGGTCCAGCAGAACCTGGGTCATGACCGACCGGGGCTGGTAGGCGCTGATCACGAGGTCGTTTTCCCTGATGTTCATTCCGGCGGTTGCACCGGACTGATAATCGTAACCGCGCACATTAACGGCCGTTTTGGCTTTCCCGTACCGGATGCCGTTTTTATCCAGCAGTTCGCACAGGGCCCGGATGCGGCCTTCCGGATTGGATCCTTTGATGACGTAGGTTTTGTATTTGCCCTTGGGGCTGGTCATTGACTGGGAGAAGTAATCGGAGAAATTTTGCAACAGGCGCGCCGAATTTTTGGAGGCCATTTCGATCGTCGAAAGCGAAGTGGCGCGGTGGTGGGCTACCCGGTCGTAGAGCGTAAGCGTATCGCCGTTCATCATTTCAATGGCCCGGCCTGCGCGGCTGTGTCCGCCCTGTTCGTAGGTCATGCCGATGGCGCCGTTGAAGGTCGGGTAGGTGTCGCCGTAGCTGGGATAAAGCAGGTCGAACACTTCTTTGGTGAAATACAACCAGCCGTTCTTATCGAAATATTTGGCGTGATTTTTACCGATCTCCACCTGAAAGTCGGCCTGGAATTTCGTGATGAATTTATGGTACGGCTGAGCGGCAGGCGCAAAATAATAGGGGTTGTTATAGAATTGTTCGTGCAGGTCGGCATGTATCTGAGGCATCCATTTGAGGTACATGACTGCCCGTTGTTGCGATTCCACCTGGGTCTGCCAGGCCCAATCCCGGTTGAGGTCAAAGAGGTAGTGGTTTACGCGGCCGCCGGGCCAGGGTTCGATATGTTCCCTAACCGACGGATTGGGGTTCGGATTCAGGGAAGCAGTCTGGCGGTACCAATTGGAATACCGGTTATACCCGTCGGGGTTGATGGACGGATCCAGGATGACCACGGTATTCCTGAGCCAGGCCTGGGTCTCCGGGTTAGCGGTATTGGCCAGATCGTAGAGAACGCCCATGCTGGCTTCCGACCCGGCCGCTTCATTGCCATGGACGCTGTAACTCAGCCAGACCACCGCGATTTCCAGGCCGGGGTCCGGATTACCGGGCAACAAGCCGGCCCGGCGCAGGTTGTTTTCCCGGATCGCATCCAGCCGCGCCAGGTTTTCCGGCGTGGAAACAAAGGCCATCAGCAGCGGCCGTTTCTCATTGGTAGAGCCGTATTGCGTCAATTTGACATTAGGGCTGTTGGCCGCAACATATTCAAAATAATCCACCAATAAGTGGTGCGGCGTGAAGGTTTCGCCCAATTGATGGGGTAAAAACTGGCCCGGCGTCTTAAGCTGGGCAAAGGCGTTATTTGCGATGGAAAGGACCAGAAGAAAACATCCGATCAGGCAGGCGTTTGTTTTTCTCATAATAGTAAAGGGCTTTTGTAGTCTGCAAAATATTAAAAGTTACGCTTATACCGGCTCAGGCCGGCGCCAAAAATGCAAAATCCGCAGGCACAATATAGGCGCCTGCGGATTTGTTATCTGTCATACCGGAGTATCGGGCGATTACAACAGCGGTGCAATCACCAGGGCGACAACCGACATCAGTTTCAACAGAATGTTCAGCGAGGGGCCGGAAGTATCCTTGAACGGATCGCCGACCGTATCGCCGACAACGGCCGCTTTGTGCGGATCGGAACCCTTGTAGTATTTTTTGCCGTCGATCTCGACGCCTTCTTCGAACATTTTCTTGGCGTTGTCCCAGGCACCGCCGGCGTTGGACTGGAAGATGGCCATCAGAACGCCGGAAACGGTTACACCCGCGAGCAGGCCGCCCAGCATTTCAGCGCCGCCGAGGAAACCGACCAGTACCGGAGCGGTCACGGCCAGCAGGCCCGGAACCACCATTTCGCGGATAGCCGCCTTGGTGGAGATCTCCACGCATTTGCCGTATTCGGCTTTGCCGTCAGCAGCTTCGAAGGTCTTTCTATCGGCATCGCTCCAGGTATCCATTTCTTTGCCGTCGTTCTTGCGCATGACTTCAAGCGCGGCTTTCAGGGCCGGAATATCGGCAAACTGGCGGCGAACCTCCTTGATCATCGACATGGCCGCACGACCGACAGCCTGCATGGCCAGGGCCGAGAACAGGAGCGGCAGCATGGCGCCTACGAACAGACCGGCCATTACCGTGGGTTTGGAAACGTCGATCGAGGTGATGTGCGCGGTGGTCATGAAAGCGCCGAACAGGGCCAGCGCCGTCAAAGCGGCAGAACCGATGGCGAAGCCTTTGCCGATGGCGGCAGTGGTGTTGCCTACCGCGTCCAGCTTGTCGGTGCGGTTGCGGACCTCTTTGGGCAGTTCGCCCATTTCAGCGATACCGCCGGCGTTGTCGGAGATCGGACCGTAAGCGTCGACAGCCAGCTGGATGCCGGTATTGGAAAGCATGCCCACAGCGGCGATGGCGATGCCGTAAAGGCCGCCGAAGTAGAACGCGCCGATGATGGAAGCTGCGATGATAATGATCGGAATCGCCGTAGAGATCATACCCATGCCGAGGCCGGCGATGATGTTGGTAGCAACACCCGTACCGGATTGCTTGACGATAGTGCGAACCGGGTAGGTGCCCGTACCGGTGAAATATTCGGTGATCATACCGATCAGCAGGCCGGCGACCAGACCGATGATGGTGGCGAAGAAAATGCCGTTGGCCGACATTTCGCGAACGATCGGGTTGTTGGCGGCGTCCCGGTAGAGTTGGTCTTCATAGGTCCAGGCGCCCGGCAGCATCCAGGTGATAATGAAATAGGAGGCAATGATCATGACGACGGACGACCCGAATTCGCCTACGTTAAGGGCTTTTTGCGGGTTGCCGCCTTCTTTGACCTTAACGAAGAAGGTACCGCCGATGGAGGTAACGATGCCGACAGCGGCCAGCACCAGCGGGAGCAGTACGGCGTTCAAACCCCCGAAATCGTTGGTGGCCTCGAATCCGGTCACGCCGATGAAGGCAGCGCCCAACACCATGGTACCGATGATGGAACCGACGTACGATTCGAAAAGGTCGGCGCCCATACCGGCTACGTCGCCGACATTATCGCCGACGTTGTCCGCAATGGTAGCGGGGTTGAGCGGGTGGTCTTCAGGAATGCCGGCTTCGACTTTACCCACCAGGTCGGCGCCGACGTCGGCAGCTTTGGTGTAGATACCGCCGCCTACGCGGGCAAAGAGGGCGATAGATGAAGCGCCGAAGGAGAAGCCTGTGATCACGGTGATCACTTTGCCGGTGTCCCAGCCCATGCCGTTGTAGATCAAAAACAGCGTGCCGAGGCCCAGTACGCCGAGGCCTACCACGCCGAGGCCCATGACGGAGCCGCCGGCGAAAGCAACCTCAAGGGCTTTACCCAGGCTGGTACGCGCGGCGTTGGTGGTGCGCACGTTGGCTTTCGTCGCAACGCGCATGCCGATAAAGCCGGCGAGAGCCGAACAAACGGCGCCGACGATAAAGGACAAGGCGATCAAAGGAGAAGAGCCTTCGGTATTCCCGCTGATGCCCAGCAGAATGGCAACGGCTATGACAAAAACCGCCAGTACGCGGTATTCAGCTTTGAGGAAAGCCATGGCCCCTTCCGATATATTCTTGGCAATCCCTGCCATCCGCTCGGTGCCCTGGTCCTGCTTGGTGACCCAGGAAGAACGGAAAAAGGTAAATAACAGGGCTAAAACCCCAAATAAGGGGATGGCTAACGTAATTGTACTCGCCATAATGGTTAATTTGCTTTAAGTTATGACTGATGTTGTCCGCACGTTGTCCCGCAAGCAGGGTTGAATAGTGCGGAAATTTCTGTTTCGGAGCGCAAAAGTAATCCAATTTTACGTTTTGACAAATATTTGCAGGACCTACTGTTTTGGAATTCAGCAATCTATTTCCGGCAATCCCGCATTCCTCGCGTTTTATGCCGCATATCCTCGCGTTTCCCGCATAAACGGCAGATATTACGGCTTTTACAACCGGCGCAGCACTTCCGCGACAATTGCCCTCATATCCGGCTCGACCGCCCGTACCGCGTTGATCACATCCTCGGCAGTCGTCGGGACAATTGCAGAGACGGGGAGGCTCTTATTGGCGACCACCGAAAGGACAAAAACCGGCAAATCCATGTGGCGCGCCACCAATACTTCGGGCACTGTGGACATCCCGACCACATCGGCGCCGATGGTGCGCAGGTACAGGGATTCGGCCGGGGTTTCCAGATTGGGTCCTTGCAAGCCGAGATAGACCCCTTCGCGGGCCCGAATGCCCCGGTCGGCCGCGATCCCGAGGGCTATGGCGTTGAGGGCGCGGTCGTAGGTGCCCAGCATATCCGGAAACCGGGGGCCAAGGCGTTCGTCGTTGTGGCCCCGCAACGGATTTTCCGGTTGCAGGTTGATGTGGTCGCGGACGAAGACGATCTCTCCGGTCTCCATATCCTCCACCAGCCCGCCGGACGCATTGGAAATGACCAGCCGTTCGATGCCCAGGAATTTCAGGACCCGAACCGGGAAGGTGACCTGCTGCATGGAGTAGCCTTCGTAATAGTGAAACCGCCCGGCCATTGCAACAACGGGTATGCCTTCAAGACGCCCCAGGATCAGCCGGCTGCGATGACCCGGCGCCGTGGATTCCGGGAAATGCGGTATCTCACCATAGGCGATCTCTGTTTCGATGTCGATTTCGTCGGCCAGGCCGCTGAGTCCGGTCCCGAGTATGATCCCGAAGCGGGGCTGAAACCCGGATCGGGACCGGATGAAGCGGACGGCTTCCTGTATCTGATCGTAGAGCATGTTTTTTGGGGGCAAGATAGGAAGATTACCGGAGACGGGGCCCGGCAGCTTCGCCGGACGGTGGACGGATGGTTGGGCGGACGATATAGCTTCGACTTCGCTCAGCTACCCGACTGCCCACTGCCCCCCTCCTCCGCTGAAGCTGCGGCCACCGGGCGACGAAGCTTTCGGCGAAGTTGCCGGGCGGAGACTGACCCCCTCCTCCGCTGAAGCTATGCCGGGCGGAGACTGACCACTGACAACTGACCACTGTAAAGCGGTATCGGATCGTTAAAGAATGCTTAAAATTGCTTTCCGGATAGGCCCGCGTCAAAATAACGATTGGAAAATTACCGCCGTATAACTGCAAATCGTTTATCTTTAGCCCATCCATAAAAATTTTATTCTTTCATTGTCCAAAAAAGACAATCTAACCAACATTTGAACGACCATGAGTAAAGACTTCCTAGGACACCCGCGCGGGCTTGCAACCCTGTTTTTCACCGAGATGTGGGAGCGATTCAGTTATTACGGCGGACGGGCCATGCTGATCCTTTATATGACAGCTGCCGTTACGGATCAAAATCCGGGCCTCGGGCTTTCGGTGTTAGAAGCAGGCGCCCTTTACGGGTTGTATACCGCGGTAGTCTATATGACCAACCTGCCCGGCGGATGGATCGCCGATAAATTCCTCGGCGCGCGCAACGCTGTTTTTTACGGCGGCCTGATCATAGCCCTGGGGAATTTATGCCTTGCCATACCGGGCGGCAGAACGCCGTTCTATATCGGCCTTGCGCTCAATTCCATCGGTACGGGCCTGCTGAAACCCAACGTCAGTACCATGGTGGGGTCCTTGTACTCGAAGGACGACAAGCGGCGGGATTCCGCTTTTTCCATATTCTACATGGGCATCAACCTGGGCGCCTTCCTGGCGCCCCTGATCGCCGGCTGGTTCGGCCAGCGGGTCAACTGGCATGCGGGCTTCCTGGTGGTAGCCATCGGCATGGTCCTGGGGTTGATCCAGTACAGGCTGGGCGCAAAACACCTGGGCGACGCCGGATTATTGAAACCGTCCAATAATTCGCCGGAAGAAAATACCAAACAAAAGGCTTCCCTGCGAAACGGCCTGATCGGGCTCGTTGCCGGCGCTGCGGTGCTGGTGCTGCTGGATATGCTCAACATTTATCCGCTGACCATCAACAGCGTGTCCAACATCGTGGGTGTTCTGCTGATCCTTGTCCCATTCGTTTACTTCGGTTTTCTGTTCACTACGGGCGGCTTCACCGCTCCGGAAAAAAACCGGATCGCAGCCATTATCATCTTCTTCCTGGCAGCCGCTTTGTTTTGGTCGGCGTTTGAACAGGCCGGCTCAACCCTCAATCTTTTTGCCGACCGGTACACCAATAACAAAGTGTTCGGCGCTGAGTTTCCTTCAACCTGGTGGCAATCCGTCAACTCCATCTGGATCATTGCCTTGTCGCCGGTGTTTGCCTGGTTATGGCTGAAATTGAACAATGCCGGGAAGGAACCGTCAACCCCGATGAAGTTCACGTTGGGTCTTCTGTTTGTAGGCCTCGGCTTCCTGCTGCTGGTACCCGCCGCCCAGATGCTGAACAGCGGTGTGGAAAAAGTAGGCGTCCAATGGCTGCTGGCCGTGTATTTCATCCATACGGTCGGTGAGCTTTGCCTGTCGCCTGTAGGCCTGAGCGCTATGACCAAGCTGGCGCCGGAGCGCATCGTCGGCCAGATGATGGGCATCTGGTTCATGGGGGCTGCACTGGGCAATTATATCGGCGGCCGGGTCGGCGGCATGTTCGAATCTTTCCCGCTGAAAAACATATTCTTTGCCGTATTCTGCACCAGCCTGGCGGCTTCCGTCATCATGTTCGTCCTGATCCGGTGGATGAAGCGGTTGATGGGGGAGGTGAAATAGGGAGAGGGTGAGGGAGTGAGAGGGTGAGGGAGTGAGAGGGTGAGAGGGTGAGAGAGGGTGAGAGAGGGTGAGAGGGTGAGAGAGGGTGAGAGGGTGAGAGAGGGTGAGAGCGCCCGTTAATCGCTTATGCGACGGAAGATTTTCTGTTTAATTTGCGACGGAAAATCTTCCATTATTATTTGCGACGGAAAATCTTCCGTCGCTACACGACAAAAAGACATGACTCAAACATTCGGCGGTTCCGTTACCAACCAAAAAACGATCCTGCAACACCCGGTCGGGTTATTTGTGCTCTTTTTTACGGAGATGTGGGAGCGGTTCAGTTATTACGGCATGCGGGCCATCCTGGTGCTGTTTCTGACCAGCGAGGTCATGAAGGGCGGTTTCGGCTGGGACAGCGCCGACGCGCTTGTGCTGTACGGCTGGTACACGGGGTTGGTCTACCTTACGCCCCTGATCGGCGGATGGATCGCGGATAATTTCATCGGCTCGCGAAACGGGGTCGTGATCGGCGCTTTGGTCATGACGCTGGGGCATGCTTCCCTGGCCATGGAATCGCATTTCTTTTTTTATCTGGGTATCCTTTTGCTGATTGTGGGCAACGGCTTTTTCAAACCCAATATCGTACCCATCGTCGGGCAGATGTACCCGGACGGCAGCCCGCTGAAAGACGGCGCCTACACCGTTTTCTATATGGCGGTCAATGCCGGCGCTTTTTTCGGCATGCTGATCTGCGGCTGGCTGGGCGAGACCAAGGGCTGGAGCTACGGATTCGGCGCTGCGGGCATTTTCATGTTCTTCGGCTTGCTGCAATTCTATTTCGGTCAGAAAATATTCGGGGATATCGGCACCAAACCGTCGGCGGAGAAAAAGGATATGACGCCCGCTGAAAAATTTGGGGAAAAGCAGGTCGACTGGACCAACAATGATTCCGGCTTTTTCATCGGCTCGCTTGCGCTGGCGGTCCTGACGGTCATCGCTTCTATGAATTTCGACCGGATCTGCCTGGCCGTCGGCCTTGATCCGTCCATGGTCTGGCTCAGGGCGGTCATGATGCTGCCGTTTATCATCCTGATGACCTATTTTGTCATTCAACGCCTCAGGAAGTACCCGCCGGTTGAACGCGACCGGCTGGGGGTCATCGCCATTTTCGCCTTTTTCGTCATCTTTTTCTGGCTGTCCTTCGAACAGGCCGGCGGCAGCCTCACCATTTTTGCCCGTGATTTTACCCAAAGGGTGCTGGCTACGCCTGCCTCCGTCAATGCATTCCGGTATGTGAGCCTGGCGCTGACCTTCCTCCCGATGGTCATTCTGACCTGGGCCATTACCCAGCTCGGGATCAAGATCGGGCGAAAATACCCGCTGACCATCCTGTTTACAGCCCTGAGCTTTGCGCTGATCTGGCTGATCGTGATCAAGATCAATGTGGAGAATTTCGAAAACACCTCGGCCGAAGTGCCGGCTTCCTGGTTCGGCAGCCTCAACGGCTTCTTTATCATTACGCTGGGGCCTTTGTTTTCCGCTTTCTGGGTATGGATGAGCAAGATCAACAAGAACCCTTCAGGGCCTATCAAATTCGGCGCCGGGTTGTTGCTCCTGGGGCTGGGTTTTGTTGGACTGGTGATCGCCTCTTCGGGCATTCCCAAGGGCGCGACGGCCGCTTCGGTCAGCATGCTCTGGATCGTTCTGTTCTATTTGTTGCAGACCATGGGTGAGCTCTGCCTGTCTCCGGTCGGCCTGGCTTTTGTCAACAAGCTGTCGCCCAAGCGGCTGATGGCCCTGATGTTCGGGGTATGGCACCTGGCCAATTTTGTCGCCAATACCTTGTCCGGGATCGTCGGCAGTTATATGGACCAGGTTTCTCAGAACAGCTCCATGTCGGGCTTTTTCACCATTTTTGTCGGCATCACCTTCAGCGCGGGCATCCTGCTGATCCTGTTGAACAAACCGCTGAAACGCATGATGCATGGAATCAATTAAAATTATTTGATTGCGTCGATTGTAAGAATGTCCCGAATGAGTCGATTCAATCGGCAAAATCGAATCATTCGGATTAATTGAATAATCGAATCAATTTTTTAATGAAAAACGAATTCAAACAAACCATCCTCCTATACTGGGCCTTGCTGGCCGGACAGATCATCTTTGCCCTGGTGGTGGTTTTCATGACCAAATCCAACACGGATGCCGCTTTGAGCTGGCCGTCCGGGAGCTTTCCCGGGGTTATCGGCCCGGTCGTGGTGCTGGCGGGATTGATGGGCGCCCGGACCGTTAACCAGCTGAACATGAAAAATGCGCCTGAAAACGCCCCTTTGCCGGAAAAAGTGTCGCATTTCCGCAAATCCGTCATCATGCGGTCTGCCCTTATTGAAGGGTGCAACCTGTTCATGGTGGTGCTCACCTTATTGGATGCCAATTTGTTCTGGATCCTGTGTTTTGCCGCGGGCATACTGGGGTTCTGGTTCTTTAAGCCGACCCTGGAAGAGTTTTCCGAAAATTACAAACTGACCTACCAGGATTTGCAGGAAATACAGCGCTGACCCGCGGCAAGCCGGCTGAAAATGAATGCCTTGGAAGCATCCTTCAGGCATTTTTTTTGTATTTTACCCCAAAAATGAGTCTATGCGTTTTTCTACCACAGCCGTTTTGATGTTTGCCGCCTGGTTGCTGTTCATTTCCGGCGCCCCCGCTCCATATGACAACCTGGACGAAGGCCTGGTCGCCCATTACACCTTCAACCACTGCGATGCCAGGGATGAGAGCGGCCTGGGCAGCCACGGCGAAATGATCGGCAACGTGGGCTGCTGGTGCGGGGTAGAACGCAAGGGCCTGCTCTTCGACGGACGAGAAGCCTATCTCCGGTTCCCCGGGCCTGTCAATCAGTATTTCACGGAATCCAATTTCACGATCAGCTTTTATTTCAAACCCGAGGGTTATTCCCTGTTTCCGCAGAGCATGATCTCCAAACGGGAAGACTGCGACGAGTACAATATGCTGGACATCCTGTTCAATTCCAGGGACGCGCGGGTGGAAACGCTCGTCCACGAAACCCCTGAAAAATACTACCCCGAACTGTCTCCCGATCTCCAGGATAAAGGCGGATGGGTGCACTATGTCCTGGTGCGCGAAGGCTTCAAGGCGATGACCTATATCAACGGCCAACTGCAAAACGAGGGATACCGCTGCAGCGGAGTCGACCTGACCAATGAAGCGTTTTTTTCCTTCGGTAACAGCCCCTGCGTGCGCGAGGGCCGGGCCACCCGGTTCAAAGGCGTTCTGGACGAGCTCCGGGTTTACGACCGGGCGTTGAGCGCCGACGAGGTACTCGAATTGTACAACCTCCTGCCCATTGAAAATATTTTTATGGATTGCGACTCGTAAAATTCCCCTAATTTTGCCCTTCGTTCAGGGCGCCGACCCTGATTCCTTAAATTCGATCATTCAATTAAATACGCATCCCATGTTCGGCGATCTTTTTGGCCAAATGGAAGAAAAACAAAAGGCGATCAAGGAAAAATTGTCCGCCATCACCGTTGAAGCCGAATCCGGCGACGGCGCCGTGAAGGTAACCGCTACCGCTGCCCGCCAATTGCTCAATATCTCAATCGATCCGGAAGCCATCCACCCGGAAGACCCCGAAGAATTGGAGGACCTCATTCTGGTAGCCGTCAACCGCGCCCTTGAGCTGGCTGCCGCAAAAGAATCGGAGGAGTCCCAGAAATTGATCCAGGATATGCTGCCTCCGGGGTTGGGCGGGCTTTTTGGTTAAGAGCTAGTTGTAAGTTGTAAGTCATAAGTCGTAAGTGGCCATTGATGAGGACTTACGACTTACGACTAACAGACTTACCACTAACAGCCTGACCACTAAAATATCTTCCACCACAACGCGTTTATCCATTGGCAGCGGTCAGTTCCGGCCCGCCCTGATTTCAGAACGAAGCCATTTTTCCCATGAAGCATTGCTTTTCACTCTTATTTCTGTTCTCCGCCATGGCTGCATTCGGCCAGACGACCGTAGGTCTGGCAGCTTATTATAACTTCGACGGCAATTTTCAGGATGCCACCGGCAATACGGCCAACTCCGCGTTGGTCCACGGCGGCCCGGAATTTCGCTGCGGATTGGTCGGGCAGGCCGTTTACCTGGACGGCGGCGACGACCGGATCATCATCCCGGGAACCGATAACGTCAACCGGGAATTTGACACCGAAGACTTCTCCGTCAGCTTTTATTACAAACCCGTCGGAAGCGGCGGTACACCGTACCTGATCTCCAAGCGCAGCCCCGATTGCCTGGGCGAGCACGAATTCTATGTCCGGTACTCACCCCAAACCCTGACCCTGGAAACGGTGATGTACGAGAACCCGGGCCGCAATATCCGCCTCATCGAACGACTGTTCAATACCTCCTGCTGGCAGATGGTGACCGTTGTGCGGGAGGCAACCCGGGTAAAATTGTACATCAACGGCAAGTTCGCCAAAGACCTGGGTACCGCCGGCCGGATCGACATCAGCAACGACGGCGAGCTCATGATCGGCTTTTCCAACTGCGCCATGGGCAACGAGCCGCCTTTCAAAGGCCTGATCGACGAACTTCGGATCTATTCCCGCGCCCTGAAAGAAGAAGAAGTCGCCGGCCTTTACTTGTCTCCCGACAAGATCCTGAACCGCGATACGGTCATTTTCCTCGGCACCCAGGTGGACATCAACCTCAGCGTGAGCTGCGGGGTAGGCTTCAACTGGCTGCCCGCTTCCGGGGTGATGTCGCCCAATGAAGCCGAACCGTCCATCTCCCCGCTCGGCGCCGGTGAGTTCACGTATAAAGTGCGCATCAGCGATGACGTTTCCACCTGCGTGGCGGAAGACTCCATCCGGATCACCGTCATCGACCCCGACGACCTCGACTGCAACAAGCTCTACCTGCCGAAGGCCTTCACCCCGAACGCCGACGGGCTCAACGATACGTACGGCATCAGCAACCCCTTTGCTGTCGACGAGCTCATTTCCTTTGAAATATTCGATCGCTGGGGCGGGCGGGTCTTCTATACCGAAAGCCCGTTCGAACGCTGGGACGGCTCCGCCCACGGCCAGATGCTCAATCCGGGCGTCTTCCTGTACCGCGTGCGATTCAGATGCGATGGAAATGAAAAACTGGAGACGGGGAGCCTCACGATTTTACGGTAGTTTTACTACTTTTGGAACGTTCTAAACAGCTCAACGTTCCTATGGAAAAATCTACCGCCATTGTCCTGACCAACGGACTGCTGGACACGCCCAATGCCAAAACCTGCCACGGCCTCCTGCGCGGCACCGACCGGTTTGAGATCCTCGCCGTGATCGATTATCACTTTGCCGGCCAGGATGCTGGTGAAGTGCTCGACGGTAAAAAACGGGGAATTCCGATTTTTTCCAGCGTACCCGAATATTTTGCATCGGGCATGCCTCAGCCTCAATTTTGCATTGTCGGCGTAGCGCTGGCGGGCGGCATGCTCCCGGCAGATTTCCGGCAAGCCCTCAAGAACGCAATGGCCAACCGCTGCTCCCTCGTCAACGGCCTGCATACCTTTCTCAGCGAAGACCCCGAATTCATCGAGCTGGCCAGGATCGAAGGCGTCGAGCTGATCGATATCCGCAAACCCAAACCGCGGAGCGAGCTCAAATTCTGGAGCGGCGAGATCTTCTCCGTCAAAGCGCCCCGCATTGCCGTTCTGGGTACCGACTGCGCGGTCGGCAAGCGCACCACCTGCCGGTTCATTATGGAAATGTGCCGCGACAACGGCATCAAAGCCGAAATGATCTACACCGGGCAGACCGGCTGGATGCAGGGGTATCCCTACGGGTTGATCTTCGATTCCGTGGTCAACGACTTTGTCAGCGGCGAGGTTGAACGCGCTATAGTGGAATGCGACCGCGGCGCCAGCCCCGAACTGATCCTCCTCGAAGGGCAATCGGCGCTGCGCAACCCCACAGGGCCCTGCGGCAGCGAATTTCTGGTGTCGGGCCAGGCCAAAGGCGTGATCCTCCAGCACCCGCCGGGCCGGGAATACTACGAAGGAACGGAAGAATTCCACTGCCAACTGCCCAAGGTCGCCGATGAGATGCGCCTGATCGAAATGTACGGCGCCAAAACGCTGGGCATCACCCTCAACGAAGAACATACCGAAGAGGATGCGATTGCCGCCTACCAGAAAAACCTGGAAGCCGAATTGGGCATCCCGGTGGTGAGGCCGTTGAAAGAAGGTGTGGGCAGGCTGCTGCCGGCGATAAAGGCGTATTTGGGGAAGTAGTGCTCAGCCCTCCGGCGGTTCTTTTTCCTTCCCGATTACGCCTGACCGGGATCCGCGAACATTATTCGCCCACATTTTCCAAAATCAAAACCGGCGGGGCATCCGCCCAATTTACAGCCGGATTGGCAAATTTTGAAGGCTGAACGAAATTGCCCAGAATGATATCGGGACGCCCGTCCAGATTAATGTCCCCGACGTCCATGGTTATCCACCTGCCGGCCTCCAACTCAGTCGACGAGTGGGGTCTGAAGGAGGCGTTCAAGATCCTGAAATTTATGCATGAAACCGTCTGCGGTCGGACTATGTTCGGTCACAAACACTCAAGAGCCGCGCGAGCCCAACCGTAAAGGTCCGATTTATCAGGAAAATTCCCCATCCCTGTGTAACTTTTCCCGCCCATGTGTTACTATATGATTGAACCATCGCGATAACACGACATGAACGCAGCGACCAAAGAAGCCTTTCTGGCCCATTACGAGCCCCTTCACGAGCGATTTGCCCGATTCTGCGCCAGTCAGGCCTTCGGATTAATGACCGCCGAGGATCTCATGCAGGAAGCCGTTTTGGCGGCCTTGCAGGGATTCGAACGGCTCAAGGATAAAACCAAACTGCTCGGATACCTGATCGGTACCGTCAATAATATTGTTCGAAATCAGCGGCGCAGGTCCAGGTTTACCGGCAACTGGGACGAAAAACTGGCCGCCGAACTGGAAGATCGCCTTCCCGACCCCGCAACCCTTCTGGACGTCCAGTATCTGCTGAAGGCCCTGGGGCAATTGCCGGAAGCCCTGCGAGAGACCCTGATCCTGTTTGAGGTCAGCGGCTTCACCGTCCGGGAGATCGCAGAGATACAGCAAACCTCCGAAGGCGCCGTCAAAACCCGGCTCAGCCGCACCCGCCAAACCCTGCGGGAAATGCTCGCTGAAGACGGCCGGCCGATGCCGCTATCCAAACGCCTGGCCATTTACACCTCCATCCTTCTCTGACCGTTATGCCCAAATCAATCGATACCGAGCGGGCTTTTGCCAACCTGCGCCGCATGCCGGTACCCGTGGCATTCTCCACCGTTGAGCAATGGGTGTTGGAGGCTGAGATCCGGCCTGCGGGACTGGTGAGGCGGATACTGCGGTGGTTGGAACTGAGGAACTGAGGAACTGAGGAATTGAGGAATTGAGGAACTGAGGAGTTGAGGAATTGAGGAATCGAGGAAGGAAGAGCTCTTTCGCGTTCTGCTAAGGCTCAATTAAAAATTTCAAAACCGATTCAATTTCATTGATGACTGCCGGATGCCAGCTCTTCCGGAGGATGGAATTCTTTTGCCGCCCAGGAACTAAAACAAACAACAATATCCATGCAAACCAAAAACGAATTCATAGCCTACGCCGCCGGCCATCACGGCATGAGCCGCATGCACCTCGAGCGCTACGCCGAATTATCGACCCGAGGGCTCAGGGGCTCCATCTCACCGGTCGTGATCGAAGAACGCCCGTTGAATGTCGCTCAACTGGACGTATTCAGCCGCCTGATGATGGACCGGATCATCTTTCTGGGAGTGGGGGTCGATGATTATGTGGCCAATGTGATACAAGCACAATTGCTGTTCCTTCAAAGTGTCGACCCCAAGCGCGACATCCAGATGTACATCAACTCGCCGGGCGGGTCGGTCATCGCGGGGCTGGGCATTTACGACACCATGCAGTTCGTTTCGCCGGACATCGCTACCATTTGCACCAGTATGGCGGCCAGTATGGGCGCGGTGCTGCTGTCTTCAGGTACCAAAGGAAAACGGTCGGCCCTCCCGCATAGCCGGGTGATGATCCACCAGACCACGGGCGCCAGCCAGGGACAATTGTCGGACATGGAGATCACCTACAAGTTGTTCAAGGACCTGCAGGAAGCGTTGTACCGCATACTGAGTGAAAATACCGGAAAAGATTTTGAGCAGATTTCGGCGGACAGCGACCGGGACAACTGGATGGTGGCCGAAGAGGCTAAGGCTTATGGATTGATCGATGAGGTGTTGAAAAGGGTGGAGTGAGTGAATTGTTCGATTGATTCCGCCGCCCGCCGTAGCTTCAGCGAAGAGGGGGATTGATTCGATTGATTCGATTGATTCGATTTTTACATCCGTCAATTGATCAGCTTATTCGAAACAATCGACATAATCGATCCAATTTTGAATTTTCAAGGGGTTCCCGCAGATTGCACAAGGGGTGAATGCTGCGCAATCTGCGGGATAAAACCTACTTCTCCAGCAGGTCAAATTTATACTGTACCAGTTCCCGGATCGGAGCGCCGGTTCCCGGCGTTTCGTTATCCAGCATGATGTCCACGTCGATCGTTTCGGATTCTTCCTTTTCGGTGCTGTCGAAGGTGATGTGGATCTTGCCTTTGGCTCCGGGCGCTACGGCATCTTTGGAGTAATCCGTTGTTGTGCATTCGCAGGCGGTGACGATGGCGATGACCAGCGGCGTATCCCCGCGGTTGGTGAATTCGAAGTCGAATTCGCGCTTCTCGCCGCGCTTCACCTTGCCCAGGTCGATCACGCGTTTTTCAAACTGCATCACGGGTACGCCTTTCAGGTCTTTGACGCCGTAAAGAGAAGACATCTTGCTGACGGATACCGTATCCTGACGGGCCGACGTACCTGGCAGGCTGTTGCGGCTCTTCTGGGTTTTGGTTTCCGGTTTTTTGCGCAAGCTGGTCCGCTTGATCGTAATGGTCGTCGGGCCGGCGATGATCTTGAATTCGGTGCGGCGGTTGACATAGTTGGCCGCTTCGCGCTCTTCTTCGGTAGGCAGTGCGTCGATGAATTTCTGGGTCAGCACATCCCCGACCTTGAGGAAGGGGTTGAGGCTGGCAATGCGTTCGTTGACGGTTTGCGGGACCGTTTCGCCGTAGCCCTTGGCCTCGATCCGGTCGCGGGCAATGCCGTTGCGCACCAGCCAGCGGCGGGCGGATTCGGCGCGCGCCTGAGAAAGGCGTTGGTTGTAAGCGTCGTCCCCCCGGTAGTCGGTGTGGGAACTGAGTTCGATCCGCATATCCGGGTATTGTTCCATCAGGCCGCGAACCACTTCCAGGTCCGGTTCGGCTTCCGGTTTGATCACATCCTTGTCGAAATCGTACAGGATGTTTTCCAGCACGATGGGTTGGTCAACGGAGATCGTATCAAGTTCCGGTTCCGGCGGCGGCACGGGTTTCGGTTTCAGAAAGAAGCGGTGTTCAAAAGTTTTGGAAGCCGTGAGTCCTACGGTATTGAAGGTCGTAGAATCGGGATAATATCCTTCTTTGGTAGCCACCACTTTATAGGGCTTTTCGAGTTCGAGGCCGAAGTCGAAGCGGTTGCCTTTGTCCATGGTCTTGCCGTCGGGGGTACCCGGCGCGTTGTTCACCATTTCCACGAGGCTGACGGTAGCGCCCAGGATGGGTTTTTTGCTGTCGTCGAACACGCCTACGACGAGGTCGGCGAACAACCTGGCGATCTCGAAGGTATAGATATCGTCGCAGCAGGTTTTGGACTTCAGGGAGCGGCCGCCTTCCCGGTTGGAGGTCAGGACGCCTTTGTAGCCTTCCGGGTCGAGCCGGAAATAGATATCGTCAACGCTGGTATTGTAGCTTTTGCCCATGTTCTTGGGTTCGCTCCAGGAAGACCCGTCCCAAACCGAATAGAAGATATCGAAGCCGCCGATGCCCGGATGGCCGTCGGAGCTGAAATAGAGGGTGCCGTCGTGGTAGTAGGGCGAGTATTCATCCCCTACGCTGTTGACCTTGGGGCCGAGGTTGATCGGATCCGCGTATACGCCGTCGCCCTTGTAGGTGGCGTAGTAGATGTCGAGGCCGCCGTGGCCGCCGGGCATATCGGAAACGAAGAAGAGGACTTCCTTGCCGAACAATTCGCCGACTGCGGGGTGGAGGGCGAGATAATCGCCGTTGACGCCTTGCACTTCGTTGGCGCTGTTCCAGGAACCGTTGCCGCCTTCGCTCATGTAGATCTTGCTGCTGGTCGGGATATTGCCGGTCATTTCAATGCGGTTGAAATACATGCGGCGACCGTCGGGCGAGAGGCAGGAGTTGACGGAGTGGAACCCCGGCCGGTTGATGCTCTCGTCCAGTTCGGCCGGTTTTTCCCAGCCTTTATCGCTTTTGGCAGCGGAATAGATATGGGCGTGGTAATTTTCATTTTTGCCGTCTATCACGGTCACTTCCTTGGTATCGGCCAATGCGGCGAAATACATGGTACTGCCGTCGGGTGTGAGTACCGGCGAGTATTCGGAAGTGGGTGAATTGACGTTTCTGCCCGCGTTTTCCAGTTTGACTCCCTGGGGGTTGCTGGGCATCACCTGAGCCATTTCGGCGCCGGTGATCTCGTTTTGGGCCAGCTCCTTGAGCCGGGCGTCGGAGGTCAGTGAGATGAAATCCTGGAGGGCGACGATGGCATCGTCGTATTTTTCATTCATCTTCAGCACGCGGCCGTAGAGAAAACGCTCCTGGATATACTCCTTGTTCTTGTCGCGGCGCAGCAGGCGGTCGAGCCAGCGTTCGGCCTTGACATAGTCGCGGAGTTTATAGTTCAAATTGGCGATAATCGGGATAATGGAGGCTTCTTCCTGTTCATCGTATGCTTTTTCGTACCAATCCAGGGCGTTGTAATAATCCTGGTTGGCGACAAGCTGTTCGGCCGTAGCGACCATGGTTTCATAGGAAGACTTGCTGATGGGTTGAGCTGATGCGACGACGGCCCCCATCGCCATAATAGTCAGAACGAGCCAAGTATTTCTCATAAGACTTTTTTACCAGTTTAAACGCAAATAAATGCGATTGTTGTTTGCAAATCAGAACCTCGGACAGAAAATAGCCGGTTTAACTTCGGGTTTCTTGTAGATTTTCAGGATGTAGTAGGCTGCCAGTTCAAATGCGCCGTTGAAGTTGTTGACATCGCTTTTGGAAGACAAGGTCAGGTCATAGGCCATGGCGGCGTGCAGATCCTTGTAATCGATCCCGAAAAGCACCTTGCCTGCATCGCTGAGGCGGTACCCAAGGCCGAAGTTGAGTTTGACATCCGGATTCACCTGCCGGCCCAACCATCCCTGAAGGGAGATTTCCTGTGCTTTGGACGTGGACATGAACAGCAAGGTGGGCGCGATGCTCCACTTGTCGTCGAGTTTCTGGTCATAGCGGCCGTGGAAGGTGATCTTCCTGGGGCGCTTGGAGCCGTCTCCGACACCGGAGAAACCGTATTGCGGCGTGGTGACGTGTCCGACAGCCAGGCCGAGTTCCAGCGCGGCGTCATTATTGATCTTGCTGCGCAGCATCAGGCCGCCCGTGAAATCGGTGAAATTCTTGTTCCGGTCGAAATCGGTGTTGCCGCCCGTACCCGAGCCGCCGCCGTTTCCGGCGATCACCTGGTCTTCGGTGGTCACATTGCCCTGGCCGCCGACGGACAGGTCAAACTGGTCGGCCGGGTCAGCGTCGAAGGATTTGAACCTGCGGCCGACTTTACCGCCCTGAACCCCGAAAGTGAGGTAGGTATTCCCCTTTTTATCCAGAGAAAGGTGGTAAGCGCCGGACATCCAGCCGGCATTCGTTTGCAGGGAAAGGCTGCCGGCTTTATCGCTGAAAAAAACCAGGCCTACGCCGATCCAGTCCCTTTTGCCAAAACCGCGAATAATAGGGGCGTCCAGATAAAAGGATGGGGTGCTGTACCCCTTGGCGCCTGCGACGGCAAAATCCTGGGCCCGGTAAATCCCGCCGATCCGCGCGGTTCCTTCAAATGCGCCGGTCAATGACGGGTTGAGGGAAAGCGGGGCATAGTTAAAAAGCGTATTGTGCATATCCTGACCGAAGCCGGACAGGGTCAGCGTGAGTAAACCGGAAAACAGGAGTAGCGGTTTTAGCCATTTCATAGATTTTCGGATTTTGAAAAGTTCATCTAAATGGACGTAAGCCCATTGTTTTTGGGTTGGGACTCCGGCCAAAGCCGAAAGATAGCCCTTTTTGAGAAATTGTCTGCAAATTAAGTGATAATTGGGACGGCAGCGCTATTCAGCTTTCACCAATTCTCTCTTCTATCCGACATTTAACGGATTCCGCTTGACGGGGTTGCGGAAAACGGTAGTCAGTTGGCAGTTGGCAGTTGGCAGTTGGCAGTCTCCGCCCGGCAATTTCGCCGAAAGCTTCGTCGCCCGGTGGCCGCAGCTTCAGCGAAGGAGGGGGTCAGTTGTCAGACGGGCGGCCGGATCAGATCCGTAGGACCGAAATGACTGTAACCCGAATTTGCCAATTCGCGCAGCAGTATCGCCTTGTATTTCCTGGCGGGTTGGATGCTGATCCTTGCGCTGTATATGGGAGTCAGCCGGATGCGCAGGGTCAGCGGCGATCGCCGATTCGACCGGTCTATGCGCGGCGACCTCGACCACGCCATTGCAACAGCCGGATACCAGGTGCGGTTTTCCCGGTTCATGCGCTGGAACATCCTGCCGGTCGGTTTATTGTGCATCCTCGGCGTGCTGGAGAACGGCAATCCGTTGTGGGTAGTCGGCGCTTTGCTTATCGTGTTTGCCCTGGCCACCTATGCCGGCAGCTGGGAGCACAATATCTACCGTTCCCGAAAGCGGGAATTGGAGTCGTTGCGGGATAAGCTGGACATCGAAATTCCGGAGGAAATCGCATCCTGAACCCTTTTCGCAAATTTTAGTAGCTTTGACGGCGCGCCGTCCAATCGCTCCGTTATTGGGGCCCAACCAATCCGCGCCGGCTTATGGAAACCTTCAAACTCATCGCCGCCTTCCTCGTGGGCGTTTTTGCCGCTTTTATCGGCTCTATGGTGGGGAGCGGCGGCCTGATCAGCATTCCTTTTCTCATTTTTCTGGGGTTGCCGCCCCAAATAGCCATCGCTACCAACCGGATAGGCGCTGTCGGATTACAGATCGGCGCGCTCGTCCGTTTCCTGAAATCGAATGAGATCGACTGGCGTTATGTGGTGCGGTTCGGCCTATTGTCGCTGGCCGGCGCACAGATAGGGGCCAGGTTATTGCTCCAGGCCGATGATGCCATCCTCCGGCATATCATTGTAGGGTTTATGCTGGCCATGTTGCCGCTATTGTTCTTTATGAAAAACCTGGGGATCGAGAACAAAGAGGTTTCAGCGGGCAGGAAAGCAGTCGGTTATGTACTGTTGTTGCTGACCTATACCTGGCAGGCTTTTTTCGGCGGAGGGGCTGCGACCATCATCTTTTACGTTATGATGCTCTTTTTCGGCATGTCGATCAACCGGTCGAGCGCCACCAATAAAATCCCCGGCCTGCTCCTCAGCGTTTCTACATTGATCGTGTTCGTAAGTCACGGCATCGTCAATTGGGTTTACGGCATCGACCTGTTTTTCGGGATGCTGGCCGGCGGATACCTCGGCGCGCATACGGCGCTGAAGAAAGGGGATGCCTGGGTGAAGGCGGTATTCGTGGTGGTTGTGGTGGTGTCGGCGGTGAAGCTGGTTTTGGGCTAGGAGCCTGTCGGAGAACTCCCTGAGGCCCTATATGGAAGCCTCAGGTAGCTCCGGCCCGTTAGCCAGGGCCCAAAGAATTCACCCCGGCGCCTCGGTTTAGCCGGTCCTGTTATCGAAGGCCAATAGGCTGTCAAGCCTACAGTGGCCCTCCCTTTTAGGCCGAACCCGGCTTTTGGGCTTATTCTTATGCGGTTACCAAGACAAAAAGCCTTTTGAGGTTGAATGCGCTACAAACGAGGAGCCATTCGCCATTAATAGCTTGTTCGCCCCTAAAAGAAAAACGGCGGAAGCCCATGATTTCCTTGATGATTCCGAATACGGGCTCCACTGTCATTTTCCGCAAGCGGTAAATGGCCCGCCCTATTTCTGTTTTGAGCTTATGGCTCATCTGCATTGAAGGAGTAGCATGCTCGCCGGGCGGCTCCAACTCTTGTTTAACCAATTGTTGATCCAGCCATTGGTTATGAGCCTGCTTTCCTACCGCTATATATGCATCAACTTCTCGGTGTCCGCAGCCTTGTACATTGCCTTGGCTAAAGTACCCATTATCGGCTGCGGCGGTGTCCACTTTCCCTAATGCCGCAGGGATCGCATCCAGGACGGGAAGCAGTTCTTGGGTGTCAACGCAGTGGGCATTGGCCAAGGCCCCGACGATAAGCAGTTGTTCGCATACCGCCGCCTGGGCATTATAGCATTGATCGAAGCCATCCGAAGTTTTCATAATCCTGGATTCGGGATCCGTAAAATTGTATTGATCCTTAGCCTGAGGCCCTTCTTCCGGCGCCTTGGCTTTCTTCCCTTTGGTTTTCTTGCCACTTTGCTTTTCTTTCTCCTCACGGGCATTCATTTTGGCTTCATATTCGGCTCTTTCCCGCTCGAAGCGCTCCTTAGCCCGCTGTTCAATTACCGCTTTAGCTGCCCGGATCTTTTCTATGCGATCCTCCCGCCGCTGTATCTCGGCCGGTATGTCCAATTCCTTGTCCTCTTGCATGTCCACCTGTTTGGCCTTGTCCATCAAGCACTCGACTTCTTCTTTAAATTGCTGCTCCAGGCGTTCCATATGTTCATAGCTCATCGCCCTATGTTTGGAAGCATTGGCCTGGATCTTTGTCCCGTCTATGTTTACCTGGCCTACCTTCACAAAGCCCAGCGACTGGGCTATCATCAGGATTTGCACAAAGCAGTTCCCTATGGATTCCAGGAAACGCTTACGGAAATCCGCCAACGTGTCGTGGTCAGGATGCAGGTTGCCCGATAGGAACCGAAACGCCACCGAGTCATACGTGGCCTCTTCTATTTTCCGGGAGCTAAACACTCCTGTGGCATAACCATAGAACAGCAAGCCTAATAGCACCCGGGGGTCGTAGGGCGGTGGGCCGGTTGGCTTGTATTCCTTGTAGATTGCCGATAAATCCAACTGATCCAATATCTCCACCACAAACCGCGCCAAATGCTTCTCCGGAAGCCATTCGTCTATTGAGACGGGCATCAAATGCTCCTTTTGCCGGTCAGGGGTAATGAACTTACGCATAGCATGATCTATTTGAAGCCCCAATTTATGCCCTTTATGCCTTCGCCGCTCTTAAATCTCCCATTTTTCGGCCATCTTTGCTCTAGAAGCATGTTCTCCGACAGGCTCCTAGGACCGCCATACTTGTAGCACCCCGGCAACGACGAAATTCTCCGGCCCGTTAGGGACGGTATATCATTTTCAAGCAAGGAAATCTCACCCGCATTGCAGCCCTCGCAGCCCGCACATCCGCAATTTTTCCGAGATTCAGCCCCGGTTACCCAACTGACCACTGTCAACTGACAACTGACAACTTCTCCATCTGAGTCACCATATCCGCAAAGGTCGTTTCCAGGTCCGTATATTGAAGGCCGAGTTGCTCCACACTCTTTCGGTTATTGAATTTAAGCGGGTACCCCACATTGTTATAGATGAATTTCCAGCTCAACCCGGCGGTCCATCCGACCAGGTACATCAGCCATTTGGGGAGGCGCATTTTGGGAAGCGGGTACTTGTTGCCGGACAACCTGCGCAGCATATCTGCTACTTCCATCAGCGATTTGCATTCGTTCACCACAATATGCCGGCCGTCGGATCCCTTTTCGGCTGCCAGCAAATGGGCCCTGGCCACGTCCCGAACATCCACATAGCCGTAAACAATATGCGGGACACCAGTTTTGTTCTTGCCCGTCAGCATATTCTTCATAAACTCCAGGCTTTCCGAATCGGAGTGCTTGCCCAGCATGGGCCCCATCACAAAACCGGGATTGATGACCGACAATTTCCACCAATTCTGCCCTTCAAACAGGCGCAAGGCTTCCTTCTCGGCCAACAATTTCGAGTAGGAATAGGCCTGATGCCGCGGATGGCTGCTGATGTTCCAGTCCGCTTCCGTGAATTCGGTCAATCCCTGCCGGGTCATATCCGCACTGTCGCCGTATATGGCCACCACGCTGGAGGTCAGGATCACCCGCTTGACGGACACCGTCCGGTTGACGGATTCCAGCACGTTCCGGGTGCCTTCCACCGCCGGGTTGATCAACTCCCGGAACGGGTCCTGGAACCGGCTGAATAAAAACGGCGATGCCATATGGTATACTTCTTCGCACCCCTGCATCGCATCCTGAAAAGATCCCGGCTTGAGCAGGTCCGCCTCCCAGAACTCCAGCGTACCCGGCGCCGATTGGGCTATAATTTCCAGATGTCGGATCTTTGCAGCAGCCGTTTTGTCGCGCACTGCCACCCGCACAACATGCCCTTCCTCCAACAGGTATTTGACCACCCAGGAGCCGATGTAACCTGTACCGCCGGTCACCAAAACGGTTTTCATGGATATATTTTTTTTGATTGATTCGATTGGTCGATTGATTCCACTGCCCGGCAACTTCGCTGAAGCTTCGTCGCCCGGTGGCCGTAGCTTCAGCCTCCGGACGACAAAGTCGCCTACGGCAGACGGCGTCAGCGAAGGTGGGGATTTTGGGCGTCCGTCGGTTGGTCAGCCCAATCGTATCATTCGGCTTAATCGGTTCAATTTTCCGATTGCTCCAGATGATCCGATTTCTACCGTCCGTCAGGCGATCATTTCAATCGCGATATTCAGCCTGATCGATTTAATTCATCAGTTCAATCAGGATTTCCTCTCCCATCAGTTCCACGAACTGGAACGGGCCCTCTGTATCCGGATCGATGACCGCTCCGTTCACTTTCCATTTGCCGTATTCACCGGAAGGCAAATAAAATCTGATCCGCCAATCGGCCTGGGTTTGGCGGAGGGCAATTTCCAGCTTTTTACCGGATTTTTTGTAATGCATGTCCAACTCGTTGTTGCCGATCAACACTTTTTCCAGGCTGGCATCCGCCCATTCTGCCGGCATTTGGGGCCGGATGCGGATGCTTTTCCCGGCAGCTTCCGGTTGGATCCCGAAGAATTGCTGCACGATCGGGACGGCAAAACTATAGATCGTCCACGCCTGGGTCATCATGCCGAAATCGGGGGATACCTCATAAATGGAACCGGGCAGGGCGTACCCGAAACTTCGGGTCATGCGCTTGAGGTAATCCAGGGCCTGATCGGGGCGGCCGTAATTGTTCTCGGCTACCGCCTGCACGCCGGTCGGCAGGGTCATTACCGCGCCGGTATAGGAGAATATCTTCTTACCGGCCGCAAATGAACCTTCATCCTTTCCGGCAGATTCATCGCGGTCGATGCCGGTGACGAACATGCCAAACGGATTGACGAACCTGGCGCCCGTTTCCAGGGCTTTAAGCGCTTTATCCGGGTCCGCAACGCCGGTTTCCATCGGGGTGTTCACTACCCAGTTGTGGTACAGCACAAACCCTTGCTTTTTATAATAAGCGGTGGATTGCAGCAGTTTGTCGCGGGTAGCGGTCAGCTCTTCGGAAGCCCAGGGTTTGTGCAGGGTATCCGCGCGTACCAGAGCATCCTGGAGCAGGGTGAGCGCCTGCCAGTTGTTGCCCACAAAGTCGGCGTACGAACCATAATCCGGCGCCCAGAATTCGGTGTTGATCTTTTCCGCCAGCTGTCCGGCAAGGCCGTCATACACCGCAGCCAGGGAATCCTCATTCATCGCGCGCGCCATGGCGGCGGCATCCGCAAAGGCTTCTTGGGTATAGGCGGCCACATCGACCATCTCGCTGTTCATGCCGTGGATCTCCATCATGCCGAACCCATCCGGTAGCAGATTGAGGTCTCGGTCATTTTCGCGCATCAGCCAGTCGAGCCCTTTTTTGACGACGGGGTAGTATTTTTCCAGGAACGCGCGATCGCCGGTCCATTGATAAACGGTCCGGATCAGGGAAGCGAACTGCGGGGTTTCATTGATGTTCCCGGGGTTGAAAACGGCGCCGTTGGTGGATACCTCGTGGATGATCCGCCCGTTGCCGTTGGCCTTTTCCGAAATGTTTACCAGCAGGTCGATGGTGCTGTATACCAGGTCGCGCCGCCCGGTGGCGATGAGCCCTTTGAGCGCATATTCATTATCGGCCCCGAACCACCAGGGGTAATCCGGCAGACCGGCTGACAGGCCGCGCCCGATCTCCGGCACATCCCGCACCAGCCAATCGTCATTGTATTTAAGCCATTCAAAGGTCTGCTGCAATTGCTTATCCGGTATGATCAGCCGGGTCCGGGCAGCCAGGGCGGCGTACCGGGCTTTTTTCGCGGCCAGCAAACCGGAAGCGCCCTGCCGGACGCCGGAAAATACGGCCCTGACCTTTTCATCGGATTCATACGAACCCGCAATGGTGAACGGAACCAGCACCACGCCGTTGGGCGGGAGCTCCAGGTCGTACCCAATGGTGGCCGCTGTTCCTTTTCCGGCAGGATGGTAACTGCAATCCACCCCGGGGTTCGGTTTGTTTTTTCCCGCAAGGGCCGAACCGAACATCACGTACCAGTCGTTGAGGCTGTCTTTGGCCAGCCAGGCGCGGTTGGTCTCATCCCATTCCGCGTAATCCGGACCGTCGATCATCCCGGTTCGTTCCCCCAGCCAGACGGGCCGCAGATCCGTATATCCCGTGAATTCGAGCTTGAGCGATTGCGGCTGGTCCGAAAGGTTGATCATCTTGAATTCAACCACAACGGCCTCCAGGCTGTCGGGGACAAACTGGAAGCGCTCAACCCGCAAGTGGCCGGGCAAGGAACTGAATATCTGCTTGTTGGCAAACGGATAGTTGATGAAGGTATCGGCCTGGATGAGGCAGGTTGTCCCTGCAGCGCTTTGAACGGCGGCAGTGAACCCGTCCATGAGCTTGATGGGATGGTCCCAGATGCCGCCCATTTCGCCGGTCACATGCCAGCCTAGGTCGGGAAACTGCCCGTTCTGATGGCCGACCATGTACAGGCGGTCGCCGGCTGTGACAAAAGGAGAATCGAGGTATGCAGAACGCCCGGTCAGGCCCTCAACGTCATCGGTATAACGTTGCAATCCTGCCGGAACCGGGGTCGGATTGTTGCAGTGGCTCAACAGCAGCGCAAAGGCCGGAAGCAGGCGCAGGAAGCCTGTTTGGAATGATTTGGGTCGGTGCATGTGTTAGGTTTTCTCAGCAATGTGATCCATGCGATCAGAACGCAACCAACCCAAATATACAAATTTCAACAAATAATCAGTTCCTCCTCCGCCCGCCAAGGCCTTGTGCCGTCAAATCCGAATTCCTCAATAAAACGTCCGCTCGATCGTCCAGTACAGCGCCACCGCCGCAATGGCCATAGAAACCGGGTTCACGACTCGCGTACGGTACCAGGGTTTCTTTGCGAACCAGTACCCGGCTGCGCCCCAGGCGATGAGGATCACGGTGATTTGCCCCAATTCAACCCCCAGGTTAAAGCTGAGCAACGACACCAGGTAACCCGAAGGCGGCAGGCCCAGGCCCGCCAGCGCGCCGGCAAAGCCCATGCCGTGTACCAGTCCGAACAGGAAAACGATAGCCAGCCGGCTAGCCTTCAATTCCCTGACCAGGAGGTTCTCCATGGCCACAAAGAAAATAGAAAGCGCAATGATGGGTTCAATGACAGCGGGCAGGGGCTTGATGAAGCCGTACATGGCCAACCCCAGCGTAATCGAATGGGCTACGGTAAAAGCCGTGGCCTGCCAGATGATGACCTTCAGCCGCGAATTCAGGAAAAACAGGCTCAATACGAACAGCAAATGATCGAACCCGTAGGGCAGGATATGCGTAAAACCCAGCTTCAGGTACGCCCATCCCACACCCAGTTGGGACAACCTGGCCATGTCGTAATTGATGGTATGACCGAATAAGGCCGGCGCGATGAACAGGAGGCACAAGGCCAGCATCCATTTCTGCGCCGGTTTGCGGAGAAAGGGTAATTGATTTGCCATGGGTTCAGGATTGTGTGCGTTCCCGGTAATCATTCACGGTTTCCACCAATTCCTCGTCCATATACGGCTTCAATTCCATGCCTTTATCGATGAGGGGGTCTCCGTCGGTCCGGTGGCCGGCGACAGACAGGATCAGGCCCATTTTCACCAGCCGTTCCGGTTTTTGCGAACGGGTGCGCAAGGCTTCCCTGGCGTAACGTTCAGCTTCATCGGCCTTGCCCTGCTTGTACAGTACCCAGGCCAGGGTTTCATTGGCATCGATATTCTGCGGCCGCCGGTCGTACTCCTTCCTGGCGTGTTCATAGGCCTTGTCCGGTTCGCCCAGTTTCAGGTAGAGGTTGGCCAGTTCGTAGTCCGCGTAGTGGCCTTCGTTCTGGTTCCGGTTGGCGGCGGCATTGTCGGCCAGCATGGCGTTGAGGGTCGCACGGGCGCATTCTTCGGCCTTTTCGGGTTGACCGTTCAGGCGGTACAGGTCGGTCAGTTCCGCAAAAAAAGAGCCGTCGGAAACAATGTCGCGGGCGCTTTCGAAATATTCAATGGCCTTGGAGTAGTCCTTGTTATAGCGCATGATCCGTCCGATGCCGGCCAGGGCAAAGGGGTAGTTCGGATAATGGGAAAGCGAAATATTGTATTGCTCCAGCGCCAGATCGGGCCGGTTGGTATCTTCGTACAGGTGGCCGAGCACCATGCGGGCCCACTCCGTATCTTCCCGGCCGGGATAGCCCGCCTCGACGGCCATGTTGACGGCTTCAATGGCGCCGTTCGGATCGCCGAAGATCTCGCGCAGGTACGATACCCGCGAATAGGAACGCAGATCGGGCCGCACCTGATTCATTTTGTCCGACATTCGGACCGCCTCGTCATAATCCCCCATTTCCACGTTGGCGTCCACCAGCAATCCGTAGATAAAGGAGTTGTAGGGGTTCATCTTCAGACCGTCCATGGCCACCCGGCGCCCTTCGGCAAAGCGGTGTTGGGACAACAGGGCCATGGCCTTGTAGCAGACGGCGTCCAGGTTGGTCGGATCGAGGGCCAGCACCTTGTCCGCCAGGTCCAGCGATGCGGTATTGTAATAGGAAAAATTGCCGGTCACGCGGGCTTCCTGCATGTATTCTTTAGCCAGCAGGAGCATGGATTTGGTGTCTTGCGGGTTTTTCTCCAGCTTGGTCATCAACTGATCCACCCGTTGGCGGGTTTTATCCCATTCGAGCTCTTTGGCCAGGGGGCCGGTCCGTTCCATCAATCCGGGAAATTCGACCTTGGTGCGGCCGTTCACAAAAATGAATGCGCCGAAGAGGAGGCAAACCGCGATGAGCGCGGTATAGAGGATACTTTTAGTTCTAGGTTGCATGATAGTCATTTTTTAGGCTTTCATACCTAGATACGAGTACCTCGGGGAGATTGGATTTTGTTTGACGGGAAATTATGAAACACATCAGGCGACAATCCGATTTAACCTATAAAATCATCTGCCGAAAAAATAAGATACCTTTTCCTCCGCATCGTCATACGTCACCACCTCCTTATCCCGGTGATACCGGAAATACCCCAGCAACCCGAAATCGCCGGCGCAAAAGGCCGTATGGGTGAACAGCATGCCGGCCAACGTGAATTGCCACAACGGGCCGGCAAAGGGCATCGCCGCCAGCAGGATCACGGAAATGACCGTGAACGGGGCCAGGGCCACCACCCGGAATTCCTTCCGGCCGGCGACAAACCGGTCGGCCACCGCCAGAAAGATGAATTTTTTGAGGTCCATGGCGTATGAGGTGTTCCGGGCGCCCTGGGAGCGATAAGCCAGTACGTGGATGTATTCATGCAGCGGCACCAGGATAAAAGCCAGTGCAAACCCCAGCGCCAGGCGGGAAAAGGCCTCCCCGAACGCAAACTGCTCCGATTGGTTGCCGGCCAGGAACAGCCCGATGATCAGGGCAAGCCCAAACAGGTTGGCGGCGTAATAAAGGTAGGCGGAGCTTGTCCGTTTTTTGTAGAGATACAGCTGTATGAAGGGCGCCAGTTGGTCGTGTTCCAACCGGTCGAGCAGGCGGTATCCTTGTTTTTCCAGGGCTGAAGGCAACATATCCATAAGGTATCGGTTTAGATGCCAGCCGTCTGCCTGAATTGAATGCTCTGACGCTGGCTCATTTCGATTTTGACGCCGTTCTGCAACTCCACCTGGAGGGTGTTGTTAAAAAAAGGAACGATGTTGCGGACAAACCGCAGATTAAAGATGAACTGCCGGTTAGCCCGGAAAAAAAATTCGGCCGGCAGCTTTTCCTCCAGTTGGTTCAGCGATTTGTGCAACATCGGTTTTTTGTCCTGGAAATGGATCCTGGCATAGTTGCCAACGCTTTCAATCAGGAAGATCTCCCCTATTTCTATAAAAAAACACTGCTCGCCATCTTTAATGAAAATGCGCTTGTCCAGGGGTAGCCGGACGGGGATTTCGGGCGATGACAATTGCTTCTTTATTTTCTCCACCGCCTCAGCCAGCCGTTGGGGATTGACCGGCTTCAGGATATAGTCCAGGGCATTGACTTCAAAAGCGCGTATGGCGTATTCGTCATAAGCCGTGACAAAAATGACCAAAGGGGCCGAATCCAGCTCCTCCAGCAGCTCGAATCCGTTTTTTCCCGGCATATTGATATCCAGAAAGACCAGATCCGGCGCCAATTCCCGAATGGCGGGAACAGCGGATTCCACCCGATCGGCAGTAGCCGACACCTCGATCTCCGGATGCAGCTTCAACAGGGTGGCCAATTCCGCCACGGCCAGCGGCTCGTCGTCTACTATGATTGTTCTGATCGGCATCATCCCGGTATTTTAATGTTGGCGATTACCAGGTCGTCACTTTGAAAAATCTCAAACCGCGACCGGCCTTTGTAGGCGTTTTCCAACCGCTTTTTAAGGTATCTCAATCCTATTCCTTCCCCGTCGGATTGATCCAGCAGGCCTGAATTGGCGACCTCGATCCCGAAATCCGTTTCCATCACAGAAGTTTTTATCCGCACTACGGATTCTCCGGGGTGTTTGGCGATGCCGTGTTTGATCGCATTTTCAACCAGGGTCAGGACGGAAGCGGGCGGAATCATCAGTTTTTTTGATTTTTCTTCGATTTCCCAGATCACTTTGAGCCTGCTGCCGAAGCGGATCTTTTCCAACTCCAGGTATTTCCGCACTTCATCCATTTCCGCTTCAAGGGTGACCACCGGTTTCAATCCGTAATTGAGCGTAAACCGGAGCAGCTCGCTCAGTTTCACGATAGCGTCCCTGCTTTTTTCAGGATCTATATTCACCAGCGCCTTGATGCTGTTCAGCGCATTGAACAGAAAATGCGGGTTCAATTGCTTTTTCAGCAGCTCAAGCTCCACGGATTGGGCCAGGTTTTCCATTTTCAATCTTTCCTGGCGGATTTCGTTATTGTGTTCCAGCAGGTGGTACATGAAGTAAATGATCACCCATACGCCGATGTACCGCATCCAGTTGACGACGCTCGCCAAAAAGTTGAGCAGGTTCAGCTGAGCCAACAGCGCTTTCAGGCTCCCCAACGCCGGCGGAATCAGCGTAAGGATGGTCATCCAGACCGACAACGCCAGGGTGGAAACCAGGGCAATGATCCAAACAGTTGACCTCGACCGGCCAAAAAGAGCCGTGCCTGAAATCAACCGTTTGAACCAATGCGTGGAAAAAATCCCTAGTATTGCGCCGTAGGCAAACCCCAAAAAATAGTAAAGGTCGAATTTGCCGACAATGAAAAACGTATAGTTGACGGTTTCAATCGCCACCATCCCGCTCCAACCGCCGATCTGGCACAGCCAATATATTCGTTTATTCTTCAACGGCTCCGGATTGACAATGAGCGTTCAACAAAATTCCAGTGAATTGGTTGGCGGTCAAAAGCGGGTATGGCGCTATTTTCCGCAACAAGACATAAGCGGCCTCATCGCCCGCCGTCCTCCGGCATTCTCAGCGCTTTTTGAACGGCGTTTCGGGGATGGATCAGCAATATGCCCTTGTTTTCCAGGTCAGGCGTTGCGGTAGCCCGGATCATGTCCACGATTTCGCGGGGGCTGAACTGAGGGTTGATCGCCAGCAGGCGGGCAGCCAGGTTGGCTACCTGCGGCGATGCCATGGAGGTGCCGCTGAACTTGAGGCGATCGCCTCCCGGGACAAAACTCTCTACTTCGAATCCGTTGGCGTAAAAGTCAACGCTCGCCCCTTCCGTAGTGAACGATGTGCGCATGCCCTTGTCATCTACGGCGCCGATCGTGATCAGGTTGGGCAGATCAATGCCGGCCGGAATGTATTCTGCAAAGCCGGCATCATTGTTCTCATTGCCGCTGCCGCAGATGAAAAGGATCTCCGGCGCCGACCGCATCGCCTCTGCCAGGGCCGATTTCTCCGCTTCAAACCACCTGCGCGCTATGGCCTTACGCTCCTGTTCATCCTTTCCGATACCGTACAGATTCAGGACATTCTCATAGCTGTCGGCGTTGTAGCGCCAACTCATATTGACCACCCTTACGCCATGTGTTTTGAAATAGGCAACCGCATCCTGATACATCTGTACCAGGTTGGACTGGGTTTCGTCCGTATAGGGCCTGGGCGTTACCTTCGTATCGTACGACAACCGGGCATACATGATCCTGACCGATGGATTGCCGGCGGCTACAATGCCTGCTACATGAGTGCCGTGGGCAAAAGTGCCGTACCACGTCAGATCCTCCTGAAAGGGAACGGCTTCTTCCGGTTTCAGGCTCATATATTTTTCCTGAAATGCGGCGCCTTCCGCGGATCGGATACCGGACTGAAGGTCCATGGCCCCTTTCGACCACCGTTGAAGGTCTGCAACCGGGTAAATCAGGGCGCGCTGCTCCAACAAGGGACCCAACGACCGCTTATTGTCCAGGTCGAAAGCGATTCCATTGACATCATCGATAAATCCGTTGCCGTCATCGTCCTTCTGGTTCCCCGGAATTTCATTGGGGTTCACCCAGAACTGGCTCCCGAACGGCTTGGGATCCACGCCGGTATCCCAAACGGCTACCACCACTTCTGATCCGGTTCCGGACGGTGCGGCAGCCCGCTCTTCCCAAAAATCTCCTTTTACCTGATCTTCCGCCTGAGGATGGGCGGCCAGCCACCCGTCCAGGATTTCCAGGGCAGGCGCCTTGATGCCGAGCCTGAAGTCAAGCCCGACCCTGGAAGCCATGATGGAGAACGCTATGCTTTCCGGCACCTGACCGTTCCCGTTATCAAGGAACGGTTGGAGCTGGACGTCCAAACCCGCCAAGCTCTTTTCAGGATCGAGCAGGGAAAGCCCTACCCGGGTCTGTTCGGCATACCGGCGCATATAATCGGGGTTGCCTGCGTCAAGGTTCGCCGCATATTCGCGTTTGAAGGCGGATTCGAAAGCAGGGCCTGAACCGGCGCCTGCGGTTTTGATGGCCCGGATAACCGCGCTCATGGTCAGTCCGATGGTTGCCCGTTCCTCTTCTTTATCCTCCAGCTGCTTCAACGCTTCCAGCCTTTTGAGCACATCCGGATACAGGCCCTTGCTGAATTCAGCCAGCATCAGAATGGAATGATAACCGGCCAGTGTGGACTTGTCCTGAATATCGAATTGCTCCAGATCCGCTGACAGGACCTGATAAGCGTAGTCGGCCATGTTCCGGATCTGTTCGTCATCCTGGTAAACAGCGCTGACCTTACCGGTCAAGGCGTAGGTCCTTCGCGGCAATTCTTCCGCCCGGCTGATCGGCGTTTTCCCCTGGCCCGCCAGTCCGACCGAAATGAATAAAAGGAACAACGGAAAAATTAACTTGAATGGAAATAAGGAGCAAAAAATGATCTTTTTCATAGGTGAACTATTTTGATTCCGGATCAAAATTGTCCACTCCGATCTTTTTTTGAAAGGAAATTTACACCGGCGCAGGATTCACCTGATGAACGCCTCCCTCTCATCCTTCCCCCACCCCTCCACAATTCCCCACTGCCCCAGCAAATACGTAATCATAATGATCAGTCCTGCCTGCGGAAGGGTCACCGTGTCGCCCATGAATTTGGCCACGGCCAGGGTGGAATCGGACAGGATAAAGAACAAGGCGCCGCCGAAAAGCAGCCGGAAGGCGGTGGAAGGCATAGCGCCCAACCGGTTGAGGGCGGCAATGCCCATAATGGTGATGACCAGGGTATACAGGGCTACGGGCGCCTGGAAGGCTGCCGGCAGATCCGGCCACAACCAGACCAGCATAATGCCGCCGTAGGCCAGCAACGGCAGGGCGAGCCACGGCCGTTTTTGTACGGCGCCGGGGCCGGTCATTTTGCCGGCAAACGCCAGGATATAACAAAAATGGGCGCAAAGGAAACTGGCCAGTCCACCGAGGAAAAACAGGGTGTCGCGGCCCTGGAAAAGCAGCAGGATATCCCCTACGAGCGAGAACCCCAGCCCGGAAAGGATCAGGCGATCGGGGCGGGTCAACGGCCTGCCGAAACGCCAAAAAGCGTACAGCCCCAGCCAAAGCATGAGAAAGGGCTTGGTCGCTAAATTGCCGGTAGCGGAATCGAGGGCAACCGAGATGAGGTTGCCGAGGGAAAAGGCGATAAAAAGCAGGAGAAAAAGCCGCCGGGTTGGCTTAGCGGCGGGAGTCGCTTGTTTTGCTGCTGTCTTCGTCATCAATATCGAATACGTTGTCTTTTTCCGTTCGTTCGACGTTCATGTTCTCAAGCCGGTCCATAAAATCGACCGAATACTGCCAGAAGTCTGAAAACACGGGTTTGACGACCTTTCCGGCAGCCAGCAGCTGATCGGGCATTCTTTCCAGCATCGGGTAGGTGATCGAATCCTCCTTGGTCGTGTCGTCTATGATATGGCTTTTGTTGCCGAACAGGACCAGCACGCTGAAGAAAGCTACCAGGATCAGGGCCATCACCACGCCGCCGGAGATCTGGTTAATGATATTGATATTGGCCGATTGAAGAACGCCTTCCAGACCGTTGGACAGCATACGGATGCCGGCCATCGTCAGGACAAAGGTAAGCAGCAATCCCGCCAGAAACATCAGCGGATTGTGATAATTGAAGATGGATTGCAGAAAGTCCGTCATCGAAGGACCGAACTTGGCCGCTGCGAGTATCCCGAACATAACGGCAACCACCGTAAAGACGGTCTTGATGATCCCCCGGCTGAAACCCAGGTAGAATCCGTAAACCGCCAGGATCGCACACATGATGTCTATTGCCATAACGGGGTGAAATTACGATATAAAACGTTTAATCACAGCATACTTTAGACTATTATAACATATTTGACGATTAAAAAGATCTTTTGAATGATGACAAACCAATTTTTCGAATAGATCGATTTTTCGAATGTTTCGATCAAGCTGACCAAACGGCGCACGCCCTCAATCCAATCAATCGAATCAATCGGATCAATCGAACAATCCAATCAATCGGATCAATTGAACAATCCCACATTCACATTACACGTTTCAATCAACTGATTCATTATCTTTGTAAAAATTTACCTGCATGAAAAAAGTTATGTTATCCCTGTTGTTGGTATTGCCTTTTCTGGTAAAAGCCCAGGAAAATGCCATCCCGAAAGTCTTTATGCTCGGCGAGAACGAACAAGCCTACGAGCAACTGACCCGTCAGTACACCAAGTCCCTGCTGGAAGCCAGCAATATGAACATCGAAGCCGCTTTTGACCACTGGTTGGACATGATGAAGGCCATGGACGCCTACGCTGCCAAGATCAATTACGACCTGAAAGGCGTCAGGATCTGGTTCCACGTATTCTGGAGCCCCGAAGGCAAGATCGACCATATCGGCTACCTCCTCCGCCAGGATTCCCGGAATGTCAAAACCGATGAGATCCGGGCTTTCCTCCTGGGTTTCATCAAACAATAGCAGCTGCCGCTGAAAAGCGATCAGCCCTTCAACCACTATACCGGAGCCACATTCCCTACGCTGGTTGAACGCACGAACAATTGAGTTAGTCGTAAGTCGTAAGAACGGATTGAGAAGCCTGCAAGAGCCCGCAGGATTGAGAAGCCTTCAAGGATTCTTAAGCCTCTAAGAGCCCGCAAGGATTGAGAAGCCTTCAAGGATTCTTAAGCCTCTAAGAGCCCGCAAGGATTGAGAAGCCTGCAAGGATTCTTAAGCCTCTAAGAGCCCGCAGGATTGAGAAGCCCTCAAGGATTGAGAAGCCTGCAAGGATTCTTAAGCCTGCAAGAGCCCGCAAGCCAAAACGCAGATCTCCATCCCGGTCCGGCTTATCAATCGGCCTGCCTTGCAGTCAGGCTCGCTTAATAATCCCCCACCTTACGACTTACCACTTACGACTTACCACTTACGACTTACGACTTACCACTTACGACTTACCACTTACGACTTACGACTTACCACTTACGACTTACGACTAGAGGCTTACGACTTTTTACAAAACTTTTAACCGGATAATTCCAAGAATCAACAGGTAAAGCGCTTACTTTGCACTTCACAAATTTAAAAGGCACATGATTAAAATTCTTGCAAATGACGGAATCAACGCCGACGGCAAGACCCTCCTGGAAGAAGCCGGTTACCAGGTCGATACGGACAAGGTGGCGCAGGAAGACCTTCCCAAAGTATTGCCGGGGTATGATGTCATTATCGTTCGAAGCGCCACTCAGGTGCGCAAAGACCTGATCGATCAGTGCCCTAACCTTAAGATCATTGCCCGCGGGGGCGTCGGTCTGGACAATATTGACTTTGAACATGCCAAGGAAAAGGGCATTTTCGTGTTCAATACCCCTGCCGCCTCCTCGCAGTCCGTTGCCGAACTGGCATTCGGCCACATTTTCAACCTGGCTCGCTTCCTGCAGCGTTCCAACACGGAAATGAAAACGGGCGGAAATTTTGACAAACTGAAAAAGGCGTTTTCCAACGGGATCCAGCTGCGCGGCAAGACCCTGGGCGTCATCGGTTTCGGCCGCATCGGCCAGGAATCCGGCCGCATCGGCCTGGGCCTGGGTATGCGCGTCCTCGCTTACGACCCGTTCGTAACCGAAGCCGACATCCACCTCCCGCTGCCGGACGCGGACGCCCTCCGCATTACGGCCCACCTGGAAACCTATGATTGGGAAACCGTCCTCACCGAATCCGACTTCCTGACCCTCCACGTACCGGGTATCGGGAAACCGCTGATCGGAAAAGAGGAAATTGCCAAAATGAAAAAGGGCTCCTATATCATCAACACCGCCCGCGGCGGGATCGTAGATGAAGATGCCCTGGTGGAAGCGCTCAACTCAGGACATATCGCCGGCGCAGGCCTCGATGTTTTCCTGGGAGAGCCCAACCCGAGGCGCGATCTGGTGGACCACCCCAACGTATCGGTCACCCCCCACATCGGCGCCTCCACGATCGAAGCCCAGGCCAATATCGGACTGGAACTCGCCGACCGAATCATCGCTTTCTTCGGCGACGCTTAGGCGGGAGGAATTGAGGAATTGAGGAATTGAGGAACCGAGGAATCGAGGAACCGAGGAATCGAGGATTTGAATGGTCGCAGCTTCAAATCCTCGCATCCTCCGGCTTACTCATCGTTCGTTTTCGGACATTCTCTGTTCGCTTTTGAACGGACATCCCGTTTTGCCTTCCATCCAAATTATTGACATTCAATTGATTGTTACTTAGGCATGAAGATTGCAGCCGGCATTTTGCCAATATCAGCAAACTTCGCAGCCTATGTTCAACAATTATTTGAAGATTGCCTTGCGCAGCCTTTGGCGTCACAAGGGCTTTTCAACCATCAATATTTTCGGACTGACGGTCGGCACGGCGTGTTGCCTGTACATCCTGATGCACGTGCTGGAACAATTCAGCTACGACCGCCACCATCCGGATGTCGGGTCCATTTACCGGGTAGCCACCGATATCCGCAATGCCGACGGGACCGGCAATGAATTCCAGACCGCCAGGCTCTCACCGCCCATCGCACCGGCCATGGCCCTCGAATTCCCGGAAGTGGAAATCGCCACCCGGGTAGTTGATCCGCCCGATGTATCCCACCATGTTTTCACCTGGCAGAACCATTCCTTTTTTGAAACAAAGGGGTATTATGTCGACAGCACATTCTTCCGCATATTTGACTACAAATGGGTTTACGGCGCCCCCGAACACGCCCTCGACGAACCCTATTCCGTTGTGATCACCCCGCCCATTTCCGAAAAACTCTTCGGCCGGCAGGATCCCGTCGGGCAGACCATCCGGATCAATAATCGGTTCGGTGACCACGAGTTCAAAGTGACCGGCGTAGTGGATCCCAAGGCCAAAAAATCGCATATCCGCGCCAACTTTTATATGACCATGAACAGCGGCGGCATCGGCGAATACGTGCGCGAAAGCAACCACTGGGCCGGCAATAATTTCATTTCCGGTTACGTCAAGCTCAAACCCCACGCGGACGCCGAAGCGCTGGAAGCCAAACTGCCCGCATTCCTCAACCGGCACGGTACCGATCAGTTGCGCGAACTCGGCATGGCAAAATCGCTGGAATTGGAGCCCGTCCGGGATATCCACCTCTATTCTACCCGTCAAAATCAGCTCGATACTACCGTCAGCGCGCGTTTTCTCTATATTCTGCTTATGATTGCCGGTTTTATCCAGCTCATTGCCTGCATCAATTTCATGAACCTGACAACAGCGCGCGCAGCCAACAGGGCGCGGGAAGTAGGGATCCGGAAGACCGTCGGTGCGGGCAAAATGGCCTTGATCCGGCAATTCCTGGGGGAATCCCTGTTGCTTTCGGTAGTCGCCATCCTGATTGCCGTACCGCTGGTCAAATGGACGCTCCCGTTCATTAACCGCATTACGGGCGAAGAAGTGTCGGGCAATATGGCAGCCCACCCCGGCATCTGGCTCGGCATACTCGGCCTGTCGCTGCTCACGGGCGTTATGTCGGGCAGCTACCCCGCTTTTTACCTGTCCGGATTCCGGGTGGTCAACGTACTGAAGGGCAATTTCCGGCATTCGGCCTCCGCAGCGGGGCTGCGCAAAGGGTTGGTGGTGTTCCAGTTCGTCATCTCCGTCGGATTGGTCATCGGCGCGCTGGTGATCAGCCGGCAGTTGAACTATATGGTCCATGCCGACCTTGGGTTCGATCAGCAACAAAAGATCATCGTGCCGTTCCGGACCGACGATTCTCGCGCAGAGATTGCTCCGTTCAAAAGCGAAATCTCGGCCCGCGGCGACGTCGAATCCGTGTCCAGCGCCCGCGTGTATCCAGGCCAGTTTGTCACCCAGGATTTCGGATTGTACAAAGACGGCCAGGACATGAACAGCCGGATGGTCGCCCAACTCGTACAGGCCGACGAAAACTACCTCTCTACCCTCGAAATCCCGCTCCTGGACGGCCGCAATTTCGTCACCAGCGACACCAACAATCAGCTCATTGTCAATGAGGAATTTCTCCGCCGGATAGACATCCCGCTGGAAAGCGCCGTCGGGACGCGCCTGTTTTCCGACTGGGAGAACGAGCATTACACCTATCAGATCATCGGGGTAATGAAAAACTACCATTTCAGGTCCATGCGGGAAGAAATGTCCCCGCTGATGCTGGAATACACCCTGGACAGGAGCCATTTTTATACCATTGTCGCCGCCAAAACGAACGATTACAACCAGCTGCTGTCGGACATGGAGCAACTGTGGGGGCGGCTTAACCCCGGGTTACCGTTCGAATACGTATTCCTTGATGAGGACCTGCAAAAGCAGTACAACGCGGAAAGAAACCTGAGCGCCACTATCCAGTCCTTTACGCTCATGGCCATCCTTATCGCTTGTCTGGGTCTCTTGGGCCTGTCCGCTTTTATGGTCGAACAACGCGTCAAGGAGATCGGCATCCGCAAGGTGCTGGGGGCATCGGCAACCGGCATAGCAGGCCTGCTCTCAAGGGATTTCCTGAGGCTGATCCTGGTGTCGATCGTATTGGCGATCCCGCTGGCCTGGTGGGCCATGAACAAGTGGCTGCAGGATTTCGCCAACCGTGTGGCGGTGGAATGGTGGGTCTTTGCCCTGGCAGGTGGAGCCGCATTGCTCATTGCCGGTTTCACGGTAGGCTTCCAGGCCATCCGCGCCGCATGGGCCAACCCGGTCAAGAGCCTGCGCAGCGAATAATTTTAATTGGATCGGTTTTGGGAATGCGCCGATCAATCGATCAATCGATCAATCGATCAATCGATCAATCGAACCAATCGAACCAATCGATCAATCGAACAATCGAACAATTTAAAAATATGTTCAACCACTACCTCACCCTTTTCCGCCGGCTCGTCTTCCGGCAGCAATCCTATTTTCTGCTGACCGTGAGCGGGCTCACCATCGGGTTGGCGGCCCTGATCCTGGCTTTTGTCTTTATCCGGGATGAACAAGCCTACGACCGTTTCCAATCCAAAGCGGACCGGCTATACCGGGTCAATAAATGGAATAAAGCCGAGAACGGCGACAAGACCAATACTGCGGAAACGCCGGGTTTGCTCGCGCCGACGCTGACGGCCAACTTCCCGGAGGTGGAAGCGGCTGCACATTACAGCCCATGGTTTGACCCTGTATTGGTGACCCTTGGGGACAAAAGCCTGGAAGTCGACGGTTTTTCCTTTGCGGATGAGCAATTCTTCCACCTCTTCGACTTTGAATTGCTGCGCGGCGACCCGGCCGCCGTACTGTCCAAACCCGGCCAGTTGGTGCTGACCGAACGCCTGGCGGAAACCCTGTTCGGCAAGGCAGACCCCATCGGGCAGACGCTCATTGCCCTGAGCGACAAGACCTATACCGTATCCGGGGTTATCCGGAATCCGCCGCGGCAATCCCATATCCAGTTTGAAGCGCTGGCGTCCTGGGCATCCACCGAGCCGGGGTCCGGATACCACGATTTCGATTTCATGAACAACTGGCTGGGGCAGACCGTCTATACTTACGCCCTGCTCACCGACGCCTCAAAAGCGGACGGCCTGAACGCCAAGTTACCGGAACTGGTAGCGCAATATATGCCCAACCGGGTGGGCCGGTACGAGTTTTACCTTCAGCCCTGGAACGACATCTACCTGCATTCCTACGACATCCGGTTCCTGCGGGGCGGCAAGTACGGGAGCGCCGTTTTCCTGCGGACCTTCACCCTCATCGCCCTCCTGATCCTGGTGATCGCCGGCTTCAACTACGTCAACATCAGCACGGCCAAATCCCTGCAACGGGCCCGGGAAGTGGGCGTTAAAAAGATTCTGGGCGCCGGGCGCCGCCAATTGATGGGGCAGTTTCTGTCCGAAACCCTGGGCACTACCCTGCTCGCGGGAGCCGTTGCGCTGGGCCTGGCCTATGCGGTGCTGCCCTACCTCAACCGGCTATTCGGGAGCGAAGTGCCGCAACAGCTGATGTTCAATTCCGGCGCCCTCGCAAGCCTGGCAGCGGTTATTGCGGCCACCAGCCTGATTGCCGGTTTTTTTCCGGGGCTGCTGCTTTCGGGTTTCAGTCCGGCCCGGGTTATCCGGCGGATCTCCACGCTGGCGCCGGGCGGAGAGTTGCCGCGCCAGATCCTGACCACCCTCCAATTGGGCATCAGCATCGCCCTCATTTCAGGGGCATTCATCCTGTACCGGCAATTCCATTTCCTGATGAACCGCGACCTGGGTTTCAGCAAGGACCAGGTGATGGTCATGAACACGCCCCCCGGCATCGACAGCAACCATGTGGCTTTCAAACAAACCCTGGAAGCCATGCCCGGCGTGCGATCCGTTTCCATTTGTCAGGCAGCCATCGGCACGGGCACTTTCGGGTCAACCGTTTTGCCGGAAGGCAGCGGCGATCAGGAAATGTCCGTTCAGATCTTTCGGGTAGACACCCAGTTCGTTAAAACCTACGGCATGGACATGGCGGACGGGCGTTTTTTCTCCGCCAGGTTCCGGTCGGATTTCAACCCGGGAGCGTTGGTGGTCAATGAAACCTTCGTGCGGCAGGCGGGTTGGGATTCCTACGAAGGCAAGACGGTGCGTTTTGTCGGCAGCGACGCCAAGGTACCGGTCGTCGGTGTGGTCAAGGATTTCAACTACAACTCGCTCCATTTCCAGGTCGATCCAGTCATGATGTACCTGGATCCGCGCAAGGCCAATATATCGGTCCGGTTCGATCCGCAGCAGATCAGCGCGCTCCTGCCCAGGTTCGAGCGCGCCTGGCGGCAGTTCGAATCCCGCTATCCTTTCGAATATTTCTTCGTTGATGAACAATTTGCGGCCAACTACGGCTCGGAGCAACGCATGGTCAAAGTAGTGGGCATATTCTCCGCGCTGGCTATTTTCATTGCCTGCCTGGGGTTATACGGTCTGGCGGCCTTTACCATTGCCCGGCGTACGCGCGAGATCGGCATCCGGAAAGTGATGGGGGCATCGGTAACTTCCATTGTCACCCTTTTATCCAGGAATTTCCTCGTATTTGTTCTCATCGGACTGGGGCTGGCCGTACCCGCAACCTGGTATTTCCTGTCGGATTGGCTCAACAATTTCGCTTATCACGTACCGCTGAGCTGGGGCGTATTTGCCGTAGCGGGCCTGGCCGTCCTTATGGTGGTCCTGCTGACGGTAGGCTGGCAGGCGCTGCAAGCGGCGGTCGTGAATCCGGCGAAGACGTTGAAGGCGGAGTAAGGAGGGGGTGATTTACCTCCTCCGCTGAAGCTACGGCGGTCGGAGGGTGATTTGTTGATTTGTTGATTTGGTGATTCGGTGATTTGAAGCCTTAAATCAGAGGCCGTTTCATAAAGGCTGCGGGCCGTCAAGTCCGCCATATCGGTAGCACCCACGTTGAATTGAAACAGCCGGCCGTCAGGTCCGCCATATCGGTAGCACCCACGTTGAATTGAAACCAGCGGGCCGTTAGGTCCGCCATGTCGGTAGCACCCACGTTGAAGTTGAAACAGCGGGCCGTCAGGTCCGCCATGTCGGTGGCACCCACGTTGAATTGAAACAGCGGGCCGTCAGGTCCGCCATGTCGGTAGCACCCACGTTGAAGTTGAAACCAGCGAAAAAGGGTAGGTTAGGACGAATGCAAATCGGAGAAGCCCGTTTTTGTTGCCCGAAAACGCCGTTTTAAATCAACAAACCAATTGCTCCAGAAACCGGACATAAATCCGCTCATCCGGCGCCGGTCCTTTTTCCCATCGCAACGGGAGCCCGCGCCGGCAGCAGAACGCATCGGCAATGATATCCGCCTGCTGTTCGGGGTTGAAGGAGCCGAGTTCTTTTCCCTGGGCGATGGCGGCTGCGAGGGCCGGCATTCCGCCGTAGTTGTAGCCCGCTTTGCTGCGTTGTGCGGCCAGCGCCAGCGGGATATAAGCGCTCCCCCAGCGTTCGTATTGCCAGACGTGCACCAACTCATGGATCAACAGCACATCACCCATCGGCCCCCAACTGTTGACGGTGTAAAAACTCACGTAACAGAAGCGCTTTTGCCGCGGCCCGACCCAGGCGCGCTCGTCGATCAGCACACGGTCCGGCCGGATTGCCCCTCCGAATAGTTCGCTTGCCAGCGCCATTTCCCGCGAATTCAAGGGCCGGATATTCCATTTCAGCCATATGGTCAGGATCTCGTATACTTCCGGCAGCGCCAGCATATCGCCGATGAGGATCACCCCGCAGGACATCCAGATGCCGATCCGCGCCGCCAGACCCGGTTCAAGCCCCATCCCAGGCCAGACACCCCTCACGGCTCCGGGAAAGGCAGTGAGGTGCTTCCCCAATCGCCGCCACCTCGCGGGTTGCCCCAGCAGCCAGTCAGCGAGGCGCCCGCCCGTATACGCAAGCCGGTTTCGAATGGGAAATTGCTTCATTATTCAGTTAAGTCTTTTTATAACCACTAAGGGCACTTAGATCACTAAGGAATCTTCAGTTGGCAGTTCTCAGTTGGCAGTTGGCAGTCTTCAGTTGGCAGTCGCGGGCTATGGCGATGGTTTGACTACACAACGGACGCCCGGCAAAGAAACCATTCAACCCTGAAACACCCCAGCCAGAAACCTTATTTAAACCGGATCGCCTTCACAGGACTGATGCTCATCACCAGCAACGAGGGCAGCAGCAAGGCAAACAGGATGATCACCAGGGCGCCTGCATTCAGGGCCAAAATCGTAAAGAAATTGATATCGACTGGTGCGACAGACAGGTAGTAATCGGCCTCCGAGAGCCGGATAAAGCCGTATTGATCCTGCAAAAAACAAAGCCCGATCCCGATCAGATTGCCCCAGAACAGGCCCACCAGGATGATATATGAAGCGTAGTAGAGGAAGATCTTCTGGATGCCCCAGTTGCGGAAGCCCAGCGCCTTGAGGGTGCCGATGGTGTTGGTCCGTTCCAGGATGAGGATCAGCAGGGCGGTGATCATGTTGATGATGGCCACGATGACCATCAGGATCAGGATCACCTTTTCGTTGACGTTCTGTAGGTCGAGCCATTCGAAGATCTCGGGGAATTTCTCCCGGATGGTCTCCACATAGAGGTTCGAATTGGGCGGTATCTTGTCGTAGTAGATATAGTCGGCCATGGGGATGAGGTCGTCGATATCGTCGAGGAAGACCTCGAAGCCGGCCACGTCCTTTTCCGTCCAACCCAGCAACCGCTGAATTTGCCGGATATCCACCAGGGCGAATTTCCGGTCGAATTCGTCCAGCCCGGTCTTGTAGATCCCTTTGATGGTAAACCGCCTTTTGAGTTGTTCGCCTTTTTCTACAAAGTGAACGATGAACCGGTCGCCGACCCCTACCCGCAACCGGTCGGCGGTCTGGCGGGAGATCATGATATCGGAGGACATCGCAGTGTCCTGCAGCGACAGCGCCTCCCCTTCCTGGATGTAGCTGTTGATGAAATTCCAGTCGAAATCCATGCCCACCCCCTTGAGGATGATGCCCTCGATCTCCGATTTGGCCTTGATGATGCCGGGTTTTACGGCAAAGGTCTGGATATGGTGGATGCCGCCTTTGGTGCGGGCAATGCGCCCCACCTCCTGTCCGAACGCCATCTTGGTGATCGGGTAGTCGATGCGCCCCACCGAGTCCAGAGCGGGATAAAAAGGCTGGTCTATGCTCACCGGATAGGCTTCGAGCAAGGTCCGGTTCACATCCGGATCCGTGATATGGATATGACCCCAGAAGCCGAAGATCTTGCGGCTGATCTCCTTTTTGAACCCCGAGATCATGGAAGTGGTAATGATCATTACCGCCACGCTGATCGCCACCGACACCATGGCAATGCGGATAATCAGGCGGGCAAAAGATTTCGATTCCGAAAGCGCAACCCGTTTGGCGATGAAGAATTCGAGGTTCATGCGTATTTTCAAGCGGCGTAAAATTAAACGCTTTTTTCGGTTAACTGCCCGGATTTTGGCTAAATTTGCGCCCTTTGAATTTTTTATGCTCTCCCCCGGTTAATTGAAATTAAATTTATCCCGGATATTCCTTACCCCATGATGCAAAACATGATCATGGGTTGATGCGTAAAAACTTCGACGCATAATTATGCGTCGCTACAAGTGATGATTATGAATTTCTTACAAGAACTGCAATGGCGGGGCATGCTGCACGACGCCACCCCCGGAATCGAAGAGGTCATCAACGCAGGTCCCGTCACCGGGTACATCGGCTTTGACCCCACAGCCCCTTCCATGACCATCGGCAATTACGTCCAGCTCATGCTGCTGACCATCTTCCAACGGTCGGGCCACAGCCCCATCGCCCTCATGGGCGGCGCCACCGGCCGCATCGGCGACCCCTCCGGCAAAGACAAGGAACGGGAACTCAAGTCAGAGGAAGAACTCGACGCCAACCTCCAACGCCAGATCCTTCAGGTCAAAAAATTCCTGAATTTTGACGACGGCCCCAACAAAGCCGCCATCGTCAACAACCTGGATTTTTACCGCAATATGGGCATCCTCGAGTTCCTGCGCGTCGTCGGCAAAACGCTCACCGTAAATTATATGATCGGCAAGGAATCCGTCCAGAAACGCCTCGAAACCGGCATCTCCTTCACCGAGTTCAGCTACCAACTGCTCCAGGCTTACGACTTTCAATGCCTGTACAACCAGCATAAGTGCATCCTCCAGATGGGCGGCTCCGACCAATGGGGCAATATCACCTCCGGCACGGAATTCATCCGCCGCAACCTCAGTGAGAAAGCCTACGCCGTCACCACGCCCCTGCTCACCAAAGCGGACGGCACCAAATTCGGCAAATCCGAACAGGGCAATATCTGGCTCGACCCCGATATGACCTCGCCGTACCAGTTCTACCAGTTCTGGGTCAACGCCGCCGATGCCGACCTGCCGAAATTCATGCGGTACTTCACCCTCAGGTCGCAACAGGAAGTGGAAACCATGGAACGCGACCTCGCCGCCGATCCCAACGCCCTCAAGCGCATCCTGGCCGAGGAACTCACCATCCGCGTCCACTCCGAAGCCGATTGCAGGGCCGTCGAACAGGTGTCCAACCTCCTGTTCAACCAACGCGCCGGCAAGGACGACCTCAGCGCCCTGTCCGCACAGGTCCTGACTGCCGTCGCACGCGAGATCCCGGGTTTTGCAGTACCCCGCGAGGTGCTGGCCGCCGGCGTCAATATCGTCGACCTCCTGGCCGAACATACCTCGATCTGCGCCTCCAAAGGCGATGCCCGCCGCGCCATCCAGAACATGGCCGTCAGTGTCAATAAGGAGAAGATCTCCTCTCATGAAGCGGTCATCAACCACGAAGCGCTCCTGCACGGCCGATACCTGATGGTGGAAAACGGCAAGAAGAACAAGTTTATGGTAGAAGTGGGTTGAGCCGGTGATCTGTTGATCTGTTGATTCGAGTCCTCAAATCAACAAATAAACAGATCAACAAATAAACTAATAAACCAATAAACAAAAATCCCCCCCAGTCACCCCTCAACATGACGAAGACGCCCCCCTCTTCCACGACACCATATACCCATGGCTGATCGCCACCTCCTCCGCCGGCATCGCGTCATAAGGCGGGGCCAGCTTCATGGCGCGTACCGCATCAACGTCTCCCGGCCTTAATTTCTCTTCCGCATAAGGTATCTCCAGCGCCCGGTACAGGGTGCGGTATTGCGGCAGCCGCCACCGGTTTTGCGGCTGTATGCTGTTGTCTATGACCGCCCAGGCCCGCTCCCCATATTGCAGGTAGTTGTAGATCGTGATCGAGGGGTCCATATGCGCAAAGTGGTCCGACATATCGATGAAATGGCTCATCATCCCGCCGGGTTTCAGCACCCGCCACATTTCCGCCAGTATCTTTTCCAGTATCGGCGGGTAGACATGCTCAAACGTGTTGTTCGAGGTGATCACCGAAACCGTTTCGTTGCCCATATCCAGCCTTCGGGCGTCCCCCACTATGGGCGTCAGGTTGACCATTTTGCACAGGTCCGCCAAAGGCGTATCGGCGTTGCAGGCAGCCTTGATGTTTTTCAGCACCCCGAACCGGTCGCGGATCCCCTCGCCCAGCCCGGCCACAAACTCCGCTTCCCGTCCGACGATCGCTTCCACCGCCGTCAGGAAGGTTTTGGCGGTCAGCAGCGGCGATATATCAATGCTGTACACTTTTTCGGCGCCCGCCAGAAAACAGCCGATCGGCACGATCGGGTACCAACCCGTCCCCAGCTCCAGACAGACTTCCCCCCGCAGGTCCGCTTTCCCGGCGCCGTCCCTATAAAACGCCAGATGATCCATCAGGTGTTCGTATTTGAACCCGAAATAGGTATCGCTCAGCTCCACCCCCCTGGTCACATACCGCTGAAACAGGTAATTGATCCTGTTGCTGTACGGCAAAAAGGAAATGGTTTTCTGCACAACCGCCTTGAGTATCCATTTATGCATATCCCAAACATCAATAATCTACTGTTGTCCTCTTTCCATATTTGAGGCGGCAAAGGTAACACACTTCCCCCCCCTTTTACATTTTACATTACCCCCTTTTGCATTTTACATTTTATTCTGCATCTCCGGGCGTGCCCCTGCGGGTCGGGCTATCCAGGGCTACGCTTCGCTCCGGCCGGCCCTGCGTGCCGTCCGCTCCCTGCGTTCGCGCCCTTCCTATCCCTCACGCGCGTCCGTTGTCAGGGCGGTTCTGCAGCTTGTCCATCCGGGCCGGCAACAAAGTTTAGGCGGACTATTGCAGCCGTCAGAAATTCCGGTTACATTTGGTATTCGGGCGGCTGGGGTTACCCCTGCAAAGGGAATCCCCGCCGGGGAGCGGGCTTTCCAATCAGGAACAACCGGTTCCCCGGGCATACCGCATTCCCATAACGCTATGAAAAAGGTCCTCTTCAACATCTTGAAAATCACGGGCCTGACCGTCGGCAGCGTCCTCCTGATGCTGTTCCTGCTGCCCGCTCTCTTCCCCGGCGCCGTCACCGGAAAGATCAAACAATGGACCAACGAAAGCATTACCGGCGAGCTCAACTTCTCCCGCATCCGGCTTTCTTTTTTCAAGCATTTTCCGTCGCTTACCCTTACGCTGTACGATTTTTCCCTCACCGGGTCCGAACCCTTCGCCGCCGACACCCTCATGGCCGGCCGATCCATCAGTTTCGGCATCAACCTGGCTTCCCTGTTCGCCGAAACCATGGTGGTCGACCAGTTTTTTGTCGAGGGCGCCCTCATCAATGTCCAGGTCGATGAGCAGGGCCGCGCCAATTACAACATCTATCAGGGCAGCGCCGATACCGCCGCAGCCGCCTCCGACACAACGGATACCCGGCTCAACATCAACGGCATATTCATCAACCACAGCCGGCTGGTCTACCACGACCGGTCCATCCCGCTGATCATCCGGGCCGACGGCTTTCGCTACGAAGGGCGCGGCAACCTGGCCGACAGCCAGTTCGACCTGCAATCCAACCTGCACGCCGACAGCCTCGATTTCATATTCGACGGCACGGCCTATGTACAGCGCAAGCGCCTCGAAGCCGACCTGCTGACAGGCATCAACACGTCGTCCCTGACCTTCCGGTTTGCCCGCAATAACCTGCTCATCAACAAGCTTCCGGTCGACTTCACCGGCAGCATGTCCATCCTCCGCGACGGCTACGACATCGACCTCAAGGTCATTTCCGGCGTCACCGACTTCGGCAATATCTTTTCCGCCCTGCCGCCCGACTACGACGCCTGGTTCGCCGGCACCCAATTCGGCGGCCAATCGCGCATCACCGTCGAGATGGGCGGGAGCTACCGCGCCGCCACCGGACAGGCCCCCGACCTTTCCGTTGGGCTTTGGGTCCACGACGGTTCAATCCAATATCAGGCTGCCCCGGCCCCGTTGGAACACGTCTGGATCAACGGCGCCGTCCACCTCCCGGGGCTCAACCCCGACAGCATCCGGCTCACCGTCGACACGCTCAACTTCCAGCTCGCTGACGGCAAGACCGAGGCGGCCCTGCTGCTCAAAGGCCTTGACCGGCCCTTTGTCAAGGCCAGCATCGTCAGCAATATCAACCTCCGCCTGCTCGACCAGGCGCTTGGCCTTTCCAACCTCGATCTGCAGGGCGAGCTCAGCCTCAACGGCCAACTGGAAGGCGTTTACCGCACCGGCCAAAACCCCGATCGCATCCGACCCGATACCGTCATCACCGCCATCCCGGCCTTCCGCCTCAACGCCGAACTGTCCGGCGGTTATTTCCACTACCAGGACCTGCCCATGGCACTGGAGCAAATGGCCGGGCGCATTCAGTCGGCTTGCCCGTCCGGCAATCCGAAAGAACTCTCTTTTTCCGTCAGCGGATTCACCGCAAAACTGGGCGAAGGTCAAATTGCAGCCGACCTTTCGGCCGAAATTCCGGAAAACCGGATCAAAGCTGCGGTCAAGGCACGGCTTCAACTCGACGACCTGGCACGCGCCGTTCCGCTGGAGGGCTACGAGTTGGCCGGAGCGTTGGTTGCCGACCTCTCCGCCGATGGCGTATTCAATCCCGGCAACCGCAGTTTTCCGGCCGCAAATGGCGCCGTACAACTGAACGGAGGCCGCATCCTCACCCCCTACTACCCCCACCCCATCGAACAGGTACAGGTCAGTGCCGGCATCCAGGCCGACCGGTACGACAACCTGGCCGTCTCGCTGCAGCCGGTTTCCTTTGTTTTCGAAGGGCAGCCCTTTCAGGTCACAGCCCGGGTCAGCAACCCCGGCAACCTGCAGTACCGCATCAGGGCCGACGGCGCCCTCGACCTCGGCCGCATCTATCAGGTATTTGCGGTGCAGGGCTACGGGGTGGCCGGCCGCCTGCAGGCCCACCTCGACCTCAACGGCGCCGCCGCCGATCCCCTGTCAGGGCGAAACACCGGCGAGCTCCGGGTCAGCGATCTGGTGCTGCGTTCCGACGACTACCCGGCTCCCTTTCTGATCCCCAAAGCCACCCTGCGTTTTGACCAGGACAAAGCCTGGCTCGACCAAACGCTGCTCCGTTACGGCCGCAACGAATTCAACCTCAAGGGCTATACCCGGAATTTCATTGCGCATACCATCGACGGTTCCACCTTGCTGGGCTTGCTTTCCGTTTCCTGCCCAAGCCTCTACATCGACGATTTCATGGTTTTTGCACCGCCGCCCGACCTGCCGCCACAATCCGCCGCACCCGCTGAGGGCGTTGTACAGCTGCCCGCCGATATGGACCTGAGCCTCGAAGCCTCCGTGAAGGAGATCCTCTACGGTCAGACCCGGCTGGAAGACTTCAGCGGCAAAGTGACCCTGAAGGACGGCAGGATGGCCCTGGAGCAAATACAGGCCGGGATGGCCGGCGCAACATTCCACATCAGCGGCGACTACACCCCGGAGGATCTCCGCAGGGCCGCCTTTTCTGCGGCATTCAAGGCGGATTCATTTGATGTCCGGCGGGCCTACAACGAGATTCCGCTGTTCCGCGAAATGGCGCCCGCTGCCGCCAAAGCGGAAGGCCTCGTCTCCGTCAACTATGAACTCGCCGGGCAACTCAACGCCCAAATGGCTCCGGTCTACCCCGGCATCAAGGGCGGCGGGGAGCTCCGGCTCGAACAGGTCAGGGTGAGCGGGCTCAAGCTGTTCGGCGCCGTTGCCAAAGCCACCCAGAAGGACAGCATCAACAACCCCGACCTGAAAGCCGTTGTCATGAAATCCGCAGTGGCCAACAACATCATCACCATCGAGCGCACCCGCATGAAGGTTTTCGGCTTTCGCCCCCGCATCGAAGGCCAGGTCTCCCTCGACGGGCGGCTCAACCTGCGGTTCCGGCTGGGCCTGCCGCCCTTTGGGGCATTGGGCATCCCTATGACCATCACCGGCCTGTCATCCGACCCGAAAGTGGAGATCCGGCGCGGCAAGGAGGAAGATGAGTTGGAAGAAGTAGAAGCGAGAGAATAGCATGAATCCTTTAAACTGCATCTTATGAAATCGTGCCTTACCATCCTTTTGATTTTTAGCTTGCCGGGGATCTCCCTGCTCGCACAAGACCCTTATCACAGCAACCTCCAGACTTTTTTGCACAACCAATACAGCCTCCCGACCGGCACCTGGGTATTTCCCAATACCGAAACCGGTGTATTGACCGCCGATATTCACTACGGCAACGTCAGCAAACTGACCCAAACGGTATCCGGGCAGGATTTTACCAAAATGGCGCAACTCACGGTCACAGGCGTGTCGGGCCCGCAATGGAATACCGGCTACATCCTCAAGACGACCCTGACCGTCAATGCCGGCGACGTGCTTCTGCTGGTCGTCTGGATGCGGTCTGCCTCCCCCGACGGCAAGGTGACGGTGGTCATGGAAAATTCCACCACTTATGCGCCGGAATTTACGCTGGAATATCCCTTGCAGACCGAATGGCAGCAGTATATGATCCCATTCAAGGCTTCCTCAAGCTTTGCTGCCGGCAACCTCGACGTCGCTTTCCAGCTCAATTGGCTGAGCCAGACCGTCCAGATCGGCGGCCTGGCCATGCTCAATTACGGCTCCTCGGTCGATATCGCCGCCCTGCCCCGGTTGATCCGGAACGAGCAATACACCGGCTATGAAGCCGATGCTCCCTGGCGGGCCGAAGCGGCGGAGCGCATCGCGCAGATCCGGATGGCCGACCTCCGGGTCAGGGTAGTCGACCAGCAGGGCGCCCCCGTTCCCGGGGCGGAAGTGGAAGTCAACATGCTCAAACACGAATTCGGGTTCGGCAGCGCGATCATCGCCGGGAAGATCGCCGGCAACGGCAACCAGGACCCCGTCTACGAAAGCAAACTGCTGAACCTGGACGGCAACGGACACGGCTTCAACCAGATCGTTTTCGAGAACGACACCAAATGGAATGCCTGGGAGCAGAACTGGTTCGGCACCACTCCGGCACAGAAGGTCCAGGCCGTCCAATGGCTGCTCGACCGTGGCATTCAGGTCCGGGGGCATACCTTGCTCTGGCCCAGTTGGGGCAATATGCCGTCCGACCTGCAAAACAATCAGAACAGCCCGTCCTACCTGCTCGACCGGGTTCGCAACCATATTCAGGACATTGTGGCCTACCCGGGCATCCAGGGCAAGATTTCCGATTGGGATGTACTCAATGAGATCTCGGTGCTCAACGACCTGGCCAATGCCATGCAGGGGTCGCCGGGCTATCCGACCGGCCGCGAGATCTACGCGGATGCATTCAACAAACTCCTGGAAGTCGATCCGCAGGCCGTCACCTATATCAACGACTATACCACCTTCGGCAACGGCCACGTTCGCGGCCAGCTCGACATCCTCAAAGGGTATATCCAGGAGATCGAAAACGCCGGCATTGAGCCCGACGGGGTGGGCTTCCAGGCCCATATCGCCGCTATGCCGACCTCCATTCCCGAAGTGTACGATATCCTGACGGACTTTCACAATACCTTCAACACCAGGGCCAAGATCACCGAGTTCGATATGCACCCCATGATCGATGACCAACTGGCTGCCAGGTATCTAGAGGATTTTTACACCATTTGTTTCAGCCACGAAAGCGTCGATGCCATCCTCATGTGGGGGTTCTGGGACGGCGCCCACTGGTTCGGCAACGCCCCGCTCTTCAATCAGGACTGGAGCCTCAAACCGGCCGGAGAAGCCTTCATGAACCTGGTCTTCAACCGTTGGTGGACAACCGGCACAGGCCCCACCGGCCCCGACGGGGCGTACAGCATCCGCGGGTTCAAAGGGGATTACGAGGTCAGGGTCACCTGCGGCGATCAGGTCTATACCCAAACCGCTACGCTTTCCAACGATGAGGAAGTCACGGTGGTCTGTTCGCTTGCAACGGCCACCGCAGAGCCGGATGGAGGCATGAAGATCCGGACCTATCCCAATCCAGCCGGAAATGAAATTACCGTCGAATGGCAAGGACAATCCGGCGGAGAACTCCGGATCAGCGGCATGAACGGACAAACGTCCGTGAGACGCCGGTTAGCCCCGGGAAAAAATATACTGCCGATCGATCTGCCTGCGGGGTTGTACCAGCTTTCGGCCTTTGATCCGGAAACAGGGCGCCGGTGGACCCAAAAACTGGCGGTGATCCGGTGATATTACCAGCGATCCAGTCCCAGTAGTTTCCGTCCGAGTTCGCTCAGTTCGGCGGCCTCGTACCGGGTTTGCTCCCAGTTCCGCGGGTCGCCGGGAAAGGCGTACCCTTCCGGCGCAATGCGGTTTTTCCAGGAGTTGATCCGCCACTGGCGCAGGGGTTCGTTGTCCTCCTCCGCGGGCATCATGGAGATATATTGAGCGATGCGCACTTTATCCGCCGAGCGGTTGGGCCGGATGCCGTGCGGCTGCCCGCTGTGGAAGATCAGCAGGTCGCCGGCCTCCAGTTTCACCTTCACCAGTTTGTCTTCGAACCCGGAGATATCCGGCTGGAAGCGATTGCGGTCGGCGGGCTGGGTCAGTTTCCAGGTGTCGTAGGTGCGGAACAGCTCGGGGATGCACTGGAAGCCGCCCATGTTTTCGTCTGTCTGATCGGCAAGGGCCAGCACACCCTGTACATTCTGCGGTTTGGTATCGGGGTCATAGTCCCAGTGGATGAATCCTTTGTATTCGAATCCCGGCCGGATGGGAAAATTGAGGTTGGCCCGGTCGATGGTCACCCAGAGTTTTTCGGTCCCCCATATATCGACAAAGGCGTCGTATATCCTGCGGGTTTGCCGGTTATTCCACAGTTGTTGGTGGTTGTATACCTCTACCATGCCTGTATTGGTGAGTTCTTTCATCTGCATTTCGGCGCGGGGCAGGGTGTACCAGGTAGCCGGGTCTGCCGGGTCTTTATCCTCAAATTCCCAGATGAACCGCGCGGTTTCGGCAACCTGCTCCTTCGGGGCAGCGTTTTTGACGACCACGTACCCGTTGGCCACCCAGAAATCCCAGTCGGCTTCGCTGAGTACGCGCAGGGGTTGGCCGTTGGAGCGGTCGTTCAGCTTGATCCGGCTCGTTTTGGCGGTGGAAGGATTGCCCGGTATATCCTTGTGGGCATTTTGCAGGGCCATTGTGGGCGCCATGGTTGGTTTTTTCTCGTTCATGATCCGGTGGCTGTGTTTGTCAGCGTGTTACAAATATAGCGATTGTCTGAATTTTACTATTCACCCCACCCCGGCCGCATTAGTTTCATTGAATTTTACTGATTGTTGTTATTTTTCCTAAAAGTATTCGATATGCGATCCAGGTTTACCTTCATTTCAGCCGCCCTTTTCATCGGTAATATTGCCCTGGGGCAGGCGGGCTTTCTGCCCCTGCGGCAAGATCTGCAAACGACCCTCGACAGCCTTGTCGCCGCCGAAGGGTTGCCCGGCGCCACGCTGGCAGCCGTATTGCCCGACGGCCGGCTGATCAGCCTTGCGGCCGGTTATGAGGATGTGGAATTGAAAAAGCCGATGGCGCCCGGAAGCCGGATGTTTACCGGAAGTACGGGCAAGACCTTTGTCTCGGCAGTGGCGCTCCAACTGGCAGCCGAAGGCAAGATCGACCTGGACGGCAAGGTGGCGGACTGGTTCCGGGGCCAGGAAGACGCCTGGTATCACCGTCTGCCCAATGCAGCCGACCTCACAGTCCGTTCACTGATGAACCATACCAGCGGGTTGCCGCGCTATATTTTTCAGGATGCCTTCCAGGCTGCCCTCAAGGCGGACCCGATGCGCTCCTGGACCCCGCAGGAATGCCTGGCCGTGCTGGCCGGGGTTGAGCCGACCCACGCGGTGGGTAAAGGGTGGGGTTATTCCGATACAAATTACATCCTGCTCGGCCTGATCATCGAAAAAGCGACCGGCGATACCTTTTATCACCAGGCGCAACAGCGGATCCTGGAGCCCTTCCAGCTGGGCAATACGATCCCGTCGACCCAACGGGCATTGCCGGGGTTGGCCCAAGGCTATATCGGCGATGATAATTTCCTGAATCTGCCGAAAAAAACCGTAGAGAACGGATTGTACGCCATGAATCCGCAGTTCGAATGGTGCGGCGGCGGCTTTGTGACCAACACTGAGGATATGGCCCATTGGATGAAATGGCTGCACGACGGCAAGGTGCTGACCCCGGAAGTGTATCACCAACTCATCCAACCGGTTGATTTTCGGACCGGACAGCCCGCCGCCGCGGGGTACGGTCTGGGCGCCTTCGTCTGGCAAACCCCGCTGGGCAAATTCCTGGGCCATGCGGGCGTCATGCCGGGCTACCTGACCCAGGTGGAGTACTCGGAACGGTACGGCTTTTCCATCGCCCTGCAGACCAATACCGACCAGGGCATGGGCCGCAGGCACCACGCGCACGTGCAGCGATTTGCCGGGCTGGTGGCTGCTTACCTCGATGGGATTTATGCCGCCGACGAGCAGGCCATCCGCGATAATTTCAAGCAACAGGAAAATTGCTGGAACCAGGGCGATATCGATTGCTATATGACCGCCTATCTGAAGTCGGACAGCATTCGCACCATCTCAAGCAGCGGTTTCACCTACGGTTATGAAAATATCCGGCAGCATTACTTCAAATACTTCCCGGCCGGTAAAATGGGCCAGCTGCACTTTGACAAAATGAACCTCACCCGGCTGAGCGATGCGGCTTATTACGTCGTCGGCCGCTTCAACCTCGAATTCCCCGACCGCGAGGAGCCGGTCCAGGGGCATTTTTCGGTGTTGATGCGAAAGGTGGATGGCCGCTGGGTTATGGTGAGCGATCATTCGGGGTAAATCAAAATGGACAGGAGTTAATTTCATATTGTGAAATAAAATTTTGAATAATGTAATTTTATTTTTATTTTTGTAATAAACTAATTGCCTTGGTTATTATCAGCAAGACCATTTTGCGAGAATTCGGCCTATTGCACACCGATGCCATTGACGCACTGAATGCCTGGTACGAAGTAGTAAAAGAGGCTGACTGGAACAAAATTGCAGATATTCGACAGGCTTACAATTCAGTGGATTATGTTGGGAATGACCGGTTTGTTTTCAATATTCGCGGTAACAGATACAGATTGGTTGCAATGATCTTTTTTGATATCAGAACCGTTTTTATCCGATTCGTAGGTACGCATAGTGAATACGACAATATAGATGCTTCCACTATTTAAATTGTAAAAAAATGGCCTATACAATAAATTCCGACCAGGATTACCAAATAGTCATGGAAAAAATTGAAACTTACCTGAGGAAGGCTACCGAGGGAGGAGGTTTTCATACCCTGGCTACCGAGGATCGTGATAGGCTGCGAGAACTCTCCAGGCTGGCTGAATCCTGGGAAGATCAAATCCCATTAATGCCCGTCCGACAGCCGCAGACCATCGTTGAAATGATTGAATTGAAAATGTACGAAGGCAAACTCAAGCAAAAAGATATGGCCGAATTGCTGGGCATATCCCCGACCCGCCTTTCAGAAGTGATGCAAGGTAAAAGGAAAATCAATATGGATCTCGCAAAGCGGCTTTATAAGGTCCTGAAGATCAGCCCGGAGTTTATTCTTGAACACACGTAATGGCTGCTTTGCTCAGCTATCTCCAACAGCATTGATTGATGATTAATAATTACATAATTGTTGATTGTTGATGCAAGCGTCCGTTGTAAGGGATGCTACAAATATAGCGATCCTAACGGACGACTGTACGGGCAGATCAATCAAGGGGAAAGCATCGGAATTGCGAATGCAAATCGGAGAAGTTCGTTTTTGTTACACGAAAGGGCGATTACCGTTATCCATGGTTGAATATTTTATTGCTGAGCGCCCATGGTATGGTAAGACGGCCAATCTGCCAATTTCTCAATGGTTTTTATGGTTGGCGCGAGTCTTTTCAGAATTTTGTGTCAAACGGATTTTTAGCACGCGCAGCGTGATAAAAATCAAAGCTTTGCGTCTTGGCGTCTTGGCGCGAAAACACTATTTTGAACAGTCCCGTTGGCGCCCGTTGTATAGCCAAACATCCCCTTAACACGCAACTGCCCCCCTCCTCCAATGAAGCTACGGCCACCGGGCGACGAAGCTTTCGGCGAAGTTGCCGGGCGGAGACTGACCACTGACAACTGACCACTGATCACTGATCACTAATTCCCTCTACCAAACAAAATATCCGCCGGAATGACCAAACTGCGGTCCTTCGGGTCAAACACGCCGAAACCGCCGCTTTTCAGGTCCCAGGCCGACCAGGAGATATGGTGCCGTTCGAACAGGGTGATCATGTCCTTGTACCAGCGGTTGCGCATGTCGGCCCCGACATTGCTCAGGCAGCCGAATTCGCCGCAATAGAGCTGCAGATGCAGTTGGTCGGCTTTTTCCAATGCCACCTTCATCATGTTTTCCAGTTGGTCGATCCCGATATCGTCGCGGGTGTATTGGCGTACCTTCTCGCGGATCTCCAGGGGCAGGTTCAGGGTATCCTTCGGATCAATGGAAACGCCAGGATAATGCACCGGGCCGCTGTAATCCCGGATATCCGTCCAGGAGGCCTTGTAGTGCGTGATGATATGCGGGCTGTAGAAATGGAAGCTCAGCACGATGTTCGGGTCGTTCTCCGGAATGGTGAGATAGGGGAAATACCGGGCATTTTGCCAGCGGTTGGGCCCGATGAAGATGACGCGTTTTGGCTCGCGCGCCCGAACGGCGTCGTAGGCCTGGCGGTAGACCTTGTTCCAGTCGTCGTGGTTTTTGGCTACCGACTCGTTGAGCAGTTCGTAGGCCACGTGCTTGCGCGGATATTTTTTCAGCTCATCCGACAGCTGCACCCAAAGGTCGGCAAATTTGCGTTGCTCGGCCGGATCTTTGAACAAGGGCGGATCGTCATCCAGGAAATAGTGGGATCGGATGATATGCAGGTCGACGAGGGCTTTCAGACGATGCTTTTTCATCCACCCCAATGCAGCGTGAAGCAATTGCCAGGCTTCGGGTATCTTGTTGCCGGCCTCGTCCCACATTTGTTCTTCATCAATAGGGATGCGGATATGGTCGAAACCTGCTTCGGCTACGGCTGCTACGTCCGCCTCCGTAAAATAAGCCTGCCGGTCGGCGCCCCGCGCGCGGCTTTGGGACAGCCAGTGGCTGATATTCACCCCGCGATGGATGCGAAATACTTCCGGGCGGGCGGATTTTTGGGCGTTCAAGGGTGCGTTGATGAGGAAAATGCTCAGCAACAGGCCAAGGTAGATGAGCAGGGACAGGCGTGTCATGGTAGTGCGGTATTTGGTTATTTGGGGTAAGATAGGGAGATTCTGGGTATTTAGGCCAGCCGGGAATTGATAGTTTTGGGACCACTGAGGGCACTCAGGACACTAAGGGCTAATAACTACAGATTATGCTCCATTTTTTGCTACCCGAATCCGGCAACCTGCAGCAGGGGGGTCGATTCTTCAATTCCAATGTTTGGAGTTTGGAGTTTTCAGATATACCTTGCTTCGTTCTAATTTTTGATCAACCGGAAAAACTAAGCCGATGAAAATTCTCAAGCCGGTATGTCTGATAGAAATAGGATTATATCTTTATTTTATATTCCTGAGAATAGGTCTCATTTACAACATATCCAACATGGACCAAGGGTTGCGCGACATGATTAACCTTTACGATTATGAAAACGGTTGGGGAATTATTTGCCTGATATTCCTTTTGGGAACAGCTGTATTAACGCTTGTGGGCAAAAAGCTCGCGGTAATCTGGGCTTCGAAGATCGGCGCGTTAATTTATTTGTTCCTGAGTATAGGCATGTTGCACTTGATCATTGGCATACCGGTTGTCTGTTTATTGCTATTTTATATTCGCATAAAAATATCCATTCATTTTGGCGTGAATCGAGCCCATCGTACCATCAATGCATTAAGGGCAGCCATTGTAATGCTGATCCTATTTTTAGGCAACATGTATTTTCCTTTCTTGAATTATTGAATTCCGGAAAATTTTAATGAACAGGTACTATGGGGTTTGGCCGCCAATGCGACATCTGGCCGGCCGGCTGGAGAGATATTACTACTACTTCTATTGGTTATTATGGGTGGGGAAAAAACAGCCCGCCCTTCCACCACCACTCTCGGGTATGCGTGCAAGGCCCTCAAAAGAGCCTCGGTTCTCTTATTTCCAGCGCGCTGAATTCAATTGAATGCTCCTCTCGGTTTGATCCGAAAGGCATGTTAGGTTTAGAATAATGCAAATATAAACTATATTTTTTAAATAAAAAAATTAAACACAAAAAATAATATACACTGGAAACGGTTTCTCGATTCCCTGCCTTGCCGGTAGGCAGGCTCGATTCCTCAATTCCTCAATTCCTCGATTCTTCAGTTCCTCCCTTCAAACCACCACCCCGACCCCAACCGTATTATTGCTCCCCTCATCGATCAGGATGAATGCGCCGTTGTGCTTGTTCTCCCGGAACCGGTCGGTAAAAATAGGCTTGGCCGTCTTGATGGAAATGCCGCCGATCTGGTTCAGCCCGATCTCCTCAGCGCCTTCGATGATGTTGTAGTTTTGAATATCCACAATATGCGAAAGCTGGGTGACCTTGGCCTTGACCCGGTTCTGGCCATGCTGCAGCAGGTAATTCCTGCCTGCGCGCAAGGGGGCGCTGTCCAGCCAGCAAATGCGGGCTTCCAGGTCTTTGACAGCAGCTACAGGTGTTTCTTTGCGTACCAGCATATCGCCGCGGCTCAGGTCGATCTCGTCTTTGAGGGTGATCACGGCGCTTTGACCGGCCTCCGCCAGGTCGACAGGGTTTTCATAGGCGTAAATGTGGTCAATTTCGCTTTCCTGCATAGAGGGATAGGCCACCACCCGGTCTCCCGCCTTGAACACGCCGCTGGCTACCTTTCCCGCAAATCCCCTGAAATCGGGGAACGCCTCCGATTTGGGCCGGATGACATATTGCACCGGGAACCGGGACGGCAGGTGGTTTTCGCCGGCATGCCATTCTATGTTTTCCAGGTACTCGAGCAGGAAAGGCCCGTTGTACCAGGACATCTCTACCGATGACTTGGAAATATTCTCGCCGTAGAGGGACGATACCGGAATGAAGGTAATCTCCTGTTCCGGCAATTCCCGACCGCCCAGCAGGTCCTGGAACTCCCGGCGGATGCTGTTGAACTGGTTTTCGGAATAGTTCACCAGGTCCATCTTGTTGATGCAGACCGCCACATGCGGGATTCGCAGCAACTGCGTGATGTAATAATGCCGGTAGGTCTGCTCCACGATCCCGTTGCGGGCGTCGATCAGGATGATGGCCACCTGGGCGGTACTGGCTCCGGTGATCATGTTGCGGGTATATTCGAAATGCCCCGGCGTGTCGGCAATGATGTACTTGCGGTTGGGCGTGGAGAAATAGATATGCGCCACATCGATGGTGATGCCCTGCTCGCGTTCGGCGATAAGCCCGTCCGTCAGCAGCGAAAGGTCCAGGTGTTCCAACCCGAGCCGGCGACTTGCCCGCTCAATGGCCTCAAGCTTATCCTGGGTCACACTGTTGGTTTCATACAGAAGCCGGCCGATCAGGGTGCTTTTCCCGTCGTCCACGCTGCCTGCCGTTGCTATTCTTAGGATATCCATGGTTTTTGAAATTGCTGATTTTTTTAATTTCTTTTTTCCGGTATTTGGCCAGGCTTCGCAATCCCTCTCTGCAATCGGGCTTACGAATCCTTATCCCCAAAACGACCGCATGATCAGTCGTACGCTCCACAAAATAACCACCACGCCCACACAGATCATCATGGTCTTGGCGGGCAGTTTGCCGGTCAGTTTGGCCGCGAAAGGAGATACCACCGTACCGCCGATCATCAACCCCAACACGACTTGCCAATGGCCTACCCCTGTGACGATCAGGAAGGCTACGGCGCTGGCCAGGGTGATGAAAAATTCTGCCAGGCTCGCCGAACCGATCGTATATCTCGGGCTCCTGCCTTTTGCGATCAGGGCGCTATTTACCAACGGGCCCCAGCCACCGCCGCCGAACGAATCCAGCAAGCCGCCGGACCAGGCCAGCCAGCCGATGCGCCGGATCTTCTTGGTCTTTGCATCCGGCCGGAAAGCGCGCATCAGGATCTTGTACCCCAGGAACATAGCGTATATCGCCACGATCGGTAACAGCGATTTACCGGCCTTTTCTCCCAGAAAAACCAGCAATGCGACACCCATGATCGCACCCACTATGCCCGGTACGACCAGGTGACGGAACAATTTTTTATTGACGTTGCCGAATTTGTAATGGCTGTAACCGGATGCGCCGGAGGTAATGACCTCAGAGGTGTGGATCGACGCGCTGATGACCACGGGATTCACCCCAAGGCTCATCAGGCCGATGGCGGAGGTCACGCCGTATCCCATGCCCAGCGCGCCGTTGATCGTCTGGGCGATCACTCCGGTCAGGCAATAGAACAGGAATTGCTGATCAAATGCGGGTTTGACCGCCCCCCATACCGCTGCCAGGCTCGGGAGCGGCAGGAAGGAAATGACGATATGCCCCAGCACCATCAGCGTAAAGACCAGCACCAGGCGCGCAGCCAGGCGCCGCCATTGTTTCTCCGATTCGGGTTTGTAGCGCTCGCCGTCCACCAGGACCTTGGTAAGCTCATTGAGCTTGCGGACCTTCTCGGAAAATGACCCGTTCAGGCGGTTCCGGACCCGGTTCAGCGAGGTCAGGGTATCGTCAATTTCTGCGGGTATGGCGTCATTCAGCACCTCCTTCAGCCGCTTGGCAATGGTCGGCGACTGCCCGTTGGTGCTGATGGCGATCTTCAGGTTGCCTTTCCTGACAATGCTGCCCAGGTAAAAATCGCAGAGATCGGGCGTATCGGCTACATTGGCCATTATCCTCCTGGCAGCGGCCTCCTGCTTGATCACCTCATTGATCACGCGGTTGTTGGTGGCGGCGATCACCAGGTCCTTATCGTCCAGGTCGCAGGCCTCAAAGGCCTTTTCTATGAGGGTAATGCCGGGGAAATCACCGGTCAGGGACCGCAATTCCGGCAAAAAGTCGATCGCAACTACGGTAATGCGGGCCTCCGGTGAGTTGGCCAGCAAGGCATTGAGTTTTTCCAATGCCACGTTTCCTCCACCTACCACCAGCAGGTGCAACTGTTCCAGTTTCAGAAAAACGGGAAACAGGGTATTGACGGTCGGCGCAGTCCGGATCTCCATGTCAGAAATAGCCCTCTTTTTTGCGTTGTTCCATGGCGGCTTCACTGCGTTTGTCGTCGATGCGGGCGCCCCTTTCCGATATCTTTGCGGCGAGGATCTCCTCTATGATGCCCTCTACCTGGTCTGCGGCGGAAGCGACGGCTGCGGTACAGGTCATGTCGCCGACGGTCCGGAATCGCACCTGTTCGAGGTATGGGATCTCTTCCGGCGTAGTATTGAGGAAATCCGAATAGGGCCAGAGCATGTTGTCCCTTTCGATCACCTCCCGGAAATGCGCGTAATAGATCGACGGGATGGCCAGTTTCTCTTCCCGGATATAGTTCCAGACATCGAGTTCCGTCCAGTTGCTGATCGGGAAGATGCGGACGTTCTCGCCGACATTGATCTTGCCGTTGAGCATGTCAAACAATTCAGGGCGCTGTTTTTTGGGGTCCCATTGTCCGAAATCGTCGCGTACGCTGAAGATCCTTTCCTTTGCGCGGGCCTTTTCCTCGTCACGGCGGGCGCCGCCGATGCAGGCGTCAAATTTGAACTCTTCGATGGCGTCCAGCAAGGTGACGGTCTGGAGCACGTTCCGGGAGGCGTATTTGCCGGTTTCCTCACGTACTTTCCCCGAGTCGATGCTGTCCTGGACATAGCGTACAATGAGTTCGGCGCCGGTTTCCCGGACGAGTTGATCCCTGAATTCGATCGTCTCCGGGAAATTGTGCCCCGTATCGATGTGCAACAGCGGGAAGGGGATCTTCCCTGGCCAGAAGGCCTTTTGCGCCAGGCGGACCAGGGTAATGGAATCTTTGCCCCCGCTGAACAGCAACACAGGCCGTTCGAATTGGGCGGCGACTTCCCGCATGATATAGATGCCTTCGTCTTCCAGTTGCCGCGGGAAAACGGGTAACAGATTATGATTCATGGCGTTCGAATTGTTTGTGTTCCAAATGCAATCCGCATTCTTTTTGCGATTGTTCCCACCACCACCGGCCGGCGCGGATATCCTCGCCGGGTTCGACGGCCCGGGTGCAGGGGGCGCAGCCGATGCTGGGAAAACCCTTGTCGTGCAACGCGTTGTAAGGCACCCAGTTTTCCTTGATGAATGCCAGGACGTCTTCAAGACTCCAGTCCAGAAGCGGGTTCACCTTGGTCAGTTGATGCCCTTCGTCCCATTCGGCGAAAGCCAGATTTTTGCGGTTTTCGCTCTGGTCGGCGCGCAGGCCGGTGATCCAGATCCTGGCGCCCTTCAATGCGCGGTTCAGCGGCTCCACCTTGCGGATGAAACAGCATTCCTTGCGGTTTTCTACGGAGGCGTAGAAGCTGTTGGCGCCTTTGGCCGTTACCAGCGCCTCGACTTTCGCCGCATCCGGGAAATAGGCCTGGATCGGGATCTTGTACCGCGCACGGGTGGAATCCAGGAGGTCGTAGGTTTCCTGGAACAGCCGGCCGGTGTCCAGCGTGAACACCCGCACGGGCAGCTCATTCCTGGCGATCATATGGGTGATCACCTGGTCTTCCTGCCCGAGAGACGTGGAAAACACCACCCCTTCGGTGTACAGGGAAGCGACCAGTTTGAGCCGTTCCGGCGCCGTCAATCCGGCCAGTTGTTCGTTCAATTGTGCTGCATTCATGGTATCAGAATAATCCTTCCACCGACAAATAGCGTTCGCCGGTGTCGTAATTGAAAGTCAGTATTCGGCTGCCCTTCGGGATCTCAGGCAGTTTCCTGGCGACGGCTGCGAGGGAAGCCCCGCTGGAAATGCCGCAAAGCACACCTTCTTCGACTGCCGCCCGGCGGGCGTATTCAAAAGCTTCTTCCTTGCTCACCCGGACCACGCCGTCCAGCAGGCTGGTATCCATAATGCCGGGGATGAATCCGGCGCCGATCCCCTGGATGGGGTGCGAGCCGGGTTCGCCGCCGCTGAGTACCGGCGACAGTTCGGGTTCTACGGCAAATACTTTCAGGCCGGGCCATTGCTTTTTCAGGAGCTCGGCGCAACCGGTAATATGGCCGCCGGTACCCACGCCGGTTATGAGGTAATCAAGGCCGTCGGGAAAGTCGCTGATGATCTCCCGGGCCGTAGTCCGCCTGTGCACTTCGGTATTGGCCGGGTTATCAAACTGTTGGGGCATCCAGGCATTGGGGGTGCTCTCCACCAGTTCGCGCGCTTTTTCAATAGCGCCTTTCATGCCTTTTTCACGGGGCGTCAATTCAAAAGAGGCGCCGTAAATGCTCATCAGTCTCCGCCGTTCAATGCTCATGCTTTCCGGCATGACCAGGATGAGCTTGTACCCTTTGACAGCCGCCACCAGCGCGAGGCCGATCCCGGTATTGCCGGAGGTGGGTTCGATGATGACGCTTTCTGAATGCAGCAATCCTTTGCGTTCGGCGTCTTCCACCATGGAAAGGGCGATCCGGTCCTTGATGCTGGCGCCGGGGTTGGCGCGTTCGAGTTTCACGTAGACCCGGTAATCATCCCCATACAGGCGATTGACCTTCAGGTGCGGCGTATTGCCGATGGTTTCCAATATGTTGTTCGCAATCATGGTTGTGTTTGATTAGCAATGATTCGGGCAGGTTCAAACCAGTTCAGCGAATCGCGCAGGGCGGCCACTTCGCCGATCACCACCAGCGCGGGTGATTGCAGCGATGCCTCTGCCGCCAGTCCGGCGATCTCTTCAAGCTTTCCGGTTATTACCCGCTGGTTATTCATGGTGCCGTTTTCAATGACCGCTGCAGGGGTATCAGGATCCCTTTCCCATTCAATCAGCTGGCGGGCAATCTGGCCGAGGTTTTTCAGGCCCATATACACCACGATGGTGCCGTCAAATACCCGGAGGAAATCCTCCTGCAGCTCCAGCCCGGCCTTGCTGTGGCCGGTCAGAAAAACCACCCGTTGGGAATGGTCGCGATGGGTCAGCGGAATGCCCGCATAGGTAGCCGCTGCGATGCCGCTGGTGATGCCGGGCGCCACGTCCACCTCTATGCCGTGCTTCATCAGGTATTGCGCCTCTTCCGCTCCCCTGCCGAAAACAAAGGGATCGCCTCCCTTCAGCCGGACCACATGCCGGCCGCGGAGCGCGTGAAAATGCAGCAGCTGATTGATCGTTTCCTGTCCGACCGACCGTTGATAGGGCTTTTTGCCCACATATATCCTTTCGGCGTGTACGGGCGCCCAGTCCAGGATCTCGGCGTTGACCAGATTGTCATACAACACGACATCCGCCGACTCCAGGGCCGTTTTCGCTTTCACCGTGATCAGACCGGGATCCCCCGGGCCCGCGCCGGCAATCGTTACCTTGCCTTTTCCTGAATTGTGTAAACCCATTTTGAAATTGATTCGATTTTTCGATTCTTCAATTCCTCAATTCCTCAATTCCTCGATTCCTCGATTCCTCAATTCTTCAATTCCTCAATCCGATAAACAAAGTCCCCGAAATGCTCATCCGCCTGTCGTTCTCCCGCATAACGGGCAAAAAGCGGATTCAAGGCATTCAAAATCTCCGCTTCATCAAGCGCTTCCCGATAAAGGGTATTCAGCCGGTCGCCGGTAAAGGAGGCCCCCAGGTACAGGTTGTATTTGCCGGGCGCCCGGCCGACAAGCCCGATCTCACCCAGATAGGGCCGCGCGCAACCGTTCGGGCAACCGGTCATCCGGATGCTGATGTCCTGGTCCTTCAGGCCGTGGGACGACAACAGGGCTTCGATCTTTGTTATCAGGTCCGGTAAATACCTTTCAGCTTCGGCGTTGGCCAACGGGCACAGGTTGAGCGCTACGCAGGCCAGCGAATTGCGCCTTAATCCGGAATTTTGCTGCCGCTCACTGATGCCGTACCGGTCCAGCAACTGTTCGATCACCGGTTTGAGTTGCTCGCTCACCCGGCCGATGACCAGGTTTTGGTTACCGGTCAGGCGGAAATCGCCGTCATGTACCGAAGCGATCGCCCGGAGGCCTTCCCGCAAGGGATAGGCTTCCGTGTCCTTTACCCGGCCGCCTTCTATGAACAGGGAACAGTACCAGTATCCGTCCCGGCCCTTTACCCATCCGAATGCATCGCCGTTGGTGGTGAATTGGAAGGGTCTGGCCGATGCCAATTCGTAACCGAGCCGCTCATGGAGCGCTGCTTGTACAAATGCCAACCCGAGCCGGTCGATGGTGTATTTGAACCGTGCATTCCGCCTGTTTTCGCGGTTGCCGAAATCCCGCTGAATGGTGACGATCTTTTCGCAGACGTCAACGATTTGGTCCGTTTCCGCGAATCCGATCACGTTGCCCAGTCGCGGGTAGGTGGTACTGTCGCCGAAAGTGGCGCCCATGCCGCCGCCGATGCTGACGTTGAACCCAAGCAGGCGGCCTTCCTTTTCAATGGCAATCAGGCCGATATCGTTGGCAAACAGGTCGGTATCGTTGTAAGGCGGAATGGACAGTGCGATCTTGAATTTGCGCGGCAGGTAGGTTTTCCCGTATACCGGCTCTTCAATTTCCTCTTCGCCGCCGCGGCCCGCTACCTTTTCGCCGTTCAGCCAGAGGTTGTAATACGCTGTGGTATGCGGGGTCAGATGACGGCTTATCGCTTCTGCGGCGACCTGTACCTCCTGATGAACCAGGGAGGCATACGGGTTCACGGTACACATCACATTGCGGTTCACATCCCCGCAAGCCGCAATGGTATCCAACAGGCTCTCGTTGATCTCCCGGATTGCCGGTTGCAGGTTGGCCTTCAGGATTCCGTGCAGTTCGAAGGCCTGGCGGGTGGTCAGCTTCAGGGTCGGCATGCCGTAACGGCTCGCCAGCTCATCCATGGCCAGCCATTGCGCGGGGGTGGCGACACCGCCGGGTACCCGCACCCGGATCATGAAACTGTACAGGGGTTCCAGCTTCTGGGCCTTGCGCTCCTTTTCCAGATCGCGGTCGCTTTGCACGTAGCTACCGTGAAATTTGATCAGTTGCTGATCCGGCGCAAACAGCGTACCCGACACTTCGTCAGCGAGGCTCTCCCTGATGGTCCCGTGCAGGTAGTTGCTGGCTTCTTTTATTTTTTCTACTTCACTTAACTTGGTCATGAGATTTTAGTCGTAAGTTGTAAGTTGTAAGTCGTAAGTTGTAAGTCGTAAGTTGTAAGTTGTAAGTTGTAGGGGAAGCAGGTATGTGGATGAGCCTAGTAGACATCTTCCATATACCTGCCGTCGCGGATCAGTTCTTTGACGTATTCGGCAGCCTTTTCATTTTCCACACCGGCTTGCTCTGCGATGATCCCGATCAGGGTTTGCTTCACGTCTTTGGCCATCCTTTTGGCGTCGCCGCATACGTAGAAACGCGCGCCTTCCTCCAGCCATTCATACAGCGTGGAGGCGTGTTCCTGCATCCGGTGCTGCACGTAAACCTTCTGCCGGGTATCCCGGGAAAAGGCGGTATTCAACCGGGTCAGGACGCCGTCCTTGAGGAAGCGCTGCCATTCGAGCTGATACAGAAAATCGGTTGAAAAATGCTGATCGCCGAAAAACAGCCAGTTCTTGCCCCGGGCGCCGGTTTCCTGGCGTTCCTGCAAAAAGGCGCGAAACGGCGCTACGCCGGTACCTGGGCCGACCATGATCACCGGCAGGTCGCCGCTTTCCGGCAGACGGAAAGATTCGTTCTGATCGATGAAAACCCGTGCCTTGCCGCCGGCCTGCAACTGATCGGCGATAAAACCGGAAACCAGGCCGGTGCGGAGGCGGTCGTTATGCGCATAGGTCACTTTGCCGACCGTTACATGCACCTCCCCGGGATACGCAGAGAGCGCACTGGCGATCGAATAGAGCCGGGGCTGGACCGGCAGGAGCATACCGGTCAATTCCTGTTCCGTGACCGGAATGGGGAATGCCCTGAGCACATCCCAAACGTCCTTTCCATAAGTAAAGGCGCTTGTCCGGTCCTTGGCATCCAGGATTTGCGAAAGCCCGTCAGCGATGGAAGCAAACCCCTTGTCGCTGGCCAGTTTCCGGTAATTCTGGAGAAAAACCCCGGAAACCGTTGTCAGTTCGGCATGTCCGGTCAGCCATTCGTTCAGCGGGTAATCTTTTCCGGCCGCGGTCACCTGTTTTTCGGCATTCAACCCCAGGTCGGCCGTCAGGGCGCTTACCAGAGCAGGGTCGTTGTCCGCATAAATGCCCAGGGTATCGCCGGGTTGATAGGTCAGCCCGCTGTCTCCCAGCGAAAGCTCTGCATGATAGGTCTTTTTGGCGGATCCCCTCCCGTTCAGGAGGACCTTGTCCAGGACCTCCGCCTGGTAGGGGCGTTTGCGGTTGAAGGATTCCGCGGTTTTGCCGTTTCGGGCGGCAGCGCGGACGTGAAGGGCCGGCTGCGGAAGATTGGTTTTTTGGGATATATTCTGTTGAAGGATATTCAATATGTCTGCGATCCAGCTGTCGGCGGCATCCTGGTAATCGACATCGGCATCGATCCTGGCGGCCAGGCGTTTACCGCCCAGGGCTTCCAGTCGCTGATCGAATTCCTTACCGGTCTGGCAAAAACTGGCATAACTCCTATCACCCAGCGCCAGCACGGCAAATCGCAGGTTCGGCAATTGCGGCGCTTTGCGGGAATGCAGGAAAGCGTGCAGGTCTTCGGCCGACGGAGGAGGATCGCCTTCGCCATGGGTGCTGACGATCAGGATCGCAGTCTGCTCTTTTTCCAGGTCGGCCGGTTTGTAGCGGTTCATATCCTGAAGGGCAACCTCAAAGCCCGCATCTGCCAATTGTGCCTGCAACTGACCTGCAATCTGCTTG
>WBZL01000130.1_pt1 | contig 77054 bp, 74 predicted proteins | sample 5204291 | NCBI WGS metagenome assembly WBZL01 (sample SAMN12344345, study PRJNA552823) | activated sludge metagenome | biome: Activated sludge suspended growth; feature: Nitrification reactor; material: Wastewater; isolation source: activated sludge from nitrification reactor of wastewater...
TTCCGGCGCAGGCCGGAATCCAGTTCGTAGGACTGTCTGCCTTGAAACCCAATCAGATGAACCATCTGGATTCCGGCCTGCGCCGGAATGACGGCTCGATAGACCGCCGCGCCGGTTTACTAAGCTTTGCGAAAGTAAAACCACATTCCTCCCCCTCCCAACCTCCCCCGCATGCGGGGGAGGAGTTGGCCCCCTCCCCGCTGGCGGGGAGGGTTGGGGTGGGGAGAAAAGTGCCAGCAAGACGGCATAGGGCATTACTTTCGAGAAAATCAGTATGTCAGGGGTTCTTATGAACCCCGCGTTGGTTCTTCTCCTGCTGCTCCCCGCCGCCCCGGCCTTCGCCAGCCACCAGTGGGGGGGGGTGGACATCTGCGAGACGCGCAAGGACATCATGCCGCCAGATATGCACCCCAGCCAGTTGCCGGAATCCGAGTCCCGGGGCGCCCTGGTCCTGCAACGCTACTGCACCCAATGCCACTACCTCACCGGGCCGGGCCGCCATACCCGCGAGGAATGGACCGACGTGCTGCGGCGCATGGACGCCCTGATGGGCATCTCCCATTTCTACCGCGGCCTGCTTGGGCGGGTGGCCATGCCGGATGACGCGGAGAAGGCCGCCCTGCGCGACTACCTGGACCGCCACGCCCTGAAGGCCCTGCCGCCGCCCGCGTCGGGCACGCCAACCGTGGGCGCCGAACGCGCCTGGCGCGCCATCTGCGGCGACTGCCACGCGGCACCCGACCCGCGTGCCTACCCCGAAACCGCCTGGCCGGCCCTGCTGGCGCGCATGGAGGCGCGGCGCGGCGTCATGGCCCGCCAGCCCCTCACCGGCGCCCAGAAGGCGGCGGTGGAGGACTACCTCGCCACCGCCTGGGGCCGGCCCACGGTGTCCGGCTCCGGCCACCAGGGCGCCACCTTGCCCCTGCCCTCTGCCGCCGCATCCAGGGAAGACCCGGCGGGAAGGCTGATCAGCCTGGCCGCCTTCTTCGGCCTGGCGGCGCTGGGGGTCTGGCGCTGGCGGCGTAACTCCGACCGTCACCCCGGCGAAGGCCGGGGTCCAGAGCATGTCCTGGATTCCGGCTTGCGCCGGAATGACAACTGATCATGGCCCGCTACGCCTGGGGCGTCATCGTCTTCACCGTGCTGGCCATCGCCGCCGGCTACGGCTGGGTGTCCTGGAACAAGGGCGGTCCCGGCGACGGCCTCAATTCCCGCGTGTGGCAGCCGGACCCGGCCTTCGGCTACTGGCATCCGGTCCGCTTCTACCAATACGACGGCCAGATGAGCGGCCAATTCAAGGGCGAGGAATGCATCGCCTGCCACGAGGCCCTGACGCCCGGCATCGTCGCCGACTGGCGCGAAAGCCGCCACGCCGCGCCCAAGGGCCGCGCGCCGGTGACCTGCGAGGCCTGCCACGGCAACGACCACGCCAAGATCCGGATGCCCGACCGCACCGTGTGCGCCGGCTGCCACGCGCGCCAGCACGACGAATTCCTGGACGAGCGCCGCTTCGGCTTTCCCAGCCACGCCCTTGCCATGGAGCGGGCGGTGGACGCGCCCCACTTCGCCGACAAGCCCAAGGCCGAGGTCACCGCCTGCCTGCAATGCCACTCGGTGGCGGAGAAGTGCGACTCCTGCCATACCCGCCACCGCTTCAGCGCCGCCGAGGCGCGCCGGCCCGAGGCCTGCATGACCTGCCATTCCGGCCCGCCGCATCCGGACGACGACACCTATTTCGCCTCCGCCCACGGCAAGCGCTATCTGGCCGACGCGGACAAGACCGACTGGAGCAAGCCGCTCAAGAAAGGCAACTACCAGACGCCCACCTGCGCCTACTGCCACATGGCGGGCGGCAAACACCAGGTGGCGGACAAGGCCATCTGGAAGTTCGGCCTGTTGCAGGTGAACCCGCTCACCTCCAACAACGAGGTGAAGCGCAAGCAGTGGGTGGCGGTGTGCGGTGATTGCCACCCGGCGGACTGGTCGCGCCAGCGCCTCGCCGAGATGGACGCGGAACGCAAGCGCGCCTGGGCCAAGCTCAACGCCACCGAAGCCACCCTGCGCGGCCTGCGCGGCGACGGCCTGCTGCATCCCAACGTCAAGGAACGCCCGCCCTATCCCCTGGACAACCCCGGCGCCTGGCTGGCGCGGGAGCGCATCGGCTACTACGACGGCCAGGCCTCGGCCTTCTACAACGTCTCGCCCATCGAGCGCGACTACTTCGAGATGTGGTATTTCGCCAACCTGGGCGCCTACAAGGGCGCAGCCCACGGCTCGCCGGGGCACGTGGGCCAGGGCCATGCCGGGATGGATAAGGCGAAGCAAGACATCGAGGCGCGCGCGAAGGCTCTGGAGCAACAGGGCAAACCGCCCGCCGCCGGCCGCTGGTGGCTGGAGGGCGAGTACACCAAGCACAACCGGGAGCACAACTGATGCGTTGGCTGCTCTTGCTCCTGGGTATCGCCGCCGCCCAGGCCGCCCAGACGAACCCCGCCAAGGCTCCCGCCGGCCGCTTCAAGGACACCGAGTGCATCGCCTGCCACGGCCCGGACAGCCCCGAGGTGCAGGGCTGGCGGCTGTCCAAGCATGGCGTGCTGGTCAGGATCAGCAGCCCCGGCCGCGCCCCCGGCTGCGTCGATTGCCACGGCGCCGAGGCGCACCGGGCCGCTCTCAAGTCGTTCGCCGGGCCGCCCCAAGAACGACTTGGCCCCCTCGGGGGGCGGCTCGGGGGATCGTTCCGAGCCGGGGGCACATCAAATCCCGAGGCCATGCGGGAGGTCTGCGGCAAGTGTCACTCGCCGCGCTACCTGGACACCCTGGCCGCCAACGGCCAGCGCATGGTGGCGGTGGGCGAGATGAAGCAGCGCGAGGCCCTGGCCCTGCTCACCCAGGCGCGCCGCCGGTTCCCGGCGGACCGCCTCCAGGCCATGGAAGACCACTACCGCCACCTGCAAACACACCTGCGCAACATCCGCATGGGCGTCGGCCACCAGTCGCCGGACCACCAGTGGTGGCACGGCCACCCGGCCCTGGACGGCGACCTGCTGCGCATCAAGGGCGCCTGGGACGACCTGATGCGCGCAGCGATAAAACCCTGAGGAAACCCATGCACGAACTCGTCAAGGACTACTACGGCAACCAGTTGAAAAGCACCGCCGACCTGCGCACCTCCGCCTGCTGCGACGCAAGCCTGATGCCGGAATGGATGAAACCCTTGCTGGCCCGCATCCACCCCGAAGTCATGTCGCGCTACTACGGCTGCGGCCTGGTCTGCCCGACCCTGCTCGACGGCCTGAACGTGCTCGATCTGGGCTGCGGCTCGGGCCGTGACGTCTATGCCCTGGCGCAACTGGTGGGCGAAACCGGCAACGTGGTGGGCGTGGACATGACCGAGGAACAACTGGCCGTCGCCGAGACCTACCGGGAACACCACAGACTGGCCTTCGGCTTTTCCCGCGACAACGTGGAATTCAAGCTGGGCTACATCGAACGTCTGGACCAACTGGGCCTGCGTGATGCCAGCTTCGACGTGGTGGTCTCCAACTGCGTGGTCAACCTCTCCCCGGACAAGGAAGCCGTGCTGCGCCAGGTGCACCGCCTGCTGAAGACCGGCGGCGAGTTCTACTTCTCCGACATCTACGCCGACCGCCGCGTGCCGCCCGAACTGCGCAACGACCCAGTGCTGTACGGCGAATGCCTGGGCGGCGCCCTGTACTGGAACGACTTCCAGTACCTGGCCCGCCGTTGCGGCTTTACCGACCCGCGCCTGGTGGAAGACCGCCCCATCGCCATCACCGACCCGGCCATGGCGGCGCGGGTGGGCAACACCCGTTTCTTCTCCGCCACCTGGCGCCTGTTCAAGCTGGACGGCCTGGAACCCGAGTGCGAGGACTACGGCCAGGCGGTGATCTACCGGGGCGGCATCCCCACCCAGGAAGCCCTTTTCCTCCTGGACAAGCACCACGCCATCGAGGCGGGCCGCGTCTTCCCGGTGTGCGGCAACACCTGGCGCATGCTCGCCGACACCCGCTTCGCGCCATATTTCGAGTTCATCGGCGACTTCTCAAGGCACTACGGCCTATTTGCTGGTTGCGGCGGGGGGCTACCGTTCGATGAGGGCAAGGCGGAGTCGGGAGGTGCCTGCTGCTGAGTAGCGGAGCCGTAGGGTGGATAGCCATGACTGACACATCACCAGCCCGGATATTGCGTCACCGGCAACCCGCCACTACGATTCTTACCTGGTATTACTCATGAGGATGCCAGCATGGAAACCACCACCGTCACCAGCAAGGGCCAGGTCACCATTCCCCTGGAACTGAGAAAGAAGCTGGGTATCCGGCAAGGCAGCAAGATCGAGTTCAACCTGGTGGGCGATCACGCCGAATTGCGTGTGCGGCACCCCTCCCATGAGGCACCCGAGAGTGGCTACGGCCTGCTCAAGAGCAAACGCGCCGCCATGCCCGCCGACTTCGACCCCGCCAGCCTGCTGAAGCCATGATCGGCCTCGACACCAATGTCCTGGTCCGCTATTACGTCCAGGATGAAAGCGATGCCGAAGCCCAGCGCCAGCACGATGCGGCCCGGCGTCTGATCGAATCCGGCGAACCGCTGATGGTGAGCAAGTCGGTGTTGCTGGAACTGGAATGGGTGATGCGTGGCTACTACGGTTTCGCCATGTCCGAGATCGACACGGCCATGCGGCATCTGCTCGGGCTCGCGCAGGTCGAGGTTGAAGATCGGGGGGCGGTGGAACAGGCCCTGTCCCATGCCGCCGCCGGCCTGGATTTCGCGGACGCGCTACACCTGGCCAGCTACCGAGACTGTTCGGCCCTGGCGTCGTTCGACGACCGCAAATTCGCCCGGCGGGCCAAGCGGATGAATCTGGCGCCAAAGGTGGTGATACCCGAGTAAGGTGGGAGGGCGGGGCCTTATCGACATAACCGCGTCCGGATGTCAGCCTGGCCCCTGTCTCCGGTCAAAGCACCAGGAAGATCGGCTCCACCGCCTCCCCCTGGGGCAGGACGCGGCCGATGGCGGCGGCGTGGCGGTAGCCCAGGCGGCGCAGTTCGGCCAGGCAGGCCTCGGCCTGGTCCGCCGGCACGCCGGCCAGCAGGCCGCCGGCGGTCTGGGGGTCGAACAGCAGGGGGTAGGCGGGGTGCTCCAGGGCCGCTTCCTGGTTGCGCAGGGCGCGGCGCAGGCGCACGTTGGCGGGCTGCAGGGAGCTCAGGATGCCGGCGGCGGCGGTTTCCCGGGCGCCGTCCAGCAGGGGCAGGGCGTCCAGTTCCAGTTCCGCGTCCACGCCGGAGGGCTTGGTCATTTCCACCAGGTGGCCCAGCAGGCCGAAGCCGGTGAGGTCGGTGCAGGCCCGGGCGCCGTGGGCCATGAGGCAGGCGGCGGCGGCCCGGTTGGAAACCTGCATGGAATCCAGGGCGGCGTCGATCCAGCGGCCCTTGGCGGCCAGGCGGGCGTGGGCGGCGAGCAGGGTGCCGGTGCCCATGGGTTTGGTGAGGATGAGCGCGTCGCCGGGGCGTAGCCCCCCCTTGGTCATCACCCCGGCCAGGGTTTCGTCCATCAGGCCGTTGACGGCGAAGCCCAGGGCCAGCTCCCGGCCCTCGCCGGTGTGGCCGCCCACCAGGGCGCAGCTGGCTTCGTTGAGCACCGAGACGGCGCCGGACATCATCTGGAACAGGGTGTCTTCCACCTTGGCCTCCAGGCCCGGCGGCACAGTGACGATGGCGGTGGCGGACTGGGCCTCGGCGCCCATGGCGAACACGTCGCCCAATGCATGGTTGGCGGCGACGCGGCCGAACACCCAGGGGTCGTCGATGAAGGCGCGGAAGAAGTCCACCGTCTGCACCACCGCCTTGCCCGGCGGCACCCGCAGCACGGCGGCGTCGTCCGGGTCGGCCAGGCCGATGAGCACGTCGTCGCGCTGGATGGGCGTCACCCGGGCCAGGGCCCGGGACAGCACGCTGGCGCCCACCTTGGCGCCGCAGCCGCCGCAGCGCATGGCCAGGGCGGAGATGGCCTGGGTTTGCTCGGCGGCCTCCAGGGGGATCGCGCCCGCGACGGGTTTGGCCTTGGCCTGCATTTCCTCCATGGCCGGCAGGTCGCTGAAGCGCTCCATGAAGCGCCGGTCGATGCGGTCCTTCCAGCGCCAGACCCAGTCGCCCCGGGCGAACAGGGCGCCCCGGGAAGCGATGGCGTGGCGGTTGCCGGTGCTGATCAGGGCCAGCCAGCGGCGCTGGGGCTGGTACGCCTTCAGGGACTGGTCCAGCACCGCCCGGCGCAGGTTTTCCGCCAGCACCGGCCCCATGCGCACGGCGAACACGCCGGCCTTTTCCAGGGGGCGGCCGATCATGGAAGCGCAGTCGCCGGCGGCGAAGATGCGCGGGTCGGTCTCGGTTTGCAGGGTGTCGGTGACGCGGATGAAGCCCGCCTCGTCCAGGGCCAGGCCCGTGGCCGCCAGCCAGGCGGCGCCGCCGGCCTGGGTGACCCAGACCACCTCGTCCGCCGCCAGGGTCTCGCCACGCCGGGTCTTGATCTGGCCCGGGGCCACTTCCACCACTTCCGCGTCCCGGTGCACGGCGATGCCGCGCTCGGCCAGCACGCCTTCGAAGGCGTGGCGCACGGCCCGGTTGTGGGTGGGCAGGATGTCGGCGCCGGCGCTGAACAGGTGCACGGCCACCTCGTCCGGGCCGCGCCCCTGGGCCTGGAGCTCCCGGCCCAGGCGGTAGTGCATGGCCAGGGCCAGTTCCACGCCGCCGGCGCCGGCCCCCACCACGGCCACGGTGGTGCGGCCCGCGTGGTGGCGGACCCGTTCCAGCAGGGCGCGCCAGCGCTCGCCGAACTGGCGGATGGGCTTCACCGGCACCGCGTGGGCATCGGCCCCGGCCACGCGTCCCAGGCGCGGCGTGGAGCCGATGTTGATGGAGAGCAGGTCGTAGGCCACCGGCGGGCGGTTGCGGCAGATCACCCGGCGCTCCGCCCGGTCGATGCCAATCACCTCGTCCCGGTAGTAGCGGGCGCCGGTGAACTCGGCCAGGCGGCGCACGTCGATGTGGATGTCCTCGCAGCTGTAGTGGCCGGCGATGAAGCCGGGCAGCATGCCGGAATAGGGCGTCTCGGTGTCGGTGCAGATCAGGGTGAGGCGGGCGCCGGGCACGGGTCGCATGGCCCACATGCGCAGCGCCACCGCGTGGCTGTGGCCACCGCCGATGAGGACGATGTCCCGCAGGACGGGGGATGCCGGTGTCCGCATTCAGTCTCCTTGAAACGTCTCGTTCGCGCGCCCCGGGGCCCGGGGCGCTTGGGGCATACTGGCAGGGTTTTCGTTTTCCGGTTGCGTGCCATGTCCCCCGATGCCGCCCAGGCCGCTCGATGCGGCGGCCGCGATGTCCTCGCCGCTGACCTGGCGGACAGTCGCGCCCGCACCCTGGCCCTGCTGGAGGCCCAGGTCGCCGCCCTGGGCGAAACCCTGCCCGTGCCCTACTCGCCTCAGCTCAACCCGCCCCTGTGGGAAGCGGGCCACGTGGGCTGGTTCCAGGACTGGTGGATCGCCCGCAACCGCCAGCGGGACCGGGGCCTGGACTGCGAACCGGACCATGCCCGGCCGCAAGGGCGCCTGGCGGGTGCTGATGCCCTGTACGACTCCAGCCAGGTGGCCCACCCCCGCCGCTGGCACCTGCCCCTGCCCGATCTCGCCGCCACCCGCGCCTACCTGGCCGCCGGCCTGGAGGAGACCCTGGCCCTGCTGGCGGCGGCACCGGAAACCGACGCCGGCCTGTACTTCTACCGCCTGGCCCTGTTCCACGAGGACATGCACGGCGAGGCGGGCGTGTACATGGCCCAGGCCCTGGACATTCCCCTGCCGGACCTGCCGCGCCGGGAGCCTGCCCGCCTGCCTGAGGCTGCCACGCTGGCCCTGCCCGGCCAGGACTGGAACCTGGGCTGGAGCGGACCGGGCTTCGCCTTCGACAACGAACTGGCCGCCCACCCGGTGACGGTGGACGCCTTCGAGATCGACAGCCAGCCGGTGAGCTGGCGGCGCTACCTGGCCTATGTGGAGGCCACCGAGGCCGCGCCGCCGCGCTACCTGCGCCGGGCCGGAAAGACCTGGGAAGCCCGCCGCTTCGGCGTCTGGCAGGCCCTGGACCCGGACACCGCCGCCGCCCATCTGACCTGGCGGGAGGCCGAGGCCTGGTGCCGCTGGGCGGGCCGGCGCCTGCCCAGCGAGGCGGAGTGGGAACTGGCCGCCGTCACCCGGCCGGATTTCCGGTGGGGCCAGGTATGGGAATGGACCGCCAGCCGCTTCCAGCCCTACCCCGGCTTCGCGCCCCACCCCTACCGGGACTACTCCGCGCCCTGGTTCGGCGACCGCTTCGCGCTGCGCGGCGCCAGCCTCGCCACCGCGCCGCGCATGGCCCACCCCCGCTACCGCAACTACTTCACGCCGGAGCGCAACGACATCTATGCGGGGTTTCGCAGCTGCGCGCTTTAGGGGCAAGAGGATCGCCAGCCCCATTCACGCCTCCGCCGCGAACACCGCGAACCAGTCCCGCCCGTCGCGCCAGGAACGGGGGTTGCGGAAGCCCGCCGCCGTCAGCAGGTCGGCGAAATCCTCCAGGCGCCACTTGTAGGAGTTCTCGGTGTGGATGCGCTCGCCGGCGGCGAAGCGGCGCTCGCCGCCGGGCCAGCGCACCGTGGCATCCCGTGCCGCCTCCAGGTGCATCTCGATGCGGGATTCCCGGGCGTTGAAGAAGGCCACGTGGCGCCAGTCCGCCAGGGCAAAGTCGGCGCCGATGAGGCGGTTCAGGTGCGGCAGCAGGTTGCGATTGAAGGCCGCCGTCACCCCCAGGGCGTCGTCGTAGGCGGGTTCCAGCACCTCGCTGGGCTTCACCAGGTCCACGCCGATGAGCAGCCGGCCGCCGGCGCAGGCGGCATGCATGCGTCGCAGGAAGGCCAGGGCCTGGTCCGGGGAAAAGTTGCCGATGCTGGAGCCGGGATAGAACAGCAGGCGGGGGCCGGGGCCCACCTCGGCGGGCAAATCGAGGGCATCGGAAAAATCCAGGCCCACTCCCAGCATGTCCATGGCCGGGTGCTCGTATTGCAGCCGGTCCAGGGCGGCCAGCAGGTAGTCGGCGGAGATGTCCACCGCCACGTAGCGCCGCACCGCCAGGGCGCCGAACAGGCGCGCGGCCTTCTCGCAGTTGCCGGCGCCCAGTTCCACCAATATGGGCGCCGGGCCCAGGACGGCGGCCATGGCGTCCAGGTGGGCGTCGAAGATGGCCGCCTCGGTGCGGGTGGGGTAGTACTCCGGCAGCTCGGTGATGGCCGCGAACAGGCGGGAACCGAGGGCGTCGTAGAGGAACTTGGGAGACAGGGCGGGGCGGGGGGCTTGCAGGCCGGCGATGAGCTCGGCCCGGATCGCTGCCGGATCCTCGGCGCTGACCTGGATCAGGCGCGGCGCGTTCACGAGCCCCCCGCCTGCCGGGCCTTGGCCGCAGCTTGGGCCACAGCTTGGGCCAACTCTTCGCCGCTCTTGTAGTGAGGCACCCGCAGCACCAGGCGCTTCGCCCGTTGCAGGAAGCTGTTGCCGCCGGCCACCTCCTCGCGCCAGTAGCGCTCGGCCAGGGCCAGGTTACCGGCCTCGTCCAGCTCGAAGGCGTCCTTCGAGGCCTGGCCGCCGAAGATGTAGAGCTTGCCGTCGATGATCTTCCAGGTGCCGGCGTCGCCGCCCCAGGGGATGCCGTAGGCGATGCCGTTCGTGCAGTAGCCGCCGAACCGGGGCAGGTATTTCGCCGGCACCTGGTCGAACAGGACCTGGTGCTCGGCGCTGGCGAAACGCAGGGTGACGCCTTCATGCCGGCTGCTGAACTCGGGGCGGCCCGGGCGATAGGCCCCCTCGGTGAAATAGGCCACCACATCCGCGCCGCCGAGCAGCAGGTGGGCCTCGCCCTCCTCGGCCACCGCATTCACCGGGCTGTAGGCGCCGCCGGGGTTCTGGGCGGACATGGGGCCGCAGCCGGCCAGCAGGAAGGCGATGGCGGCCAGAAGCAGGATGCGTGGTGCGGACATGGGTCGGGTCATGGCGGGACTCCAGGAATCAGGCGGGGACAGGCTTGGTCGCGGCCACCCCGTCCGGCGTTCCGCAAGTGGGCGCCCAGCCCAGCAACTCGCTGGCGGCGAGGCAGCGGGCCGCCAGATCGCCGGCATCGCGCCCACCCAGGTGCAGGATGCCGTAGCGGTAGCTGCCCAGCCATTTGAAATCCCGGGCGATCTGGCCCGGCGTCTTGGGGAAGGAAAACAGCAGGGCGTCCGGGAAGGCCCGCGCCAGGGCGTGGCGCCGGGCCGGGCCGGGCATGGGCGGACGGGTCGCCGGGTCGAAGCTGCGATAGACGAAGCTGGCCGCCACCCCGGCGCTGGGCACGGCCCGGGGCAGGACGGCGGGGTCCCGTCCGTGGGCCAGTTCCAGGGCCACCCGGTGCAGGTCCAGGCCGTCCACCCGCAGGTAGAGGTCGGAAAACTGGGCCGCCATGCGCGGGTTGAATTCGATCACCGTGAGCCGGTCGCTGGCCGGGTCGTGGAAGAACTCCATGTTGAACAGACCATGGTCGAAGCCCACGGCGGCCAGGAAACGGCGCGCCACGTCGATGGCCCGGTCCCGGGCGGCATCCGGCAGGGCGCAGGGATAGACGAAGCGCATGAAGGCCTGGGTGCCCGGATACATCACCGATTCCACCACCCCCAGGGGCCGCAACTCGCCCTTGAACACGTAGCCATCCAGGTTGTACTGGCGGCCGCCGGCAGGTTGTTCCAGCAGCATGCGGTGGGCGCTGCCCGCCTGGGGCAGGCGCTGGCGCGCCACCCGCTCGAAGGGTTCCACCAGGTGGCGGATCACCCACAACTCCCAGAAGGAGAAACGGGTCAGGGCGGCCAGGTCCTCCCGGCCGCGCACCACCCGCGCCAGCACCGAGAAAGCGGCCTTCACCGGCTTGGCGAAGCGGGGATAGGCCAGGCCCTCCGGAATGGGCTCGCCGTAGCGGGTGGGCAAGGGCTGGAAGGGCACGTTCGCTTCCGGCGCCACCTCTTCCAGCACGCGGCGAGCATGGAGCTTGTGCTGGCAGGCCAGCACCGCCGCCACGGGCGTGCCCGGCCAGCCCATGCGCTCCGCCAGCAGGGCCGCCGCCAGGGCGCCGAATTGCTCGTGGTTGGACGTCACGCCCCGCCAGCCCCGGCGCCGGGCCCGGCGCGCCAGGCGATCGACGAAGCGCTCCAGGTCGAAGCCCGCCAGGCGCAGGTTGCTGGGAAAGCTGAACAGGTCGAAGCCGGCGCCGTCCACGGGGAAATGCTCCCGCCAGCGAGCAAATCCGGCGCGGTCCCAGTCGTAATTGAACAGGACCAGGGTGGGGGAATCGGGCATGGCGCGGGCGTGCATCACGGTCATCATTCAAGCGCAAATCCCGGTATCGAGCCAGCCTGGACCAGATCCTCCGGGGTGTCGATGTCGCGCAGCGTCTCCCCCACCCCTACCCGCCAGCCCAGGGCCGCCATGCGTTCCAGCGTCAGACGGGCCACGGCCGGGGTGCTCCAGGGCATGTCGGCGAACAGGCTAGGATGGAAGACGTTGAGGCCCAGCAGAGGGTAGCCGCCGTCCTCGGCGGGATGGAGGACGGCGTCGTGGTCCGCCAGCCGGGCGACGGCGGCGCGCAGGCGGACGGCGTCCAGGCCGGGGCAGTCGGTACCGGTCAACAGCACCGACTCGCCATTGTCGATGTGGCGTTTCGCGGCCCGGGCCATGCGTTCGCCCAGGTCGCCGTCGCCCTGGTCGCGGGTATCGATGTCGGGCGGCAGGGGGATGCCCGCCCAGTCGGGGTAGCCCGGCCCGGGACTCATGCACAGCTCCACCGGGCCCACGGCCGCCGCCCGCGCCCGCGCCAGGGCCAAATCAAGAAGGCGGCGGGCCAGCCTTGCGGCCCCCTCCGCCCCCAGGGCCGGGATCAGCCGGGTCTTCACCCGGCCGGGCAGGGGGGCCTTGGCGAACACCAGGATGCGCACGGGTTTCATCGTTCGCGGCTCACGTCCGGGTCGTAGCGCCGCGCCAGCCGTTCCGCCGGCACGCCGCGCCAGTAGTCGAAGCGCAACCGCCACATGAGCAGAATGATGCGCCCGACGCCGTGGCGTTCCCAGCGCCGGCCGGAGGTGATCGCCTTGTCCGCGAGGCAGGCCGGCGGACCCAGGTGTTTCAGGCGCTTCGACAGCTCGATGTCCTCCATCAGGGGCTGGTCCGGGTAGCCGCCCACGGCGTCGAAGGCGGCGCGGGTGACGAAGATCGCCTGGTCGCCGGTGGCGATGCCGGTGAGACGGGAGCGCAGGTTCATCATGGCCGCCACCACGCCCAGCAGGGCCGGCCGACCCTGGATGGCCACGTCGAAGCGGCCCCAGGCATGGTCCACCAGGGCCCCGGCGACGCGCTCCGCCGCGCCCTCGGGCAAGCGGGTGTCGGCATGCAGGAAGAGGAGAGCGTCGCCGCTCGCCGCCGCCGCCCCCGCGTTCATCTGCCGAGCCCGGCCCCGGGGCGCGGCGATCACCCGGTCCGCCAGGGGCGTGGCCAGGGAAGGCGTGCCGTCGGCGCTGCCGCCGTCGGCCACGATCACCTCGTGGCCCGCCCGGCGCAAGGCTTGCAGGGTCGCCAGGGCGTCGGCGATGCCGTCCGACTCGTTCAGGGTGGGCAGGATGATGGACAGGCGCATGGCGGGGTGAGCGATGGGGCAAGGCGGATGATGGCGAAAAATGCGGGCGGAAAGGTGGATTTTTCCCGCCGGCGTCCAACAATGCAGGTATGGACATCCTCGCCCACGGTCTCTGGGCCGGCCTCGGTATTCGCTGGCTGGCCCGACGTCACCCGGTGACCCGCCCTCAGGCGGTCGCCGCGGTGAGTCTGTCGGTACTGCCGGACGTGGCCCACCTGGCGCCGGTGCTGGCCTGGGCGGCTTTCGGCGGCGGCTCCGCCCAGGCCCTGCTGGACTACGCCATCGCCCAGCCGGGCGGAGAGCCGGCCATGCCCTTCTGGGTGGGGGAGGTGGCCCACCATCTGCACTGCATCCTGCACAGCGCCCTCATCGCCGGCGCCGTCACCCTGCTGCTGTGGCCCTGGCGCCGGCGCGTCGGCCTGGTCCTGGCGGGCTGGTGGCTGCACATCGTCATCGACGTGTTCACCCACTCCGCCGAGTTCTACCCGGCACCGGTGCTGTACCCCATCACCCGGGAGGGTTTCGACGGCCTGGCCTGGAACACGCCCTGGTTCCTGGCGCTCAACTACCTCGCCCTGGCCCTGGTGGCCTGGCGGCTGCGGCGCGGGGGTGGAGGGTCGTCGTAGTCCTGTAGAACGGGTGGGCTTTCATGGCAGGTACCTGTCGATGTCCAGCGCGCCGCGGAATACCCCGAGAACCTCGACGATCTCTTCATCGCCGCGATGCAGATAGACGAGGCGGTAATGACCGTACAGGACCATGCGCACATCGCCCTCTGGAACGGTGCGCAAACGGCTGCCGATATCGGGAAAGCGCATCAGCAACCCCGCCTTCGCGACAATGCCGTCGATGACCTTCGCGGCCGCACCGGGATTGTCCGTAGCGATATAGCGGTAGATATCCTCCAGCCAATCCAGCGCTTCTACCGTCCACCTCAGTTGCGCCATGCACGGATTCTCCGCAGCGCCTCTTCGTGGTCCACGCTGCGCCCGGCGCGCGCGTCGGCCAGACCGCGCTCGACCATGCGCTCGAAGGCCAGCTCGCGCATGATCTCCTCGTAGCTGGCGTCATCGGGCTGTGCCTCGATCACCTCGCGCAGGATGCTCTTGGCACTTGGTTTTTCATCCACCTTGGCCGTCATTTGCCACCTCCTGGGTTACGCATGTAGTCCTTCAAATAGTCGCGGCAAAACCCTATCACCCGCAAGCATGACTAGGCCATGCTCGCCGCCACCCTCACTTCTCCGAGTTGCGGCGGTTCATTCTGGCGATCTTTACCGCCAGCAGCCCCGCCGGCAGCAGGTGCCAGAACACATCGAAGATGTCGATGGGGCGGGTAAGGGTACCTTCGGCCAGCATGCGGGCCTTTTCCACCAGGTGGGGCTCGGGCGCGAAGGGGGCGCCCAGCATGAGCAGCGCCACGGCGATCAGCAGGGGCAGGGGGATGTCGTCGATGAATCGCATGGTCGCTCCTAAAGTTATCCCCGCCGCCAGGCGTGGAAGCGTTCCAGCCAGGCCAGCAAGCCCCGGGGGACGTGGGCGCGCTTCCATTCCCCGGCGGCGTACTTGGCCGCCTCGCTCCAGGTGGGGTAGGGGTGGAGGGTGCCCAGAATCTTGTTGAGTCCCAGACCGTGCTTCATGGCCAGGGTGAATTCCGCCAGCAGTTCGCCGGCGTGCTCGCCGACGATGGTGACGCCCAGGATGCGGTCCTTGCCGGGGGGGGTGATTACCTGGACGAAGCCGTGGGCGGCGCCGTCGGTGATGGCCCGGTCCAGGTCGGCCAGGTCGTAGCGGGTGATTTCATGGGCAATGCCCCGGGCCTTGGCCTCGGTTTCGTTGAGGCCCACCCGCGCCACCTCGGGACGGGTGAAGGTGACCCGGGGCATGACCCGGTAGTCCGCCTTGAAGCACCCGATGGGGCCGAGTATTCCGGAGAACAGGGCGTTGACCGCCGCGTACCAGGCCTGATGGGCGGCGGCGTGGGTGAACTGGAACGGCCCGGCGGCGTCGCCACAGGCGTAGAGGCTGGGGTGGCGGGTTTGCAGGAATTCATTCACCTCGATGGTGCCGGCCTTGGTCAGGGGAATGCCCAGTTCCTCCAGGCCGAAGCCTTCCACCCGGGCCTTGCGGCCGGTGGCGCAGAGCAGGACGTCGAAGGGGATCGCCTCCTCGCCCTCTTTGCCCTCCTTGCCGCCCACGATCAGACGCTGCTCCCCATCCACCACCTCGCAGCGCAAGGGGTCGCTCCCCTTGAGCAGGCGGACGCCGTCGGCGGCCAGGCCCTGTTCCACCAGGGCGACGGCGTCCGGGTCTTCCTTGCCCAGGATGCCGGAGCGGGCCACCAGGGTGACCCGGCTGCCCAGCCCGGCGAAGGCCTGGGCCAGCTCGCAGCCGATGGGGCCGCCACCCAGCACCGCCAGGCGCCCGGGCAGGGTGTCCAGGGACCAGACCGTGTCCGAGGTGACGTGGCGCACGTTTTCGATGCCGGGAATGTCGGGAATGACCGGCGCTGCGCCGGTGGCCAGGACGATGGCCCGTGCGGAGAGGCTGCGCGGGCCTTCGTCGGTATTGATCGCCACGGTCCAGGGGGAGGTCAGCCGGGCGTGGCCCCGGATCACCTCCACCCCCAGGGCGGTGTAGCGCTCCACCGAATCGTGGGGCTCCACCTGGCGGATCACCGAGCGTACCCGGTCCATGACGGCGGCGAAATCCACCCGGGGCGGCTCGCTGACGATGCCGAATTCCCCGGCCCGGCGCAGGTCCGCCAGCAGGCGGGCGGCGCGGATCAGGGCCTTGGAGGGCACGCAGCCGGTGTTGAGGCAGTCGCCGCCCATGCGGTGGCCTTCGACCAGGGTCACCTTCGCCTTCACGGCGGCGGCGATGTAGGCCGTCACCAGGCCGCCGGACCCGGCGCCGATGACGATGAGGTTGCGGTCGAAGCGGCCGGGTTTCCGCCAGTTGTTCAAGGCACTCTTCTCGCGGTGAGTCGTGATGCGCTGGCCCCTCTTGGGGAAAAGCGGGTTGGGGGAATTCGCGGACCGTTCAGCTTGCTCGATCCCTGGCGAAATGCCCCCCAGCCCCCCTTCGCGAAGGGGGGAGTCCCCACCGGGGCCGCCGCGCCAAGGTCATCCACGCTCAACGCCAAGAGATCATGATTCAAGAAGCGCAACCGGTTTCTCCCAGCGCCCCGCCGCAACCGCTGCCCTGGCCGGCGGTGCAGCCGTAGCAGTGTTCGGCGACGCGGATGGCCGCGCCTTCCGGATCGGCGTTCAGCAGGTGGGCCAGGGTGGCGGGACCTTGCATTTCCAGCCCCAGCATCTGGTTGAAGTCGCAGTCGTAAAGCCGGCCACGCCAGTCCACGCTCACCAGTTCCCGGCACATGACGCCCGCCAGGTTGGCGGGGTTGTGGCTGGCCTTGAGCAGGGCCAGGTAGTCGTGGAAGCGGCCCCTGGAAAGCAGCGTGCTGCCGAAGCGCAGGATGGGCATGTTGGCGATGGTCAGAAGCCGGTTGAAGACGATGCCGTGGCGGTCCAGGAGTTCTTTCTTGTAGGCCGCTTCCAGCCCCGCCTGGGCTGGCGGCAGATGATCGCCGCCGGGGTTGTAGACCAGATTGAGGGTTAGCCGCGCCCCCGGCTCGGGAAAATCGCCCGAGCCGCCCCCCGAGGGGGCCAAGTCGTTCCTGGGGCTGCCCGGCGAACGACTTGAGAGACCGCCGCCGGGTTGGCCGTAGCCCAGGGCATTGAGCCGCTTCAGCCCGGCGATGCTGCGTTCATACACGCCTTTGCCACGCTGGGCGTCCACGTTCTCTTCGAGGTAACAGGGCAGCGAGGCCACCACTTCCACGCCGTTAACCGCGAGGAAATCGGCCAGTCCGTCCTGGCCCGGCTCCGACAGGATGGTCAGGTTGCAGCGATCGATGACCTTGACCCCCAGGGCGCGGGCGGCGTCCACCAGCCAGCGAAAACGCGGATGCAGTTCCGGCGCTCCGCCGGTCAGGTCCAGGGTGGACAGGCCGCGGGCGGCCAGCACACGTGGGATTAGTTCGATATTGGCCTCGTCCATCATTTCGGTACGATTCGGGCCGGCGTTGACGTGGCAGTGCAGGCAGCTCTGGTTGCAGCGGTAGCCCAGGTTGACCTGCAGGGTGGTCAGCCGGCTTCGCTTCAGCGCCGGAAAATCGGTGGGGGTGAGTAGGGACAGGGTGTCGAGCATGGCGGTTCCGGGTTTCGTGACGATGGTAGCGGCCACGGGCCCCGTGGGCCAGATGGGGGGGCCGATGGTAGCTTTGAATCTGGCGACGGGACGCCGCACCGGGGACACTCCGCCATGTTTGCAGACCCGCCCTGGATTCATCCCACGCCTGGAGAGCAAAGACATGAAACCGCGCACCCTGATACTGGCTCTCGGCCTGGCCCTGCCCCTGGCCGCTCCCGCCGCCGAGAACCCCGCCGTGGTGAAGGCCATGGAGGAATACATGGACTTCACCGAATACGGTTCCAGCATCATCTGGCCGGAACAGATCCCTGCCGAGGACTGGAAGAATGTGTTCGTGATCGACGCCCGGGATGCCGCCCAGTTCGCCAAGGAACACATCCCCGGCGCGGTGAACATCGAGTGGCGCCAGGCCATCGCCCGGCGCGGCGAGATTCCCAGGGACCGCATGGTGGTCTACTACTGCAACACCGGCTCCCTCTCCGCCCAGGCCGTGTACGCCCTGCGCCTGCTGGGCTGGGACAACGTCAAGGTGTTGCAGGACGGCATCGAGGGCTGGAAGAAGAAGGGTGGTTTCAAGGCCAACGAACTGGCCAGCGAATTGGCCAACAAGCCGGCGGGACACTGACAGGGCCATCGCCCGCATTTCCACACGGAGAACCGCGATGCAAGACTTGCAGGCCGCCATCGATACCCTCAAGCACGGCGGCGTCATCATCTACCCGCTGCTGGCCCTGGCCCTGGCCGCCCTGGTGGTGATGCTGGACAAGGCCCTGGTTTACCGCCGCCACGCCCGGCTGCCGGAGGCCCTGCGCCAGCTGGTGGAAACCTACGGCTTCAACTGGGACGATCTGGACCGCCAGCTCGCCGACCTGGGGCCGCGCAACTATTTCAGCCGCTTCTTCCGGGTCATCATGGACAACCGCGCCAAGCCCGCCTGGTGGGTGGAATCCCGGGCCGGGGACGAGGCCCAGCAGATCGAGAAGGCCCTGGGACGGGGCATGTGGGTGCTGGACACGGTGATCACCGCCGCCCCCCTGCTGGGCCTGCTGGGCACCATCTTCGGCATGATGCGCTCCTTCCAGCTCATCGGCCCCGACGGCCTGGTGAACCCCGGGGGCGTGACCGCCGGCGTGGCGGAGGCCCTGATCGCCACGGCGGTGGGTCTGCTCATCGCCCTCGTCGCCCTGTTCGGCTTCAACTACCTGACCCGTTTGCAGGCCCAGACCCTGGACGAAATGGAGCGCCTGGGCACCCGGCTGTTGGACCATATTCGACTGGACGCCCAGGAAGCCGGAACCGGCCGCGAAACCGCGCGTCATGAAACTGCGTAGAAGCCGCCAGCCCAAGCGGGGGCGCATCGAGATCATCCCCATGATCGACGTGATGTTCTTCCTGCTGGCCACCTTCATGCTGGCTTCCTTGACGATGCGGCACCTGAACTCGGTCAAGGTCGACCTGCCCCAGGGGGCGGCGGCGCCGATGGAGAAAAAAACGCCGGTGACCCTGACGGTCACGCCGGACGGCAAGCTCTTCCTGGACAAGACGCCGGTCACCCTGGACAGCCTGGCCCCCACCCTGAAGACGCTGCTGAACCCCGCCGACCCCAGCCTGGTCATCGCCGCCGACAACGCGGCCACCAACGGGGTCATCGTCCAGGCCATGATCAAGGCCCGCGACGCGGGTGCTAAGCATTTCCTCATCGCCGTTCAGCATGGCCAATGAGTTGGCCAAGCCATTGGTCAACTCATTGGCCACCGAAGCCGTCTACGACTGGCGTCTGGACAGTCCCTGGCGACGCCTGCCCATCACCCTGCCCGGCGCGGTCCTCGTCGGCCTGCTGGGCCTCTGGGCCGGGGCGTTGTTCATGCCGGGAGCGGAGCAACAGCCAGCCGAAATACCTCCTCTCGACGCCCAACTGATCGAGCTGCCGCCCCCGCCGCCGGAAGCGATCGAGAAACCCCGGCGCGAACCCCCGCCGCCCCGGGACGAGGCCCAGGCCGAGCCGCCGCCGGCAGAGGTGCCCAAGACGCCCGCGTCCCTGGCGGCCCCGCCCGCCCCCAGCGCCGAGGAATGGCAACTGGCCTCCACCTACACCCTCAAGAACAGCAAGCGCTATCGCAACGCCTGGGGCCAGCAGGTGCGCAGCCAGATGGGCACCGCTGTGGAAGGCCCGGACCAGGGGCAGGTCCGCTTCCGCATCACCATCAACCCGGACGGCACCCTGGCCCAGGCGGAAGAACTGTGGTCCACCTCGGCCAAGGCCACGGAGCTGGCCCGCAAGGCCATCCAGGCCATGCCGCGCCTGCCCCCCACCCCCAACGGCCAGCCCCTGGTGTTCGAGCAGACCATCTCCTTCCTGCCCTACGAGACGGGCTGGCCGCCGTCCTACAAGTACGACTGCCTGCCGGACCCGCCCCAGTTCAAGAACCCGTTTGCCTGGAATGGCACCGGGACGCAGCCGCCCACCCCGCCCACGCCCCGGCGCGAAGAGCGGGCCGAGGATTGCCACCCCAGCGATGTGGAAGCCAGTTGGGAGGAAGAGGAAAGCGAGTTGCAACGCCAGATCGAGCGCAACCGCTGGGGGCGTTGATCACGACAGTGGGCCGGCTCGCCCGTCAGGGCCGGGTGGCGGCCTCGGCCTGTTCCAACCGCTGCTTTTCCAGTTGGGCGGCGGCGTCCAGTTGGGTCTGGACATTGGCCTTGACCGCCTCCGCCTCCCGGGCCGCGTCGACCTGGGTCTGGGCGCCGACGGCGGCGGTGCCCACGGTTTCGGCGCCGCAGCCGGTCAGCATGGCGAGCAGTAAGAAGCAGATTGGGCGGGTATTGGTATCCGTATTGGTATCCGTTTTGGCATCCATCAGGCGACCTCCTCGGCAAGTGACATTCACGGCCGGAATCGTTCTTCCAGCCAACGCAGATCCTCTTCCAGCCATTCCGGGCGACAGTCCCTGATGCCCCGGAAGGGCACCCGGATGGACGCCGCTTCCAGGGCTTCCGCCAGGGTTTGCATGAGGATGCCGGAACGGGCATCCGGTGCTTCCGCGTCGCTCCCCACGGGGTGGACGGCGCAACCGGGGCTTTCCGGGTTGCCGCCGAGGATGGCGAGCAGTTCCACGTCCTGTGCAAGGTAGCCGCGCACCCGACCCACCATCTCGTCGCTGATCTCCCGGCAGCATTGCCGCCCCGCCGGCGTATCCAGGCGGTCCCGGATGCGGATACCCGGGGGACGCGCCCGATCCGGACCGAGGAAACGGATCTCCGGGCAGGGCAGTTGCAGCAGGCCCACGCCATGGAGGGCACACAGCGCCACCACCGCGTCATTGACGGCGGGATAGGCCGCCGCCCCCCGGTCGCGGGCGTTCTGGTTGAGCAGGCATTCGATCACGACGACGAAACGCCTGCCCCTGGCGTCGTCTCGCGAGGCGGGCTTGGCGAAAAGACGGCCGAAGCGGGAGGGCATGGCGGGAAGCATGGCGGGAAGCATCGTGGGCGATTCGGTGCGGGGATTCTGGTCCCAGTGTAGCCGTCGATGTCGCGGGACGCGCGCAGGGGTGAAACCGCGGCGTGAAAGCGCGAAAACAAGGGCCCTGTTCGCATTGGCGAACGATTTGTACCGCCGCCGCTTGCCGACGTGCCATCCCCCTTTCTCAAAGCCCCCATTCGGGGATAAAGGGGACTGAGGGGGATTTCACCGGCCACGCCGAGTGCTGGCCAACTCAAAATCCCCCCTGCCCCCCCTTTTCCAAAGGGGGGAACCCGCGACTCAAGCGTTTCATCAGCATTCGCGAGAAAAACCCAAAGAAAACGCCCCGAGGGGCGTGGAGGAAAGGGAGGAGTATGCAAGTTGTCGTTATGAGGGGAGCGATGCGGCCACGGCTCAACATGAGCAAGACGGATGCCAGATGCCGCCTTACCCCCGACTGATACCCTGGAGCGGGCTGCCGCGCGATTGCGGCGGGAGCGGCGGCGGCGATGCATAGCCGAAAGATGGCAAGGCCCGCACCACGGCGGTGCGGCGAGCCTCATGGCGGGGCGTTCCGCCGGGGAACGCGACGCCCGGGACAAGGGCTGGCATGCATCGACGCATCCCGGGAACCCGGTTCATTAGCGACCCCTTATAATGCGCGGGCTTTTTCATTCCCGGGCTCGTCATGATCCATTACTCCGCTTCCACCGCCGTCAACCTGGCGCTCACGCTTCTCGTCCTGTTTTCCCTCATCACCTGGACCCTGATCTTCGCCAAGGGCTGGCTGCAATGGCGCATCCGCCAAGAAAACACCGCCTTCACCCAGCGCTTCTGGCAGGCCGCCGACCTGCCCGCCGCCGAGCAGATCGCCGGCCAGGCCGGGGGTGCCCTGGCGCGCCTGGCCAAGCAGGGCTTCGACACCCTGCGCCAGATGGGCGAGCGCAAGACCCTGGCCGGCGCCGGCGACCGCCAGGTGGTCATGGAGCGCAGCCTGTCCCAGCAGGTGCGCAAGGAACAGCACAAGCTGGAATCCGGCCTCATGCTCCTGGCCAGCATCGGCAGCACCGCCCCCTTCGTCGGCCTGTTCGGCACGGTCTGGGGCATCATGAACGCCATGGACAACATCGCCCGCTCGGGTTCCTCCGGCCTGGAAGTGGTGGCCGGACCGGTGGGCGAAGCCCTGCTGGCCACCGCCATCGGCATCGCCGCCGCCATTCCCGCCGTGCTGGCCTACAACTACGGCGTGCGCGTCACCCGCCTGTCCGTGGCGGAGATGGAACGCTTCGCCCACGATTTCATGAACCTGGCCTGCCGCGCCGAAGACAAACGGGACTGACATGGCGTTGCGTGCCAACTCCCCCCTGGTTTCCAGCGAAACCGACTTCAAGACCATGAGCGAGATCAACGTCACGCCCCTGGTGGACGTGATGCTGGTGCTGCTCACCATCTTCATGATCACGGCCCCCTTCCTGCTCCAGTCGGTGAAGGTGAAGCTGCCCGAAACCTCGCCGGTGGCGGCCCTCAAGCCGGCCCAGGCCATGGTGGTGAGCGTGCAGCCGGACGGCAAGGCCTTCCTGGGCCAGAAGCCCATCGAACTGCCGGCCCTGGAGGCGCGCCTGAAGGCCGAACTGGCCAAGGCGCCGGAACTCACCGTGCAGTTGCGCGCCGATGCCGGCGTGCCCTACGGCCGCATCACCGAAGTCATGGCTTCGGTCAGCCGGGCGGGCGTGGCCAAGCTGACCTTCATCACCGCCCACGCTCCCGGCAAGGCCGGCGCCCCCCAGGGTAAGCGGTGAGTTTGCCGGCGCGTCTTTCCGTCCTGCTGGCGCACGTGGAGCGCCGCCATTGGGTCGGCCTGGGCGCCAGCCTGGCCCTGCACCTGGCGGTCCTGCTCGGCTTGCGCCAGGCGCCGCCGCCGCTACCCGAGCCGGTGAGCTTCGAAATCGCCCTGGAAGCCCCCAAGCCCGAGCCCCAGGCCCGGGCCAGGGCCCGGGCCTGGACCAAAACCCGCCTGACGGACACCAAGGCCAAGGCGAAGAAAAAGCTGGCGAAGAAACCCGCCAAGGTAAAACAGGCCAAGCGTGAGCCTTACACCCTGGAAGCCCGCTGGCGCGGCGAAACCAGGCCGCCCAAGGACGCCCCCAAACTCGACCTGCCGGATGCGCGGGACCTGGGCATCGAGGCTCCCGTGGAGGTGGCGACCAGGCCCGGCAAGCTCGCCGCCACGCGGGTTGCCAAAACCTCGTCCCAGCCTGAAATCCAACCCATGGCGGAACAGGTCCAGACCGGCAAAGGCGAATCCACGCCATCCGAGCCCGGCCTGTCGGAACCAGGCCAATCCACCGCGGGAATGGCAGGCCAAGCCGGCCCCGGCGGCGAAGCGGGCATCGTCCTGGCCGCCAGCCCCAGCCTGGCGCGTGGGGCGGCCGCCATCGGCAACACCCCCGGCGCCCAGGGCGCGGAGGCCATGGCCGGCCTGACCGCCCACGGCCAGGCCGCGAGCGCCGGCCAGGGCCCGGGCAGCCTGGCTTCCAGCCAGGGTTCCGGCGCCGGCTTGAACGTCGCGGCCGGCGACGGCGCCCAGAGCCGTTCCAGCCTGGAGGCCGCCGCCCTGGCCGGCGGTGAAGCCCATGGCATCCGCCTGACCGCCGCCGGCGTGCTGTCGGCGCGGGCCAATCTGCCCGCCGGCGGCGGCGGCCTGGCGGCGGGCCCCGAGTCCGTCGAATCCGGCCGGGCCGCCCCCAGCCATGCCCAGGGCAGCGGCGCTTCCCTGGCCAGCGCCAGGGCCGGCGGCGCCTCGGCCAACCCCCTGTCCATCCCGGGCAAGCGCGCGGGCGGCGGTGGCGGCGGCGCCCTGACGGAACGTTCCTCCAGCAAGGCGGGAACCTCCAGGGAAGCTCCGGCCAGGCTGGCCGGCGGCGGCCAGGGGAATCAATCCGTCAGTCCGGACAAGGGGCTTGCCAGGAACACGAAAACCGGCGGCAACCTGTCGGAGCGCCCGACCAGCCGGGGCGACACCTCCGGCGCGGGCGCGGCCCTGGCGACCGGCGACGGCCGGCTCGGGGTGGCCACGGCCGGCGCGGGCCAGACCCGTATCAAGTCGCCGGGCACCGGCCCCGGCACCTCCCAGTCCGGCGTCAGCCTGGCCCTGGCGCCGGGGGAACCGGGCAGCTCGCCCAGGCTGGCCGTGGCCATGCGGCCTCTGGTGGCCAGGCCCGGCGTGGGCCGGGGCGGCGACAAGGGGGGGAGCGGCGGCGGCAAGGGCCTGGCCAGCGTCTCCACCGGCACGGGCGGCGCCTACCCGGGTGTCGCCCTGGCCCGTTCCGGCAGTGGTGAAGCGATGAGCGGCGCCCCCTCGGGCCTGGCCCTGGCCAGTGGCCAGCAAGGCGCGCCGGTGGCACCTTCGGGCATGCGCGCCCTCCAGGGCGGCCACGGCACCCTCGCCGGCGGAGCCCCGGCCCAGGCTGGCGGCGGCGCCGGCGGCAACCCGGCCGGGGAGCCCGGCCGCCTGCAAGCGGTCAAGGTGGCCGAGTCCCGGGTGATCCGCCAGGACACCCAGGCCAAGCCCCTGGACGTGCTGGCCCCGTCCACGTTCTGTCCCCTGCCCTTGCCCGGCCATACCTTCCCCGTCAACCGTCCACCCAAACCCGACGGCGCCGACAACAGCGTGCCCACCTATGCCCAGGACAACCCCAGCTTCATCTTTCCGCTCCAGGCCCTGCTCGCCAACGTCCAGGGCAACCCCATCGTGCGCGTGGAAGTGCTGGCCGACGGCAAGCCGGGCCGCATGTGGCTCAAGCAATCCAGCGGCAATGGCATGCTGGACCGGGACGCCCAGTCCCAGTTGACCTTCTGGCGCTTCAACCCGGCGCGCAAGAACGGCCAGCCCGTGGCCGCCTGGATCGACGTGCCGGTGGTGTACCGCTTGCAGGACGCCAAGAAATGAACCCAGGGAACCCCATTTTTTGAAAGGAACCGCCATGAAACTTCGCGCGCTGCCCCTCCTCCTCGCCCTCTCCTGCGCCAGCCTGCCCTCGGCGGCGCAGATGCCCCTGCCCATCCCCGATCCCATGCAGGCCATGCAGATGGCCATGCGCTACTACCAGATGGCCGCCCAGGCGGGGGACCCGGAAGCCCAGACCAAGATGGGCTGGATGTTCGAGAACGGCCTGGGCGTGACCAAGGACATGACCAAGGCCGCCGAGTGGTACGGCCGCGCCGCCGAGCAGAAGGAGCCCGTGGGCCTGTTCAACCTGGGTCTCCTGTTCATGCGCGGCCAGGGCGTCACCCAGGACATGGACCAGGCCGCCAAGCTCATGACCGGCGCCGCCGAGCTCAACCTGGCCGCCGCCCAGTCCCAGCTCGCCACCCTGCACGAGCAGGGCCTGGGCGTGCCCCGGGATCCGGCCCTGGCCGCCCACTGGCTGAAGAAGGCCGCCGAGCTGGGCGACGTGCCGGCCCAGAACAACCTGGGCATCAAGTACGCCACCGGCAACGGCGTGCCCCTGGACTTCAAGGAAGCCGTGGTCTGGTTCACCAAGGCCGCCGAGGCCGGCAACTCGGAAGCCCAGGGCAACCTGGGCCTGATCTACCGGGACGGCATGGGCGGCGTGCCCCAGGACCTGATGGCCGCCGCCAACTGGATGGCTCTGGCCGGCAGCCAGGGCCACGTGCCCTCCATGAACCGCCTGGGCTGGCTATTCGAGAAGGGCCAGGGCGTGCCGAAAAACATGGCCGAAGCCGCGCGCTGGTTCAAACAGGCCGCCGACGCCGGCGACCCGGCCTCCGCCACCCACCTGGGCTGGCTGCTGGAAACCGGCGCCGCCGGCCCCGCCGACCTCCCCGGCGCCCTGGCCCTGTACGAGCGGGCCGCCCAGGCCGGCGACGCCGCCGCCCAGAACAACCTGGGCCGGCTGTACCGGGAAGGCCAGGGCGTCGCCCAGGACTTCGTCAAGGCGCGGGAATGGTTCCTCAAGGCCGCCGCCCAGAACGAACCCCTGGCCTGGTACAACCTGGGCCTCATGGCCGAGCAGGGCCAGGGCATGGACAAGAACGAGGCCGAGGCCCTGGACTGGTTCCGCAAGGCCGCCGACCAGAACCTTGCCGCCGCCCAGAGCCGCCTGGGCTGGCTCCTGCACAAGGCCGGCAAGGCCGACGAAGCCGTCGCCTGGCTCACCAAGGCCGCCGAAACCGGCGACATCGCCGCCCAGAACAACCTGGGCGTCATCCACGAGCAGGGCAAGGGCGTGGCCAGGGACATGGCCATCGCCGCCAAGTGGTACAGGAAAGCCGCCGAAGCCGGCGACAAGGTGGCCCAGCACAACCTGGGCGTGATGTACCGCGATGGCTCGGGCGTCGAGAAGAACGACGCCGAAGCCCTGGCCTGGTTCCAGAAATCCGCCGACCAGGGCTACGCCAAGGCCCAGCTCAGCCTGGGCCAGTTGTACGAGAAGATGGCCGGGCAGAAGAAGTAGGCTCTGCTCGCGGTAACGGTTGATGAGCGGAGTTGGCCGAGATAATGGAGTTCCCCACTTCGCAAAAGAGGGGATAGAGGGGATTTCCCCAACGCCGACGCGAACTGAATCCGGTTCAAATCCCCCTCGTCCCCCCTTTTGCAAAGGGGGAAGACAGCCACGGCCGACGTCAGACCGACATCGATAGTCAATGCGAGCAAAGCCAAGAAGAAAGCGCGCCACCCTCCCCCGAGCCGGGTTCTCTCTCACAGCGGGAAAAGGAAACGACGGCAAGAACCACGGTGAATGAAGGTTCGCTGGACAATTGAGCCTGACCCATTTGACGCAATTTCATTTGATGCAATTTACCTATCCCCGCGCACTGAATCCGGCGTTTCAGTGCCATTCGCGTCCGACCCCATTGTTTGTGAGAAGCAAACCGATGCACGGATGCCCGTGACTTGTTTGCGTTCGATTTTGACTTTACCCATGGAAAATACCTGATGAAACAGCCGACCCTGGCAATTTTGATTGCCCTGTTTTTCGTGCAAATGTCGCACGCGCAACAGCCCCAGACCTTGCAGCAAATACTGGATGGCCAGCCCGACACGGTGAAGGCGCCGCAAACTGAATTCGGCGCCGAAAGTTGCCAGGCGGTCAGAAATGCCCTGCTTCTGACCCCGAAACATATCGTCTACGTGATCAACTTCACGCGACCCAATGCCAAGGGTAATTGCAACGTCAGTTTCATGGCGGATGCGTCGACGCTGGAGACACCGGCCGGCACACACCGTTTCGTCGCCGCCTTCAACCAGGACGGCAAGCCGCTGGGGTGGGCCGGAGAAGGACAGCACTATCTGGTTTACGACCGCAAAGGCGCGAGCGAGGCGGACGCCGCTCAATCGGTATTCAACGCCCCCGGCGTACGCACCTACGAGGCTTTTCGACGCACCAGCCGTTCCAAGCACAGCCAGAGCTTTGAGGTGCTCAGCGAGATGTTCCAAATCCAGGACAAGCAACGAAAAGAGAGTCTGGATCGAAGCACTCAACAGTTGGAGGCCGCCGGCGGTGTACCGGCCTATTTCGCGAAACTGAATGGCAACCACCCGGATATCGGCTTGCTGCGGCGTTTGTATTTCAAGACACAACCCTTGTCGGAAGGCGCGTGCAGCCAGGGCATCTACAAGACCATCGCCAAGCTGATGGCCAACCACGAAACCATGCCCATCCGATTCAGCGAAGACCTGACGGGCTGGATGTCCGAGATGCCGGCCTACACCAGCGCCAGCCACATCGCGCAGCTCAACCAATCGCCCAACCTGGACTACAACGCTTTCACGGTCACGGATAACAAGGGCAACACCAAACTCCGCGGTCTGGCCATTGTCGCGAGCGAGGACTGCAAGCGGGTTTACCTGAAGTCTGATTACGTCGGTTCCTACACAAACCGCAAGAAATACGGCAAGTCCGCGTTTTCCGAGATTCAGACCGATTTTTCCGGCGATTTCATCAAGGGCAGGATCATCAACCGGTATTTCAGCTTCACCACCGACAGCGATTTGAAGCCCTATGCGGGCGTCTTGCCGGCGGTCGAGTTTTTGTGTGCGCAGGACAATTGCTACCAGGGAACGGTTGAATCCCTATTTCCCCAAAATGTCCTGAAATCAAGCGATAACTGGCCTGCCGACATCAAGGCCGGCATCGCCAGCCTGGAACAGCAGCGCGACAAAAAGCTCGCCCAGCAGAAGCGTGAACGTGACATCCGCGAGGCCCGGGAAGCCGAGCAGCGCCGGGTCGCCGAAGCGGAAGCGGCCAAGCGGCAACAGGCGGAAGAGCGCGCCTTGAATGCGGCGCTCAATGGCAAGGATCCGCAGATCATGTATTTGGCCGCCGGAAAATATGAACGCGAAGGCGCGGCCGACAAGGCTCAGCAAGTCTATGAGCGGCTCATCGAGCGTTTTTCGAGCAGCGCGTGGGCAGTGAAGGCCAATGACCAGATGCTGCAAATCCGGCGGGTGGAGGCGGTCAACTCTGCCACCCGACAGGCAAACGCAGAGGCGGGTGATCTGGCCTACAAGGCCTGCCGCATCGAGATGGACAGTTGCTACAACCGCGGCGGCAAGGATTGCTACCGCCGCTGCGACGATCTGCACTGAGCACTCCGCTCGCGATGCATGCCAGGCTCGCCGATCAGCAGCGATAAAGGGCCAGGCTCGAATTTGACAGGGAGGGTGACAGAGCTCGGCCTAGCCGAATATCCCGATACACACCCTCCCATGCCTGTGACAACGCTGACCTGATCGCCATAAAGCGAATCGCGCATGGTGAATCCTGACATTACAAATATCATGCAATAATGAACTTCTACTTCCTAATTGCATGATATGTACCCTCGCGCCCTGACCCCATCCCTCACCGCCCTGTTCGGACAGTACCCGGTCGTCACCGTGACCGGGCCGCGCCAGAGCGGGAAAACCACCCTGTGCCGGGGCAGTTTTCCGGACAAGCCCTACGTCAACCTGGAGGCGCCCGACGAGCGCGCCTTCGCGCGAGACGATCCGCGCGGTTTTCTCGGGCGCTTTCCGGACGGCGCCATCCTGGACGAGGTTCAGCATGTGCCGGAATTGCTGTCCTATCTCCAGGTCCGGGTGGATGATGCCGGGCGGCCCGGCCAGTTCCTGCTGACCGGCAGCCATCAGTTCGAGCTGGACCGGCATATCAGCCAGTCCCTGGCCGGCCGTACCGCGCTGTTGCGCCTGTTGCCCCTGTCCGTCGCCGAACGTCTGGCCCTGGAAACGCCGGCCGACTACGACGCCTGGCTGTTCCAGGGCGGCTATCCGCGCGTGGTGGCCGAGGGACTGGAGCCAGTACGGGCCTATGGGGATTACTTCCAGACCTACATCCAGCGCGATTTGCGGGAACTCCTCCAGATCAGGGATTTGCGCCTGTTCGAGAAATTCGTGCGCCTGGCCGCGGGGCGCAGCGGGCAAATCCTGAATCTCAACAGCCTGGCGGCCGACACCGGGGTGAGCGGCCATACCGCGCGGTCCTGGCTGTCCATGCTGGAGGCGTCCTACATCGTATTTCTGCTGCCGCCCTGGTTCGCCAACATCGGCAAGCGCCTGATCAAATCGCCGAAGCTGTATTTCTGCGATACCGGCCTGGCCTGTTTCCTCATGGGCATCCGCGCCGCCGAGCAGTTGGCCAGCCACCCCCTGCGTGGTGCCCTGTTCGAGACCCTGATGGTGGGCGAGGCATTGAAACAGCGCCTCAACCACGGCCTGCCTCCCGACCTGTATTACTACCGGGACAGCGGCGGCCTGGAAGTGGATGTGCTGCTGGACCGGGGCAATCGCCTGGACGCGGTTGAGGTGAAATCGGGCGAAACACTGTCAGCCGATTTCTTCAAGCCCCTGGTCAAGCTGGCCGCCCTGGTGCCGGAGCGCATGGGGCGGCGCGCCCTGGTCCATGGCGGAACGCTGGGCCAGACACGCGGTCAGGGGGAGGTGTTGCCCTGGTTCGGCCTGTCAGCGTGGATGGACGCGGGCATGGCATAGCCGCCGCTGGCGAACTTTCCCGGCTTCCCCTTCTCCATCCAGGGTTGCATCGATTCCCCATCCGGCGAGAATCCTCCCACCCCATTCATTCCTGACACCGAGACCCGCCTTGGACGCCCACGCCCTCGCTCCCGAAGAGCATTTCATCCGGAAAGAACCCTATTACGAAGCCGTCGGCAACGAGATCGCCATCTTCGAGGCAGCCTACAGGAACAAGCTGCCAATCCTGCTGAAGGGGCCCACCGGCTGCGGCAAGACCCGTTTCATGGAGTACATGGCCTGGCGCCTGAAGCGGCCGCTGATCACCGTGTCCTGCCATGACGACCTGACCGCCTCGGACCTGGTGGGACGCTACCTGGTCAAGGGCGGCGAGACGGTTTGGGTGGACGGGCCGCTGACGCGGGCGGTGCGGGTGGGCGGCATCTGCTACCTGGACGAGATCGTGGAGGCGCGCAAGGACACCATGGTGGTCATCCACCCCCTGGCCGACGACCGCCGCACCCTGCCCATGGAGAAGCTGGGCCAGTTGCTGGAGGCCAGCGATGATTTCTGCCTGGCCATCTCCTACAACCCGGGCTACCAGAGCGTGCTGAAGGATCTGAAGCAGTCCACGCGCCAACGCTTCGTCGCCCTGGAGTTCGACTACCCGTCGGCGGAACTGGAACGCAAGATCGTCGCCAGCGAATCCGGCGTGGCCCCGGACCTGGCAGACAAGCTGGTGAAGTTCGCGCGCATGACCCGCAACCTTAAGGGCAGCGGCCTGGAGGAAGGCGCCTCCACCCGCCTGCTGGTGCACGCCGGCAAGCTCATCGCCGGCGGCATCGATCCGGTGGCGGCCTGCCGCGGGGCCGTGGCCCAGGCGGTGACCGACGACGCCGACATGCTTGCGGCCATCCAGGAACTGTCCTCCTCCATCTTTTGACCAAGGCTCGGACATGGGCCTATAGTTGGTCATGTTCATGGACAGGAGCTTGTCATGCTGAACATCAACATTCACGAAGCCAAGGCCAAACTCTCGGAATACCTGGCCGCCGTCGAGGCGGGCGAGACCGTGCAGATTTGCCGGCGCAACGTGCCGGTGGCCCAGATCGTGCCTTTGCCCCGGGCGCGCAAGGAACCCCGGCCCGTGGGCCTGGCCTGTGACGCCAACTACGAGATCCCCGAGAGCTTTTTCGAGCCGTTGCCCGATGAACTACTCAAGGCGTTCAACGGCGAATTGCCCGATCCCCTGCTGGATAGCGTCAACGAGGACGTCGATTTCGCCAAGGCGGCCGAACCGCCCGCCAAACGGTACGGCAAGTGAAACTGCTGCTCGATACCTGCGCCTTTCTCTGGATCATCCGGGACCGCCCCCAAGCCAGCTCAACCGCCGTGGCGATGTTCCGGAATCCGGAGAACGAGGTTTATCTGTCCTCCGTCTCGGCTTGGGAAATCGCCGTCAAGCACCGTCTCGGCAAGCTGCCCCTGGGTGATGTCCCGGTCCGCTATGTGCCTTCCGAACGGAGCAAGCATGGCATCGCCAGCCTGCCCCTCGGCGAGTCGGACACCCTGGTTCTCGACAAGCTGCCCTTGCTGCATCACGACCCCTTCGACCGCATGCTCATCTGCCAGGCCATCGCCAACCAGATGCTCATCCTGACGCCAGACCCGCTGATTACCCAGTATCCGGTGCTCACCCGCTGGTAGCCGTGGCCGCCTCACTTCGCTCCGCCGCCGAGATCACCGAGCTGCTGGAAGGCTGGCTGGAGGCGGATTTCTCCTTCCGCAAGGTGGGGCCCACGGCGGAGAAGATCGCGGCCCTGCCCACCGCCGACCAGGAGTTCATCCTGGACTGGGTCAAGCGCGTGGCCAGCTCCAACCTGGAGGTGGCCTGGCAATTCGCGCGCCGGGCGCCGGCCCTGATCGGCGGCATGGACCGGCGTCTGATGGAAGCCTGGGTGCTGGGGGCCTGCGACGTCTACGACCGCCTGGGCCTGCGCCACGCCCTCACGGTCATGGAAGAGGCCGACCACTTTGCCGAGCGGCAGCTGGAGATGACCGCCGGCGTGCTGTTCGACGACGTGGCCGGGGTGCTGGGCAACTTCGTGCGCGGCCTGTCCGGCCGCAAGCTGGCCATGGAGCAGGCCAAGGCCGTGCACACCGACACGGAGAAGATCTTCCTGCCCGGCGTGCTGGCCCGCTTCCCCAGCGTGGAGGACAACTTCAAGCTGGCCAAGGCCATGGTGGCCCTGCTCTGGGCCCAGACCCGCTTCGGCACCTTCCGCGCCGACCTGACCGCGGCCTGTGCCGGCTTTCCCGATTCGGAGCGGGCGCTGAAGCAACTCCATGCCCTGGAAACCCTGCGCCTGACCGCTTGCATCGCCCGGGAACTGCCCGGCCTGCATCGGGACATGGAACATCTGAAAAAGGAACTGGGCGAGGAACTGCCCCCCGGCTGGGCGCGTTTCGCCGAACGCCTGGGCCAGCCCGAGGCCGACATCGAGGACAGCCTGACCCTGCTGGGCGACGCCTACCAACTGCCCGACTTCGTTCCCTGGTGCTACCAGGGCGAACTCAAGCCCGAGGCCGTCGCCGCCGCCTTCGCCGCCCGCCGGGAGAAGGAAAAGGCCCGCCTGCGCGTGAAGCTGGGGGAACTGCTGGATGAGCACACCCGGCACCGCAAGCCGACCGCCGCGGATGCGGAGGGACCGGCCGAAAAGACCTTCGAGGCCGAGGTCAACGACGCGGAAGGCCGCCTGGACATGGAACTCACCCTGGACGGCCTGCCCATCGCCCCGCCCGAGGACGTGAGGCAGCTCATGGCCTCCATCTACCTGGATTTCGGCGACATCCCGCCGGAATACCTGGTGCCCGCCGGCGACGGCGAGTACGACGCCAGCCTGCTGGGCGACCAGCATGCCGACCCGGACGCGGTGTGGCAGGGCACCTACCACGAGGAGGGCGCCAGGTTCTATTCCGAGTGGGACATGGGGCGCGAGCACTACCGCAAGAACTGGTGCGTGATGCGGGAGAAGGACGTGGTCCCCGTGTTCGACAACTTCCATCGGCAGACCCTGGACAAGCACGCGGGCCTGGTGAAGCACCTGCGCAAGGCCTTCGAGGCCATGCGCGACGAGAACCGCCTGCTCAAGCGCCAGTCCTGGGGCGACGACGTGGATATCGACGCCCTGGTGGAGGCCATCGCCGATGCCCGCGACGGCAGCGAGATGTCCGACCGCCTGTTCGTGCGCCAGCACCGGGCCGAGCGCAACATCGCCGTGGCCTTCATGGTGGACATGAGCGGCTCCACCAAGGGCTGGATCAACGAGGCCGAGCGGGAAGCCCTGGTGCTGCTGTGCGAGGCCCTGGAACACCTGGGCGACCGCTATGCCATCTACGGGTTCTCAGGCATCACCCGCAAGCGCTGCGAACTGTTCCGTGTCAAGACCTTCGACGAGCCCTACAACGACGAGGTGAAGGCGCGCATCTCCGGCATCCGCGCCCAGGAATACACGCGCATGGGCTTCGCCATCCGCCACCTCACCGACCTGCTGAAGGGCGTGGAGGCGCGCACCAAGGTGCTGATCACCCTGTCCGACGGCCGCCCGGACGACTACTTCGACGTCTATCGCGGCCAGTACGGCATCGAGGACACGCGCATGGCGCTGATCGAGGCGCGCCGGGCCGGCGTGCACCCGTTCTGCATCACCATCGACCGGGAAGCCCGGGACTACCTGCCCCACATGTACGGCGCCGCCCGCTACATCATCCTGGACGACGTGAAGGACCTGCCCTTCAAGGTGTCGGATATCTACCGGCGGCTGACCAGTTGAGTCGCAGGCGGAATGCCAGCCTCGGAGAAATCCCCCCTTCCCCTTTATCCCCGGAGGGGGCTTTGCCAAAGGCTCTGTGCGCGTTGAGTATGGATGTCGCGCAAACGAAAGTGGCGGTTGTCTTCCCCCTTTCGTAAAGGGGGATTGAGGGGGATTTGACCCGGGTTCAGTCCGTGCCAGCCTTGTAGAAATCCCCCCTCTCCCCCTTTACCCCCGGATGGGGGCTTTACAAAGGGGGGAATCCTACTTTTTGGCCAACTCCACCCATCACTCGTTAACGCGGCCGAGCCAATCGATATGACCTATCACAACGCCCACGTCGCCATTCGCGCCTCCGATGGATGCGATCAGCTTCAGCGTACCCCCATACTGAATTTGAGCCTGTCGCCAACACTCCACATCTGGCCGTGGCGGAGGGCGATCAGCGGGCCGGGGCATGGAACACGGCCTGGCGACCCCATAAACTCCTGTCATCCAGTCTCTCGCCACGCTCCATGCCTGCCCAGCTACCCTTCGAAATCCTTCCCGGCAACTATTACAGCAACGGCTCCTACGGCCGTTCCTGGGGCGTGCGCCAGGTGCTGGAATTTTCCCGGGATGCGGACAGCGGCGAGGAGCGCGTGACCTTTCGCGGCATCGCCGGCACCTGCCGGCGCAAGCGCGGCACCTGCAGTCTCGACGACTTCCGCCGCTGGGCCCGCTACGAGGTGGCCCTCAACGAAAACAGCTGGCACCGGGTCGGTTATTTCGAGGAGGACTGGCCGGAAGAGGAAAGCTGAGCGACGCCCTTAAGCAGCACGGCGACGCCGATCAGGGCCAGCACGATGGCCGCCCCCGCCGGCAGGTCGAACAGGCCGGAAATCGCCAGCCCCAGGGCGTAGCCGAGCGCGCCCAGCCCATAGCCGCGGGCCAGCCCCTCGCTCCAGGCCAGGGCGGGCACGATCAGGCTGGCGAATACCAGATAGATGCCCACCACCTGCACCGAAGCCGTGATGGTCAGGGCGAACAGCAGGTAGAAGCCCAGGGGGGACGCCCTCAGGTTCAGGGCGAACCAGGCGACCAGCATCAGGGCGGTCACCCCGGCCAGGGGCAGCAGGCCGTCCCAGGTGGTCCAGAGAATCTGTCCCACCAGCAAATCCTGCAAATGTTCGGCGCCGTGGGGATCCTGGCTGATCAGGATGAGCATGCCGCTGGCGGCGCCGACGAAGGCCACGCCGATGATCGCCTCCTGCCTGGCGCCGGCGATCCTTTCCGTATACCGCAGCAGCAGGGCTCCCAGCAGCGCGGCGGCGACCGCGCCGGCCTGGGTCAGCCAGACGTCGTCCTCGCCACCCAGGCTGTGGGCCAGCACCACGCCCAGACCGGCGATCTGGGCAATGGCGAGATCGAGGAAGACGATGCCCCGCCGCAGCACCGCCTGGCCCAGGGGGACGTGGCTGGCCAGCACTAGCAGGCCGGCGGCGAAGGCCGGCAACAGGATGCCGGGTTCCAGGCTGGCCGGGTTCATCGGCTCGCCGCCTTGAGCTTGCCGATGGTGTCGTCGAAGAGCCCGAACAGATCCGTGGCCGCCGGCGACCCGCCCACCGTATAGGGCAACTCCAGCGCCGGAATTCCTGCGCGCTGGGCCAGCCATTCGCTGGGCTTGGCGGCCTGATAGGCGGTGCGCAGGATCAGCCGCGCCGGCTGGGACTTCAGGCGTTCGAGCAGCGCCGAGAGGCTGGCCACCGAGGGTTCGATGCCCGGTTTGGGCTCCAGGTCGGCCACCACCCGCAGGCCCAGCCAATCCGCCAGGTAGGTCCAGCTTTTGTGGTGCACCACCACCGGCATGCCGCGCAGGCTGGCGGCCTCGCTCTCCCAGCGGGCAATGGCGGCGCTCATGCGGGCCTGGAAATCCCGGTTGCGCGCACCATAGTGGGCGGCCTGGGCCGAGTCGATCCGGGCCAGGCGCTGGGCGAGGGCATCCGCCACCTTGAGCAGATTGCGCGGATCGGCGTGCAGGTGGGGGTTGCCGGCGGCATGCACATCCCCCTGGCCGCGGTCGAGACTGACAGGCTTATCCAGGAGCCGGACGAAATCCGCCGCCTCGAAATAGCCCGGCTGCCCGAGCTGGATGCGGGGATTGCCCGATTCCCGCAGCAACAGGGGCAGCCAGCCGATTTCCAGATCCGCGCCGGTGCAGACCACGAGGTCGGCGTTGCGGGCCCGGGCGATCAGGGAGGGGCGCGCCTCGATGTGGTGGGGATCCTGGCGCGCCGTGGTGGCGCTGGTGGCGCGCACCCGCTCGCCCCCGAGTTCCAGGGTCAGGGCGGCCCACTCCGGCTCGCAGGCCAGGACGTTGACGGCCGCGCGGGCGGCGGGGATGCACTGGAGCGCCAGAAGCAGGGACAGGAAAATCAGTCGGCTCAACATGATGTCGGCTCCAGAATGAGCCCCCCGATGGGGGGCGTGGCTCAGAACCTGTGGGCGCCGTGGGGCCCGAGGTTGTGGATGTACTGCAAGGTCAGCTGATGGTTGTCCGGGCTGCCGTCCATCGAGTGATCCCGGGCCAGTTGCAGGCGGAAGCGGGAATACTCGCTGGGCGAATAGTCGGCCATGAGGCTCCACTTGTCGGGGCGGTAATCGGCCACCGGCAGGAAGGCGCTGTTGAGGCCGATATCCACGTCTCCGCTATCCAGACGATCGTAGCGGATGCCCGCCCGCCAGCGCGGCATGAACTGGTAGACGGCCTGGGCGTACCAGCCGGACTGGCGGCTGTCGTAGTCGTCGGTGGTGCCGTTGCACAGACCCGCCGGCCCGTTGTCGACGCAGGTGAAATCGCCGTCCTCCTCGCGATGGAAATACTCGGCCTGGAACTTGAAGTTGCGCGCCTTGGGATTGCCGTCCGGCGCCCACTTCCAGACCAGGTCGGCCACCCAGGTCTTCGATTTGCCGCTGAACAGGGTTTCGGCTTCCACGTCGTTCAGGTCCTCCACATGGCTTTCCCGGTCCCTGGGTTTCGCCTCCAGGTAGGACAACCCGGCGCGCCAGGAATGGGACACGCCCACGTCGTCGCCGACGTGGGCGAAGGCCGCCCAGGCGCCGGCGCCGTTCTTGTTGCCGCCGTCCTCGGAGCCGGGAAAGTTGCCGCCCCGGCCCAGTTCCACGCCCAGCTCCAGGAAGGTGTCGGTGGGCGCCAGCCATTTGAATTGCAGGCCATCCTGGCCGAAGTGTTCGCCGAACAGGACGCTGTACATGAGGTTGTTGTCGGCGAAGTCCCAGACATGGGGATGCTGCTCGTTGGCGTAGCCGATGCCTGACAGGAATCGGCCGCCCTTGACGCTGAAGCCGTTGCCCAGGCCCAGGGTCTGGAACCAGGCTTCCTCCACTTCGACCTCGTCGTCGGCGAAGGCGATGTTGGCGTAGCCGCGCAGGTTCGGATCGATGTTGGCGGCCAGGGTCAGTTCGGTATGGTCCGCCTTGAAACCCCGTTCGTCGCCGTGATCGTGCCCGCCGGTCAGGAATCCGGTGATGGCGCGTTCGCCCGATTTGCGCTCGGCATAACTGCCCTGCAGGACCAGGGAGACTTCCGGGTTCAGGCTGTTGGCGGCGGTCGCGTTAGCGGGGAGCGGGGCCGGAGCGGTGGCCGGGGTGGGGGCCGGAGTAGTGGCAAATGAAGCGGCACGGGTCTCCGCCAGTCGCAGCCGGTTTTCCATTTCCGTCAGGCGGGTTTCGTAGGATTCGCGCATCTGGCGGATTTCCGCGCGCAAGGCGTCGAGGGAGGCGTCGGCCTGGCTGGCGCCGGCCCACAGGCACAGCAAGGCGCCGGCCAGGAGAGAATGCTTGGGCATGATGTTCTCGCGGTGAATGTGGATGGACATGCCAGGCACGGGGCCCGACACGCATATCGGCAATCACGCGAAAGCGGGTGGCGCGCGGGAGCGGAACGGCGGAAGGAAACGGCAGACGCGGGAGACGTGACCGGGGATCGGTGTCGGATTTTCCCGCGCCATTGCCGGCAAGACCGGCGGGACGACGGCCAGGCCCAGGTCGAGGGCGCTATAGGCCCCGCACCACTGGCAGGCCGCATGGGGCACGTCCTGATCCGATTCATGGTGGTTTGCGCCATGGCGCAAGCCAGCCATCTGCCCCGACAACAGGGCAACGACCAGGAGGAAGAAACCGAGCAGCCGGGCATGCATGGCGGGATTCTAACCCGGGCAATGTGACGTTCTTGCGCGGGTTGGCGCGGATGCAAAAAAAGCCACCCGAAGGCCAAGCCGTTCGGCAAGGGTGTTGATCTCCAATCCGCATAGGCCGTCACCCCGGCGAAGGCCGGGGTCCAGGGTTGTCTGTACGGTTACTCAGGCGTTTTCTGGATACCGGCCTGCGCCGGTATGACGATCAAATGGAAAGGGGCGCTGTGGCCAGCGCCCCTTTCGTTTCAACACCTTTTCCGAACGCCTAGCCCGAAGGCGGCTTGCGGGAGGGGGAATCGGCGCTTACTTGCTCTTGGCGACGATCTCGATTTCCACCCGGCGGTTGGGCGCGTGGCATTCCTTCAACTGGGCCTTGGGCAGCGCCTTGTCGCACTGGACCACGGTCTGGGTGTCGCCCATGCCGTTGCTCATGATGACGCTGGGCTTGACACCCTTGGCCACCAGATAGGACTTGATGGAACGGGCGCGGGCTTCGGACAGCTTCAGGTTGGCGGCCGCCTTGCCGGTCGGGTCGGCGTGGCCCACCACCTTGATCTGCTCGATGTCGCCCATGCCCTTCAGCTTGGCCACCACCTCGTCCAGCTTGGCCTTGCCTTCCTTGGACAGATCCTTGATGCCGGACTTGCCGGACTGGAACAAGGCGTCGCCGGCCAGGATCACCTTGTTGGCGGCGGGCGCGGCAACGGGAGCCGCGACAGGCGCGGCGGCCTGCACGGGCGCGGCGGGCTTCGCCTCGGCCTTGGGCGCCTCGGCTACCTTGGCGGCGGCAGGCGCGGGAGCGGCGGCAACGGGCGTCGCGGCGGCAGGCTTCACTTCAGCCTTGGGCTCGGCCGCCTTGGCGACGGGGGCCGGGGCGGGTTCAGACGGCTTGGCGACCGGCGCCTGAGCGGCGGGCGCGGGCGTCGGCAGGATGGGCGCCGTGAAGGTGGGCAGGCCGATCTGCGGCAACTGGGGCAGGCTGATGCTCTGCATGCCGGGAATGAAGCCGGACAGATTGCCCAGCATGGCCACCGGATCCCACATGGCGAAGCTGCCGGCGCCCTGCACGGGGGCGGCGGGGGTCCAGGTCAACCAGCTGTTGGTGCCCTGGCCGTAGGAGTTGGGGTTGACGATGGCGCCGGCCATGCCGGTGTAGAGCGCCGGGTTGGCCACGGTGCCGGCCAGGTTCCAGGCGCGCGGGTCCATGGGCGACATGCCCCAGCGGATGTAGGTGTTGGGGTTGAGGGTGTTGAGCATCATGTTCCACAGCTTGGGATCCACCGGCACCATGGCCCAGCGCATCAGCTTGCCCGGATCGGAAAGCTGGGTCAGCAGGGCGGTGTAGAAATTGGGATCCAGGCCGGCCGCGCTCCACCTCAGGAGGATGGCGGGATCGGTGAACTGCACCAGGTTACGCACGGCATCCGGATGGGCCATGCTGTTCATCATGTTGAGCCAGCCGCCCGGGTCCATCATGCCGTTCATCATGGCGATGTAGAAGCCGGGTTCGGTGACGGCGTTGGCCCAGGGCACGAACACCTTGGGGTCCTTGAAAGCGGAGGCGTTGCGGGAGAAATCGGTCATGCGCGCCAGCCACTCTTCCGGGGTCTTGGGGGTGGCGGTCTTGGCGGCGGCCTGGGCGGCGGCCTGGCCGGCGAAGGTCGGGATATCGGTGGTGCCCATGGCGGCGTGGGCGGGCACGGCGGCGAAGGCCAGAGCCAGGGTAACAAGCTTCAATTTCATGACGATCCCTTTCGATGGAAATCCGGTAAACGGCAATATCAGAAAACTCTGGAATTCTAGTCGTGGGCAGGTTGACGGGTAAACCTCGATGCCGCAACGCGGAATATTCCGGGCGGCCCCTGTTGCGCAAACCCGCGCCAGAAACGAAACGGGCCGGGGAAAACCCGGCCCGTTCCACGACGTCATCGATTCATCAGACGATCAGGGGCACGATCAGCAGGGCCACGATGTTGATGATCTTGATCAAGGGGTTCACGGCGGGACCGGCGGTGTCCTTGTAGGGATCGCCGACGGTGTCGCCGGTTACGGCGGCCTTGTGGGCTTCGGAGCCCTTGCCGCCGAAGTTGCCTTCCTCGATGTACTTCTTGGCGTTGTCCCAGGCGCCGCCGCCGGTGGTCATGGAGATGGCCACGAAGATGCCGGTGATGATGGTGCCCACCAGCACGCCGCCCAGGGCCTGCGCGCCCAGGGTGAGGCCGACGATCACGGGAACCGCGACCGGCAGCAGGGAGGGAACGATCATTTCCTTGATGGCGGCCTTGGTCAGCATGTCGACGCAGGTGCCGTATTCCGGCTTGCCGGTGCCTTCCATAATGCCGGGGATGCTCTTGAACTGGCGACGCACTTCCACCACCACGGAACCGGCGGCGCGGCCGACGGCCTCCATGCCCATGGCGCCGAACAGGTAGGGCACCATGCCGCCGATGAACAGGCCGATGATGACCATGTGGTTGGAAAGATCGAAGCTCAGGGTCTGGCCGCCGGCGGTCAGGGCGTGGGTGTAGTCGGCGAACAGCACCAGGGCGGCGAGGCCGGCGGAACCGATGGCGTAGCCCTTGGTGACGGCCTTGGTGGTGTTGCCCACGGCGTCCAGGGGGTCGGTGATGTTGCGGATGCTATCGTCCAGACCGGCCATCTCGGCGATGCCGCCGGCGTTGTCGGTGATGGGGCCGTAGGCGTCCAGGGCGACGATGATGCCGGCCATGGACAGCATGGACGTGGCGGCGATGGCGATGCCGTACAGGCCGGCCAGTTCGTAGGCGCCCCAGATGGCGGCGCACACGGCGAGGACGGGCGCGGCGGTGGACTTCATCGACACGCCCAGGCCGGCGATGACGTTGGTGCCGTGGCCGGTGGTGGAGGCTTGCGCGATGTGGCGCACCGGGCTGAACTCGGTGGCGGTGTAGTACTCGGTGATCCACACCATGGCGGCGGTCAGGCCCAGGCCGATCAGGGTGGCGTAATACAGGTTCAGCGAGGTCACCAGTTCACCGTCGATCATCACGCCTTCGCCCATCATCCAGGTGGTGATGGGGTAGAAGGCGACGGCGGCCAGGCCACCGGAGACGATCAGGCCGCGATACAGGGCGTTCATGATCTTGCCGCCCTCGCGCGCCTTGACGAAGAAGGTGCCGAGGATGGAGGCGACGATGGCGAAGCCGCCCAGCACCAGCGGGTAGATCACCGCTTCCGGGGAGCCGGTGATCAGCAGGCCGCCCAGCAGCATGGTGGCGATGATGGTCACGGCGTAGGTCTCGAACAGGTCGGCGGCCATGCCGGCGCAGTCGCCCACGTTGTCGCCCACGTTGTCGGCGATCACGGCGGGGTTGCGCGGGTCGTCCTCGGGGATGCCGGCTTCGACCTTGCCCACCAGGTCGGCGCCGACGTCGGCGCCCTTGGTGAAGATGCCGCCGCCGAGTCGGGCGAAGATGGAGATCAGCGAACCGCCGAAGGCCAGGCCGACCAGGGCGTGGGTGGCTTGAGCGGTGGTTTCGCCCAGCATCAGGGTAAGCACGGCGTAGTAGCCGGCCACGCCCAGCAGGCCAAGGCCGACGACCAGCAGGCCGGTGATGGCGCCGCCCTTGAAGGCGACGTTCAGCGCGGCGTTGAGGCCTTGCTTGGCGGCCTCGGCGGTACGCACGTTGGCGCGCACCGAGACGTTCATGCCGATGAAGCCGGTGAGGCCGGACAGGAAGGCGCCCAGCGCGAAGCCAACGGCGGTCTGCCAGCCCAGGGCGGCGAAGATGGCGACCAGCAGGATCGCGCCGACGATGCCGATGGTGGTGTACTGCCGGTTCAGGTAGGCCTGAGCGCCTTCCTGCACGGCGGCGGCGATTTCCCGCATGCGGTCGTTGCCGGTCGGCAGACCGTTGATCCACTTGATCGACATGGCCCCGTACACCAGGGCCAGTGCCGCCGCCACGAGGGCGAACATCAAACCTTCATTCATCGCTTCATCTCCTAGAACATGCATGAACAGCGGAATCGCTGCCGCTTTTACAGCTTACGAATCCGACAAACGTTGCACCGCACAGACTCCCCCGACTGTGGGCCTTCCGTTTACGCCCGACTTGGGTCGGGTCGATTAATAAATCCTAGATCTGGCGCCCCAGGGCCAGGCCGCCTTCGAAGCGCGTGCCCGGCTCGAAGCCGAAAATCTCGTCCAGCCGCAACTCGCGGATCAATCCGTCCACCGCCACCTGGCCATGCTCCTTCTGCACCTCGGACAGAATCAGCTTGGCCGAATTGGCGTTGTAGAACCCCCCGAAATCCGCCTGGATTTTCAGCAACTGGCGGGCGCGGTCGAGGGTCATCGTTTCAAGTTGGCAGCAGCCAGTTTGCAGTCGGCAGCAACATATCCCGCTGCCGACTGACGACTCTCAACTGCCGACCTTTCTTAAAGCTTGAACTCGGCCAGCTTCTTGGCCACCGCCACGTTCTTCATGGTGACGTAGACCGGCAGGCCGTTGGCGTACTTCGGGTAGTCCTCGCCCTGGATCAGGCCGGACAGGTACTTGCGGCACTTTTCGGTAATTCCGTAGCCGTCCTTGCTGATGAAGTCGCGCGGCATGAACTTCTCCACGTTGGCCACATCCTTCAGTTCGGCGTAGCCGATCTTGTACTTGTAGGGCTCGTCGGACAGGCGCACCACGGTGGGCATGACCGAGTTCTTGCCCTTGACGGCCAGATCGACGGCGGCCTTGCCCAGCTCGTAGGCCTGCTTGACGTCGGTCCTGGAGGCGATGTGGCGGGCGGCCCGCTGCAGGTAGTCGGCCACGGCCCAGTGGAACTTGTAGCCCAGGGCGTCCTTGATCATGTTGGCCACCACGGGCGCGGCGCCGCCCAGCTGGGCGTGGCCGAAGGCGTCGCGGGTGCCCTGCTCGGCCAGGAACTTGCCGTCCGGGTAGTGGCAGCCTTCCGACACCACGATGGTGCAGAAGCCGTGTTCCTTGACCTTCTTGTCGACGGTGGCGAGGAACTTCTTCTGGTCGAACTCGATTTCCGGGAACAGGATCACCACGGGGATACCCTGGTCGGCCACCAGGCCGCCGGCGGCGGCGATCCAGCCGGCGTGACGGCCCATCACCTCGACCACGAAGATCTTGGTGGAGGTCTTGGCCATGGAGCGCACATCGAAGGACGCTTCCAGGGTGGACACGGCGATGTACTTGGCCACCGAGCCGAAGCCGGGGCAGCAGTCGGTGATGGGCAGGTCGTTGTCCACGGTCTTGGGCACGTGGATGGCCTGGATGGGATAGCCCATGGCCTCGGACAACTGGGACACCTTGTAGCAGGTGTCGGCCGAGTCGCCGCCGCCGTTGTAGAAGAAGTAGCCGATGTTGTGGGCCTTGAACACCTCGATCAGGCGCTCGTATTCGCGCTTGTTGGCTTCCAGGGACTTCAGCTTGAAGCGGCAGGAACCGAAGGCGCCGGAGGGGGTGGAGCGCAGGGCGGCGATGGCTGCGTCGCTTTCCTTGCTGGTGTCGATGAGGTCCTCGGTCAGGGCGCCGATGATGCCGTTGCGGCCGGCGTAGACCTTGCCGATGACGTCGGAATGCTTGCGCGCGGTTTCGATGACGCCGCAGGCGGAAGCGTTGATGACGGCGGTGACGCCGCCGGACTGGGCGTAGAACGCATTCTTTTTCTTGGCCATGTCTTGTCTCTCCTTGATACGGCGCGCGGAGGGCCGCGCGCCTTCACGTGAATCGCTTACCGGATGCCGGTTTCCTGGTGGCGCCGCTCGTGTTCCTTCTCCTGCACCTTCAGCAAGGTGATGATGCAGTCGCCCAGGTTGTCGTACTCCTCCGCGCCGGTGCCGAAACGGTCCTTGACGGAATAGAAGAACATGGCCCGATACCCCGCCGGACCGGACTTCGCCACCACGAAGGCGCAGCCGTCCTCTTTCCAGTACAGGGCCGGGCACAGGGCGAGTTCCCGGTCGCCGGGATTGAGGCGAACTTCCGTCTCCACCTCCTGCACCTCCACGTCGCGGCCGAAGCGTTCCTTCAGGCAGGCGCGCGCCAGGGCGAGGTCGGAGGCGGAATAGCCGGGGATGCTCATGAAGAATTACTTCTTGATCGAATCCAGGGCGGCGAAGCAGTTGTCGCGGATGCCGTCGACGGAGCCGACTCCGGCGATCTTGAAGTACCTGGGGGCGCCGGCCTGGCCGCTCTTGCCCCAGTCGCCGTAGTACTGGACCAGGGGTTCGGTCTGGGCGTGGTAGATGTCCAGGCGCTTCTTCACGGTCTCTTCCTTGTCGTCGTCGCGCTGGATCAGGTCCTCGCCGGTCACGTCATCCTTCATCTCGACCTTGGGCGGGTTGAACACCACGTGGTAGGTGCGGCCGGAAGCCACGTGCACGCGGCGGCCGGACATGCGCTTGATGATCTCGGCATCGGGCACGTCGATCTCGACCACGGCGTCCAGGGGCACGCCGGCGGCCTTCATGGCCTCGGCCTGGGGAATGGTGCGCGGGAAACCGTCGAACAGGTAGCCGTTCTTGCAGTCGTCCTGGGTCAGGCGCTCTTTCACCATGCCAATGATGATGTCGTCGGACACCAGACCACCCGCGTCCATGATCTTCTTGGCGGCGATGCCCAGTTCGGTGCCAGCCTTCACATGGGCGCGCAGCATGTCGCCGGTGGAGATCTGGGGAATGCCGTAGCGTTCCTTGATGTAGTTGGCCTGGGTACCTTTGCCCGCGCCGGGGCCGCCGAGAAGAATCAAACGCATGGAAAACCTCGCAAAAACAAGGCCCTGAACGGGCCAATGGATGGAAAAACCAATAGGGAAACAGGGATTTTAAACGGGCTACAGGGTAGTCAAGGCGCCTGTCCAAGGACAGTCAATTTTTTGTATTCGGATATAAGCCCAGATTATCAGCATCTTTGAAATAATTAATACACCAGGCCGCTTTCCACCAAACCATTCATGGCCGGATGGCCGCCCCCGCCCATGAAAGCACGCTTGCCGGCCATGAACCTTTCCCTCACCCCCAATCTCTCTCCCGCTTGCGGGAGAGAGGCGCGTCGCGGGCCGCTGACGCGGCTTTGACGCTAACGTCCCGACAACTCAGTGATGGCTGGCCTGACCACCCTTGCGCGCGCGATCGGACAGCATCTCCACCAGGGTTTGCATCAGGTCGAGGCGCTTCTCCAACTGGTGTACGCGGGCCCGCAAGGCTTCGACCTCGGCGCCGGTGGCGGCGTGGTCGTCGTCCGTCCTGGCGGCGCCATGATCATGGCCTCCGCCTCCGCCCCCCATGCTCTTCCCGCATTTCTTGCAGGTCTTGCCGCCGGCTTTCAGGTCGTTCGGGGTGGGCTTGTCGGCGGCCTTGCCGCTGGCCTCGCCGGCTTCCCGGGACGCGGGTGTCGCCTCACTCTGGCCGTGCTGGTGCCCCTCGTGTTGCGCCCAGGCGGGGGAAAGGGAAAAACCGGCGGAAAAACCGGCCAGGGCCAGCAATCCGATCAAGCTGTTTGATTTCATGGCCGTCTCCTCGTGGTTGGGAGCGGGCGTGAAGCCACGCTTGCCCACGCAAGCCAATATGCGGCGGCATGCCCGCCCCGTCAAACCGGAAACCCCCCGAGGGTCATACCCTGAACCGGGCGCGTACCTTCTCCAGGTCCTCCGGGGTGTCGACGCCCGGCGGGCTGGGCACCCGGCTCTCCACCACCGCGATGCGGTGGCCATGCCAGAGGGCCCGCAACTGCTCCAGGGATTCGAACTGTTCCAGGGCCGGGCGCTCCAGTCCGGGATAGGCCTTGAGGAATCCGGCCCGGTAGGCATACAGGCCAATGTGGCGGGCAATGGGCAGGCCTTCCGGCGGCGCGGCGGAGGGACCGGAAGCCCAGGCGTCCCGGGCCCAGGGGATCGGCGCCCGGGAGAAATACAGGGCGTAGCCGTCCTTGTCCGTCACCACCTTGACCACATTGGGATTGAACATCTCGGCGACATCGCGCAGGGGATGACAGACGGTGGCCATGCTGGCGGCCGGATGGTCGAACAGCGCCTGGGCGGTGGCCCGGATCAGTTCCGGGTCGATCAGGGGCTCGTCGCCCTGGACATTCACCACCACGACGTCGTCGGCCCAGCCCAGCCGGGTCGCCACCTCCGCCAGCCGGTCGGTGCCGGAGGCGCAGTCGGGGGAGGTCATCACCGCCTGGAAGCCAGCGGCGCGAACCGCCGCGAACACCTCCGCATGGTCCGTCGCCGCCCAGACGCCCGCCGCGCCGCTGGCCACGGCCTGCTCCAGCACCCTCACCACCATGGGCTTGCCGGCGATGTCGGCCAGGGGCTTGCCGGGCAGGCGGGTGGAGGCATAACGGGCGGGGACGACGGCGTAAAAGGCGGACATGGCGATTTTCCCGAGGGGCTCAGTGAGCGATTTTCGCGAGGATCACGACGCAAAGCAAAAGCCCCGTCTCCAGCCATTCCACGCCGGCGCCCAGGGCGTCGCCGGTCATGCCGCCGACACGGCGCAGCAGGAAAGCCCGCCAGGCTGCCGCCAATAGCGGAGCGGCCAGCAGGGCGGGGACCGTCAGGCCGGCCACCACCAGGATGCCGCCCCACAGCCAGATCGGCCCCGCACCCACCCGCCAGGCGAAACACTCCCCCAGGCCGGGCTTGATGGACGGCAGACGGGACCAGATCAGCACGCCCCAGCGCGCCCAGGCCGGCACCAGGACCAGGGCGAGGTACGCCTCCACCCGCGCCGCCAGCATCAGCAGGACCAACTTGGCCAGCAACTGCATGACCAGGGCCACGCCGCCGAACACGCCCAGGTGGGGATCACTCAGTACCGCCAGCAGGCGCGCTTTCCGGGCCTGGGGGTCGTCGGGCCGATGGGACGCTCCCAGGGCATCGGCCAGATCGGCCAGGCCGTCCAGATGCAGGGCGCCGGTCACCGCGACCCAGACGGCGAGACCAAGCAGGGCGCCCAGCCAGGGGTCGAGCAGCCCCCCCAGCCAGACCGCGGCGGCCACCAGGCCGCCCACCAGCCCACCGACCAGGGGAAACCAGACCACGCCGCCGGCCAGTTCCTCCGGCCGGAAATCCACGACGCGGGGCGTCGGCAGGCGGGTGAGAAACTGGATGGCGAGAATCAGCCCGCGCATGAATTGAGATTGAGCAGCACCGGCGCCTCGCCGGGCAGATGGGAGACCTGGAAATGGGCGGCTTCCGGCAGGGCGATGCGGTAGGCGTGGGCGGGGTCCAGCCCGACCAGTTCCATCAGCAGGACGCGCATCACCCCGGCATGGGTCACCAGCAGGCGGTGGCCGCCGCGCGCATCCGCCAGCCACGCCGCCCAACCCTGGCCCACGCGCCGGCGCAGGTCCGTGACGGATTCGCCCTCGGGGGCGCCGACCTTGCCGGCCGTGCCGCGAAACAGTTCGTGATGGGTCGGATCCAGCTCGGCGGCCTCTTCCGGCGTCAGCCCCTCCCAGGCGCCGAAATGCATTTCCCGCATGGATTCCAGCGTTTCCAGCGGCAGTTCGCATGCCTTGGCGTAGGCCTCGGCAAAGTCCAGGCAACGCGCCAGGGGCGAACTGGCGATGCGGTCGAAGGCCGGGACGGCGAGGCGTTGGGCGATGGCCCTCACGCGATCGCTCCCCCGCTCGGTCATGGGGTCGTCAAGGGCGCCCCGATACACATGGGCGCGCCCGCGCACCTCGCCGTGGCGCAGGACGGTGACCAGGGTCGGCTGGATCCCGCTCATTCGCCACCTTCACTGACCCCGGCCTCGGCGAAGGTCGCCATGCCGCCATGCACGGCGCAGGCCAGGCGCAGCAGGGGCAGGGCCGCCACGGCGCCGCTGCCCTCGCCCAGGCGCATGTCGAGTTGCAGCAGGGGCCGGGCCCCCAGGGCATCCAGCAGGCGGGCGTGGCCCGGCTCGGCGGAGCGATGGGCGAACAACAGCCAGTCCCGCGCGCCCGGGTTCAGGCGGCAGGCGGCCAGGGCCGCCGCCGTGGTGATGAAGCCATCCACCAACACCGGCAGACCAGCCCGGGCGCAGGCGATGTAAGCGCCCGCCAACGCGGCGATCTCGAAGCCGGATACGCGGCGCAGGGCGTCGAGAGCGTGCTCAAACTCCGTTCCCCCCTTTATCAAAGGGGGGGTAGGGGGGATTTCGCCGGTGTCGATCGGGCTTGCGGGGGTGGAAATCCCCCCCCGCACCCCTTCAAGAAAGGGGGGGGTGGCGTCGTCTTGCGCAAGCGATGAAACGAATCCGTGCAAAGCCAGTGCCCGGTCGATCACCGCCGCCTTCCGCGTCACCCCGGCCCCGTCCAGGCCCGTCCCCGGCCCGGCCAGGGCCGAGCCGGGCAAGCCCAGCAGGGCGCAGCCCAGGGCCGCCGCCACCGTGGTGTTACCGATGCCCATCTCGCCGCCGATGAAGATATCCGCCCCGGAGGTGAGCGCCCGCTCCGCCGCGCGCCGGCCCGCGGCCAGGGCATGGTCGAGCTGCTCCGGCGACATGGCGGCGTCCCGGGCGAGATTGGCCGTGCTCCGCGCGGACTTGTCCCAGACCACGCCGGGCAAGGGCTCGGGCGCCAGGGTACCGACGTCCACCACTTCCAGGCGGGCGCCGACTTCCCTGGCCATGACCGCGACGGCGGCGCCACTGGCGACGAAATTGAGCAGCATCTGCCGTGTCACATCCTGGGGAAACGCCGCCACCCCCTCCTCCACCACGCCATGGTCGCCGGCGAACACCGCGACCCAGGGGTGTTCCAGGGCCGGCCTGGAGTTCCCCCGCATGGCCGCCAGGCGGACCGCGAGTTCCTCCAGCCGGCCCAGGCTGCCGGCCGGCTTGGTCAGCTGGCCCTGGCGGGCGAGCGCCGCGTCGCGGGCGTCGGCATCGAGGGGCCGGGCGGGCTCCCGCCACCAATCGTTCATGCCATCCGGCCTTTCAGGGTCATGGACAATCCCGCCGCGACGAACACCACCTCGTTGGCCACGCGGGCCAGGTCCTGGTTGAGCCGCCCCGCCTCGTCGACGAAACGCCGGGACATCTCGCCCAGGGGAATCACCCCCAGCCCCACTTCGTTGGCGACCAGGGCCAGCCGTCCGGGCAGCTCGGGCAGGATGGCCAGCAGGGCGGCGCGCTCGCGCCGGAAAACGTCCTCCCCGGCTTCCAGGACGTTGAGCAGCCACAGGGTGAGGCAATCCACCACCAGGAAACGCCCGGTTTCGGCGCCCGCGGCCAGCGCCTCCGCCAGGGCCAGGGGTTCTTCCACCGTGTTCCAGTGGGGCGGGCGCTCGGACCGATGGCGGGCGATGCGGGCGCGCATTTCCTCGTCGCCCGCCCGGGCGGTGGCGATCAGGGTGACGGCCAGGCCGGAGTCCTCGGCCAGGCGTTGGGCGTGGCCGCTCTTGCCGGAGCGGGCACCCCCCAGGATCAGGGTTGGCATGGCGAATGGGCGCGGGCGGGTGGAGCCCGCCCGCGACGGGGAATGGCGTCGTTCAGCGCGTGCCGGGAAGACCCGCGCCGCGCCCGCCCGCCAGGTTCACGGCGAGACCGTGGGCCAGGGCGGTGACCAGCAGATAGATCAGGGTGCTGGACAGGAAGCGGGGGCCGTAATCGACGAAGGTCCGGGCGAACTGGGCCAGGCTGGTATCCGCCACCCGTCCGCCAAACCAGTAGAAGCTGGCGTTGGAGATGACGAAGGCCAGGACCGTGGCGCCCAGCGCCAGACCGGCCATGCGGGCCACGGCCGCCGCGTCCGCACCGATCTGGCGGCTGGACAGCCGGCCGCCGGTCCACAGGGCGAGATGGGCAAGCTGCAGGCCGGCGTAGGCCGGCGTCAGGCAATAGCCGGAAACCCCCATCCAGCCCACGGCGGCGACGTCGATGGCCACGGCTTCCAGCATGAGTCCCAGCAGCCAGGCCGGCGACAGATAGAAGCCGGCCAGGAAGAACAGGGCCCAGGAGGCGTCGGGCAGGTGCAGGGCATCGCCGAAGTGGTGGAAGCGGGTGGCCAGCATGAAGGCCATCAGGGAGAAGCCGAGGAGGGCCTGGGTACGGGGTTGGCAGCGGGGTTGGCGGTTAGACATGTCAATCTCCTAATTGGACGCGCCTTGGATGAACGTGGTCGGGAGTTTAGCCGGAAACGGCGCCGCGCTCCCGATCACCTGGTTTGATAGCGGATGCCGACGAACAGGTTGCGCTCGGGGGTGTTGTAGCCCCGGACCTGCTCGTAATCCTGGTCCAGGGCATTGGCGAGACGGCCTTCGATGCGCCACTCCGGCGCCAGCTGATAGGCCGCGCCGAGGGTCACCAGCGTGTAGCCGGACAGGCGCTCGGTGTTGGCGGCATCGTTGTAACGCGCATCGACCGCGGTCACTTCGCCCCCCAGTTCCCAGTCGCCGAAGTCACGGTTCATGGCCAGGGTCAGGCGGCGGGGTGCGCGCCAGGGCAGATCATTGCCGGTGGCGTCGTCCCGGGCGCGCTGCCAATCGAATCCGGCCCGGCCCTTCCAGCCCGCCACCGCTCTGGCATAGCTGATGCCGCAGCCGGTCAGGCGGGCATCGTTTACATTGCCGGGGGTAAACAGGGCCAGGCCGGCATCGAATTGCCAGAGGATCAGGTCCGTGACCCGGTCATCATGGCAGGCCACGCGCAATGCGCCACCGCCCAGGGCCCCGTCCAGGGCGACCTCCCGGCTGAAGGCCTGTTCCGGGTCCAGGTTCGGATTGCCCTGGGCAAAACCATCGTTGGGGTAATACAGGTCGTTGAACGACGGCGCCTTGAAGGCGCTGGCGATCCGCGCGCTGACGCGCCAGCCGGGCAGGCCCAGCCAGGCGTAGCCCAGGGCGCCGGTGTCCCGGTCATCGAACTGGCTGTTGTGATCATGGCGCCAGGTCAGTTCCAGGGCGTGGTCACCCTGGCGCGTCTGCCCGGACAGGACCAGGCCGGTATTGTCCCGGTCCCGGGTGGTGTAGGCCACGCTGCCGGATACGGATTGCTCCAGCCGTTCCAGGCTGGCCTGGATGCGGCTGGCGCCCAGGCGCCAGTCGTTCTGCCAGGCATACTGGTATTGATCCGTGTGGTAGTCGGTGTTGCCGAAGCTGGTATAGAAGCTCGCATCATCCGTGGTGCGGCCCGCGCGCAGCAGGCTGTCCCAGGTATCGGACAGGCGGCTGCGCAAGGTGAGGCCCAGCACCTCCTCGGTGGTGTCGCTGCGGGTATCGTGGGGCCCCGCGCTGTCGTCATAGTCGGACCAGCCCCGGGTGTGATAGCCCACCAGGTCCAGCTGGTGGTCGGCCGCGAGGGCGATGCCCGCGCGCAGCAGGACGTGGTCGTTGCGAAAACCGTCCTTGTCCGGATTGTGGGCGCCAAAGGGCACCTTGGCGTTGGTGGCGTCATAGCCGTCGCTCAGAAGCCGTCCGGCATCGAGGGAAAAGGACAGCCTTTCCTCGCCGCCGCCCATGCCCGCGTCGAAACGCTTGGTGCCGAAATCGCCCAATCCCGCCGCGGCATGCAGGCGGGGCGCGCCCTCCCCGCGCGGTGAAAACAGCTGCAAGACCCCCCCCATGGCGTCGGAGCCATAGAGATGGCTGCCGGCGCCGCGCATGACCTCGACCCGCTCGAAGCCTGCGGGGACAAGCTGTTCCAGCGGCGTGAGGCCCAGGGTGGCGGAGCCAATGCGGAAACCGTCCAGCAGCACCAGGGTATGGCTGCCGGAATAGCCGCCCAGCATGAGGCTGCCGGGCTGGCCCGGACCGCCATTGCTGATGATTTCGATGCCCGGCTGGCTTTGCAGCAGTTCCGCCAGGGAGGCTTGCCCGGCTGAAGCGATGGCCTCGCGATCCAGCACGCGCACGTCCGCCAGGACCTCGCCGCGGCTTTGCGGAATGCGCGTGGCGGTTACGACGATTTCATCCAGGGTGGGAATGTCTTGCGCCCGGGCGGGCGCGACGAGCGCGCCGGCGAGAACCAGGCCGGCGACCAGGGTGTTGTATTGCATGGAAAACGTCCTTTTTCGTTCCCGGCGTCCCCGCTGGGAAAAAACCACGACTGGCGGGCCGAAAAAGGTTGTCTGAAACCGAGTTCGCTCAAACCGCCACCCGCGGCCCGCATCCTCTTCAGGCCGGTCTCCGGGCTCGCGCCTAGGGTCTTTCGACCCGGGTCGTTCGCCTTCCCATCCCGAGGACAGTGGCCTGGTGAACGACCGTTGAGCGCTTACCGTTGCGGGGGCAGCACAGGCATTGGCATCGACCTGGGTCGATCCGCACCTGTTTCCCGTTTCACCCGTCTCGCGACAGGCACCTGAAGCGGGGTGGATTTTAGGATGTCAAAGTCCGGATGGCTACGGCAATTTGGAGGTAATCCGGCCTGCCTCTCATGACAACCCGGGGTCTCCCCGAGTCTACTTGCCACCCTCGGTGGGGCGGGCTCCGGGCGCGGCCCGACCCTGTGAGCGCTCAGGGGCTGAAGAGACCGCCCGACCTGCGGTCATACAGACCGCCGGTCTTGAGCAGGTGGTGGATGGTTTTCAGGTTGCCTTCGCTTTCGACGACGCAGAAATAATGAAAGTAGAGCTCCCTGTGGTAACCGGTCTGCTGGCGGCCCTTGATCACATCCCACCGGGCGTAGCGATTGCGCGACCATTCGCCGCCGCCCTGGCCGTCGGCGCGGCCGAAGGCGTAGAGCTTGCGCTCGCCGCTCTCGCAGCGCATGCCCTCGAAACTGACCGTCTCGGCGCCGGCCGGGCTCTTCACCACCACGGTGTAACGCACCACACCGTCGGCGCCGATGGAAACCGAGGGCAAATCAACGAAGTGCTTGTTGCGGGTCGCGGAACTGACCTCGAAAGGGATCAGGTTCTCCGCCTTGGGATAGGGCGGGATGCTGGCCTGGACTTCCTTCCAGACCTTGGTGTCGTCGTCGAAGTCCCGCTCGAAATCCGCGAGGCCGTAGCTGTCCCCCCAGATGCTGGACTCGGAACCACCCGCCGCGTGGGCGGGGATGATCGGGACGGAGAGGAACAGGGCGAAAGCGGCGAGCAGAACGAATAGGGCGAAGGTGATGCGCATGGCGGGCTCCGGAACGAGGTTGGCATGATACCGCGCCACCCCTTGCCCCGGGTTCAAGCCAGATCGGCGGCCAGGGAATCCCGGATGGCCCTGGGCAATGGGGACAGGGTGGCCTGGTAATTCCGGTGGGAGACACCGGCGGAAATCTCGCCCCCGTTCTTCACGGCGGCCACCATCTCCGGCGTGAGTTCGAAGCGCATGAAATGCACCGAGGCGGTCTTGTCCTCCGTGCTGCGCTCCAGGTCCTCGTTGGCGATGGGGAACACGGGATCGAAGCCTTCCACCCGCATCCAGATGTCCTTCTCGATGCCGACCAGCCGGGCCAGGGCGGCCCGGCGCTCGTCCTCGTCGGCGTATTCCACCATGAAGGTGGCCTTCCAGTTGCGGCCGTCGGGGATCAGCGGGTTGTAGACGTCCAGTTCGTCCTGGATACCCGCCGCCTCGAAGATCTTCTCGATGCGCAGCATTTCCTGGATCTGGTACTGCATGGTCAGGGCGTCCTCGAAATAGAGGGCGGCGTGCTCGCCCAGGGGGACGCGGCGGTTCTTCTTGTGCGCGATGACCCGGGCGCGGAAGTCGGCGCGGATCTCGGCGTATTTTTCCAGGCTGAAGATGTCCTGGCGGGTCAGTTTGGCCATGGCGGGTTCCTTGTGAAGTCTCATAGTCCGTAGGCCTTGCGCAGCAGGGTGATGGGATGCTCCGGGGCGGTGCCATCGGCGCGGGCGTGGGCGATGTGGTGGCCGGCCATGGCGCAATCGCTGCCGTAGTGGTCCGGCCTGGCCTGATTGACCCGGGTCACCACCGGCTTGACGATCTTCATGGCGAACGCGTGGTACTCCTTCTTCACCGCATAGGTGCCGTCGTGGCCGGAGCAACGCTCGATGATGTCCACTTCGGTATCCGGCACCAGGGACAGGACTTCCCGGGTCTTGGGGCCGATGTTTTGCACGCGCTGGTGGCAGGCGGCGTGGTAGGCCACCTTGCCCAGGCCCTGCCTGAAGTCGGTTTTCAGCTTGCCTTCCCTGTGTCGCAGCATCAGGTATTCGAAGGGGTCGAAGAAGGCGTTCTTCACCTTCCGCACATCCGGGTCGTCCGGGTACATGAGGGGCAGTTCCTGCTTGAACATGAGCACGCAGGAGGGGATGAGGGCGGTGAGGTCCCAGCCCTCATCCACCAGTTTCGCCAGCACCGGGATGTTCGCCTCCTTGGCCGCCACCACCGCGTCCAGATCGCCCAGTTCCAGCTTGGGCATGCCGCAGCAGCGCTCCTTCTCGGCGAGGGTCACCGGGATGCCGTTGTGCTCGAACACCGCCGCCAGGTCCTCGCCGGGACCGGGTTCGTTGCGGTTCATGTAGCAGGTGGCGAACAGGGCCACCTTGCCCCGGGTGCGGCCGGCGGGCTCGCCGGGCGTGCTCGCGGGGAGCTTGTCCAGACGGCGGCGCAGGGGACGGCTGCTGAACTCGGGCAGCCAGGCACCGGCGTGGATGCCCGCCACGGATTCCAGGGCCTTGCGCGCGGGACCGAGCTTGTTCACCGCGTTGACCACCTGAGCCACCACCGGGATGCCGGCCAGACGGCCCACGGCATCGGTGCTGGTGAGCACCCGGTCACGCAGCTTTGTCTCACCCTTGCGGAAATGCACCGCCTTGGCCCGCAGCATGAGGTGGGGAAAATCCAGGTTCCACTCGTGGGGCGGCACGTAGGGACACTTGGTCATGTAGCACAGGTCGCAGAGATAGCAGTGGTCCACGACCTTCCAGTAATCGGACTTCTTCACCCCGTCCACTTCCATGGACTCGGATTCGTCCACCAGGTCGAACAGGGTGGGGAAGGACTGGCACAGGGACACGCAGCGGCGGCAACCGTGACAGATGTCGAACACCCGCTCCATCTCCTTGAACAGGGATGCCTCGTCGAAGAAGTCGGGGTTGCGCCAATCCAGGGGATGGCGGGTGGGAGCTTCGAGATTGCCTTCGCGGGTGGGGGTGGCCATGGCCTGAACCTCGGTGTGTTCGGAATGGAGAGGACGGCGGGGCCGCCCTCTCCCGCGCCCTCCCCTTCGAGGGGAGAGCGCGGAACGTCAGGAGCCCATCATCAGGAACCCAATTCGTTCAGGGCCTTCTGGTAGCGGTTGGCGTGGGAACGCTCGGCCTTGGCCAGGGTTTCGAACCAGTCGGCGATTTCCTCGAAGCCTTCATCCCGAGCGGTCTTGGCCATGCCCGGGTACATGTCGGTGTACTCGTGGGTCTCGCCGGCGACGGCGGTCTTCAGGTTGTCGGCGGTGGGCCCGAAGGGCATGCCGGTGGCCGGGTCGCCACAGGTTTCCAGATATTCCAGGTGGCCATGGGCGTGGCCGGTTTCACCTTCGGCGGTGGAGCGGAACAGGGCGGCCACGTCGTTGTAACCCTCCACGTCGGCCTTGGCGGCGAAATAGAGATAGCGGCGGTTGGCCTGGGATTCGCCGGCGAACGCGGCCTTCAGGTTGTCCTCGGTTTTCGAGCCTTTGAGTTGCATGTTGTACTCCTCGTATCGATCTGCCCGGCAGATACCCGTGCCAGGAAAACGGGTTTTATTAGAATGACTCTAAACTGTTAATGAAATTTAAGCTTTGCCGACCAATGATGTCAACTTTGATCCCATCGAACGGCGCTCGGGCCGCGCTACGAAAACTGCCAGGGATGCGCGCCACCCCTTGCTAAACTGGACCGCATTCCCAGTGGCGGACAGCCTGACGCATCCCGCTTCGGGGTATGACGAATCGACCTGGATCGAAAACGGATTTCCACCCATGCCCCATGACGTATCCCTGATCACCACCCTGGCCGCCGGTTTCGGCCTGGCGCTGATATTCGGCCTGGCCGCCGAGCGCCTCAGGCTGCCGGCCCTGGTCGGTTATCTGCTCGCCGGCATCGTCATCGGTCCGGCCACGCCGGGCTTCGTGGCGAACGTCCAGATCGCGGCGCAACTTTCCGAGATCGGGGTCATGTTGCTCATGTTCGGCGTGGGGCTGCATTTCTCCCTCGACGATCTGCTGGCGGTCCGGCGTATCGCCTTGCCCGGCGCCGTGGTGCAGATGGGCGTGGCCACCCTGCTGGGCATGGCGATGGCCTGGTCCTGGGGCTGGGACATGGGCGCCGGCCTGGTATTCGGCCTGTCGCTATCCTGCGCCAGCACGGTGGTGCTGCTCAAGGCGCTGGAAACACGGGGCCTGCTCGATTCGATGAACGGGCGCATCGCGGTGGGCTGGCTGGTGGTGGAAGACCTGGCGACGGTGTTGCTGCTCGTGTTGCTGCCGCCCCTCGCCGGCGTCCTCGGCGGGCCGGGCGCGACGACGAGCGGCGACGAACCGCTATGGTGGACCGTGTCGCTGACCCTGCTTCAGGTCTCGGCCTTCGTGGCGCTGATGCTGATCGTCGGCCGCCGGGCCCTTCCCTGGTTGTTGTGGCAGGTCACGCGCACCGGCTCGCGCGAACTGTTCACCCTCGCGGTGGTGACCGCCGCCATCGGCATCGCCTTCGGGGCGGCCAGCCTGTTCGGGGTTTCCTTCGCGCTGGGCGCCTTTTTCGCCGGCATGGTGATGCGCGAATCGGAGTTCAGCCATCGCGCGGCCCAGGAGTCCCTGCCCCTGCGCGATGCCTTCGCGGTGCTGTTCTTCGTCTCCATCGGCATGCTGTTCGATCCCGCCGTGCTCATGGAGAAGCCCCTGAATGTGCTCGGCGTGGTGGCGGTGATCATTCTCGGCAAATCCATCGCGGCGGCCCTGCTGGTGATCGCCTTCCGCTACCCGCTCAATACCGCGTTCACGGTCGCCGCCAGCCTGGCCCAGATCGGCGAGTTCTCCTTCATTCTGGTCGGGCTCGGCATGTCCCTCGGTCTGCTGCCCGCGGAAGGGCAAAGTCTCATCGTGGCCGGCGCGCTGATTTCCATCGCCTTGAATCCCCTGGTGTTCGCGGCGGTGGAACCGGCGCGCGCCTGGGTGTTGCAGCGCTCCGATCTGGCGCGCCGCCTGGAAAGCCGCGAAGACCCCATGGCGGCCTTGCCCATGTCCACCGAGCGCCGATACCTGGAGGGACAGGTCGTGCTGGTCGGTTATGGGCGGGTGGGGCGACGCATCGCCGCCGCCCTGGGCGCGCGCGGCATTCCCTTCGTGGTGGCGGAACAGAACCGGGAACAGGTCGAACTGTTGCGCAAACAGGGGATCGCCGCCGTCTCGGGTGATGCCGCCGAGCCCGAGGTGCTGGTCCAGGCCCATATCGCCAACGCCGCCATGCTGGTGATCGCCGCGCCGGACCCGGTGAACACCCGGCAGATGCTGGAAACGGCGCGGGCGCTCAATCCCGCCATCGAGGTGGTGCTGCGCACCCACAGCGAGGAGGAGGCGAGGATGCTGGCGCGGGAGGAGATCGCCCGGGTGTTCTTTGGCGAGGAGGAACTCGCCAAGGGCATGACGAACCATGTGCTGGAACGGTTCGCGCCGGGCGGGGAACAGCCGGCGCGCGCCTGATCCGCCGCGCGGGGAGCCGGTCAGCCCCTGGCCGAGGGAGCCGCCTCGGCCCGCCTGTGTTTCAGGTATTCAAGGATGCCCGGCAGGATCGAGATGAAGACGATCAGCAGGATCACCGCCGTGAGGTTGTTCTTCACGATGGGCAGGTTGCCGAAGAAGTAGCCCGCCGGTACCAGAAGCCCCACCCAGAGCAGGGCGCCAATGACGCTGAAGCCGAGGAAGCGGCCGTAGGTCAGCCGGCCGATGCCGCAGACGAAGGGCACGAAGGTCCGCACCACGGGCACGAAGCGGGCGATGATGATGGCCTTGGGCCCATGTTTTTCCATGAAGGCATGGGTACGATCCAGGTTTTCCCGCTTCAGGAAGCGGCTGCCCTCGAGCCGGAACACCCTGGGCCCCAGGAAGCGGCCGATCCAGTAATTGACGTTGTCGCCGCACAGGGCGGCCACGATCAGGGTGCCCGCCAGGATCACCGGGTCCATGCCACCCGCCGCCGCCACCGCGCCCGCCACGAACAGCAGGGAGTCGCCGGGCAGGAAGGGTGTGACGACGAACCCGGTCTCCATGAACACGATGGCGAACAGGATGGCGTAGACCCAGACGCCATAGCTCTGCACCAGCAGGGCCAGATGCTTGTCCAGATGCAGGACGATGTCGATGAACTGGGTAAGCAGTTCCATGCCGATCAGCGCCGAATCGTCATCCGGTAAACCTTGCCCTCCATCATCCCCGGCACCCACAGTTTGCCCTGGTCATCCAGGAAGATGTCGGCGGGGCCGGCCAACGGGATTTTCTCGTTGGCCACACTGACCTGGCCGGTGCGGGCATCCAGCACCTGCAACAGGCCGGCGGGTTCGAACTTGACCCAGTTGGAGATCAGCCAGCGGTTGGCGCCGATATCCACCACGCCGTCGAAGTAGCCGGCCGGGCTGGGGCTGTACTGCTTGTCCAGCTTCGCGCTCATGCCCGCCAGCTGGTAGGTCTTGACGCCACCATTGGCCTGGCCGTCCACGCCCCACTCCACCACGATCAGGCGATTGCCGGCCTTCTTCATGCCGTTGGGGCCCCTGGGCGGCGTATCGAAGGCCATTTCGTCGAACTTGCGCGCCTTGATGTCGATGATGAAGACCTTGCCGATGTCCGTCGCCGACAGCAGCAAACGCCGGTTGTCGTAACGGGCGAAGGCGTTGAGGTATTTGGTGCCGGCGGACGACAGATCCAGCTCGTACACCTGCTTGCCGTCCCGCAGATTGAACCCCACCACCCGGTCGATATCCGCCACGTAGAGGACGCCATCCACCGCGACCATGCCCTTCGGCCCGTCGAGTTTCTCGGCCCATTTCAGGGTTTTGATGTTTCCTTGCCGATCCAGCCTGGAGATGAAGCCGTCGCCGTCCTTTTCCATGGGCTCCAGCTTGGCGCCCAGGTTGGAGACGAAGACATCGTCGCCCGCCACCACCACGCTCTCCGGAGAGGAGAAACCCGCGATGGTCCTGTCGACGCTGACGCTGGCGGCCTGGGCGGAACCGAAGGCCAGGGCCAGCAAGGGAATCAGGTGTTTCGCTCGCATGTTGACTCCTTTAACAGGGGCAAGGGGCAAGGGGCAAGGGGCAAGGGGCAAGGGGCAAGGGGCAAGGGGCAAGGGGCAAGGGGCAAGGGGCAAGGGGCAAGCAAAGTCTAAGGTTTTCCTTGAACCTTGCAGGCGCAAAGCGCCGATCTTGCCCCTTGCCCCTGAATCAAACCATCGCCCCGGATTCGGGCTTGGTCGGCTTCATGAAGTCTTCCCGGGACACGCCCAGCCACATGGTGATGGGGCTGGCCACCAGCACCGAGGAATAGGTGCCGATGATGATGCCGATGGTCAGGCACAGGGCGAAGCCGTACAGCACCTCGCCGCCCAGCAACAGCATGGCCAGCACCATGAGCAGGGTGGTGCCGCTGGTGATGATGGTGCGCGACAGGGTGGCGGTCTTGGCGTTGTCCATGAGGGCCGCCACGTCGGCGATGCGGGTCTTCTTGAAGTTCTCCCGGATGCGGTCGAACACCACCACCGTGTCGTTCACCGAGTAGCCCAGGATGGCCAGGACGGCGGCCAGCACCGTGAGGGAGAACTCCCACTGGAACAGGGACCAGACGCCCAGCACGATGAAGATGTCGTGGGCGGTGGCGAAGATGGCCCCGGCCGCCATGCGCCATTCGAAGCGCAGGGCCAGGTAGATGACGATGCCGATGGACACCACCACCAGGGCCAGGGAGCCATCCTCCAGCAACTCCTTGCCCACCTGGGGGCCGACGAACTCGACCCGGCGCAACTGCACGCTGGATTCCTGCTGCTTCAGCACCGCCAGCACCCTTTCCGACAACTGGGCGGAGGTGACCCCCGCCTTGACCGGCAGGCGCACCAGCACCTCGGTGGAGGTGCCGAAGTTCTGTACCTGGGCATCGCCGTAGCCGTTCCGGGCCAGATGTTCGCGCACCGCCGGGATGTTGGCCGCCGCCGGGTAGCCCACCTCCATGACCGTGCCGCCGGTGAAGTCCACTCCCAGGTTCAAGCCCTTGGTGGCCAGCAGGACGATGGAGGCGACGATGCAGAACACCGAGAAATAGATGGTGCTGCGCGCCCAGCGCATGAACGGGATGTCCTTCTTGACGTGGAACAATTCGAGCATGACGGACCGCCTTCAGATGGACAGCTTGGTCAGGCGCTTGACCCGGCCATAGCTGAGATTGACCATGGCCCGCGACACCATCACGGCGCTGAACATGGAAGTCAGGATGCCCAGGCAGAGCACCACGGCGAAGCCCCGCACCGGCCCGGAGCCCAGCCAGAACAGGGCGATGCCGGCGATGAGGGTGGTGATGTTGGAGTCCAGGATGGTGTCCCAGGCATGCTCGTAACCGGCGGCGATGGCGGCCTGGGGTGTCATGCCGTTGCGCAGTTCCTCGCGGATGCGCTCGGCGATGATGACGTTGGCGTCGATGGCCATGCCCAGGGTCAGGGCGATGCCGGCGATGCCGGGCAGGGTCAGGGTGGCCTGCATCATGGACAGCAGGGCCACCAGCAGGAACATGTTGGTGGCCAGGGCCAGCACCGAGACGATGCCGAACAACTGGTAGTAGATGGCCATGAACACGGCGATGGCGGCAAAACCGTAGAGCGTCGAGTTGAAGCCCTTCTCGATGTTGTCCGCGCCCAGGCTGGGGCCCACGGTGCGTTCCTCGACGATCTCCATGGGCGCCGCCAGGGCGCCGGCGCGCAGCAGCAGGGCTACGTCGGAAGCTTCCTGGGGCGAATCCATGCCAGTGATCTGCACCCGGCCGCCGCCGATCTCCTCGCGGATCACGGGGGCGGTGACCACCTCGGTCTTGCCTTTCTCGATGAGCAGGATGGCCATGCGCTTGCCCACGTTCTCCCGCGTCACATTCCTGAAGATGCGCGCGCCGCGGCCGTCCAGGTTGATGTGCACGGCGGCCTGGTTGGACTGGTTGTCGAAACCGGGTTGGGCGTCGGTGATGTAGTCGCCGGTGAGCACCACGTTCTTCTTCACCAGCACCGGCACGCCGTTGCGCTCCAGATAGACCTCGGTGCCGAAGGGCGCCTGGCCGGCCAGGGCGGCCTGGACGGTGGCCGCGTCCTGCATCTTCTCCTCGTCCACCATGCGGATTTCCAGGGTGGCGGTGCGGCCCAGGATTTCCTTGGCCTTGGCGGTGTCCTGGACGCCGGGCAACTGCACCACCACCCGGTCGATGCCCTGCTGCTGGATCACGGGCTCGGCGACGCCCAGTTCGTTGACCCGGTTGCGCAGGGTGGTCAGGTTCTGCTTCAGGGCGTCTTCCTGGGTCTTCACCTGGGCCTGTTTCTTCAGGGTGCCGGTCAGGGAGAATTCCTCGCCACTCTGGCTGTCACCCAGTTGCAGGTCCGGATAGGCGGTCTCGATGGCCTTGCGCGCCTCGTCCCGCTGGGCCGCGTCCCGGAAGTGGATGTAGACCATCTGGCCCTCGCGGCCGATGCCGGTATAGCGCACCTTCTTCTCCCGCAGCAGCGTGCGGATGTCGCCCTGGTAGCGTTCCGCCGCCTTGTCCAGGGCCTTGGGCATGTCCACCTGCAACAGGAAATGGACCCCGCCGCGCAGGTCCAGACCCAGGTACATGGGCAGCGCGCCGATGGAAGTCAGCCATTCCGGCGAGGCGGGCAGCAGGTTAAGTGCCACCGTGTAGCCCGCGCCCAGGGACTGCTGGAGCACGTCCTTGGCCTTGATCTGGGTATCGGTATCGGCAAAGCGCGCCTTGACGCCGCGCGGGTCCATGCTCACGCCCCGGGGGGTGATGCCGGCCGCCTTGACCGCCGCCTCCACCCGTTGCATCAGGGCCGCGTCCACCTTCTCGGTGGTGCGCACCGGCATCACCTGCACCGCCGGCACCTCGCCGAAGAAATTGGGCAGGGTGTAGAGGAAGGCGATGACGATGGCCACGCCGATAAGGAGGTATTTCCAGAGAGGGTAGCGGTTCATTTTGAAACTCGTGAAGGGGGAAGGGCGAAGGGGGAAGGGTGTCAGGTGGCGGGGTTTTACCCTTCACCCTTTACCCTTCCCCCTTCACGCTTTACAGATCCTTGATCGTTCCCTTGGGCAGGACGGTCTGGATGGTGGCGCGCTGGAAGATGCTTTCCGTGCCGCCGCCGATGTCCAGGGTGATGTACTGGTCGGTGATCTTCACCACCTTGCCCAGCTGGCCGCCGGCGGTGATGACTTCGTCGCCCTTCTGGATGGATTCCTGCATCTTCTTCTGGTCCTTGGCCCGCTTCATCTGGGGCCGGATGATCAGGAAGTAGAACAGGGCGAACAGGACGATCAGGGGCAGGAAGCTCATGATCGGGTCGGGTTGCGCGGGATCGGCGGCGTAGGCGGGGGAAATCAGCATGATGAAAGCGGTCCTGTGAAAAAACCGGTGAATTCTACCACCGGGCATGTTTCATTCCGCCGGGGATGACGATCCGGCATGGGGCGAGGTTCCCCGCGCCTCGTGAAACTCCGCCGACCAGGCCTCGAATCGGCCGGCTTCCAGGGCTTCCCGCAGGCGGGCGGTGAAGTCCTGGTAGAAGTGCAGGTTGTGGATGGAATTGAGCCGCGCCCCCAGCATCTCGCCGGAACGTTGCAGATGATGCAGGTAGGCGCGGCTGTAATTACGGCAGGTGTAGCAGCCGCATTGCGGGTCGATGGGGCCGGTGTCGGCCTTGAAGCGGGCATTCTTGATGCGCATGTCGCCGGACCAGGTGAACAGCAGGCCGTGGCGGGCGTTGCGGGTGGGCATGACGCAATCGAACATGTCGATGCCGCGCGACACCGCGAACACGATGTCCTCCGGCGTGCCCACGCCCATCAGGTAGCGCGGCTTGCCCTCCGGCAGGCGGTGGCCCATGTGGCCAAGGATGCGCGCCATGTCTTCCTTCGGCTCCCCCACCGACAGCCCGCCCAGGGCGTAGCCGTCGAAGCCGATCTCCACCAATCGCTCCAGGGAACGTTCGCGCAGGTCCTCGTACATGCCGCCCTGGACGATGGCGAACAAGGCGTTGGGGTTGCCTTCATGGGCCATCTTCGACCGCTCCGCCCAGCGCAGGGACAGTTCCATGGACTGCCTGGCGGTCTCCCGATCCGCCGGATAGGGTGTGCATTCGTCGAAGATCATGACGATGTCCGAGTTCAGCACCTTCTGGATCTGCATGCTTTTTTCCGGGGAAAGCAGCAGGCGCTGGCCATCCAGGGGCGAGGCGAACTTGACGCCCATTTCCGTGATCTTGCGTAAATGGGTCAGGCTCCACACCTGGAAGCCGCCGGAATCGGTGAGAATCGGCCCTTGCCAGGCCATGAAGCCGTGCAGGCCGCCATGGGCGGCGATCACGTCCAGGCCGGGCCGCAGCCAGAGATGGAAGGTGTTGCCCAGGACGACCTGGGCGCCCAGGTCGACGAGTTCGTGGGGCGTGACGCCCTTGACCGTGCCGACGGTGCCCACCGGCATGAACACCGGCGTCTGGATGGTGCCGTGGGCGGTTTCCAGCACGCCGCGTCGGGCATGGCCTTGGGTATGTGTCACTTGGAAGCGCATGGAATCGAGAATCAGGCAAAAGATGACAAAGTGGGCGAGTTTACCGCCGGGACTGCTGCTCGCCGTCCTGTTCCAGCCCATGGGCGCCCTGGCCGAGACGCCATGCCCGGTCCTGGAGGCCACCCACGTGCAAGTGGGCAAACAGCGCTTTCGCGTGGAAGTGGCGGCCGACGAGGTCGCCCGGAAGCGGGGCCTGTCCGATCGAGCCAGCCTGCCGGCGGACGCCGGCATGTGGTTCGTGATGCCCACGCCGGGTCTGCATGGCTTCTGGATGAAGGACATGCGTTTTCCCATCGACCTGGTCTGGATCGGGCCGGACCTGCGCGTGCTGGGGATGAAGCGCCTGACGCCCTGCGAGCGGGGCGATTGGCCCCACCTCTGTCCAAGCCACGCGCCGCCGGCGCCCGCGACCTACGTCCTGGAAGTGGGCGCGGGGCGCTTCACCGGCCAACCCGGAGACCGGGTCGACTGGCTTTGCGCGCCGCGACGATGACCGCCGGTTGAAGCCTTACCAGCTCTGGCGGCCGCGCGGCTTGGCGCCGCCGTGGGGACGGGCATCCTCGCCCCAGGTACGGCCTTGGGGATTGGCGGAACGGGTGTCCGGCTTGTAATTGACGCTGTTGCCGTTCACGTCGGCGCGGCGGCCCTCCGGCTTGCCCCAGGTATTGCCGTTCTTTTCCGGACGGTCCCAGGAACCGCCGGCGCGCGCCGGGCGGGATTCGGGCTTGCCATCCTTCCAGGCGGGACGCGCTTCCGGCTTGGCCTGCCAGGAGCCGCCATTGCCGGCGTAACCGTTGCCCCGGCTGTCGTCGGCGCGGGGACGATCGCTGTGTTGGCCATGACTGTTTTGGCCATGACTGTTTTGGCCATATCCCTGGCCCTGATACGCGCCACGGGGCTTGTCTTCCCACTTCTTCTCGCCCCAGGGCTTCTTGTCACCCCAGGTCTTGCCGCCGCCGGGCTTCTGGCCGAATTTCTTGGGACCGCCGGGCTTGCCGAAGCTGCGCTCGGGCCGGGCGGTGGGCTCCATGCCGGCGATGACGTCGACGCGCACGGTCTGGCCGGTGTAGCGCTCGATGTCGCGGATCAGGCCCCGCTCGCGACCGTGCACAAAGGTCACGGCGCTACCGGTACGGCCGGCGCGGCCGGTGCGGCCGATGCGGTGCACGTAGTCCTCGGCCTGGCGCGGCGCGTCGAAGTTGATGACGTGGCTGATGCCGGCCACGTCGATGCCGCGGGCGGCCACGTCGGTGGCCACCAGAATGCGGGTCTGGCCGTCGCGCAGGCGCTGCAGGGTGCGGTTGCGCTTGTGCTGGGGCATGTCGCCATGCAGGGCGGCGGCGGCGAAGCCATTCTCCAGCAGGGTTTCGGACAGCGCCTCGGCGCTGCTCTTGGTGGCGGTGAACACCAGGGCCTGGGTCAGGTCCACGTCGCGCAGCAATACATCCAGCAGGCGATGCTTGTGGCCCACGTCGTCGGTGAAGAACAGGCGCTGGTCGATGTTGGCCTTGTGCTCTTCCTTGGTCACCACTTCAATGCGCTTGGGCGACTGGGTCATCTGGGCGGCGATCTTGCCCACCATGCCGTCCAGGGTGGCGGAGAACAGCAGGGTCTGGCGGCTGCTCGGGGTGCGCGAGACGATGTGCTCGATGTCCTCGACGAAACCCATGTCCAGCATGCGGTCGGCCTCGTCCAGCACCAGCACTTCCAGGCGGGAGAAATCGATGCGGCCGCGTTCCATGTGGTCGATCAGGCGGCCCGGGGTGGCGATCATGACTTCCGGGTTGTAGCGCATGGCCTGGAACTGGGGGCCGAAGGGAGCGCCGCCCACCAGGCAGACGGTGCGCAGCTTCTTGATGCCGGCGCCGTAGATGCCGGCCTGCTTCTGCACCTGCAGGGCCAGTTCGCGGGTGGGGCACAGCACCAGCAGGCGCGGGCCCTGGACCTTGTCGGCGCCGGGAATCCTGGACGGCTCGGCCAGCTTGTGCAGGCTGGGCAGCAGGAAGGCGGCGGTCTTGCCACTGCCGGTGTGGCTGGAAACCAGCAGATCCTTGCCTTCGAGGGCGGCGGGAATGGCCTGGCTCTGTACCCCTGTCGGCTCGGTGTAGCCGGTGGTTTCAAGACATTTCAAAACGATGGGGTTCAGCCCCAGTTCGGCGAAGCTCATGGTGATCCTTTTCAATACCGGCCCCGTCCGGCGCATTTTCGCCAGACAAAAAGGCCACCGCCCCCGTTCAAGGGGGGCGCAAATAAAGAAACGCTCGCGCCGACGGGATCGGGAAAGATCCTCGGTCGCGTCGATTCTCGCGAAACATCGGCGCCAACCGAATGCCGCGATGCCGAATCGACGGAAGCGGGTTCCGTGAGGGAATCAGGTGAGGTCGGGGACGATGGGGCTGTGAAAACAGTCCCGTGGGCTATTGAAATCGGTCAGGAGACCGAAGAGCCGACTACTGCGTTGCACAACTGGCGCGCATTGTACGCGAAGCCTGTAAATAAGTGTTTGATTATTTTGTCCTATCCAGGGCGTCCGGGGCGGGCTCGATGAGCATGGCGTCGCCGTAGCTGAAAAAGCGGTAGCCCGAGGCCACGGCATGGGCATAGGCGCGGCGCATGAGTTCGGCGCCGCCGAAGGCCGAAACCAGCATGAGCAGGGTGGAACGGGGCAGATGGAAGTTGGTGAGCAGCCGTTCCACCACCTTGAATTGGTACCCGGGCGTGATGAACAGGTCGGTCTCGCCCTCGCCCGCCAGTAACTCACCGCCGCGGGCGGCGGACTCCAGGGCGCGCAGGCTGGTGGTGCCCACCGCGCACACCCGGCCGCCGCTTTCCCGGGTCCGCGCCACGGCCTCCAGGGTGGCCCGGGGAATGGCGTAGCGCTCGGCATGCATCCTGTGTTCCAGCAGGTCTTCCACCCGCACCGGCTGGAAGGTGCCCGCCCCCACGTGCAGGGTGACGAAGGCGGATGCCACGCCCGCGTCCCGCAGTCGCTCCAGCATGGCCGCGTCGAAGTGCAGGCCCGCCGTGGGCGCCGCCACCGCGCCCGGATCCCGGGCGTAGACGGTCTGGTAGCGGGCGTCGTCGGAGGTTTCCGCGCCCCGGGACAGGTAAGGCGGCAGCGGCACCTCGCCGTATTCCTCCAGCCACTCCAGCACCGTGCGGGCCGGATCGAAGCCCAGCCGGAACATGTCGCCCACCCGCTCCAGCACCAGGGTCCGCACCGCCTCCGCGAATGTCAGCACCACCCCCGGCTTGGGCGCCTTGCTGGCGCGAATGAACACCAGGGCCTCGCGCTCGTTGAGCACCCGCTCCACCAGGGCCTCGATCTTGCCGCCGGAGTCCTTCAAGCCGCGCAAGCGCGCCTTGATGACCCGGGTGTCGTTGAACACCAGCAGATCGCCGGCGCGGAAGAAATCCGGCAACTCGGCGAAGCGCCGGTCCGCGATCGTCCCGGCATCCCCGTCCACCCGCAGCAGCCGGCTGCCGCCCCTTTCCGCAAGCGGATAACGGGCGATGAGTTCGTCCGGCAGGTGGTAGTCGAAGTCGCTGGTCTTCATGGAGGGCGCGGATTATACGTTGCCCACGAATCCGCCCTTCGGCGATAATGCGCGCCCTCCGCCGCCCGGCGGAGTCAAGCCGTCCTCAAATGCCCCGATGGCGGAATCGGTAGACGCACGGGATTCAAAATCCCGCGCCGCAAGGCGTGCCAGTTCGAGTCTGGCTCGGGGCACCAAATCCAGTTCCGGCACACCCCCCTGACTTCTTACCCCGGGATCGCCAGCTAGTGGTCTGCTTCCGAAATAGAGGGACAAATAAACGGATGGATTTTTCCGCGGGGCAAGGCGCGAGGAGGCGCCATAGCCGAGACTATGGCAACAACGAGCAATGCCGCCATGCGGGAAAAGACGCCGTTTTATGTTCCGATATTTCGGAAGCAGACCACTAGCAATCGCTGGCAAGTGCCGTGGACCCGGGTGGCTGCTTTTCCAGCCGGCACGAATTCAGATTGCGCCGATGTCCTTGTTCCACAGCGCCGGATGGTCGGCGATGAAGCTGCGCATCAACTCCAGACAGGCGGGCTCCCGCAGGATCTCCAGCCGTACCCGGCGCAGCATGTCCCGCTCGGACTTCAAGGCGTCCGGAAACGGTAGTAGTTGTTGAGAGGTATGAAGTCCAGGGTACAGACGTCACGTGGCGCCCCACCCGCTATCAGCACCCCGAGAATCGCCCCGGGCGAGGACTCTGCCTTAACCTTGCTGCTGGTTTCGTAATACGGTGTGCGGAAGCAACCCCATCTTGTGGCGTGCGTCCTGCCGTCCAGATCGAAACGTGCCCGAGGGCTCCAGAAATAGCGACCTCCTGGCGGCAAGGGCTGCTCGAGCAAGTGGGCTGCTTGAAGCAAATCGCGCAGCTCGTGGATCAGCCGGGGAGGCGCATCGGCCGTTGCCTCCCATATCCGCAGGTCATAGCGTATGTTGCTGATGCGGCCGAAATTGATCCCGGCCTTGTCCCGTTTCCTCGGGAACTCTTCCCAAGCCAGGGCCGGCTGGCCGCTGGCAACGACGGGGAAGCGGTTCCAGTCGCGATGTCGCGCGTCGAGAATGCCCGGACGGTAGTCGCGCTCCGGGCTGACCCAGCCCAGGCCGCAAGCCTCCCTCCCACCCAGCAGGTCTTTCAGAACGGCGTCCCCGCTCGCCTGGCCCTGGCTCTCCAGCGGCAATGTCGTCAGGAGAAAGACGTGTTCCACCACGCTGTCGGCGAGACTTGAATAAGCTCGCTGCAACTCGGCCTGGAACAGGGCGGCCTGGTTCCTGGCCCAGAGGCGACCGTCGTAATCATCACTCTGATAAACAAACTGCCGTTGATGCGACAGCCTTCCGTCAGCGGTTCGAACCATGCGGATGTTCGCAACCAGGTAGAAGCTCATCTCCTTGCCACCGAGGAAGCCGATATCGGACACGACGACCTCAAGGACATCCTCAATGCCCTTTCGCGCCAGCAGCCGATAGTCCGAAATGCTCCCTGGCCCCGCCGGGCCGGCGTCGGCCAGCATGTCAAGTCGCCGGCCGGTATCCTGTTCCACCACATGGGCGATTGCCCGGGCCAATGTGGCGGGGGCTTGCAAGCTGGCGAGATTTTGTTGGATCTGCGACTCGAGCGCGGCGGCATCCTGAGCCGAAATCGCGGGAGGGCTGCTGCTGAGAGCCCCGAAGGCCGCCCCCACCGGAATGGCGATTGCCGCCAGATAGGGCGCTATCACGGTGGCCAAGGGAGTGGTGGCGGCAAAGACGCCCGTTCCGGCAACACCCAAGGCAACACCGGTTGCCGCACCCGTCCCGGCGTTACTTTCCTGGGCGGCGGCAAAAACACGGAAGTTGGACTGTGGGGGATGATTGACCGGCACTATTGCCACCCTCCCCCATCCCGCCCGATCCAGTTCCGCGGGCGGCGCGGGCAGGTCGGCGCATCCGGCCAACAGGACGCAGAACAGCAACCGGGGCAATGAGCGATGCATGATCTTCACCTCCGCAAACCCTCGCTGGCAGCAAATATGCGAGCACACTCAAAGTTCTTCCGGGATGGATCGCCCTGAAGAAAACGGCAGTTCCGACATTCGGTAATGCCCCCAGCGCGCAACCTGATACTTCATCGTAGCTTTGCACAGCCCGCATCATTCGATGCGTGGACGATAACCGCGCTATTGAGATCAATGGCCATCGCCGATCAAGCTCTCCGGACATCCAGCGGCAAGGTCGCTCAGGCTTTTTTGTTGATCCGCTTATTTTGTTGATCCGCTTGGACGGCGAAAAATTAACGTTCAACTCACGATTCGGGTCATCTGCCTGAGCGTCGTGCATGTCCAGACCTCTCCCGCTGGTCTGTGTGGTTTCGGCTCGACCGAATGCTTCTCCCGCCTCAATACATCCGATGCCGGAACAGCCAACTCGCCAGGGCCAGGCTTACCGCGCCGATGATGGCCATGGGCCAATACTGGTCGCTTAGCACGTCGAAGCCGGCGCCTTCCAGGAACACCTTGCGCAGGATGATCAGGAAGTAACGCAGCGGATCGATGAGGGTGATGAGCTGCACCGCTTCGGGCATGTTGGCGATGGGGGTGGCGAAGCCGGACAGGATCACGGCGGGCACCATGAACAGGAAGGCGCCCAATAGCCCCTGTTGCTGGGTCACGGCCAGGGATGAGATGAGCAGGCCGGCGCCGACACCCGAGAGCAGGAACAGGGCGAGGCCGGCGTAGAGGGCGGGCAGGCTGCCCAGCAAGGGCACTTCAAACCACAGGGTGGCGATGAGAAGGATCACCGTGCCCTGGACCATGCCGATGAGGAAGCCGGGCAGGGCCTTGCCGAGCAGGATTTCCCAGGGCCGCAGGGGAGTGACCAGCAACTGGTCGAAGGTGCCCTGCTCCCGCTCCCGCGCCACGGTCAGGGCGGTGACCAGCATGGTGGTGACCAGGGTCAGCATGCCGATGATGCCGGGGATGAAGAACCAGCGGCTTTCCAGATTGGGGTTGAACCAGGCCCGGGTTTCCAGACGGGCGGGCGGGGCTTGCAGGCCGTGGGCCGCGATCCACGCCCGGTTGTAGCGGTCCACCAGGTTGCGCACGTAGCCCAGGGCGATCATGGCGGTGTTGGAATTGCGCCCGTCGACGATGACTTGCAGCGGCGCCGAGCTGCCCGAGAGCAGTTCGGCGCTGAAGCGCGGGCCGATGTGCAGCACCACCAGCACTTCCCGGGTATCCACCAAAGGCGCGATCTCGTTTTCCGCGCGCAGGGTCGCCACCCGATGGAAGGCGGAGGCGCCGTCGAAGGCCGCCACCAGGTCCCGGGAAGCGATGCCCCGGTCCTCGTTGTAGAGGGCATAGGGAATCTGCTTCAGATCGAAGGTGGCGGCGTAGCCGAACACCAGAAGCTGGATCATGGGCGGCACGATGAGCACCATGCGGCTGCGCTTGTCCTTCAGCAGGGCCAGGAATTCCTTGCGCACCAGGGCGAGCAGGCGGGTCAGGGTGGCGTTCATTCCAGCCGCTTTCTCGACTTGCGCCAGGTGATGGCCAGGAAGATGGCGGCCATCAGCGCCAGGGCGGCCGCGTTCGGCAGCACCACGGCCCAGACGTCGCCGGCCAGGAAGAGGGTCTGCACGATGGAGACGAAATAGCGGGCGACGATGATGTGGGTGATGTTCTGCACCATGGTCGGCATGCTGTCGATGTCGAACAGGAAGCCGGACAGCAGGAAGGCAGGCAGGAAGGTACCGATGATGGCGATCTGGCCGGCGACGAACTGGCTGCGCGCCAGGGTGGAGATGGTGAGCCCCATGCCCAGGGCCGCCAGCAGGAACAGGGAAGCGCACACCCACAGCACCCAGAAGGAACCGCGCAGGGGCACCTCAAACAGGAACACCGCCATCCCCACCGTCAGCAGCATGCCGCCGGTGCCCAGGGTGAAATAGGCGATCAGCTTGCCCAGCAGCACCTCGGTCATGCTGGCCGGTGTCACCAGCAGGGCTTCCATGGTGCCGCGTTCCCATTCCCGCGCCATGACCAGGGCGGTGAGCAGGGTGCCGATGAGGGTCATGATGATGGCCACCAGGCCCGGCACCAGGAAGTTGCGGCTCTTCACCTCGGGATTGAACCAGATGCGCTGCTCCAGCTTCACCGGCGTGGCCAGTTCCTGGCCCCGGCTCGCTGCGCGGCGGGCCAGCCAGTTGCCCCAGGCGCCCTCCACGTAGCCCTGGGTCAAGCGGGCGGTGTTGGCGTCGACGCCGTTGAGGATGACCTGGATGGGGGCGCCGTCGGGCCCGCGCAGGCGCTCGGCGAAATCGGCGCGCAGGTGCGCGATGGCGTTCACCTCGCCCCGGCGCAGGGCCTGTTCCGCCTCGGCCTGGGTCAAGGCGTGGGTGGTGGAGAAGTAATGGCTGCCTTCCAGGCTGGCGAAGAAATCCGCCGTGTCCGGCGAGGGTTCCTCCGCCACCAGGGCCACCGGCAAGCGGTCGGCGTCCAGGGACACGCCGTAACCGAACAGCACCAGCAGAAAGATGGGCATGACGAAGGCAATGGCGATGCTGCTGGGGTCGCGCACGATCTGGAGGAACTCCTTGCGCACCAGGCCCTTGAGGCGCATGAGCGAGCCGCCGCGTGGTTGTGAATTGGGAGTTGACGGGTTCACGGTCAGCCCAGCGGCAATGCCGGGTTTAGGCCACGGCAATCATCATGCGAAAGCCGATTGGGTAAGCCAGCCGTCGCCAAATCCCCCCTGCCCCCCTTTAAGAAAGGGGGGAAGAACGGTGGACGGGCTGAAGGACGGCATCGCCCAAGCTGACCCTCTCCCCCCTTTTGCAAAGGGGGGCCGGGGGGGATTTCTCCAACGCCAACATCCCCGCGGGACATCCAGCGAAGCCGCTCTTTCATGCCGCCAACTCCTTTGCTTCACCCGCCTCCACCAGCCGGATGAAGGCATCCTCCATGCTCGGCGAGGGATTCCCTTCCGCGCGGGCGCCAGCCTTGACGGCGGCGGGCTCGTCCATGGCCAGGATGCGGCCGGCGGCCATGATGGCGAGGCGGTCGCAATACTCCGCCTCCTCCATGAAATGGGTGGTCACCAGCACCGTCACCCCGCCCCGGGCCAGGGCGTTGATGCGGCGCCAGAACTCGCGCCGGGCCAGGGGATCGACGCCGGAAGTGGGCTCGTCCAGGAACAGGATTTCCGGCCGGTGCATGAGGGCGCAGGCCATGGCCAGGCGCTGCTTGTAGCCCAGGGACAGGTCGCCGGAAAGCTGGTCGGCGTACTTTTCCAACTCGAATTCCGCCAGGGCCCAGGCCTGCCGCTCCCGGCGCGGCGTGCTGGACAGCCCGTAGGCGCTGGCGAAGAAGGCCAGGTTCTGGCCCACGCTTAGGTTGCCGTAGAGGGAAAACTTCTGGGACATGTAGCCGATGCGCGCCCGCGCGGCCGCCGCCGCGTGGCGCAGGTCCAGGCCGGCGACGCGCAGGCTGCCGGAACTGGCGGGCAGCAGACCGCACAGCATGCGGAAAGTGGTGGACTTGCCGGCGCCGTTGGCCCCCAGCAGGCCGAAGATTTCGCCCCGATTGACCTGGAAGCTGACGCCGTCCACCGCCCAGAAGTCGCCGAAGCGGCGGCGCAGGTTGTCTACCTGAATGACGGGTTCGCCACATACCGGGGATGGAGGTTTTGATGCGGAAATACCGCTGTTCTCCCCCTCCCAACCGTCCACGGCCATCTTTGCACAGCCGGCCGGCTTCGGCGGCGGCGAGACATGCTCGCCGAATTCCCGCCTACGCCCCCCGCCCTCGGGGGAGGGGTTCTCTCCCTCCCCGTTTACGGGGATGGCTGGGGTGGGGAGATACTTGCCGTCACGCGGTTCCGTGCCCCCGGAGGACGACCGCAGCATATCGATGAAAACATCCTCGAAACGAGGGGGCACGGATTCAATCCGGGCGCCTTCCAGGCCAGGCATCCCTGTCAGTTCTTCGGACATAGCCACCGACCCGGTCACCAGTCGCACGTGATCGCCCTGGACCAGGGCATCCACCACGCCGCTCTGGCCTTCCAGCTCCGCCTGCACGTCCCGGTGACGGCGGCCGGGAACGGTTACCGCCCAGGTACGGCCCGCCATGCGCCCGCTCATGGCGGAGGGCGGGCCCTGGTCAAGCACCTTGCCTTCATGCAGCAGGACCACTTCATTGCAGCGTTCCGCCTCGTCCAGATAAGCGGTGGACAGCAACACGCTCATGCCCTCGCCCTTCACCAGGCGGTCGACGATGGCCCACAACTCCCGGCGCGACACCGGGTCCACGCCCACGGTGGGCTCGTCCAGCAACAAGAGGCGCGGCGCGCGAACCAGGGTGCAGGCCAGGCCCAGCTTCTGTTTCATGCCGCCGGACAGGCGTCCGGCCAGGCGGCGGGTGAAGGGGGCCAGGCCGGTCATGTGCATGAGTTCGCCGTAGCGTTCCGCCCGCGCCGGCTTGGGGACGCCCTGGAGATCGGCGTAGAGGTCCAGGTTCTCCTGGACCGTGAGGTCTTCGTAGAGGCCGAAACGCTGGGGCATGTAGCCCAGGGCGGCCTGCACCGCCAGGGAATCCCGGGTGGCGTCCAGACCCAGGACCCGGATGGCGCCGGCATCGGGAATCAGCAGCCCGGCGGCCAGGCGCATGAGGGTGGTCTTGCCGGCGCCGTCCGGGCCGATCAGGCCGGTCACCACGCCGGGGCGGATGGCAAAGCTCACGCCGTCCAGGGCCTGGGTGTGGCGCCCGCCGGCGGTAAAGGACTTGGCCAGGTCCGTGGTGACGAGGATGGGGGCCTGGCTAGCCATGGCACGTTGCCTCGACCACCACTTCCCCCCTTTGAAAAAGGGGGGGCAGGGGGGATTCCAGCGCCTTCCCACAACAATCGCGGGGGTCAAATCCCCCCCAGCCCCCCTTTAAGAAAGGGGGGAGCAAGGCGCACTCGCTCACTTGCACGGATCCGCCCCCGCCGCGGGCGCTGCCTGGTCCAGTTTGATGGTGACGGTGGCGGGCATACCCATGCGCAACGCCTCCTTCCCTTCGCACACGAACACCCGGGCCTGGTAGACCAGGCTGGCGCGAATCTCCGTGGTCTCCACCGACTTGGGCGTGAACTCGGCGCTGGGCGAGACGTAGCCGACCCAGGCCCGCAAGCGCTTGCCCGGATGGCTGTCCGTGCCCACCGTCGCCCGGGCGCCCACGGGTACCCGGCCCAATTGGGTTTCCGGCAGGTAGACCCGCACCCAGACCGGTTCGGTGAGGGCCAGGGTGAACACCGGCTTGGCGGCGGAGGCCATGTCGCCCGGCTCCAGGATGCGGTTTTCGATGACGCCGTCGGAGGGGGCGCGCAGTTCGCCTTCCTGGATGTCCCGGCGGACCAGAGCCGCCGCAGCCTCGTTGACGGCCAGGGAGGCCTGGGCCGCGGCGACATCCTCCTTGCGCGGACCCAGTTCGGCCAGGCGCAGGCTCTCCTCCACCGCCTTCAACTGCTCCCTGGTCTTGTCCAGGGCGAACCTGGCGCTGTCCGCCTGCTGCTTGGAGACGAAGTTCTGGGCCACCAGATCGAGCTGGCGCCGGTACACCGCTTCTGCATCCGCCACCGCCACCCGCGCGGCATCCCGCTGGGCTTGGGCCTGGCGGATTTCCTCCGGGCGGGAACCGGCCAGGTAGCGGGCCAGCACCTGGCGCTGGACGCCGGTCTGGGCCTCGGCCTGGTTGAGGGACAGGCGCAGGCGTTCGGTATCCAGGCTGGCCAGCAACTGGCCTTGTTTCACCCGGTCGCCTTCCCGCACCAGGATATTGGCGATGCGGCCGCTGGCGTTGAAGGCCAGTTCCACCTGGCGGATGTCCACGTTGCCGTGCAGGGTGAGTTCGGTCAGGGGCGCCTGGGCCTTGTGCTTGTTCCACCAGATTCCGCCGGCCACGGCGGCGACGACGAAGGGAACGATCAGGAGGATTTTCGGTTTCATGTCACGTCTTTCGCGGTGTCATGTTCGGCGGCCAGGCCGTTGAACAGCAGATCCAGGTGGCTTTGCAGGTGGCGCTCGAAATCCAGCCCATCCGGCTCGAAAGCCAGGAAGGAGTGTTTCCAGAGCATGCCCAGGACCAGGGGCGCGATTACCACGCGCCAGGCGTAGTCCGGGTCCACGCGACGGAACTCGCCGCTGTCCATGCCCCGGGCCAGGATGCCCCGGACCAGGTTGCGGCCGCGTTCGACCACCTCTTCATGATAAAAACGGGCAATTTCCGGGAAATTACCCGCCTCGGCCAGGATCAGCTTGGGAATGCCGGAGAGGGACGAATTGGCGACGCGCCGGGTGAATTCCGACAAAAAATAGGCCATAAGCTCCCGACTGCCGCCCCGGTAAGCGGACATGACCGCTTCCGCCTCGTCCAGGTTGGCGACGAGGGACTGGCGTACCACCGCCTTGAACAGTTCCGCCTTGTTCTCGTAGTAGAGATAGAGCGTGCCCTTGGACACACCGGCGCGTTTCGCCACCTCGTCCAGGCGGGTGGCGGCATAGCCCCGCGCCACGAATTCGGCCAGGGCCGCCTCCAGCAATTCCTGGGGGCGCGCCTCGGCGCGGCGTTGCCAGCGGGGCTCCAGCTGGATGATGGTAGTGGGCATGGGCAAATTAATGACTGACCGGTTAGTTACTTATATGTCTGAAATGGCCGATCGTCCACCTCCCACTCGATTCACGACGGATATCGCACGAGGTGGATCACCGTTCCTGGCGCCCACTGTCATATCCGCCAGCCCGGACTACCATGAAAAAACCTGGGCCGATCCCGGCCGTTTCCAGCGTAACGCATGACAATGAACCAGCTTTCCGGATCCCGCCCCGCCAACATCGTCCATATCCCGGAACGCCGCATCGCCGCCGGCCGAGTGGTCTGGAAGGATGGCGTCATCGCGCGAATCGAGGCGAGCGGGCCGGAAGATCCCGGCTTGAGTTACCTGATACCGGGTTTCGTGGACGCCCACGTGCATGTGGAAAGTTCCATGCTGGTGCCTTCGGAATTCGCCCGCCTGGCCTGCCGCCACGGCACGGTGGCCAGCGTCTCCGACCCCCACGAGATCGCCAACGTGCTGGGCCTGGAGGGGGTTCGCTTCATGCTGGAGAACGTCCGGCGGGTACCCTTCAGGATGTTCTTCGGCGCCCCCTCGTGCGTGCCGGCCACGCCCTTCGAGACGGCCGGGGCCGAGCTGGGCCTGGAGGAACTGGGGAGCCTCCTGCGCGACGACGGTCTCCTCTACCTTTCCGAAATGATGAATTTCCCGGCCGTGCTGGCGCGTGATCCCGCCGTCATGGCCAAGATCGCCCTGGCCCGGAGCCTGGGCCTGCCGGTGGACGGCCACGCCCCCGGCCTGACGGGGGAACAGGCGCGGCGTTACGCCGAGGCGGGCATCAGCACCGACCACGAGTGCGCCAGCCTGGAGGAGGCCCGGGACAAACTCGCCGCCGGCATGCACATCCTGATCCGGGAAGGCTCGGCGGCGCGCAATTTCGACGCGCTTCACCCCCTCATCGCCAGCCATCCCGACCAGGTCATGTTCTGCAGCGACGACAAGCACCCGGACGACCTGGCGCGGGGCCACGTCGATCGGCTGGCGGCCCGGGCGGTGGCGGCTGGGCATGACCCCATGGACGTGCTGCGCTGCGCCTGCCTGAATCCCGTGCTGCACTACCGCCTGCCGCTGGGACTGCTGCGTCCGGGCGACCCCATGGACGCGGCGGAGGTGGCGGATCTGCGGGATTTCCGCCCCCTGCGCACCTGGATCGGCGGCCGCCTGGTGGCGGAAGCCGGGCGCAGCCGGATCGACCGGGTGCCGGTCCGGCCCGTCAACCGTTTCCACGCCCGGAAGATCGCGCCCGCGGACCTGGACGTGCCCGCCGGCGGCGCCCGGCTGCGGGTGATCGATGTTCAGGACGGCCAGTTGCTCACCCGCGAGGCCCTGCTGGCGCCCCGGGTGGAGGCCGGCCACATCCTGCCGGACCCGGAACGGGATGTGCTCCTGCTCATGGTGCTCAACCGCTACCGGGAGACGCCGCCGGCCGTGGCCTTCGCGCGGGGTTTCGGACTGCGCGCCGGGGCGCTGGCCTCCAGCGTGGCCCACGATTCCCACAACATCGTGGCGGTGGGCGCGGATGCCGAAGCCCTGTGCAGAGCGGTCAACGCCCTGATCGACCAGTGCGGCGGCATCGCCGTCGCCACCGAGGGCGGGGTGGAATGCCTGCCCCTGCCGGTGGCCGGACTCATGAGCGCGGAGGACGGCGATGTGGTGGCGGCCCGCTACGCCGTCCTGAACCGGATGGCCAGGTCCCTCGGCTCGCCGCTGGGGTCGCCGTTCATGACCCTGTCCTTCATGGCCCTGCTGGTGATCCCGGAACTCAAGCTGAGCGACCGGGGCCTGTTCGACG
>WBZL01000087.1_pt1 | contig 76831 bp, 101 predicted proteins | sample 5204291 | NCBI WGS metagenome assembly WBZL01 (sample SAMN12344345, study PRJNA552823) | activated sludge metagenome | biome: Activated sludge suspended growth; feature: Nitrification reactor; material: Wastewater; isolation source: activated sludge from nitrification reactor of wastewater...
ACGTCGTAGTTACTGACGAAGGTTCTGACGGCGTTGCCCCGTTGAACAAGCCAAAAACAGGCACTTACACTTTGAGTGCTGGCGCTGATGACCGCGCAAGTGTTGTGGCATCCCACTACACCGCTGCACTAACTCGGTTTGATCTTGCACTAGGAGATGGCGCGGTTGCCATTCCTGGTATTGGCGCAACTGTTCACGCTGGGCTTATTGCTCACGCTGCTGCTAATCGCCGCATCGCAATCCTTACTGAAGCGGAAGATGCTTCGGTAGCGACACTCAAGTCAACTGCTGAAGGTCTGAGCAGCGAGTTTGCTGGCCTGTTTGCCCCGTGGGTACAGATCACCACCAGCACTGGTACTCGTTACACCAGCCCTGAAGGCTATGTGGCAGGCGTTCGTAGCCGCGCCCACAGCGAAGTAGGGCCGTGGCGCGCACCAGCAGGACAGATCGCTGTTGCTCGTTCTATCGTGGGCCTGAAAGCGGAATACAACCGCACCACAGGCGATTCGCTAGATGCCGCTAAGGTCAACGCAATCCGGTACGTCAACAACACTGTTCGCCTCTACGGGTGGCGCTCACTGTCGAACGACACATCAAACTACTCGTTGATCGTGGGACGCGATGTTCTAAACCGCATCGTCACTGAAGCGGAATCGCGGCTAGAGCAGTTCGTGTTCGAACCCATTGATGGCCGGGGTCAACTACTTGCATCTGTCAATGGCACACTGGCTGGTATTCTGGAGCCAATGCGTGCGGCTGGCGGGTTGTACGAACTCCTGAACGCTAACGGCGACGTTGTAGACAGCGGTTACTTGGTAGACACCGGATCATCGGTCAATACCCTGAGCAACCTTACAAACAACGAAGTCAAGGCAAGAATCTCTGTTCGGGTATCACCGTCTGCGTCGCTGATTTCAGTGACAATCACTAAAGTCGGACTACTTTCCAACCTCTAGGAAGAAGGGGTAAGCGGCAATGGCTTACATCTCACAGCGTCAGTTCTCAGTGTCGATTGATGGCATTACCGGCTACTGGATGACCAAAGGTGGCGGTGATCTTGCTGCTGACTCCAACAAGATTTACCCCGGTGGTCAGAAGGTTCCAGTCATCATTACTGGGGTTTCTGAGGTAGACAACATCACTGTTGGACGCGCATTCGAAGTAGTCCGTGATCGCCCAATCCTCAAGTCGTTGCGGTCACAGGTTGGTACATTCACTACCACCATCACAATGGTGGACACCGACCCTGACTTCAACGCCTCAGGTGGCAGCATCGTTTCTTACGCTGGTGCCGTCCTGGTGGGTATCACTGAACCCGAGTACGACTCGGCTTCTGGTGACCCGGCGATGATCGAACTAGAGTTCGCTATCCCATCGGTTGCGACTTCCTGACCCCTAAGTTCGACAAACAACGTCACTCCAACATAATCTTGGGCCTGTAATCCTACGGGCTTATTCGGTGTACCCCGAAAAACATCAAGGAGAATAACCACACATGGCCGATTTCAATATGGTTCCTGACGACGATGACGATGTTGAACTACTGACTGTCAAAGACGACGGCCCGGACACAACAGTCCTTGACTCGCTTAAGACTGAACTCAAGCGCATCGTCAAGAACGAGCCACTTACCCTTGCTGTTCCTAGTCGTCCCGGCATGGCTATTGTGTTTGACACCAATGTTGAGGCAACTCAACTACAGCATTGGCGCAAGGCCAGTAGTGACAAGTCAATGCCTGACAAGTTTGATGGTCTAAAGTTCTCTGCCATCATCATCGCTAACCAGGCACTACAGATTCTCTACAAGAACGAAATCGCGGTTGACACTGAAGGCAACGACCTGAACTTCCGCAACCCCAACTTCACCGCCATGCTGGGCGCTGACAGAGCATCAGCGGCAGTACGCAAGTTGTACGGCGTTGACGGACATATCTTCATCGCGGCTAACCAAATTCTTGGTGCCGCCGGGTACGATGATGGAGAGCAGGGTTCAACAGGCGCGGACCCTACTCTAGTGTCCTAGATCATCTACAAAAAGACCCGCGCTTAAGGGCAGCAGCAAGAATCGCGCACACATTCAAGATTGATCCAGTGACTGTTTTAGACGCTGAACCATTTGAGTGGATGGCGCGAATCGCAGCCCACAACATAGTCGCCTTGGATGCAGAGAAAGCAAACAAGGAAGCGCGCAAGCGAAGGTAGGTGAGTGCCAATGGCAGATGAAAACATCTCTATTGGTATAACCGCTCACGAGAACGTCACGCCTACCGCCCGCAGGGTTGTCACTGCCCTGGACAGTATGGGCGATTCTGCTAACAAGCAAGACCCCAAACTAGAAGCCCTAGAGCAAGCCCTAGAAGGCGCAGAAGACGCCGCTGCTGACCTTGCAGCCCGTATGAAGGTCGCGGAAGCCGCGATCAAAAGAATGGGCAACGAGGCGCTGAAATCTGCCGCCAAGATCGAAGCGCTGGAAAAGAAACTTAATAGCCTGAATCGTGCCGGGACTCTGGGTGGCGGGCGCAACAACAACGGCGGCATCTTCGGCGGATTGACTGGTCAGTTGAAAGGTCCATCTGGGTTCCTCAAACTGATCATGATTCCCACGATCCTTGATGCTGTTGGTGCAGTGACTACTCTTGGTTCTGCCGCTACTGCCGCTGGTGCAGCAGGTATTGCTGGTCTTGCACCCCTTCTTGGTCTGGCAGCAGGTATCCCTGTCTTGTACTCCGCTGTAGGGCAAGCATTTGGCGTATTCAAGATGGCGTCGGAAGGCTTGAAGAAGTCTTTTGAGAACCTGCAAGAACCTTATGAAGAAATGCAGAAAGCGGTCACTGAAAAACTGACTCCTGGCATAGATGACTTGTCAAAATCAGTAGAACGCTTGATGCCGACTGTTCAGAAAGCAATGGTCGGTACATCCAAGGTAATCAGCCAGACAGCCAGCAACCTCGGCAACTACTTAGACGAAGCACGAACCAAGGCCCAACTCGGTGCAGTGATGGGCAATAACAATCAAATCCTTGATTCAATGGGTTCTGCTGCTATCTCTGGTATTCGATCCTTGATGGATGTCATGGTCGCTGCGGGGCCAATGGTGTCCCGACTTGCCAGTGACTTCTCTGGATTTATGGCAAGCATTGCCCGGTGGACGGGATCAAATGGCAACGCGATGTCGTCGTTCTTCGACAGTACTTATTCGGTTGTTCAGCAAGTACTACAAGTTGTGCGCGACCTTGGCGTTGCGCTGTTCAACATTTTCAGTCAAGGAGCAGAACTTGGCGGCGAAATGGGCCAGGTCATTCAAGACCTTGCCAGCAACTTCCGTGCATGGACAGAATCAGTAGAGGGCCAGGAATCCATCGGTGAATGGTTTGCGCGGTCTAAACCGATCATTTGGGAAGTCGGCTTACTGATACGAGACATTGCTAAGGCACTAGGCACCCTGTCAATGGACGGGACTGTGCTCAAGACATTGCAGACATTGCGTACAGATGCACTGCCCGCCATAGTGCAAATGACACAAGCAGCCAGCGGTCAATTTTTGCCTGTGCTGGCAGAAATTCTTGGCACGATTTCTCAGATAATGATTGACTTGAACATTGGGCCAGGAGTTCTTCAAGCCATCGCTGGTGCTTTGCGGGTTATTGCTGATGTCATTAACAGTTTGCCGGGACCAGTAAAAGAACTTCTCGGCTACTTAGTCACCATGTCGGCGTTCGTCAAACTAGGCGGGTTCCTAGGCATTCTCAGCGGTGGTGGTAAAGGTGGCGCTATTAGCGGTTTGTTTAGCAAACTTGCTGGAGCAGGCACCGGGCTTATCCAAATCATCAGGGGAATCCAAACTGGCCTTGTCACAGTAGGGCAAGCGGCCAGCGCTGCTTTAGGAGTAGTTAGCAGGTTCTTGATTGTTGCGGCTGGTATTGGAGCAGGCATACACCTGATTCAAGGGTTCACTATGAGCCAAGAACTATTTGATGCAGCAGAAGCCGCAGGAGAACTGAACGCAGAACTAGAAAAGACGTTTACATTCGAAGGCTGGGAAGAACAGCGAAGTCAACTAGCGTCTATGAAAGAAGAGTACACAGCCCTTGGTGAACTGACAGACCCCAAGACTGCCTGGACCGGGGTACAAACAATGGCTCATTACGCCAAGGCGGCGATTACTGGGCTATGGGATTCTAACGCTGCCGCTGCCATGTTTGCAGAGGGACCAGAAACTGTGCAGTCGGCGCTTGAAGAACAAATCTTGGCTGCGGAAAGAACTCAGCAAGAGTACAACTCCATGTTGCAGTCAGTGGCCAATGACGTATTCAATCAAGGCAAACCTTCGTGGTTGCAGCAGTCATTCGCTGAAGGATCGACTGAAATGGAGCAGGTTGCCAAATGGGCAGAGGCAGCCGGGGTCAACGCGGGTATGGGCTTCGAAGAAGCAAGAGCCAAGATCACTGCTTACTACAATGCTGTTGTAGCCGCTGACCCAGCGACTGCGCAGTTTTATCAATCGCTACAGACTCTTGGTGACAGTGCTGCGTCAGCAGGACAAAAAGTGGATGCGTTTGCCTCTGCATTAGATGCATTGTCGTCGGCACTACAAGGAGGCGATAAACGCGATGCCGCAGTGCGAGTAGCACAAGGGTGGAAGCAACTATCTGATGCAGCCGAAGGTGCCAACATCAGTATGAAGAATGGGCACGTTCAGTTTAGAGCAACAGCGCAAGATAACTGGGCATTGCACGAAGCGTTGTCTTCTCAAGCGTCGGCTATGAACGATGTCGCTGTAGCAACATACAAGCAGACAGGCAGCATTTCTAAAGCCACATCTGCTTATGAGAACTACTACAACCGCATGGTTTCTAATGTCCAGCGTTCCACCGGGTTGGCAAAGTCAGCAGCGCAAGAACTAGTCAACCAGTACGCGCTAACTCCTGACATGGTTCGCACGGTGTTTTCTACCCCCGGCGTTGAACAGGCAATCGAAGCGGGTATTAGCGTCAAGAACATTCTTGAGTACATTGACGGCGATACAGTGATGCCGAAAGTTGATCCCAGTCAACTGGAAATGCTGAAGAGCATCTTCGGTGATCTGACTGGTGGCACTAACGCACCCGTTATCCCGACGCTAGAAGGCAACCCCGCCGCGCTCGTTGCTTCTCAGTTGCCACCAGGAGGCGTACCGCTACCTATTACTCCCCAAATGGCGGGCAACATCCAAAGCGCCCTAGGTTCGTCATGGACTGGGTTGGGTGCCCCAGGTGGCGGCATGACTATCCCAATCACTCCTGTCGCAGCACCGGGTTCTAGTGGTCCGGTTCCTGGTATCCCTACGGAACAAACCGTAAAGATCAAAGCCACTCCACCGCCACCTGTCAACGTCCAGGTCAACAGGGGACAGATTACAGCCGCACAAACAGCGATGGGTAACTTGCGAAACAATGCTCGCAATATCCCACCAGTAGCAGTCCGTGTGCAGTCAGGCCAAGTTACTAACGCGATTGAAACTGTTTCTACGTTGAAAAGCCGAGTGTCTAGCATTCCGCAAGGACACGCTCGCGTGAACTACAGCCAAGTAGATGCAGCAATCAGGCGAGTTCAAGCACTAAAGCAGCAACTCAACCAACTAAGCGGCATTCACGCAACACCATCAGTAACAGTCAATGGCCTTGACCCGGCATTGAGCAGCGCAAGGGCACTTGCTAACGTAATCGCGGGCTATCAAGACAAGTCATTTACGATTACGACGACTTACAAGCAAGTTGGTTCTCCACCTAAGAACTGTTTTGCTGGCGGTCCTGTCAATCCTGGTCAAGATTACATCGTCGGTGAACTAGGGCCAGAATTGTATGTCACTCGTGGTGGGCGTACAGAAATCATCGGTAAACATGGCCAAGAGCAACGTACGTTCCCCATGCCCGGTAAGATCATCCCGAACCACGAACTACCACAACGAGTACTAGTCAATTCATCTGGTGTCAGTAGTAATGACTTGCGCGAGTTTTCATCCGCCGTTGCAGGACGTACTGCCAAGCCTGTTCGTAACCGTGGACGGCACGAATACATGGCTCCAACACAAGCAGTTGTCAACATTGGCACAGTCAATGCCCAACACGACATTGACATTGTAGGAGCCGTCAAGCGTGGCATCGCTGAAGCAGAACGCAATAGAAGGGAGCGGACCTAATGCCTAGTGTTACTGTCTACAACCGTGTTTCTGCCACTGCTGCACCTACCGCTACTCTTACTATCAGCGAACTAGGCGGGATCAATAGTTTTACCACTACGCTGGCTCCCAAGAAAATTACGTATGACGCTGACACAGGTAAGTACAACGAAGTTGCGCGGCCTTACAGGAAGCCATTGCTGGTTAAAGAGGGTTCTACATTACGCCGCATGAAGATGACGCTGTTTATCGGTTCTACCAATATTGAGGCATCAGTCGTCGATTCATTAGCCGCACTAGAACGCCTTGCCAATAGTGATTACAACCTTGCTGTCAACTATGACAACCGTACTGCTGGGCAGTGGAGAATCACTAAACTTACTTATGATTCTGTAGAACGTAGTGTGTGGACTAACGACATTACTCGTGCAGATGCAGACATTGAGTTTACTCAAATGCCAGAAGCGCAGACGTATACCCCGCCTAGCCCTGGCACTGGCACTGGAAGAACGTACACCGTTAAAGCAAAAGACACTCTAAGAAAAATCATTAAGACAAACTACCCAGGCGTAACCAAAAAAGAAGTTAAGCAACTAAAGTCTCAAATCAAAAACCTCAACAAGCAAATCACTAACTGGAACAAACTCAAGCCGGGTACTGTCATTAGGTTGCCGTACTAATGGGCGCGGGAATTGGAAACTTCTACAACATAGGAGACATCAAGTTCCGTGGCAAAGCGCTACCCGATAGCCACCACGAACGTATTTCCACAGTCACTCTAGACATGAGCATTGATCAAATTACGGAACTGACTATCACATTTGATGATCCGTATTTTGAGTTGTTGCAATCTGGGGTGTATGAAATGGAAACCCCCGTTACTTACCGGGGGCTGAACCTACTTGTCGCAGTCATTGAAACCAATAGTGGCGGCGGCGCAGGAGGATTTGGGGTTAGGTGTCGTCCCAAAATGGTTTACAAACTCAAGAAATTAAAAGGCAAGAAAGTTCGTAAGAATATTTCTCCTACAACATTCTTGTTGTCTGAATGTAAAGCGGCAGGCATTGTCAAAGCGAATGTAGTTGCCCAAAACACCAACAAAAAGAAACAGATAGCAAGAGACACTAAGCAAAAAGGTACGTCGTACGACCCCACAAGTGCCCCATCTGCGTGGACAACAATGCAACGCTTGGCTACCGAAAAAGGGTTCTTACTATACGAAGTAGGCAACACTCTGTTTTTCGGCAAACCAACATGGCTTGTAGGGAGATCAAAGAAAGTCCAAGTAGTGTGGGATGGCAACGACCAAGCGCCGTTGTCGTTTCCGGAATTCCGCAAATCTCTTGATAGCGAAGACGTAGAACTGAACATCAAGTTGCCTGTTGAACGGGCAAGTGAACTACGTCCCGGCATTGGACTCACATTGTCCAACTACCCAAAGTTTTCTGGCACGTATCTCATTAGAACTATCCAGTATCCCTTGGTAGGACCAGGCGAAATTACAGTAACCGCGTCAACTGTGAGGAACCCAGAACCGCAACGAAGCGGGGATACTAGCAGCGACGATAGTAAGCCCGCTAGGAGCGAAAGACGCCGTTTCCCCGCATCTTCTTCATCGCAAGCGCCATCGAGAAGCAACCCTAACCGTGTCAAAAACCCAACAAGAACTGGTAGTAGCAAGTCTCAAGTCGATTTCGGTAACACTCGCTTTGACTTCGATCCGGCCCTTGATGGGTTCGGAAACATGTTTGACTAAAGATTGAACAAGAGGCACTTATGACTGAAACCTTAGGACCAACCACTGTCTTTGGGGTTGCCGATTACACATCGCGTGTCAATACACTGTCTCCGCATGATTTTGCATACTGGGTCGGAACATACGTGGTCAAAGGAACCCCTAGGGATTACGTCAGTGTTGGGCCAGAAACAGAGAGTGCGACGCTACTATCCTGGGCAGCGTCAATGGTAGGTATTGACTTTCCTCCTGATCAAAACGATGCGCTGGCCGTATTGGCACCGACAGAAACCACTGTCGCAGCGGCGTTACGCAAGCGTGGAGCAGTAGTCGTCAACACCAACGGCGACATTGGTGTGTGCATGGGGATGAACGATGTAGTGACTCTTATCTACGGGCGTTACTTCTTGATCCGAACTACTGAATTCAGCCTGTATCAAGCGTCATGGGACTTCGGAGCGTACATCCCAGGGTTGAAGTACTGACATGCGACACGGGCACATCTATCTAGGAACGATAGCCAGAAAAAGTGGCGCTAAACTCTATGTAATCATTCCTGCGCTGGGAAACGCCGACGACCAGTTTGGGCCAATGAACGCGATTACGGCTCCTACAGACAACCCTTACGAAAAGGGCGACAAGGTTGTTGTTGGACAGTACGGAGTAGTGTACGAAGATTTGATTGTCTTGGGAAAGGTGGATGCAGGCTAATGGCCCGACTACTTTCGCTACCTCTTACAGTGTCGCCTGCTGGTAACTATGTCAGTGTTCAGCAAGGCAGCACTGAGTACTATAGACAGCAAATCGCTACGTTGATTAGCACGACACCTAATGAACGCGAAATGAACGAAGAATTCGGGGTGTCCGACATGGCGTTCAATGGGTTCAATCGTTCTGAATTTTCGACTCAGATGATGCAGTACTTGCCAGAAATCACTAACTACACTGTCGATACTTCGCTTGTCAATGACACTACTCAAAGCGTACGAATCGACTTTGATCTTTCGCGGGAGACATCGTGACTAATCCCGACTACACGCAGTTCATCGACTTGTCGTTGTACGACAAAGAACCAGAAGACATTTACGACGCGGCGCTTGTCACACTGCAATCTCGTATTCCTGACTGGCAACCATCTGCGACCAACATCGAAGTCATGCTGATGGAAGCGTTGGCCATTGAGGTTAGCGAAACCATCTTCAACATGAACCGCATACCTGAAAGCATGATGCGTGTTCTGTTGTCGTTGTATGGCGTTGCTCGTGACCCTGGTACACCGCCCACTGCAACCGTTGAATTCACGATGCAAGATGACGATGGTTACACAGTCCCTGCTGGAACAGAGGTTGCTGTTGCTATAGGTAACGACGAATTTGTCTTGCTATATACCGACACTGAACTGGTTGTCCCGGCGCTATACACAACAGGGACCGTCGCAGTAACGGGTACAGAGTTCACCAGTAGCGCCAACGGCATTGTTAGCGGCACAGACGTTGAACTTGTCGATTCGATTATCGGAGTAGATTCTGCTCAACTAGCGTCAGATATTACGGGCGGAACAGACCTGGAAACCCTAGAAGCGTGGACTGCACGGGGAGTACAGCGGTTGCAGCGGTTGTCGGACGCCCTAGTAGTACCGCGTCACTTCACTCAAGCCGCACTAGAAGATGCAAACGTCTATCGGGCAAACACGATGGATAACTACGATCCCGGCGGCATGGGAGGGCCAGGCACTGACCCTGGGCATGTCACGGTTGTTGTCTATGGTGAATCAGGAAACGTGTCTGCGCCCAACAAAACGGCTTTGCAAAACGCTCTAATCCAACGCGCTAACGCAAATTTGATTATCCATGTCATTGACCCCACAGTGACTGCTGTGGATGTTACTGCGGTAGTTTCTGTCAACACTCTGCATGTAGAAGCCACTGTCTTGACGGCTGTAGAAGATGCATTGACGGCGTACTTGTCTCCACTGTCGTGGGTTTGGTCAGAAACAGTCAGGGTCAATGAACTAATCTCTGTCATGTCTCAAGTAGAAGGTGTCGATTACGTCAGTGAAGTTACTTTGCCCGCAGCAGATATCACACTCGACGAAGGGCTTGCCCTAGTTGAACCAGGCACTCTAACGATCACGGCTGTCTAATGAGCGAACCTGTCTACAGCGTGACAACGGAGCGTGTCTATAGCCGCTTGCCGGAAATGTACCGCACACTAGACGCGCAAAATGACTACCAACTCAAAACTTACTTGAGCGCTATAACAGACGAACTACACGACATCGACTTGTTAGATGCGCGGCTTGAATATATCCCTCCTGAATCACACCGGCTATACGAAGAATCCCTGACACCGCTGACTACCTACGAACGGCCAGCGGAATTAGAAGACCCAACCTTTGGGTGGTCACCTCTTAGTGAAACAACCGACTTACTAGACGCCAGAACAGCCAACAGAGAATGGTTAGTCTGGCTGGCACAACTTGTCGGTACAGACATCAGAATTTTGCACGACGACGACACTCGTCGTGACGCGATTATCAACAACTACTTGGGGTATCTTGTTGGTGCTACTGAGTCGGTAGAAAACGCTGTCAAACAACTACTGACAGGCAGTAAGTTTTCTCGTGTATATCCGCATAAAGATGCCACCATGCTTTTCACTAATATGTGGGACATTCTGGTTGTCACCAAGGCGGATGAAACCCCTATCGACCTAGATGTCATCGCGGAAATCGAACGCAAAGGAGTAAAACCAGCGGGTGTCGTGCTGTGGCACATCACTTATGCAGTTACATGGACAGTCATCGAAATAACTCTCCCTGACTGGGATACCATTGAATCTATCGGCACCTGGGACAACCTTGAACTTGGCGACCCAGAACTGTTGCCTACCTAATACGGAGTAATCTATGGCAGTTACATCGACAACGCGGTTTGGTATAACCCGTTGGTCTGACGGTGACGATTCATTTACTCGCGTCCAGATGGACGGTTCCCACGCCAGCATTGAAGAACTGGGAGTCATCTACGACGAAGGCTTGGAATCCGAACTACCCGTACCTGGCCTGAACGGGCGGCTGTACTACGCCACCGACACTGAAACTCTGTCGTATGACAATGGGGCCGAATGGCAGACACTGACCCCCGTAGTGGCAATGGAAGGCGCGACTCTTGGTGACCTGAACATCACGGGCACCTTGACGGCTGAAACCGGGGCCGCGTTTACTGGCCCAGGAGCAGTCACTGTCTGCACCAGTGGCACACGCCCTGCTGATCCCACAGAAGGCCAAGTCATCTATGAAACCGACACCGACTCATATTACGGGTGGCGGGGTAGTATGTGGCTACCCATTGGTGGTGGAGCAACTGGTGGCGGCGTTGACGATGTATTCTACGAAAACTCTCAACTGGTCAATACCAGTTACACGATTACGACAGGCAAGAACGCTATGAGCGCCGGGCCTATAACAATCGACGGCGGCGTAACAGTCACTGTCCCATCCGGCAGTGTATGGACGGTGGTGTGACATGGGTTCGTTGAAGTTGAATGGTTCCACGTCGGGGCATGTGGAGATTTCTGCTCCTGCTGTTGCGGGTACCACGTCGGTGGAGTTCCCGACTGATGTGGTGTTGCAGGAGCAGATGGCGGCGGAGTTCGCTGCCCGTCCCGGCCACAACCTGCTGCACAACGGCGCGATGCAGGTGCATCAACGTGGCACGTCCACGGCGGGGATCACGGCCAGCACCTATGGTGCCGCTGACCGCTGGATGGCCATCGTCGGGACGCTAGGAACTCACACTCAATCCGTGGAGTCCGACGCACCCACTGGGTCCGGGTTCCGCAAGAGCACCAAACTGCTGGTCACGACGGCGGACGCCAGCCCCGCCGCCGGGGGCTACCTGTTTATCCGACAGGTCATCGAGGGGCAGAATCTTCAGTCGGCGAAGAAGGGGACGGCGAGCGCGGAACAACTGACACTCTCATTCTGGACCAAATCGAATAAGACCGGCGTCTATGTGGTGGAACTGTACGATGTGGACAACCTGCGAATCTGTGCGTCCACCTACACTGTCGATGCGTCAGCAACGTGGGAGCAGCAGACGATCACGTTCCCGGCGGACGCGACGGGCGCGTTCGACAACGATAACGACTCGTCGCTTCAGGTGAACTTCTGGCTTGCCACGGGCAGCGACTTCAGCAGCGGAACCCTGAACACGACCTGGGCGGCGTATGACGCTACTGACCGCGCGGTCGGGCAGACCAACCTCGCCGCCAGCAACAACAACTACTGGCAGGTCACGGGCGTGCAGTTGGAGGTGGGTTCCGCTGCGACGGGTTTCGAGCACAAGGACTACGGGCGGGAACTTGCGGAGTGTCAGCGCTACTTCATCCGAGTAGTGGAAGGGGCCAACGACCCCGTGTGCATGATGCTCGCTTACAACGCGAATGACGGTTACGGGACGCTCAGTCTGCCGGTCACGATGCGGGCAGCCCCCACCCTCTCTATTGCCAGCGGCACCAACTATTGGTCGTTCTACTACAACAACACCTCGGATGCGTTCGACGCTCTGGTGGAGTCCGTCACGTCCCCGAATACGATCGAGGTGCGGGCGACGACCGGGTTCTCGGCCACCGCTGCACACGTCGGTTTCCTCCGATCAGGGCACGCCAACTGCTATATCAACGCATCGGCGGACCTGTGACCCAGACACACCATGAAAGGAGCCACCAGTGAGTGGGACGATCAAGGCTGGTGTCATTCAGCATCCTGATTCCGCGTCGGAGAATCTGACGTTGAATGATGATGGCAGTGTTGATGTTGGCGAGTTGACTGCTTCTGTGGTGGTGGCGGGTAACACGCCGGGCCATAACCTGCTGCACAACGGGGCGATGCAGGTAAGTCAAAGGGGAACGTCCTTCGCTGGTACCTCGGGGATTGCCTATACCACTGATAGGTGGTTTACCTATAGGGCTGGTGGCGCAACAGGGCACACAGTCACTCAGGCTGCATCAGGCTTAGCGCAGATTCAATATTGTGCCAGAGTACAAAGAAACTCGTCTAACGCTGCCACAGATGCGGTCTTCCTAGAACAAGACGTTGAAACAAGGGACTCCATTGCATATCAGGGTAGTAACGTCACCTTGTCCTTTTGGGCTAGAGCAGGCTCTAACTATTCTTCTGCTTCTAATGCTCTTGGTGTGCTGGTGCAGTCAGGCACAGGAACAGACCAGCGTATCCAGTCTGGTTTTACTGGCGCTAGCAGTGTTGTAAGCACGACAGTAGCACTTACCACTAGTTGGCAGAGATTCACTACAAGCCTTACGGGCGCAGTTCCTGCCAACTCTACTCAGTTGGGTGTTCGATTCGGTTTCACTCCTGTTGGCACTGCATCTACTAATGACTATTTTGAGATCACAGGAGTACAACTAGAAACAGGCTCAGTAGCCACTAACTTTGAACATAAGGATTACGGCCAGGAACTGCGGGAGTGTCAGCGGTATTACGAGACCGGCACGGCGCGCTGCCTCGGCTACGGCTTGGCCGGGAACTTTAGCAGCACGTGGGTGTCGTTCGCGGTCGCGAAACGCGGGACCACCACCGTCGTGCAAACCAACAGCAGCGCGACGAACTGCGGCACCACGCCTGCAAACATTGCCTACGGCAACGGGTTCGTCACCTACCGGACCGTTACCGCCACGTCGGCATTCGAGTTCATCGAAACCTGGACGGCATCGGCGGACCTGTGACCCAGACACACCTGCCCTGGGCCGCGTCGTCGGATATCTGATGACCGCCCAGCGGTAGTTCACACACCCGACCAGCGGTAGTTCACACAACCCGCCCCGCCACCCCTAGTGGGGGGTTATGGCTTGCAGAACAGGATGCCCCACCGGCCACCTGGGAGCAGAAGTCGGTCACGTTCCCGGCTGATACGACGGGAGCATGGGACAACGACAACGCCAAGAGCCTTGACATGGCCTTCTGGTTGTCCGCCGGGCCTGACTACACCAGCGGAACGCTGGCAACGACGTGGGAGGCAAATAACGCCGCCGATATGGCTGTCGGCCAGACGAACCTCGCCTCTGACACCAACAACTACTGGCAGGTGACTGGCGTGCAGTTGGAGGTCGGCAGCGCCGCTACGGGTTTCGAGTTCAAGGATTACGGGACTGAACTGGCGGAATGTCAGCGGTATTACTACCGGCATGTCACGGGAACCGACCAAATCATCTGTATCGCGATGGCCTACACTGCTGCGAGCGCGTATGGCGTTGTGCATTTCCCGGTTTCCCTGCGCGCTGCCCCCTCTGTGGATGTCCCGTCAGGAACAAACTACTTCTTGTGGGAGGGCAACGGCGCAAACGATGGGTTTGACACGCTATCAGGTGCTTACCTGACCATAAACGCTTGCGGTGTGTCTCCCAGTTCAGGATTCTCTGGCACTGCTGGGACCGCAGGATGGTTTAGAACCAACAACGCATCCGCCTATATCGGCTTCTCGGCGGAATTTTAACCCCATACCCCTAATGGGCTAACACAAGTCTCTTGTGTGCCAGTAACCGCCAGTAGTACGTTGGTCACCGGAGCGCCGCACATCTGTCGTGTAAGTGGCATACGCGAACATCAGCCCGTATAGCCAGGGAGATCGCACGAAACACTCGGTGTGCGGCGTTCTCTTTTCTATCCGGCGACAGAGAGAACGTAATGGCTACCAAAATCGTGTTGTTGGTTTCCGCCGCTATTGCCATCGGTATCGGTCTAATCGGTGAGTACAAACTGAACAACACTCTGTGGTGGTTGGTGACATTTGTTGCCGGAACTTTGTACGGTGTGATCTTGGTAGCCCTATCCGATGTGTTCGACAACGATAAGAGAGACTGATGTTCTGGTATTGGTTGGCGCGACTGTTCAGAATCACCGATGAATGACCAGTTGCTGGACTACGAACTGTCTCGCAAAGCCATCCGCTACATCTGTTCTGTTGCGTACCACAACAAGTGGCCGTTCAACGAAACATGCGATGTAGTCGAAGCAGTCACATCATTGAGGTTTACGATCAATGACTAATCCCTTGTGCGCGGAAAAGGTAGTAGACGGTATCGCTCAAGCAGACGACTGGGATTGCATCGACCCCAGTTCACAGATCGCCAAGTACGCCATGCGAGTGTGTAGCGAATGCCCTATGCAAGCGGAATGTTGGACTCGTGCCCGACGAATCAAGGCGTGGGGTGTATGGGGCGGCACTGTATGGCGCGATGGACTGGCTGTACGTTCCCATAGGTAGGCAACACAAAGCCCCCGCCAAAGTGGAGTAGACGGGGGCTTCGTATGTGTTGTAACAGACCGCAGGAAGGATAAGCGGCTGTGTGCAAACTTAGAGAATAAGTTTTGCAGTGTCAACTTTCTGAGCAACTACTTTCGACGGCATGTCGCCAGGGTCTTTCGCATCACCATCTGTGTACCGCACTGCGTACACCAGAAAGTCACGCAACATAGGGAGCGCTTGCAATGTCGCTTCCCTACCTGCACGGTCATCGTCAAAGAACAGTGTCACCCGTTGGATTCCAAGTCTCCGTAGCAAGATCACTTGTTCCCGGCTGATAGCAGACCCGAACACGGCCACTGCCGGGTGTCCTGACTGCCACACTGCTACCGCGTCCAAAGAGCCTTCTGTGATGACTACGTGGTCAGTGGTTTTCTGCGCGACCAACCATGACCCAAACAGTGAATGCTTACGAGGAAACCCCTTGTAGTACAGGTACTTGGGCATGGCGTCTTTGGCAAGGCGTCTACGGATCACTCCCAGCAGATCATTGTCCACGTTTCGCACGGGGATGATCGCATCGTTTTCAATCGGGTCATAGCCGAGTTCGAACGCCTTGATCGTCGTGTCTGTAAAGCCCCTGTCGCGCCAGTAATCCGTGGGGAACCGATACCGCTTCAGGGTCGATTCTGGTAGCGCTACGGGCCTTGTAGGGCCGTTATCAGCCGCCTCTAGCAACTTCAATTGGGCCATGACGGTATCAATGTCTACGTCTGGTTCCCGCCAATCACTACCTAGCAGAGTTTTGGCGTTACCAGTGCGGTGACAACTGAAACAAATCCACAGACCCTTCTGCACATTGACTTGCAATGACGCAGTACTGTCCGAGTGATGGGGGCATCGCACCATCCATTCGTCACCCGAACGAAGCACGACATCGAAGTTCTTTTCCACCAGTGCGCTGTAGTCTCTCATTTTGCGTTCTTCTTCTTCTGGTGTTCGCGGCGAATATACATACGCACTGGTTGGTGAGCGTGTCCGTGTCGTCGTAACCGCAAGTCAATCGCGGCCAACGTCAACCCGTTAGACACTTCGATGAACCGTTGAATGTTGCGTTCACCCATACTCCATAGGTCTTGCAAGTTTTCGCACATAGCGCAGCACATCATGTCTGTATCCTTCCTAGACAGGTTTGATGAGCAGTAAGTGGTCAGTCGTTGTCTGCTGCTTCGTCGTCAGCATCCTTCAGCGTCTGCGCCTCTGTATGGGTGACTTCCTTGAAGATTCCGGCACCAGGCTGAAACTGGCAGTGCCATTTGAATCCAGCGAGTCCATGTCGATACTTGGCTAGTTTCATCTGCAAGACAGACTGAGAAGATTGACGAATAGTCACCACGGCATCTGCGTCTTGTCCGATGGAATCAGACTGGGCCAATGCTTCTGGTCCCGCTGGCTCCTTACCCAGACCCATAGCCCGGTTCAACTGTGCGGCGCAGACAATAGGCACCTGATACTGCATGGCGAGGTTCTTCATTTCGCCAGACAACTTGGCAATAGATTTCCAGTCCCCGTCACCCGACTTCTCCATCAGGGTCAGGTAGTCCACGAATACGATGTCAGGCTTGTTGCGTTCAATCTGCGACGCAATCGTCAGTGGAGACACTTTGCCACGGGACGTATCCGACACGTGCATCTTTCCGCTGATTTCGTCTTTCATCGAATGCAAGAACTCCCGGTACGATTCCAGGTCGAAGTTCCGGCCTTGCATGAGGTCCAGGTTGCGGAACAGTTCACGCCCCACAGCGGTGGATAGGAATGTGTGTATACGCATAGCCACTTCAGCACGTGTCTGCTCTAGAGCGTTGTACTGGACGTTGTAGCCTTCCATGATCGCGGCAGTAGCCATTCGCATCATCGTCCATGAGTTATGCGTCAGAATGCAACCACGAATGGCGAACAGTGAATCAGGCGCATCAACGGTGATACAGGTCATGTCCACGTACTCATCTGTTGGTTTTACGGCAACGATGGTTCTCGTTGGCTGGTACTTAGTCCTCGGCCGCCACAGGTCTGCTTTCCGCTTCAGACGGAACGGCGACAGTGTTGGAGGCATTGCCACGATCATCCGGTACGACGGGCGACCATCGCCGGTCTGATGCCGGGTGACGCGCTTATGGGTGATGACATGCCCGCCCAGAGATTCCACCACTTCCTGAACGTCGTGCGCCAACTGCTTCGATGTGGTGGTGTATTCAACGCCTCCTGTACGTGTGACTGATCCATCTGTGTCGAACAAGCCTTGCAGGATCGCGTGACGGCTCCTGGGCGATGCGGTCTTGTATACAGCAGGGATGAACTTGTCCCAGGAGTGCTTGCCCCACAACCCAAGGCGTTCGATGGTTGGCTTCAACCTACTGATCCCATAGGCGTACTTGCCACTCCACTTCACGACGTTCCTGCCCCACCCGGCCACAAGTTCCGGGTCAGCGGTCGTGAACTGAACACTCTTACCAGAAAAGCACCCATCACCCAACAACAGCCCTAGCAGGTAAGGGTCGTACAGAGTACGATCACGTTCCTGGGAACCCGCATACTGTACCGGCGAAACCAACGTTGGTACCGAAAGACGCTGACGACCATTGGCGAGCGACTTCATGACGTTGGCTGTGGTCCGCACCTTCCAGGGCTTCAATCCCTCGCGGGTCGTCCACAAATGGTCTTCACAAGCACGGATCGTCGTGCCGTCCGAGAAGACAACGTTGTGGACACGCTTCTGCCCTTGCGGGTGTACGGCGATGACCTCGGTTGGCCTGCCACCTGAACCGATCACGTAATCGCCCACACGGATGTCGCCCATGCGAACAGGACCGTTCGGCGTCACGACCGGCTCATCGTTGTCTATCGCCTTGCCTTGGCCGAGTCTGGCCCCAACGATCCACACATGCCCCGGTTGAGGGCCACCTGTTCGTTCGTCTAAGGTCGTAAAGCCGGTGGGTATACCAGCCATGCCATGTTCTTCAACCCGCTCTACCCGCTTTTCCACTTCGTCGTAGGTGTCTTGCCAGGACGTAATGATGTCGCTGTCATCAGTCCCATCGCCCATGTCTGCGGATATGTGGACGATAGACGAGTGCATCATCCCGACAGCGGAATCAATGTCACCCGCCGCAATGTTGTCGGCAACGTCCCGCATCGTACGTGTGAGCATCTGCCGCGCATGTTGCTTACGTACTTCCACTGCGAAGTGGGCAGTGTCATTGACTGCCTTGACTGCGAACTCTGGGAACTGTTGCTTGAAGGCCACCTTCGATGGAGCCTTCTTGTGCTTCATGTAATACCGTTCCAGCCATCCCCATTCATCCGAACAGGCATGAAACTGGGATGCTGATATGCCCAACTTGTAGGCGGCAATCATGTCTCCGTCCCTAAGGATGGAACTGATTAGTAATATTTCTGAGTTTGTAGACACCGCTACCCTTCCTGAAAGACTGTTACGAATCTTAGTACCGACCACTCCACGGGCCGGGGTTTCTGATGGGGGCTATTCCGTCACGGTATCCGTAGACGTATCCGTTGGTTCGTCCTGAGCAGGTTCGATGACCCGCCACGACGATTCCACTGTGTAGCCACGTTCCACTAGCCGTGCTAGCAGTCCCGATATCAGCGACGGGATGTTCTTGTCGCGTCCACTACGAGTCTTGGTGCCGATAGCATCCGCAACTTTGTCATTGATGTCCTGACGATCCAATCCACCCTGCAACATGATGTCCACGATCTTCGCTGAGTCAGACCAACTGCGAAACCCGTGGCGGTTCATGGTCCGCTTAGAACGCTCTTGTAGCGCCTGTAGGGCCAGTTTCCGGCGTTCTTCCGGGTCGTCTGTCACGATCCCATTGTTGGCCGCAATCGTGGCTATACGGCGTTCATAGCGCTGTGCCCGTCGCTCTGCATCCCGATCAGCAGCCACAGGGATATCCGGGGCGCTGTCAATCACTGGCGCACCCCCGACAGTCTGGTCGCTAACTGGGGCATCCTCCACGTTCAGGGTCAACTGACCGTGGATTGGGTCATCCGCAATCCATTGTTCGATAGTCATGGCGAGTATGTCCTTCCGTCCGTATACAACTACGTCCGGTCATCAGCAACCGGACAACGTGAACCAGACCATATTGGAATCACTGTCGGTGGTCAAGCACATTCGCAAGGTTTCCGAAAGAACTTATCCACAGCCTGTGGATAACCTGTGGACAAACTTTCGTCTGGCAGACAAAGATGAAAGTGGCTCCGAAAGTGACCACAGGTAAGGAAAATCTAACCATTCCGCAAGAGAACACTTCCGAAAGAATTACAGGGCTGTAATTACAAACCGGGACTAGGTATCTGCTCAGGTAGTTGTGTCGGACCCTGCTGGTATGAGTACTACCGAACAGTAGGAAGGTAAGGGGGAAGGATAGGACTCAGTAGTAGGTAGTAGTAGAAGTACTTAGTAGTAGTACTTAGAGATATTGTATGTAATTCAATTACTTAATTACTATAGGGATGTTCAACCGATGATCGAAAACAACCCCCTAAAACTATCGAGCGGTATGGCAAAGTACCTGCACGTTCAATCAACGATCTAGCAGAATGGGGGTTCTGACCTCGAAGCCGATAGGTTAAAACCAAAAATATTCTAATCTCCTTGCTTAGTGAAATGATCGTTAGATGAACAATATCCTCCAACATACGAGCACTTACGATGTCGTTGTAACCGATCCCCCGTGGGCGCACTATGGCTCACAAACAAAGTGGGGTGCCGCTGCTAAGTTCTACGAAACCGTGTCTGACGATGACCTAGTAGAAGTAGCGCGACCACCCCTAGCCCCTAACGGAGTCCTGTTCATGTGGGCTACAGGGCCGCGTATGGACGCCGCTATCCGCCTGATCGACACGTGGGGACTGCACTACCGAGGCATGGCGTTCGTGTGGGTTAAGACCGGCAAGGATGGAACGCCGTGGAAAGCGCGGGGTGTTCGTCCATCCATCGTAAAACCGTTGACTGAGTTTGTCCTAGCAGCAAGCCCACAACGTCGTGGTCGTCCTATGCCACTGTCATCGGAATCTGTGGTGCAGACGGTATTCGCTCCAGTTCAAGAACACAGCCGTAAGCCTGACGAAGTACAGGATCGGATTGAGCAGTTGTATCCCCATGCCACTAAACTGGAGATGTTCGCCCGCCAGCGCCGTCCAGGGTGGGACGCCCACGGTCTAGAGGCACCACCCCTGGCCCCAGTCACTGCCTGACCAAACCGCTCTGCCCCCACCCGGAAACGGACATACCGGACATAACAGACATACAGGACAAGGTGGACATTAGGGACTCCCAAAACGGACATTTACCCCTGGTGGATTATAACGATCCCAGACCCAGAATATACCCGTGGGGGTATGGGTATTGTGCCCCACCTATGGGGGTATCCGGGTTTCAGGCCAGAAAACCCTTGATAAATAAGGACTTTTCGACTCTTAGACGCGATGCCCCTGGGGGTATCCAAACACGTTATGTCAAGTAGCCCAATTTCGTTATAAACGAGAAGCGAAACTATGTACCTGGGGTGTAGACTTGGCCGCAAGCGGCCAAGTCAATAACCGTGTTGGTAACTACATAGCGGGCAGTAGGGCGGAATCGGACTTACGTGCCGATACCGAAAAATCGCGGGCCAGCAGCCGCGTATCTCTTGGGTGTTCAAGATTCATCCCGGTGCCTAGACCATGCAAGGTTCATCTCTTCGACTTGGGATGTCCTTATGGGAAGGATCGACCCCCGGCCCCTAGTCCGAATTGGACTTACGGGTCGCACGTTCACCACAACCGGGCCGAACGGCCCAACCGATGGAACCAGAGATACACGGTGTGCCCCCGGTGGGTTAGCAACCACCGGGATAAGCAACAGCCACGAACCAGGGACATCACTCAATCGCGGGTGGTCCTGAAGCCTAGCGGCAGGTTCAAGGTCAAGTGGGTCGCTCCGGTCGTCAACCGGGGATATCGCCTAGCAACCGATGTCCAATCCTACTAACCCAGTGAAGGCGGGTCGTATGAGAAACCCGATACCTGACTGCTGGGGACATTACCACTAACTCATACAACCAATTCACGTGACTTGCGCGCAGCGCATCGAACGATCCAGCCTAAGAGCGGGGTCGTGGAACGTGGACTGTGTTAAGACCGCCGAAGGATGATCTCTTCCAGCGGCACCCTGCCGAAGCGCCGCTTTACCGACAGGGTGTCCGGTCTGCGGGAAAATCCCAACGCTGAGATGCCAGTGCCTTAGGGCATGTTGGGCACGTGCGTCGGTCCAACACAGTCCATTAGTACCGTCCCGAATTCTAGGCGGGGTTCCCCGTAACTCCCGCTAGGGCAGGGGAACAGTAGTGGGCAACCGCCTGCACTTCCTGACCATGTGTGAACGACACGGAGTAGCGCCCGTGGCGGATGGTCGGTTCGAACGCTTATCGGGATGCGCCGCGCCAGGACAGACGGAATTGGACTTACACAGCGCACTGACACGAACGTCGTGCCCACCATCTCTTACCTAAGGGCTGGTGGGTACGACGAATGGATCAGTCGAACCATTCACCCAAAAGGAGTACACAATGGCAATACGTATTGGTGGCAGTCCCAACGCCTACAGCAAACTGCGGATCGCGGTGGCCGACGAGATCAAGTCTCTGATGCCTGAAGGGACTTACGTGGCGGTTGACCCGATGACCACCACGATCACCGTGGCACCGTCCGAAGACGATGCGGGGTATCTCCGCAACAGTCTGATGTTCGGGTGGAACGTAGGCGACAACCCCGACGACACGAACGAATGGTGCGGAGGCACTTGGATGGTGGACGAAGCCGATGTTATCGGCATCCACATCCCAACACTCTGCATCCCGGCCACTGACTTGATGTCGCCGACTGTCGAAGAGATCGCAAGCGCATGGGCAGCAGTCGCCAAGGCGCAGTTCCGCTCTGTAGAAACCCCGGACGACACCCCTTGCGGTGACTGCAAGGGGACTGGCAATGACTGGCGTAACTCGTACGGCGTGTGCGATTCGTGCCGGGGATCGGGTGTGGCATAGAACGGTAAACGCACCGGACGGGGTGCCCATCGGAATTGGACTTACAGCCAGTTTCCGGTGGGCATCACGATTGGTACGAAACCAATCACACCGCAAGAAGGAGATACAGATGAACGCCGCAACAAAGGCAGCCGCTACCAAGACGGTAGCCGCGAAGAAGACAGCAGCGAAGAAGACCGCTGCTCCTAAGAAGAAGGTGGCCGTGGCCAAGAAAACAACAGTCAAGAAACCCGTAGTCAAGAAGGCGGTGGCCAAGAAAGCCACTCCCAAGAAGGCGACACCCCCGTCGTCTGCCCGCATCGCAGCGGCAAAGAAGGCAGTCGCCGCCAAGAAGGCCGCTGCTCACAAGCCGGTCGTGGCGAAGAAGGCAACGGTCGCTGACAAGACCAAGGCAGCCGCTCAGAAGGCAGCCGCTAAGAAGACCAGCGTCCCCCGTGTGCCGCGCAAGCAGCAGAAGGCCAAGGCCGCTGCCTCTCAGGCGAAGGCCAACGTCAAGGCCAAGGCCACAACTCCCAAGGTGAAGGCCACGGGAACCGGGTACGGTCTGGCGGATTCAACGGCCAACCGTGCGGGGTACAAGCCCGGCACTCGGCTTCCGGCGAACGAAGTCATCTACCCCCGCGCCACGTTGAAGACATGGGATCGGTCCCGCATGGAGATCGCAGCGGAACTGGCCCACGCACCGAAGCAACTGTGGTCGAAGATGACCGACGCAGAGTTGATCGAACTGCTGCACGGGAACCACCCCTACTGGGACGAACCCGACCTGGCAGCCGTTCGCAAAGCCGCCAAGTAGACCACTCTGCTTGGCCGTGGTGGGGTCGGCCCTAACGACGGTCGGCCCCATCGATCCCCACACAGACCAGCAGCAACATAGGAGGTACACATGCTGGACTTGATCTGGTTGGTCCCAGCGCTAATCGCTGTGGGACTGATCGTAGTCGCCTACTTGGTGGGCAAGGAGGCAGGGCGTCAGGAAGCGGCAATCGCCGCCGCACGACACCGGCACCCGGCGAATCGGACTTACAGCCCGAACGCGCCGCGATGCCAGCACTGCCAGTCCACCGACGTTATCCCGTTCACCACCATCTGCAATCTCTGCTATGACGAAAGGTACTGATCATGGCACGCACAATCCGTAGGCCAGCAGCCAAGAAAACAACAACGAAAGAGAAAACGGTGAAGCCAGCAGCAACCACCACCATCAAGCGGGTCGCGGAAGTCCCCGACTCCAAGTTCGGCGACGGGTACGTCCACCGGGTCATCGACGGGATGACGGACTTCGAAGTACTGGACAGCGCCATGTCGCTCAAGTACAACGTCATTCTGGAAGGGCCGACCGGATGTGGCAAGACATCTCTGGTCTACGCCTGGTGTGCAGCACGGGGACTGGCACTGTACGCCTTCCCCAGCAGCGCAGCAGCGGAACCCTCCCAGTTCCGTGGCCGTTGGGTTCCCGATCCCGCGACCGGGTTGCTCAGGTGGCAGGACGGTGGCATGACCGATGTCGTCCGGTACGGCGGGGTGGTCTACGTCAACGAAGGCAACTTCCTCCGTGACGCGGTGGCGTCCGACATGTTCGGCCTGCTGGATAAGCGCCGCAAGATCGAACTGCTGGACAACGACGGCGAAGTGATCTACGCGCCCGATGAGTTCATGGTCATCATGGACTTCAACGAAGGGTACAAGGGGACGCGGGAACTCAACGCTGCCTTCCGCAACAGGTTCGCTATCCCAGTGTCGATGGACTACGACGAGAAGATCGAAGCCAAACTGGTTCGGTCCAAGGCGATCCGCGACATGGCGAAGCAGTTTCGGCAAGAGGTTGCGAAGGGTTTGTTCGAAACCCCAGTCGCCACCAATATGCTCATCGAATTCGAATCCATCGCATTGACCACCAATGTGGACTTCGCAATCCGATGCTTCATCGGTCACTTCCCTGCTCCCGACCGTGGCGCAGTGAAGCAGATCGTCGATGTGTGGAATGCCAACCTGGCATCCGACATCAAGGCACTGTCCACCAAGCCTTCTCGCAAGAAGGCAGCGGCGGCAACTGACAGCACGGACGACTGGGAAACCGATGGGGTGTGGGACTACTCCGACAAAGCGTCGGACGCGGCCACGTTCCAACTGTTCAGCCCGGACGACCTGGCTGGATTGACCCTGCCCCAGAAGCGGTCACTCGCCAAGGACTTGCAGGTTCCGACCAGCGTGACCCGCAAGATGAAGGTGGACGAACTGACCCAACTCCTGCTGGGCAACCACCCGTACTGGCAGGACTGAAGGTGAATCGGACTTACGGCCCGATCAGTCAACAATCAAGGAGGTACTGATGACAACCACACCGTTCATCCCTAAGGAAGATGCGCGCCGTCGCCTGGAAGCGATGGCTCGTCTGTTCACCAAGTCAGACACCGTGCTTAGTGGCGGGAAGGTGGCCGTGGATATCACGGACTCCGGTATCGCCGCCCCGTCATGGACCGATGGTGAAACGATCACGTTCAACCGCAGCGTGGTCGGAGATGTTCAGTCGGTCGAAGATGTGGTCCGGGTGATGGGACTCAACCTGCATGAACTGGCACATGTCCTGTTCACGCCGCGTTACCTATCCGATGTGATCGCCATTGTGCATGACGAGGGGCTTCACCAGGCGTTCAATCTGCTGGAAGACCAGCGGATCGAAACCTTCCTTACCGCTCAGTACCCGTCGTCGATTCCCTACTTCGTGTCCACGTTCATGCGTTACTGCATTGCGGCGGACTCCGCGTGGGAATCGAACTTCGTACTGATGTACGGCAGGCGCTACCTGCCCAAAGAGGTACGGCAGGAATTCCGGGCACGGTTCAAGCGGCAAGACCTGATCCCAGCGTTCGAAGAGAACATCGACCGCTACCGGAAACTGGTCTACCCGGCAGATGAAGCCGAAGCCGTTGTGCTGATCCGCGAATACCACCGACTCCTTATGGACATCATGGTGAACAGCGGCCTGGACCCGAAAGACCCTAACGGTCATAGTGCAGGCGGTCGGCCCGACATCGACAACGGTGACGCGGTTCCCCAAGAGGTGCAGGAAGAAGCATCGCAAGCATCCGACATCTTCGACAAAGAGTTTGATGCTGATGACGATTCCGATGCCGATGGGAACGGCGATTCCGATGGTGACGGCGACGGCGATGGTAACGGTAGCGGCGACTCCGACCTTGACCGGGACGGCGACGACACTACTGACACTGACGCCGGGGACGGTGGCGGTAGCAGTGATGCCGCCGACGATGCCAACTCCGATACTGACGCTGATGCCGATGGTGGTCCCGCGAAGGGGACCGCTGGCGACAGTACTGACGACCCGTCTGGCAGCGGTGGTCAAGGTGGAGTTGATCGTTCCGACGACGATTCCGATAAGGTTCCGCAGTCATCGCAGATGTCCGATTCGGACTTACGCGACCTGATGGACGACATCGCCAAATCGTTCGAAGACCTCGATGATGTCAAGGCTGAAGTGACTGACGCGCAACGGGCAATCGTCAACGGTGACGGCGACGTTACGGTAGGCATCTCCCCTGGGCGATACAGGGACTGCCGTGTCGATCCCACCAACGTGCAAGCCGCCAGGATGTTTGCTCGTCAGTTGGAACGGTTGCGTGCCGACGCCGACCCCGGTTGGAACAGCCGCCAGTCCTCTGGTCGGTTGAACGTCAAGCGCTACATGGACGGCGAATCCGTCGATGTTGTGTTCGACCGTTGGGACGAAGGTCATACCGAGGTGGCCGACATCGAATGTGTCATCTTGGTTGACACTAGCGGGTCCATGCGCCCACAGATCAACACCGCCTCTGCTGCGATGTGGACGATCAAGCGGGCAATGGAAACGCTGGACGCCAGCGTGACCGTCCTAGGGTACGACTCGCACACCTCCCTGGTGTACGACAGCCACGAGAAGGTCGAACGTGGTTCGTACCGGGCACTGTCGGTCACTGGTTGGACCAAGCCACGCAAGGCAACCGCCGAAGCACTCCACATTCTGACCACTACCAAGCGGTCGAATCGCATTTACATCGTCATCACTGATGGACGGTGGGATGGGGAAGCGCTGACCACGGAGATGCCTTACACCGCTGATGAACTGATCGCAGAAATGAACCGTCGTGAAATCACCACGGCTCTTGCCCACATTGATTCATCGGGGTACTACGGCGTGGAAAGCCACCAGTGCAGCGTCGCGTCACGCATCGAATCGGCATCTGATCTCGTTGACTTTGCGAAGCGCATCGTCACGCAGACCATGAAGTTCTCGGTGGTGAAGTGATGACTGACCATGTGTACGACCGCACAGATCGGTTGTGTCCATTCTGTGCGGTCTACCACCGCACTACGAGTAGCCCGTACTACCGCTGCCTCAAGCGGATTAACAGGCTGCTCGAAAAAGACCCGGACCTGTTGGCTGACTACCAGGCTAAGGCTAGGTCGAAGCGACGGGCGCAAGACAGGGCGTACCGGGAAGCCCAGTGGGAGAACTACCGCAGGGTCGCCCGACAGATGGGGTGGATACCACCCAACGAACAACTGAATATCTCATCAACAACACAAAGGAAGGTACAGCCATGAACGCAGTAACCGATCAGGGAATCGGACTTACGGCGCAACACAACCACTACGCAAAGGTGGTGGTGGACATGATCGAAGCGGGACAGGTAGACGAATACCTCCGCTTGCTGTTCGATGTCATCGTTGATCGAAAGAAGTTGCTGGAACAGACACAGGGACTGCCCGCCCAGAACTCGCGTGACGAACTGCCCACTGACGAAGTGATCGCACACGTGTTCGAAGCCGGGTACACCCCGCCTGCTCCTGGTATCAAGGCAACGCTTGGCGCACCCCGCCCGGCATTCGATCAGCCTGAAACGCCTGCTCCTACGTCGGTGATCCCCACCGATCCGAAGCAGTACCGTCGCAAGAAGCCGACTGCGCCTACCCACAACGCGCCAGATCAGACGATCCTCCCGTTCACCGGGCTGATCCCTGCACTGACCCCTGCACAGCAAGCAGACACGGTGGCCCACGATCCGCTCTACCAGATCACCCTGTATGGCCGGGTGTACGACAAGCGGGAAATCAAGGGCAAGTACGTGGACTACGAGGTGGACAACGGTGTCGTCGCGCGGTTCAAGGTAGTCGGCATCGGGCCGAAAGCGGTCCAGGGTTTGCTGGTGTTCTCTCCGAAAGATGCTGGCAATCCTACGGTGACCTACCGTGGCCGTCTGCTCCAGCAGGCGTGGGACAAGATGAAGCCCGTCTACCTGCCGCACGCCGCTATCGTTCATTGGCTCGCATGATGATGTTCGTCGTGCATGTTCCGGTTGGCCCCACCGTCATGGTGGCAGCCAATTCGTTCGAAGAAGTCAAGGCCTACATTGAGTCACGCCTGCCCATGCGAAAGCGATGGACGGGTCAATGGTGCTACGACGACGGCCATTGGACTTACACGCGGGTCAACCGTTGGGGACGCAGAGTCACCCGCTACGAAATCAAAATCGCAACCACTAACAAGAAGGAGTATGTCAGATGACTACTAACAAACGCGATGCGCTGATCTTGAAACGCAAGATCGAACTGTTGGATCAACTCCGTTCCGAAAAGGAACTGCTGGACGCCCGCATCAAGGACGTTCAGTTGGAGATCATCGACCGGCTGGATGACTTGGATCAAAAGTCATTCTCTGTTCCCATCACCACGAAGACGGGCGAACGTCTGGTCAAGGCGACCAAGGTTCAGAACCACCGCACCACCATCGACGAAGCAAGTCTCCGTAGCGCGTTGCCTGAAAAGGTCTGGATCATGGTCACCACCCGTGCCCTAGACAAGAAGAAACTGGAGGCCCACATGGCAGCGGGTGACGTTGACCCGATCATCGTTGCCAATGCCAGCACCGAAACCCTGTCCGCCCCCTACATCAAAATCTCCTGAAAGGAACCTAGGGAATCATCATGTTGAAGATCAATCGCACCATCCGGCGCACCACCAACCGTCAGCGGGTCATGGACTCGTTCTTGTTGTACGGCAGCAACGGGCAGCCGTTGTCTATCGGTGACATCTCCAAGGCCAGCGGACTGACCCGTACACAGGTACACGGTGCAGCGTGGACACTCATGCGGGAAGGCAAACTGCGCCGTGTGTCAGAAGGGGTGTACCAACTGGGCACATCGCAACCGCTCAACACCCCCGCCCCGGCACCAGCCACTGTCACGGTGTCTATGCCGCAGCCAGAGGTAAGCGCTAGTAGCAATGGGTTCGCTGTCCCTGTGGTGGACTGGCCGAACCAGGAGCAGCGTGAAGCGGCGATCCAGACTGCTGCCGACAAGATTCAGGAAGCCGTGACGGCACCTGTGTCAGAGGAACCCAGTGTGATCGGACTTACGGCGTTCCTGGCCGAACAGTTCCGGTTGGACCCCGCAGACGTAGAACTAGCACTCCGCTACTACGACCGTTTCATCAAGGAAGGAAACTGATCATGCGTGCAATCACTACTCTGGCAGGTTGGGTAACGGCAAGTCTGGTTGTGACCGGGTGTGCCGCTAGTGTTCCGCAGGCGGTGACCACCCCTACTCCGGTGCCACCGACCCCGACACCCGCGCCGTACACCCCGGCACCGGAACCCACCAAAGAGATTCCGATGATTCGGACTGTCGTGGACATCTGCAAGGCGTCTGGGAAATCGAAAATCTCAGACAACATGCACTACGTCAAGGTGTATGACGGTGGCCGCACTGCGGTGGTCGATACCCGAAACGAATACGCTGAAATCTCTGGTGTCGCGTGTTTCTTGTTCGGTATCGACACACCCCGGTCGGTCATCGCGCGTATCGACAGCACTACATCGCTGCAAGGTGAAGTAAGAGCCAAGACGGACGACTACACGTACGCATGGACTTACCACCCGGACAACGGTCTGAACCTTGTTGTGGAAGAGCGGTGACACCGCACGAAAGTGAACAGATGGGCGCGGTAAGTCTGTGGGTACAGCCTTCAGACTTGCCGCTCTTTCTGTCCATCTTGGATGACGTATTGGACTTGGGACCACACGTATTGGAGGAAACCTGGACACCCATTCACCGACTAGCCAAACAGATTCGCTTTCAAATCAAAGCGAAAGACTTTCTAGAGAAAGAGCAGCATGGCAATGGGTAAGCGCCCCAGTGTTGGGGGCGAAGAATACGATGCGTTTTCTCGTCGCAGCAAGAAGTACTTTGCATGGCGACCAGGAGAACGCAAGGCAATCAAGCAGCGCGCCAACCGGCGCGACCGTAGGAAGGGAATCGAAGATGGTAGCGATTGATCTAGACGGGCCACAGGGCAACGCATTCGCTCTGATGGGCAACGTCCGTACATGGTGTCGTCAGATGGATAGGGACCACGAACCCATCATCCAAGAGATGACCAGCGGCGACTACCACCATCTGTTAGACGTTATCGACCGCGAATTCGGTCATGTCGTTGAGTGGATACATGATCCACGTGAAGACGACGATGCCGACGAAGACGATGACGACTACTACGCAGATGAAGATGACGACGACGAGTGGGGGCAGTGATGAACAGTCGATGCCCCGTGTGTGCAAGCAAGCGGGTCGAATACTCGTTTGAAGCAAACAACGTCACGGGTGTTCACCATGAATACCTGCAATGCCGTGACTGCAACCATCGGTGGTTGCCCGAAAAGAAAAGTGGAGGTAGCAATGAAAAGGCATGACCCTGGCAAGCGGGGCGCTTTCGTGATGGGCCAAAACACTCGTCCACGCAAGCAGCCGCTGGTGCCGTTCAGCATCGCCAGCCAAAAGGGACTTACGCTGGGCGACGAGTTTGGCTTGATGGACTGTGGCTGCAAGGTCTACATCGTCAAGACGGAAGGCTTGGCTCTGCCGTTGAACACGGCGGTCGTCGGGATGCACAGCGTTTCGTACGGCTGCAAGCACGCGCCTGTCGAAAACATGATCGAACCCCAACCGAAATACAGGAGGTGATCGTCATGGCTGTCAAAGGTCCGAACGATCCAACAGCAGTCCGTCCCAGCCAAAACACTCGTGCCGTGCAGTTAGTTGTGCGGCGTGTTGCAGGCAAGTACGTGGCGCGGTGCCCGTTGTGTGGGTATGAGACAGACCGCCACACCGCTGCAGGAATCGCGCAAGGTGAACTGGCCGTGCATCTTGTGATGGGATGCAACCAAGAGTATGCCGACAAGATCGAAGCAGAAATGCAGGCGGTCATTGGTGCTGCTCTTGATCGCACGACATGCGACATGTGTATCGGCAAGGGTGTGGACCCATCGTGGGACGGCAATGGTCGCCCGTGCCCTTCGTGTAAGGGAAGCGGGAAAGCATGACACTCGAAGCAACCGTTGAACTGGATGTCGGTACGGTCAAGTACATCGCGCACACCGGGAAAGTGATGTCGGTTAACGGGGTTGCTCCGCGTGACCGTATCCACTACCTGCAAGCGTTGTGCGATGACCCAATGGAAACGCGGTTTGAAATGCTCCCCTATAACGGGGTGACTTACATGCCCGGGCCAGGTATAGGAGAGTAGTCATGCTACTAGCAGAAGGTGTGCTATACATGAATGGACATAGCACCATAGTAGAACATATGGGACGTGGGGTATATAACTTCTATCGTGACAATACCCTGCAATATCTCACCCTCAATACTGTTATTGCTAACGACGAATCGTATGCATATGCAAGAGAATATTGTGAAGGCAATATTGGTACGCTGCGAGGGGATGGGGTCTGGTGGAACAATCTACCACTGGCATGATGAGTTCCAACCAACACAGTCATCCATCTGATTGAACAACCGGAGTACGACTACGCCAGTAATCAGTACCTGGCCGCGATGAACAATGACCGGGTAGCAATTGTGTGCGACAAGACCTACTACACCGTAGGCCGCTCTGCGTGCTACTGCTATCTGGTGTTCCCGCATTCGTTCTGTGAATCTCATCTAGCAAGTCTGCGTGCCGCCCGGCACCTATCAACCAAGGAAGCGTGACATGAAACCGCAAATCATCGAAGGAGAAGACCACAGCCTGCCCGAAGGCATCTATTACGTGGGCGACCCGTGCTATTCCCTGTCAGACGAACTGTGGGACGAGTACCTGCACATCGCTGACTTCTACCTGGACGGCAAGACTGTGATGCTGTCAGACGGTCGGCTCGTTGCGTCAGTGTCTACCTGCTGGGGCGATGGGGTCTACGTCGGGTCAGACGAACGGACTTACCCGGTGGACGCTGGAGTATTGGGCGCAGTGCAAGCGATAGACGGCGATGACCGGCCCCCAGAAGTGCTGGCTCAGACCAAGGTGTTCGCCAAGCCATTCGATGTCACCTACCAGGAAGGGACGGTGGTTATCGGAGATATCAGTATCGACACCGATCCCGAACAGTGACAGCCAACACGGAAGGAACCAAGGCTATGCATGACAACCGACCTCGCTGCCTCAACTGCGAGATGGACCTGACCGACTACGAGGAAGCCGTACACGAATGGGGCTTCTGTGGTAGCGAATGCGAACGCGAATACAACGACCGACACCAACCAGATAGAGAACCCAGTATGACCAACGCACCATTGCGCGAACTGATGATCGTTGCGTTCACCCGTTGCTCGGCACCAGCCGAAGGATGCTACGCCTGCGACAAGGGTTACAGTTGCGCGTTCAATCACCCGGAGGAATTCCGATGGGACTGGCTGGCTATTGCCAAAGCCCTGCACGCACTGATCGAAAAGAGCGGTGTCCCGTGGGGTGAATGGGTCAACGACCCCGCCAACTACGAAGCCATTGACCGCGCGTGCCTGGATCACGCTTGGGTGGCAGAAGAGTGCTGCGGGGAACCGTCCTGGTTCAAGGTCACTGAATCTATCGACCCCCAGTGACGCGCCACGCCATGTCTCCTGAAGAAGAAGTGCGGCGCATGGTTAGCGCCTTGCGTAACAGCACCCCAGCGGATAAGCCCGAACTGCTCATTGCCAAACTACACATGGCGATGACGCTGCCCGGTATGGAAGAACTCCGTCCGCTGATCAACGAAGAAATCAACACCCTAGTAGATCGAGAAGGCCATGCCTAGAACAATCAAGATCAAGAAGACGCCCCGCAAGAACGGCATCCTGAAAGACGCCGTGGCGGGTTACATCCTGGTGCCTCTGGACCAGGGAAAGTCGCACTACCCGCGTGTCCAGTCCAACGTGTTGGAAGGCACGTACTACCGAGTGAATGAATCAACCGGGAAGTGCAATGCGTTCGTCACCGTGATGCCTGACAAGCATAGAGTTGCCTGGGACACCTGTTCCAAGTGCCATACCCATGTCTCGGTGTGTAAGTGCTCTGCTGGCATCTATCACCCGGCGTCTATCGCATTCATCCGGGCAACGTGCGACCACGATGACTGGCCCACGGTCAGGATCATGGACTATTCCGAGTACTTCGATCCGTACATGCGGAACAGCAAGACCCCAGTGGAACGTGAGACTAACAGCATCGTCCACACGGCACCCAAGAAGCCGACGATCCGTAGTGGTAAGGAGCCTACCCGTAGGCACGTAGCAAAAGTGGCCGCAGCAGCGGCCATTACTGAGTCGGAAGCATTCGGACTTACGGCGGCGGAAATCGAAAACATCGACATGGCTACCGTCAACAAGCAGGCCGAAAAGTCTGCTCGTAATGTCGTAGGCAAGGTGCGTGCAAAGATCAAGCGCCGCCGCTCAAAGTGATCCATATACACCAGATGTGTTATGTTGGAATCGTACACTCAGTATGAATGACAGTTTCGCAGGAAAGAGAAAGTGGAAATGGTAAAAGTAACTTGCCCGCACTGCAAGTACGTTGCGACGTTTGAAAGTATCGACAGCCATACGGCAGTCGGTTGCACCTACGACTGTGCGTGCGGCAGGGTTCTGGTCATCGAAGACCAAGAACCTCTAGTAGCAGTTGACCTACACGAACACATGGGGCGTCACCTAAAGGAGCGCTTCAACATTGACACTACCCCTGCCGATTGGGGTGTCATTGAACTATCTAATGAAAGAGATCGTCGTGATGATACGCGAAACGGGTAATGGCATTGGGCGGCAAACACCACCCCATCGCCACACCAGAGTTGCAGCCGCACACCTGACTGGGCGGTCTGTTGACACCTTGAAGCGTTGGCACAAGAAAGGACTCGTAGTCCCGTCTGATTACATGCAGGCGGGTAAACTGCGGGTCTGGCTGTATACCGATGACGACATCCTCCGTCTGCGGAAAACGGCGATGACCCAACGTCCAGGGCGCAAGCCAAAGTCATCTAAGGAATGACATATGAGCAAGTTGCTGTTTGCACTGAAACTATGGCTTGCCGATTGCTACGACATCACTAGGCGCTCGCAGGTACACACCGAACCGTGTACTTGCGGGTGGCCTAGTTACTCGCACAAAGAACCGCCATTGCATGGATGGCAATACATCAAGGACGGGTGCTACCCGCTACGAGAAATGATCGACTGAACATGAACGCAGACAAGGTAAGCATCGACCTGTCAATGGAACTGTCGCCGGGGGTGACAGCACAAGTCATAAACTCGTTGTCCGACGCTGCTGCTGAAACCCACGGCAGGGCACCACTGTCTGCCGACATCAAGAAGGCAGCGCACGTACTGGAGTTGATGAAAGACATTATCCAGTTGGACCTCTCGGTGTATGAAGCCACCAACGGACTTACCGACGTTCCAGCAGAGAAACAGCCATTGGACCCTACGGTGGCTATCGTTTCGATGCCCGATCGAACAACTGAATAAGGCGGCAAAAACTTTCTTGAAGTGCTTGCCGAGATGGGTTCCCGTAGTGTAATGTTCTATACACATGGGGTACATAACCCAGTAGCACAACTGAATATCAGGTTCACATCACTATCTCTACCTAAGGACGGATGAACCAAAATGGCAAAGATCAAAGGCGGCGCAGTCAAGTCAATGGCTGGCTTGAAGGCGTCACTCAAGAAGGGGTCGGGTTCCCAGTACCTGACCCGTGTCCCGTCAGAAGAAAGCGTCACCGTGCGCTTCCTGACCGAACCAGAAGAGTGGTACGGGTACTACGAACACTATGACGCGATTCGCAAGTTCTACCCGTGTAGCGACGACTGCCCCGGCTGCACTGAAGGGGACCGCCCGTCTGGTCGGTATCTCGCCAATGCGCTGGACGTAGCGGAAAACCGTGTGGTGCCACTGGTACTGCCGAAGTCAGCCGTGTCCTCTCTCGTCAAGAAGCACGAGAAGTACGGGACCATGCTTGACCGCGACTACGAAATCAGTCGGTCGGGTCAGGGCTTCGACACGGAGTACGACGTTACCCCGGAATCCCCTACTCGTATCAACCTGTCGCGCTACGACCTTCTGGACCTTGAAGAACTGCTGGAATCGCAGTTGAACATGGCAGAGGCAAGCGACGACGCATCCAGCGATGACGACGATGATGACGATATGCCGATCAAGGCGTACCGGAATGGTCGCAAGAAGACCGCTCCTGTCACCGTTGCTGCTGACGATGATGACGACGATGACGATGACATCGCAGACGACACGGACGAACCCGTAGACGCTGACGACGTTGACGACGACGCCGATGGAGCAGACACGGATTCCGATGTGTTCACCCGTGACGAAATCCTGGCGATGTCGTTGCCGGATGCCAAGGCTCTGGCCAAGGAAGTGGGCTTTGCCGCTGCTGACTTGCGGGGCAAGGACAAGGATGCCGTCGCTGAACTCATCATGACCATCTATGACGATGCCGACGATGCTGATGACGCTGACGAAGGTGAAGAAATCACCGAAGAGCAGTTGCACGAAATGTCCCTGGCTGAAGTGAAATCCATTGCCAAGGACATGGGCATCCGTATGAAGGCGGGCATTGCCAAGGACGACATCATCGAACTCATCTTGGACGCTGCTGGCGAAGATGATGATGGCGATGATGGCGAGGATGTGCCGTTCTGATCCCAATGTAACCCCCGTCCGCGTTGGTTGAACGGGACAGGCATATCCGTGGGGTGGTCCCGGTGGCTACTGGTTTTATGTACCTCCTTCCAGTAGTACCGGGGCCATTCCTATATCCAAAGGAAGGTCAAACGAATGTCCACATGGTGGTCAGCACACACTCATTCACAATTCAGCACACTAGACGGGATGACCCCAGTCCCTGACATGGTGGCAAAGGCAGCAGCGATGGGGCAACCGGCGCTCGGGTTAAGTGACCACGGCAACATGGCGGGGACAGTCCAGTTGTATAAGGCCGCTCGCAAGCATGGCATCAAGCCGTTCCCTGGGGTTGAGGCTTACCTGCTAGACCCTGATGCGTCGCTGGAAGACAAGAAGGCAGGGCGGTTCCACATCGGGTTGTTGGCACTCAACCGAAACGGACTTACGGGCATCATGGGGCTGGTCAACAGTTCTCACACCCGGCCCCGGTTCAATCGTTTCCCGCGCATCACACTGGACGACTTGGCGGAACTGTCGGAGTCAGCAGGCGACGACGTAGCAGTGATGACCGGGTGCTACTTCGGATATGTGCAGCAGGCACTGGTACATGACGGCCCTCAGAAGGCCGAGAACATCACGAAGATGTACGCCAGTCTGTTCCCCCACACGTACGTTGAGTTGCAGAACCATGCGATCTGCCACGACCAGGATGGGGAACACGCACCGGAAACCGACGACGACATCGTTGCCCATCTAGTGGAGATTGCAGGCCGTCTGGGGTTGCCTGTGATCGCTACACAGGACAGCCACTACCTAGACCAGAACGACCGTGACGCACACGCTCTGATGAAGCGCATGGTCTATGGCGGGGCAGACGATGCGTTCCCCGGCGATTCATTCCACCTTGCATCGGATGAGTGGGTAGGCGAACACTACGACCCTGACGTATGGGCGGCAGTCGAAGACGGCATGACCGATCTACTGTCCAAGGGCGATCTCGTCATCCCACCGCTGGACACATTCAAGGCGCAGATACCAAGCACGGTCAAAGACCCGATGCGTACCATCACTCGCATCTGTGTTTCGGAACTGGAAGGCTATGCCCCGGCCAAGCGTAAGCGCCGCGTCTACGAAGAACGACTCAAGTACGAACTGGACATCATCAGTGACTTGGGCATGGGCGGGTACTTCATGGTGGTACGCAACTACGTCGAATGGTGCAACGAGAAGAACATCTGCATCGAAGCCCGTGGGTCTGCCAACGGGTCATTGGTCTGCTATCTGTTGGGGATCACACAGGTTGACCCCATCAAGTGGAACCTCTTGTTTGACCGCTTCTTGTCACGCGACCGGATCAAGCCACCGGACGTTGACATGGATATTGAGGATGTTCAGCGTGAACGTCTGATCGGTTACCTGCAACGGACTTTCGACACGATGCGGATAGGCACGTGGGGGAAACTCGGTGTGCGTGAAGACGGCAAGGGGTCTGTCTTGCAGACGTACGTGTCGTACCTGACTCGTGGGCAGGACAAGGATTACAAGCAGCACGTGTACGCATCCATCCGTGACATCCGTGATGTAGAGGGTTACAACGCAGACGACTACAGCGGCTTGATGCGCCTAGGGAAGATGGGCAGCGTCTACCGCTCTTATGGGGTCCACGCTGGTGGGATTCTGTTGTCGGGCAAGGACCAACGCATAGACGAGTATGTCCCGAAGATGTTGGTCGCATCGTCAGGCATGTGCGTCGCCGGGGAAACAGAACTGTCTCTAGTAGGCCGGAAGCCTACCCGTTCGGTCGAAGAACTGTATCGAATTCTTCACGGCAGGTATGGAGAAGGGCCAGACACAGAATGCTACGGGTGCCGTGTTGCATTGCCACCGCTGAAACAACCACGGCATCGCAACCATACAGACGCGCGGCTCTGCCAACCATGCAAGAACGTCAAAAGTCGTGTTGGGCGATATGGCTTGGTGGTCGAAGGTCGGAGCATTGACGGGACGATCAAGCCTGAAACCCTGGTGGATGTGGTTTACAACGGGGTAAAATCAGTCCACAGAGTTCGGCTGGCTAGTGGGCATGAAATCACTGCCACTGAAGATCATCGGCACTTGACTGACACTGGTTGGTGCCATGTTCGGGATTTGAAGCGTGGTGACCGAGTAGCCATTCGCGGTAATCCCCAGAAAGCAGCCCGCAGAAAACGAACTCTTGCAGGCAAACTCAACAATTTCAGTCGTCGTTTGATTCTTGATGTTGCAACACGGGCAGGGCGAGTTTGCGAACATTGCGCGGCACCAGAACCAGTCAATGGCACACACGATTTAGCCCACAAGACATATGACGGGGAGCGGACAGCCGATCAGTTCTTGTACCTGTGTCGTAGGTGCCATGTGGAGTTTGACCGCAATAGCCGTAGTAGTCGGTATTCCGTTGGTATTCCGGTGGACTACAGCGAAGTTATCTCTATTCGCGCTATGGGCACACGGCATGTGTACGACGTATGTATGGACAGCCCAGACCATTCATGGGTAGGCAATGGCGTTGTCACACACAACTCAGCCAGCCAGTACGACATGGACGACGTAGAACAACTCGGCTACCTGAAACTGGACATCCTTGGTCAAGCCACCTTGTCGGTCATGCGGCAATGCCAGGAGCATCTGGGGCGGGACAACCCGACTGACTTTTCGTGGATTCCCGACAATGACCGGGCAGCCTGCAAGATTCTGCGGGAAGGCAGAACAGAGAATGGCATCTTCCATTTCGAAGGCTATTCGAAGGCCAAGGGTGGCAAGAAAATGGGGATCAAATCCACGATGGATGCGGTCATTGCCACTGGACTCTTCATGCCGGGTGCGATGAACACGGGCCAGACCGACCTATACATCGAACGTCGTAGGAACCCCGATGCTCGTAGCCGGGTGAAGTACATCCATCCTGCGTTCGAAGCAGCCCTGAAAGACACATACGGAGCAGTGATCTTTCAGGAACAGGTCATCAACATCATGCGTGGACTCGGTATGTCCATCGACGGCATCAATACCTTCTTCAAGGTGGTCAAGGACAGCGGTGGTGGTGCGGTCAGTCGCAACAACAAGCGCATGGCAGAAGTGCGTGCAGAGTTTGACCAACTGTGTGTAGCGGCAGGCATTGCAGAAGCCGATATTGACAAGGCGTGGGACTCAACGGCGGGCTTTGTCAGTTACGGGTTCAACCGGGCGCACGCCACGGGTTATGGATTACGCTCGTATCGGTGTGCCTACCTTAAGGCCCATTACCCCTTGGAATTCATGGCCGCGTTGTTGCAGGTCTGGGCGGGTAAAGACAAAGAGACTGTGTACGTGCGTGAAGCACGCCGTATCGGCATCCGCATCCTGGCACCCGATGTCAACATCAGCGGCATGTCATGGACCCTTGACCGTCACGCCAAGGTGATTAGACGCGGCCTCATATCCATCAAGGGTGTCGGCATGGCCGCAGCAGAAAACATCGCATCCAACGCCCCCTATGCCTCTGTTCAGGACTTGATCGACCGGACTGAATCGCGGTCGGTTACAGGCGGCAAGAACTACGCAAAGGACGGAACTCTCAACGGGGTCTTGCTGAAACTGCAAGAAGCCGGGGCACTGAAGAACATCGAACAATGAAATCACAAGGAGTTACACCGCATCATGCCTGACACAAACTCTCGCTGGATGACTACACAGATGCTGGTCAACGCAGCACTACAAGCAGAACGTCATGCTTTCGACCGGACAGTTGATCTCAACTGGTTGCGTCAACGGGCGCTTCACAACGGGTTTCACTTGGCGACTGTAGTCATCCCCAACAACCGTCCTGGCCGCATCGTCTTGCCTCATCACCGGGTAGAAATCCTGATGCAGCAACACGGGGTCGATGGGAAACTGTTTGACCTTGATATCTCGCTTGATGCATGGGAGATGCTGATACCTATTAGTGACTTGCATCGTGTCAACAAGCAACTGTCGTCCCCCGATGCTCTAACTTACTGGATCGCTGGAAGCAAGGTGGAAATTGCACTGCCCCGTATCGCTTCCGCATTGAGTACAAGCCGATGAAAATTGTCCGCAAGAAAAGAATGGAACTGCCCGTGAACACCCGCGCTCAAGAACTGCTTGACCAGATCAATGCCACCCTGAAGGGGCCAGTCCTGAAGATGGGCAGTGACAAGACGTTGCTGGTGGAGTACTGGCCGACAGGCATCTTGCCTATGGACATGCTGCTGCAAGGCGGGATACCCAAGGGCAGGTTCGTGGAGATTGTCGGGGACTACAGCACCCTGAAAAGTTACATCGGTCTGAAGGCCATAGCGACAACGCAAGCGTCCGGTGGGGTATGTGCCCTGATCGACACAGAACACTCTTACGACCCCACCTGGGCCGCTGCATTGGGCATTGACACCAAAGCCTTGATCGTCCAGCAGCCAGAAACAGGAGAACTGGCAATGGACACCGCAGAAGCCCTGATCCGGGGTGAATGCGACCTGATTGTCTTTGACTCAATCGCGGCTACCTTGCCCCAGACAGAACGCAACAAGCGACTGCATGAAGAGTCAGTACAGCCAGCACGGCAAGCGCAATTGATGTCGCTGGCAATGCGGAAACTGACAGCGGCGAACAGTAAGACCGCGATGGTATGGATCAATCAAACCAGACTCAATGTGGGGGTCACCTTCGGCAATCCTGAATCCCTGCCTGGTGGTCGGGCCATGCCGTACTACGCCTGCCTTGCACCAGGGACCAAGATACTTCGCTCTGACTATCAATGGGTTGCTGTAGAAACTTTAACCGTAGGTGACAGTGTGGTTGGGTTTGATGAGTACGTGCCTGCTGGGCAACACGGGCGCAAGATGCATCGTTCGGTTGTAGAAGCGAATGATCCTGTGGATTTGCCTTGCATTGAACTCACGACTGATCGCGGTGTGACTGTTGCTAGTGAAGCGCACATGTGGTTAGTAAAAGAAGGCTACTCATACAAGCCAACCTATGTCTGGAAAATGACCAAAGACCTTAGTTCTAGTGACGAAATCATGTGGTTTGGAGAACCGTGGTCACAGGACTATTCGTACGATGCGGCTTACTTGTCTGGGTTGTTCGACGGTGAAGGCAGCGTCAACACTGAAATGTGGACTCGTAACGGCACTTACCGTGGGTGGAACGTGACGCTGGCACAAAAACCTGGGCTAGTTCTCAACAAAGCAAAGCAATGCTTGGACGACCTTGGGTTTGACTACCGGGAAGACCTAGACAAGCGCAGCGGGTGCCACAAAATCACTCTGCGTGGAACCCTGTATGACCGAATGAGGTTTATGGGCATGGTCAACCCAGAACGGCTGACTAGCAAAATCGGGTCTGGCTGGGATGGAGCGTCGGCGTTTCAACAAGGGTGTGCGGGCAGAAGCGGTATCGCCGTAGTCAAAGAACTTCGCTCAGTTGGTACGCAAACTGTGTATGCCATCGGCACTAGTACAAAAACCCTTATTGCGGATGGAATGTTCAGCCATAACTCCTACCGAATCAATATGAAGAAAGTTGGCAAGGTAACTACTGATGTCCAGTCATGGGACGGAGAAAAAATGGTCACTGTCAAAGAACAGATCGGTCAGAAGTTCAAGGCGATAGTGGAAAAGTCAAAACTCTCCAAGCCATTCCGCGATGTGTACTTCACTTGGGACTACCAGACAGGTGAAATAGATGAGGTTGGCTACCTGATCGCACTGGGACTAGAAGCAGGGTTGATTACACAGAAGGGTGCAATGTGGGAGTACAACGGCACGACATGGCGGGGCAAGGCGAAGTTCAAGGAAGCGGTGATGACCGACCCGGACCTACAGACTCAGATCAAGGCAGCAGTAATCCCCTTGGGCTTCCCTGGAAACCAAGAAGCCCCCAAGAAAAAGGAAGGCAAACCGAGAAAAGTACGCTCAAGCGTTACGGAATAAGAGGCCATCCCAATAGTGGTGCTGGGCCAATCAAGTACGACGGAAGCGATGACGACTGCGTTATGGAAATCAAAGAAGCCAGGCAGTCATACTCACTGAATCGGACTTACCTGGACAGCCTGTTCAAGACCGCTGCTCGCCAAGGCAAAGAAGCCCGGTTGGTAGTGGAATTCCCCGACTTCACAGTAGAAGCAGTTATTCGCAGGAAGGTTACGTGACATGGAAGATAACAAGCCAACATATCTAGACAGAGAATCGACAAACGTCGGTGTCGGGTTCTGGGCGTCCCAGGTACAAGGGGTTGCGTTGGTCTGGGAACTGAAGAAACTACACGCTACTCGCGGCAACTACTGCGCGCATTGTCAGATGGTGGATTGTCCAACCATGCGGATCGTTGCCCGTTACGACCTGACCAGTAAGAGGCCATCAGAATGACTAACTTGCCACCGTGGATCGAAGTAGGCGGGCGACGGTTTGTCCAGGCCATGCCTCTATTTGACGAACTACGTAAGCACGCGGCCATGAACGAAGGCAGTGCTACTAGCGATCATCTGTTGCAGATCATCAAAAAATACGAGAAGGGTCAACGTGAACGCCCCACCTGAATTCCCGTGGCAAGCCCATGCCGAACGGGCGCAAGACGAGGCAGATGCACTGCGAAAGATTCTGACTGGTCTGATCAAGGAACTACGCCCGTATACCAAGTACACACTGGTCGATTACCTCATCATCAAGAACGCACTGGACACAGCGGAAGCCAGACTACGGGAGGTTCAAGGTGAGTGACATTCAACTGGCCGCACGGCTCGGTGTGCGTCCGTGTGAGCGGGTCAGCGACACCGATCCCTGGTGCCAGACCCATGACTGCATCTGGCGGTCGGGGTCACGGCTCGTATGCGACGAGGTGCTGGACGACCTGGACATGGCCGAGCGGGGAATGGACTTGGTGACCCCGATCCTCACGGACCTGATCGAGGAACTGCGGGGCATGGCCGAGCATGACGACCACCTGACCGAATGGATCGGGCCGTCACTGGATCGCGCCGAAGCCAGACTACGGGAGGTTCAAGGTGAGTGACCCGATCAAACCCAAGGGCACCGTCCGTATCGTCACGGACAACGAACGTGTTGTCAATAAGTGGGACCTGTGGCTCATGCGAACCATCGTGGCGCTTGGCCTGTTGGTGGGGTTGTGCCGTGTCCTGGCGTGGGTGATCGGATGATCGCCTACCACTGTGACGACCAGGCGCACTGCAACTCGTGGACCACCGACCCGCAACGCGGCGACACGCTCCTGCCGATCCTGCAAGACCTGATCGCGGAACTACGGGAGTTGCGTTGCGCGTGCGACTGCGATGACTGCGAGGTCAAGGGAGGACCGCAAGCGGTCAACCGCGCGGAGGAACGCCTACGGGAGATCGGGGGCGGCGATGCCGACGTGTAGCAAATGCACCGACGCCGACCTGGGACGCATCTGCCCCCACCAAGGCCCCGGACGGCTCGTCTACGAGCAGGGTTACGACCAAGGTAGGGCCGACGAATACGCCCGATGGACGCTGGACGGATCAACGCACTACGAGGGCTGCGAGACATACCACCCTCGCTGCGAGGCACGGATGCTGCGGGTCATCGTCACCGACCTGATCGCAGAACTGCAAGACGTTTCGACGGGGTACGACCCCGGCTGTCAGAACGGTTGCGGTGACGTCCCCGGCGCGGGATGCCCAACCCACTACGAGCAGGCGGTAGAACGCGCCGCCGACCGCGCGGAAGCCCGACTGCGGGAGGTGGGCGGGGATGAGTGACTACATGATTACCCGTGAGGCGTTGGACAACTTCTACGCCTGGGTCAGTGAGGCGCAGCAGTTGCGTCTGATCCTCACTGACCTGATCGCGGAACTGGCGGGCGATGACGGGGACGGGCATGAACTGACGCCGGGCGGGGAAGAGGATTCCTGCCTTGTGTGCGAATACATCGACCGCGCTGAAGCCCGACTTAGCGCCCTGGCGGGCGCTGAAGCGGAGAGCAAGGTGGGCGGCGATGAGTGACCACTGGGAAGCCCTGGATAGGAACTCCATTCGTGCGGCAGAAGCCAAGTTTGGGGTCCGTCACCCTCGCCATCATGAGGCCGCCCTTGATGACCTGTGCCCGAACAGCGGCGCAAGCAAGGGGGTGTGCACTTGCGTGTCATGCCGCGACACAACCGTCTCTGAGCGTCGCATCCTGACCGACCTGATCGCGGAACTGCGGCGGTCGTCCAAACCGCTGCCCGAAGACCGCCGCTTCGTGTCTCCGTTGCATCCGTTGCTGGCTGTGGAGCGCGCTGAGGCGCGACTGCGGGAGGTGCAAGGTGAGTGAAGTGTTCTGGGCGGACGGGCGCTCCGACGAGTTCAAGGAGGGGTACGCGCTCGGGTACCACGACGGAAGCAAGGATGACACCTCGCCCATTCTCACGGACCTGATCGCGCAACTGCGGGGACTACATACGAATGGCGACTACTACTATTCGGTTCCCGTGGATGTTCTGCTGGACCGCGCGGAAGCCCGACTGCGGGAGGTGACCGGCGATGATGAATGACGAAGACTGGGATGCCCTGCTTCCGCCGATCCGCGCTGGGGCCGCGTTTGAGGAGATTCTGCGTGACCTGATCGCGGACCTAAACGCCATGCCCGCAACGTGCGCTCACTGCGCTGACGTAGCCGCAACAGTTGCAGCCGACCGCGCGGAAGCCCGACTGAAAAGGCTGGCTGATGACTGAGCGATTCGGCATTGAACCTTGCCAATGGCAAAACCTAAGCGATGAGAACTTCATTCAGTGGCATTGCCATACGCACGGATCAGGCATGTGGGAAGACCCGCGAGGTGGGCCGTGCGAATGCGCCCAAGATCAAACACGCGCTGGATTGGCGGGACGCGAAGAAGTACTGCCGATCCTGCAAGACCTGATCGCTGAACTACGGAAACACGCACTCAACTGCATTGGGCCGCCAGATGGATACGACTCCCTCTGGTACGCCGAAAGGGAAGCGCGGGACATGATTGACCGCGCCGAAGCACGACTACGGGAGGTGACCGGCGATGAGTAAACGCTCCCCCGAGTACATCAGCGGGTACCAGGCGGGATTCGTTGACGGCTACTTCACCGACTCCGAGCAAGTCGCTCCGTTCGTAGCAATCCTCACGGACCTGATCGCGGAACTGCGGAATGAGCACGGCCCGCGCCCGCACCCTTACGGGGGGCGAGACATGTGCCAAGCCTGCGGCATCACGTTCACGGACGGAGAAGGCCACTGCCCGACGTGGCATCTGGCTGACCGCGCGGAAGCCCGACTACGGGGTGTGCAAGGTGAGTAGAGCAGCGGTTGTTGTGGGAATGGGGATCATCCTGTTCTGCATGATCGTGGTCTGGTGGCAGGGGCGCGGGAAGTGATGTTTGAAAGTGCCGATTACCCAGTCCTCATCATTGGGCTGCCATTCATGGTTGCTGTCCTGTACTACGTGTACCGATGGTGGTGTCAGCGGTGCCACGACAAGCATCAGGGCGATGGCACATGGTCATGCTCCAAACAAGGCGGCAACTGGGTATGTACGAAAGAAAGAAACGACAATGCAAAGTGACGGGAGTGCAATGGTGTGGTTCGTTTTAGGGTTATTGGCTGGCTGGATGCTGGCCTCTTTAGGTGCCGCTGTGGTGTGGGCACGCTTCTACGGATGGTTGGGCGATGACTGAACCTGAACACCTTGGTTGGAATTGGTTTGCGGATATCACGCAGCATTCGTCAACACTCATTCTGAAAGGTCTGATCGCGGAACTACGGGACGCGCATCCCAAAGGAACAATTCGGGTTGTCGATCCTGAAAAGCAAGATGTAGTTCTCGTTTATACGGTCTGCGACGGTTGCACCAGCGAAGAAGACCACTATGAGGTGCCGTGGCCATGCCCGACTGTTATTGCCGCTGATCGTGCCGAACGGAAACTGAAAGAGACACACCAATGATGAAGCCGGGCAAGTTCGTTTGGTTAGGCGACAACGAACGTGTGGTCGATAAGTGGTCACTACGAATGCTGTATGCAGTAGCGATCCTTGCCGCTCTTTCAGGGGTGTTACGTCTTGCTGCATGGTGGTGGCAATAGTGCCTAAGACTCCTAGCCGTGCCGTATATGACGGGCGTTCTATCGGGCGCAATGAAGTGGCCGCAGTGATGGAAAAGTTTGTCACTCAGGTGTATGTGGCTGCGTGTACGCACCGTCCAGATACCCGGTCCAGTGTTGAACTCGCCATGCTGCGCGAACAACTACTAGGTCTGTGCAGCGATGCCCGGACTGAACTACAGAAACTAGGCGGTGATCAAACGAGATGAACGACCCATTGTGGATGACTGTGCTGGGCTGGATTGGCTGGGGAGTGCTTATCAGTGTGGTGCTGTCTACGGTTTTCGCGTTGACCATCCTGTGTCGGACCTATCTGATTCAATCAAAGCCACGAGTTGATACAGAAGACCAGCATTCAGATGACCGGATCGACTGCGGTAAGCGATAGGTGGCATATCTAATGGTTGAGTGTTTCTGGTGCGACATCGAATTCGACGGTACTTACTACAGGTATCTGTGCCCTAGTTGTGGAGTGAAAGTGAACTGCTGCGATGGTGCCCCATTGCCAGCCAAGGAAGGAAACGCATGTCCGCCAAGTCTCTAACCAAGACGATCAAATCGGTTAAGTTGTATACCGAACAGATCATTACCCACCCGCTCAACATGTTCTTGATGAACACGCCCAGCCTGGTTGTGGATGAATGGGTAGCCGAACTGATCCGCACAGAGATTACTAAGCAGCCCCGTATACGGTCTAACTCGTTTTCGTCATCCGCTGCGGGGACATGTATGCGCCGCCAGATGTTCAACTACATCGGCATCGACACAGGTGGGGTCAACGATCCTCAACTACAGAACATCTTTTACGACGGCACCTGGCGGCATCTGCGGTGGCAAGCAGTCCTGTTGCAAGCGGGCATCCTAACGACCATTGAGTACCCCTTGTCGTGGCCGGAAAAGCAGTCTGTGGGAACGATGGACGGCATCGGCGTAGTGCCAGACGATCACCCCAACGAAAAGTGGCGCGGTCTGGAATTCGGATTTGAGTTGAAAGGCATGAACACTTACGGGTGGCAAGCCGCGAAAGAAGTGAAAGAAGATCACCTCAACCAAGTACATCGCTACTTTCTTAGCGGTGGGTTCGACTTGTTCGTCGTTGTGTACGAAGACAAAAACACTCAACAGTGGAAAGAGTGGGTCATCGAACCTGACCCGGTGCGGCTAGAAGAACAGCGCGCTGAACTAGACGCGCTCAACGACTACGCCAACAACAAAGTTCTTCCGCCCATGCTTGAACCCTGCACTAAGGGAACAGGTACGGACTGGAAGTATTGCCCGTTCTCTGGAAAGAACGGCGTGTGTGTTAACAGGAAGGAATGGTAATGACAACAAAAACAAAGCGAGTGGTGCGGGTCAAAGGCGGCAGGGGTGTGCAGCAGCGCCCCATCGCTACCAATGACAGGCAGAGCGCTACAGGGCATCTGCGGGCAGTCCACCTAGGTGAAGGTGTCCCACCGCTGACGACAATGGCAGAAGAGTTGCAGGACATGACCGATGTGTTGCTTGGTCGGGTCCAGCCCCCTATCGACGCCGGGCACTTGACGCTCTACGAAGTGGCCGATGCTTACTACGCCCGTGCTGCTGAAATCACCGTGCTGCTACAGCAAGCAGAGCGGGAAGGCACTATTACCAAGGGTTCTGCCCACTACAAGTTCAGGACGGGTGAACTGCGTACCTTCCTTGAGATGGCCAAGCGTGCTGCTGATCTAGGTTCGCGGCGCATCACTTACGAACAGATGATGATGGAAGCCGCTATGTTTGGCCGAGATTCGAAGATTGGCATGGGCTAATGGATGACAGCGACAAGTTTGCCGAACAGATTTCTCAGTCTTACGGCCAGATAGAAGCGGCCTTGGGATCAGATGGGTACAAGGTAATGCTAGAGACACAGCAGAAAGCCAATAACCAATCAGACGCCAGAGTGGACCGCACACTGGCAGTCACTACAGCACTAAGGGTCTGCATTCTCTTGGGACTGGTTATGTCTATCCCCGTGCAGATAGTCCTGTGGAAATGGGCGCTGTCGTACTGATGAGTCCTATCGCCAAACACACTGTAACGACCAACCCGCAAAAGCCAACGTGCCCTAAGCACCAGCAGACCATGCGGTTTGACAAGGTGAATTCTGAGTGGGTGTGCCAGGAATTCGATTGCACTTTAGTAGCGAGATTGAAGATTGATCCGCCTACCCCGGCACCGCTACCTACACCGCCACCACCAGGCCAAACACCTGAGGTTGTTAAGGTGCCTGATCTGACGCTGGGCATTCAGAAAGACGCTGACGGAATCGAACGGTATACGATTATTGCGGAGTCACGTGCCTTAGGTGAAATAGCCATTGACGTATCGGACCATATTGAAATGGTGGTCGATGAACACAGCGATTCTATCTCTCTTGTATTGTTGTTCAACGATGTTCGGCGAACTTGAATACACACAGAGTAGGAATCTTGAGTGACTACTGTTATCGGAATTGACTAACCCTTTATGTTATTGGTAGTTTACCCCACATGCCTATACTTATCGACGCAGATGGAAAACGCCATAAAGTGTCTTCAATTACGGTTGACGAATACATCGCGCATAAATCTCGCTATGACGAGAACGGATGCCTTATCTGGTACGGCAAAATTAACCCCCAGGGATATCCTGAATTAACAAAGGCACAGGCAAATAAGAGCGGGTTCTGGTTGGTCTACCACTATATGTGGTACAAACACACCACCACTCGTGTAAAGCGTCCATCGCAACTAGACCACTTGTGCCGTGTGCGTGCGTGTATCCAACCGACACATTTAGAGGTTGTAACTGCGCGGGAAAACTTAATGCGTGGTAATACTCTGGCACGAAGAAACGCTGAAAAAACACACTGCCCGCAGGGTCACCCGTACGACAATGTAAATGTAAACGGGGACCGTGGTTGTAAGCGATGTCTTGCAGAGAATGTGCGTCGGTATCGTGCCAAAAAGAAAGTATTAGCATGACAACAGTCGTGGCCATCGATCCATCGTCTAGGAAACTAGCAGCCGTCGTTTCCAAGATCGGAAAAGAACCATCTGTAGAAACTCATACCCGCAAACTTCCACAGGACAAGCCAACAGCCTGTCTACTGGCGTTTGAGTGGGCACGCAGCCTTGTAGACATGCAGGAAGAAAGCGATGTCTGTGTCTTTGTTGAGATGCCTGTAATGGGCCGTGGTGGGCCAGGAAGTACCATCCCACAGGCGCAGATCAATGGTGCGTTGCTGGCTGGAGCGCAGATGGCTAATGCCGAAGTGTTGCCCGTCAACAATGCGCGGGCCAAGAAGACAGTTATTGGCAGAGGCAACGCGACCAAGGATGACATCAAGCAATGGGTAAAGGCCGCATGGCCCGTCCTATATGCCCGAATCGGCAAGGATCAAGACCTCTGTGATTCCGCCATGATCTATGTCTATGGTAAGGGTGTAGTCGAACGCCGGAACAAGATAGCGAACGTGAAAAAACTGACCAGCGTTGGAGTCCGTCGTGCTAAGGTCAAGCACTAATAGTCGTCATTATCAAAATATGGAGCGTCTATGCCCATCATCGTAAGCCGCACAGAATCGGTCCCGATTACATCCGTTCGGACGTACGATAACAACCCTCGCATCGGCAACATTGACCTGATCGCTGAATCGCTTAGTGCGTCGGGCCAATTCAAGCCCATCGTGGTCAATGAGCGTAGCGGCATGATCTTGGCGGGTAACCACACCTACCTGGCCGCGCGCAAACTAGGCTGGACAGATATCTACGCCTCGTTTGTCGATGTCGATGACGAAACCGCCAAGCGCATTGTTCTGGCTGACAACAAGACATCTGACGCTGGCGAGTATGACGATTCGGTCTTGGCTGAACTACTGGCTAGTCTGCCCACCATTGAAGGCACTGGTTACACCGACGTTGAAGTTGAAGAACTGCTCAAGGACATCGACGTTGACCAAGTGATCCGCGATGTCAACGGTGCAGTCGCTGGTGAAGAGACAATCACTGACCAGTGGCAGCAGTCGCAGACATTCGAAGGCACCCCTATGGGGGAAGAGCCTGACTTGCGGCAGCAGGAAACCCCTGTCATGCCTGAAGACAAGCAGGCGGAACTGCCTCAACGAACCATCGAAGGCCAGGGCGAACAGGTAGGCGCGACATACTTTGCCCCACCACGGCACTTTGAGTTTGAAGGCAACAACGAATGGGGCATCCCCGAACTACTGCCTGAAAAACTGATGACGTTCGATGAAATCCCAGAGAATCTGGATTCATGGGCGGGTAGTGCTACGCGGGACAACCCAGACCCTGAACAGTGGTGGTTCTACAACTGGGGCATCGACTCAACGTCTGGGATGAAAGACATCAGCAAGGTCATCGTCGCGTTCTACGCCTGGGATGACTACTTCGAGAATTGGTGGGCGTACCCGGATCGCTACGCCGGGAAACTGGTCAACAGCGGGGTCAAGTACCTAGTCACTCCAGACTATTCAATGGAATACAACATGGCCCCCTGCGAATGGTTGTGGCAGTTGTATCGGTCCCGGTTCCTAGGGCGCTACATGCAAGAGTGCGGGATCAAGGTTGTCCCGAACGTGTCATGGGTTGGCGGGATCAAAAACACCTTCCTTGAAGACCAAGTGCTGACGACACTGGACAAAGGGTTGCCTCTTATCTGTATCCAGATGCAGACCATCGGTGAACAGACCAAAGCCAACCCCGACGCTTACCTGCGAGAAGTGCAGACAGTATTCGATACGTTGCGGCCACAGGGCGCAATCATCTATGCCAGCAAGGCAGGACGAGAATTGTTCCAGCGCATCGACACACACGGTGCCCCGGTCAAGATCATTCCTAACCGTTTGGAGAAACTGTCCGCGCAGCAGAATAAGCGCAAGAAGAAAATGACGATCTGATCATGCCAACCTTCAACAACTACCAGTTCTCAGAAGATGGCACGTACCAGGGTGGGCGTTCTGACGCAGCCATTCTGGGCATCCTGTGCGATCTAGGCTCCACTAACTACAGCGGTCAACGTGAAGCCCCGGCAGCGATACGCGCCAGTGGTTCGTGGACATGGGACGAAATGTACGACGTTGCGCGAGATCGTATGTTCACCAAGAAGGTTGTTGACGCAGGCGACGTACCCATCATCACGGGAGAATTGCATAGCACTGGCATGGTGATCGCTGAAGCGGTTGCGGAAATCGTCAAGAACACCGACCTATTGATCGCAATGGGAGGCGACCACCTTGCCAGTCGCTTCGTGTCTTACGCCCTGGACAAGCCGTACTTGGTTGTGTTCGACGCGCACTCAGACTTGTGGCAGCCGGAATCGTTTGGCGAAAGCGACAACGGCACATGGGTTCGTGATGTGATCGAAGAAGACACCGTGAGTGGCGTGTGCATTGTCGGTCACCGTACCTACGGGCCACTGCCAGACATTTGGAAGTGTGTGGACCACATCCCTATGGCTGAGTATCGGCGTGACCCACAAGCAGCACTGTCCAAGGTAGTGACCTTGGCAGGCGGTCAGCGTACATACCTGTCTGTGGACATTGACGTAGTAGACCCTGCGTTCGCTCCTGGTACGGGAACACCGGAACCGGGTGGCATGGAATCGTGGGCGATCCTAGACGCCGTGTACTACCTGATGAGAAACCTGAACGTCTGTGCGATGGATGTCATGGAAGTGTTGCCGTCACGGGATCACAACAATCTGACCGCGAAACTGGCTAACCGCATCATTACTACTGCTCTATCATCCATAGACGTTTCACAGTAGACCCGCTAACGCTTACTGATCTACGATGGAACTGCCCAAGAGTACGTGGGCCAAGACGTACAAACGAAACTTAATGAAAGGTAGGCGAATATGAACGCCTCTAAGATTCTAGCCAGCGGTTCGCGCCAGGGTGGCGACTTCAACAGCATGACTGCCCGTCAGCAGGCTGCATGGAACGAAGGCTTCGCCGCTGATCGGTCCCGCATCTCCAAGCGGTTCGGCGCTATTGCCCGGACCCGTGGTGTGCAGGCCGCTCGTCGGGCGCGTATTTCCTGACTAGGCTTCGCCCCCTTAGGTAGTACAAGGTGCCGGTCCCCATTACGGGGATCGGCCCTTGTGCGTTATAGGAGAATCGCTACATGCGACCCATCGACTTTTCTGTGTTTGACGGCGGTGTAGACGGCCCAGAACGATGTGGGGTCATCTTTGAAGACGACTCGGATACTTACTACGTGGTTGAAGTACCCAACCGTTCTACCGATCCGCATGACAACTTCGTCATTCTGGAAAACGATGTACCGGACCTACCTCACCCTGTGGTCGGGGTAGTCCACACGCATCCATCATTCGATTCCCCATTCCCATCCAAGAACGACTTTGCCCAGATACCTCAAGGGTTGATCGGCATTGTTTATCAGCCATCGACTCAAAGCGTGGTCTGGTATACCCGCGACGGTACTGTCAACGGGATCATCAAGATAAAGGACTGAGACATCATGGACAACGCACTAGGAATCCTAGGCACCCCGAAGGGTCTATCGCTGACATTAGCCGTGTTGCATCACGGATTGAGTTGCTTGGCTGAAGGGTCTATTCCAGCGAAGGTCGGCACCGTGTTGGCGACCGCAACATACTTCGAAGACCGCTTGAACGGGAAAGCCTAAAACTCTTACACGATGCACTTACATGGCGTGTACTAAACGCCGTAGCCTGTAAGCAATACCAGTCAAACCGGATGGGGTTGCGAGCAGGTAAATGGACGCGCTGAACAAATGTCGTTGTGGTGGTTGGAAGTACGCAAGCAACAGCCTTTGTCCGTTGTGTCATATGCGTGAGCAAAACCTGAAATCCCTAGTCCAATATCGAACGATGGCGCGTCGATAACACACCCTGCTATCGTTTGGTCACTCTTGTCGAACACAGACGATGGCCTAAAGGGACACTATGGCGCGACCACTACCCTTCAACCTGCCTGGTGAATGGGTCAATGAGGCGTCGTGCTTATCAGTCGGCAGTGCCGTGTTCTTTCCCCCAGACGATAAGCCTGTAGCCCGAGACTTCTATCGCAAAGCCAAGACCGTGTGCGATCACTGTCCAGTCATCGCTGAATGTTTCACGTACGGTGTCAAGGAAGAGTACGGGGTATGGGGTGGTACTACCCCAGTCGAACGACAGAACCTTCGTCGTAAGCGCGACAACAACTGATACCGTCGTTTCACTAGGAGAACATAACCAACTACACGCTGCTGAAGTAGGTGTGGTCGCTGCACACACAGCACCACGGGTGATCGGAGTTGTCGGTTGACAAGTATCGAAGATGGTTTGGAAGCATTGATTAAGACCACGAACCAACGCATGTTGTGCCCTGTAGCCCGGCTCCTTATGAAGATTGACCAGGAAGAAGGCAGTGCCATGACCAAGAAGGTCAAGGCCGTGCTGAACGAACCTGTCTATTCGGCAGAGCGTCTTGCAATGGTGTTGCGTAGCAATGGTTATCGCATTGCCAAGGGCAGCATCACGCACCACCGTAATGGCGGGTGTACCTGCACGTGAGCGGTATGTCGGATGACCTAGACGCGTTAATCGCTACAGGGCCGCATTCTGCCGTTACACGTAACACCCCGAAGTATCCCAAGGGGTGGGAGCCAAAGATCGACTATGACCTTGAAAATGGCGGGACATTCACAACCGCACCGCGCGTAGCAAGCGATGCCAACCCCGATGAAGTAGCACTACTGAAAGAGTTTGAACTACAGCCTGATCTATGGCGGGTGACAAACTTTCGTCGGTCACGGTGGCAACGTCACGATGGGGAATGGCTGGAATCATTCCGTTGCACGTTCGCTCCTAGTAACCGGGTAATGTCCGACGATGACTTGCAACTAATCATCAAGGACATCAAGCGCGGTAAGGCTCATAAGGAAGCACCAGTAGGCGAAACGTCCTACGTCGTTCTGTATGCAGACATGCAGATCGGTAAGCGTGATGGCGACGGCACTAAAGGCACTGTTGAGCGCATTGTGTCCAAGACAGGCAGCGCAGTCGCTCAACTGAAGGCATATCGCAAGGCGGGTGTCCCCATTGGCCCGGTATACATCCCGCAAATGGGCGACTGTATCGAAGGGTTCAACTCACAGGGCGGGCGACTAGCGTGGCGCAATGAACTAACCCTGACACAGATGGTCCGCGTCTATCGGCGTCTACTGATGCACATGGTGAAAGAGTTTGCACCATTGACCGATCACCTAGTGATTCCTGTTGTGCCGGGCAACCATGATGAAGCCGTGCGTACAGGCGATCAGATGTCCACCACCTACACAGACTCATGGGCGGTAGAAGCCGCAGTCGCAGTACAGGATGCGTTGGCGGAAAACCCTGACGCTTATGGCCACGTGAGTTTCGTGTTCCCCGTCGAAGACGAACTAACCGTGACCCTGGACATCAGCGGGACTGTGTGTGGGTTCGCTCATGGCCACCAGTTTGGCCGTGATCCGTTGAAGTGGTGGGCGGGTCAAGCACATGGTCGGCAACCAGTAGGTGACGCAACAATCCTATTCGGCGCTCACTTACATCACTTCCATGCCCAACACACTGGCGGGGGCAAGACGTTTATGCGCGCACCCTCACTGGAAGATGACAGTGTGTGGTATCGCCATAGACAGGGTGATCATTCACCTAGTGGGTTACTGACCATGACCATAGACGATGCAGGATGGAACCGTCTGGTTTTACTATGAGCAACACAAACAACAACACTTTCACCATGCTGCTGCCTGATACAACGTCTACGACTCGTGTGTATATCGCGGGACCAATGCAAGGCAAAGCCGACGACAACCATCTCCTGTTCCACACAGTGGAGCGGTACTTGGTCAACGCTGGCTACCTACACGTGGAAAACCCTGCCACACACTTCAACGGGGAAACTCATCACCTGTGGAAGACCTACATCAGTGCCGCGTTACATGCCCTGTCCCGTTGCGATGCCATTGTCCTACTGCCTGAGTGGTACGACAGCCCCGGCGCACGCTTGGAACTAGCCACTGCCGTAGGCACCGGGCTATCGGTCTATCGCGCAGTCGCTTACGACACAGACCTAGGTGAGTGGTCATTCATCCCGTGGGACATCAGGGAAGACGAACGGCGCGAAGTAGTCGGCACAATCGTGGGCACACACGCGCACCCCCTCGTCATGCAAACAGCCGCGCAGCGCGCCGCCAGTAGCCCACAAGGGCATTTCCAAGGGCATTTCCAAGGGCATTTCCAAGGGCATTCACCAGAACCCGTACCGGATCACGTACCAGTCCGTATGGCCCACGAAGAGGCCGCGGAACTTGTCCTAGGGGAACGTCAGGACAACTATGGTCACCCGCTGGACAACTTCACGGGCACGGCGGGGATATGGACCGGACTACTACACAAGAAACTCACTGAACCATTGACGGCGGAAGACATCGCACTGTGCATGGTGGGGATCAAGATGTCGCGCGAAACCCATGTCAGTAAGCGCGATAACATCGTCGATTCACACGGGTATCTCATGGCGTATCAGATGGTGTTGGACGAAAGGCAACGGCGCAATGAAGCGTGACAACGGCGGGACAACCAAACACTTCTCTCGGAAACAAGGGACAGACATCAGTAGTGACAGTCGTGGCGATAACCGTGGTCTGTTGATCAAAGAAGTGTATGAGCGCCAACAACGCATCGACAAGGCCAAGCAACTACAGAAGAAACAATCGCGCGCCAAAACAAACGTCTACCGCGAACCACACACTGAGCCAGTAGTACTGATCGGCGGCGGGATCATCTATGCCCATAGGGAAGACATGTGTCGCGGGTACTGGTGTCCTATCCATAATGTGAGTCCACATCATATGCGCCGTTGGATACAGGAATGGTGCGCGCATACCAAGTCAATGATGCGCGTGTGCAAGTGCGGAGTACAACATCCCGATCCAGACGACAGGCAGATACCGGACCATGATCCCGCGAAGTGTTGCGGGTGTTGTGATCGTAGGTCAGCAGTGAGCAGACCATCATCAGCAACGGGTGGTTCCAGCCCGATTGCGGGACCAAACACGGCATAAAACAGATACGAAGAGAACAGTATTATGCCGCCGTTAGATGGTAAGGGGCATACCGGGAATAGGTGAACGGGTAAAAGTGCGTCTAAGGGGTGTTCTAGGGCCGGGAAGAGGCATGTGGGTAATGGGGGAATGTGCCCGGTTAGGCACTAATCCCTTCGTAAATACCAGTGATGCACAGGATATAGCCCGGTAGGATGGTGACACCGTGCTCAAGGAAAACAATAACCAGACGAAAAGCACAAGATGAGGGAAAGCGGGAAATGGACCCCCAGTCAGACACACCGTCACACGACAATTCGCGTGATAAAGCACCGGAAATTCCCTCATCAAGACATGAAAACATCACTGTTGACGGCCCTCCAACGAAGACAATTGCCGAAGCATTCAGACCGAACACTGCGATAAAGCGCAAAAGACTTCCCAAACGAGGCAAAGACAAGGGCTATAAGTACGATTGGCACGACATTCGCACCAAATTCATTGAAGGAATCCCCGTTGAGGGAAGTGATGAACGCGAATTCTGCAATCTAGTTGAGTACAGCAAGAAGATTAACGTCCCGGTACAACGATTACGACAACGGTGTGCCGATGAAAGATGGTACGAACAGCGCGAACAGTACCAAGTCAAACTCGCAAAACGCAGACAGACCAAAAGAATCCTTGAACTATCCAGCCAATCCGTTGACTTCGATGCATCAAGCCTCAAAGTTGCGAAACTTGGCATAGGAATGGTCACGGCAAGGATGTCTGAAATCGCTCGTGATGTTCAAATGCAGCAAGCAAAGCGCGAAGAAGCATTGAAATTGAGCCAAGCAGGGTTCGACATTGATCCCGCAGACCTTGAAACAGTCATTGATGCCAAAGAAATGGAAATGCTCAGTAGGGCCGCGAATCAATGGCAGACATTAGGACAACGCGCATTAGGCACTGATATTCAGCGCCATGAAATCACTCAAGAAGTATCAATGGACATAGATGTCGCTGTTACTTCGGTATCTGCTGAACTATCCCGCGATGACCCAGAACGTCTTGCCGCATTCTTGCAAGCAGCAAAACGAGCGGGACTGTTGGAAACTGTAATGAATGATGGCCGACAACCATATGCAATAGAAGAAGCAGAAGTAGTAGATGCCGAGATAATCGAACCCGAAGGGGACGGCAATGAATCCTGATGACGACGAACTATTCGCAGATGAGGTTGAACTAGATAACGGCTTCAGCATATGGGGTATCACCGCCATCATGGTCAATGGCATCGGTGAAGTAGCAGAGGTTATGCACACCGCATGTCAACATCTTGCCGTAGGACTGGCATATCGACACAACATCCAGGTCGATAAGGCGAACTTCATCACGACTATCAGGACAGGACTCGACAGGCTGTAGTAAACGGCGCGCAAATACCATGAAAGTCCTTGTATACCTGCATTCTTTCCCTCCTGCGCGCTACGTAGGGGGTGAATTGATGACCCTGGAACTACTGTCCTACCTAGTAACTAGGGGTCATACGGTGAGCGTTTACGTAGGACAGTGGGATGACCGCATGTCCAGTACGTATAAGGGCATGACAGTACGTGATGCCTCATACTTATCGGTACGTATAGCGCATGACCATGACGTATTCATCACGCATCCCGAAGTACGTATAGCAGTGTTGCAATACGTGCAAGGTATTCCCTACGTAGCCATCGTCCACAACGTAGATGCTCCTACCCTGCGAAGTTTGGAAAGGCAAGCCCCGCAATTAACAATTGTGGGGAGTCAATGGACACGGACACACATGCCCGATGTCGTGGTCAAAAAAGGAGTTTCCGTTTGCGAACCTCCGATATGTGTTTCACAAGCAACCCGCACTAAATTTTCTGACCCTAATGGCCCCCTAGTTTCAGAGGGGTCCAGACCTAGGGCAGAATCGCGGGATAACATCCAATACGACGCCACGATGATCAACCTCAGTCTGAAAAAGGGCGGGCACATCCTTCAATACGTGGCGGAACGGTTGCCTCACTACAATTTTTTGGGGGTAATTGGGGGTCATGGTTCTCAGATGTTAGACCAACCATCGAATGTCACGATTCAACCGCACACATCAGACATGGCGGCGGTGTATCGCAAAACCCGCACCTTGATCTTTCCTACTCGGTCAGAAACCTATGGAATCGTTGTCTCAGAAGCGATGCAGTACGGGATTCCAGTCGTAGCGTCCAATATTCCACCAGTACGTGAAGCCGGTGGTGACGCGGCTATCTACCTCAGTCCTTATGACGGTCCATCGTGGGTCGCGGTGTTGAAAGAACTAGAAGACGGCGCGGTTTATCGTCATCGGTCAGACAAATCTCGTGCTAGGGGTGTCATGCTAAGAAAGCAAGCCGAAGACAACCTAGTTGCATGGGAAGCCTCATTGATCGCCGTTGCACAGGCGGGATAGGAACCACAATGCCACCAGACGCTTCGACCTCGCATGAACCACCCCATACTGACCCTCGTATGGAAGCGGTCAGCGACGCGCTAATGGGTACTCAGAAATCGTGGGTGACGGTTAAGGATTCCACTGTGGTGGTGGACCTGGAAGAAGTTTCGCGCATTGCAGTTTTCGCGGTGGAATCTATTGACTCGGATGACCCTGATTACTGCAAGTGGATGTGCCATACCGATGAACAGGAACGGATTGTCGAAATACTCACTGAAGTGTGGAAGGCAACCAACGGTCAGGCGGAACTACTGTCCTTGATCGTAGACATGATCGAAATACCCGATGGCCTGATTATGGGGTCTGCTCCAGACGACCAGGACAGCGAAGAAAGCGACGCATCGTGAGCGACGCATCGTGATGCGCGATAGTTGATGCAGTGATGCATAGACGAAACACCCCTCCGGTGAAGTATCCGGTGAAGGTTGTGAAGGTTCCGCGAAGTATTGGGAAGCACGGGGAAGGCCACAAATGTGGGTGGCTCGCGCCTACGGCGTTTCGTCTAACAGTGGAACGCGCGTCGCCGAGTCTGTAACCCGCACATAATGCCGCCGGGGAATACAATCTCGTAAGGCACAACCATCTGACCGGAAGAAACCTATGTCTGGCGCAACACTGGCTGACTTGAATCCGCCGATCCAGCCAACCACACCACCGACTCTTGACGAAACACTTGCCAATGCAATCGAACTGCACCGGCTTTCTCCTGCGAACGACGCTTTTGGTCGTTCCCGTGTCAGTCACCCGTCAACACTGTTCGCGTCGTCGTTCGAATACGACGGTTCTCCGCTGGTGTGGGAAAGCATCCTGACTGCTACTGGCACGGCAACGGTTCTACAGAACGAAGCCGCTGTTCGTATGCGAGTCGCCGCATCCGGCGACAAGGTAATCCGCCAGACGTACCGTTACTTCCGCTCAGATCAAAGGGTTGGTAGGAATCGCACTGGACGAACTATCCAACACGGATATCCCGCTTACACTTGACGCTGCTGGAGCAAACCCCGTGGTCCTATCCATTGTTGTTACGTCACTGACAGGCAACACCACTGCGCTTGGAACCATTACCTGGAGCGAGGTCTACTGATGATCGAAAGTGCCGCCGTCACCCTAACGACTGCGCCCAGTCTTGTATCCAGTAGTCAACTTGACCCGAGTGGTGACGACGTTGCCCCGCACACGGTGACTGTTCAGGTTCCCCAGAACCAAACAGCCGTAGTTGTAGGAGCAGCAGGCGTCACAACGTCTACAGGGTTGCTGATTTCACCGGGGCAGGTACTAACTCTTGACCTAGACCGCAATGAACGGTTGTATGCACGCACTATTGCGGGTGAATCCACGATTAGGGTTCTACGCAATGGAGTAAACGACCAAGCCGTGAAAACGCGGGCACTTATTCTTGCTGGCAACGGACGTAAAAGTCTTCGTTGGCCAGACGAACCACCGCGCCACCTTGTGCCGATCAAGGGTGAACCTCTTATTCATCGGACTATTCGCATGTTGGCTGAACGCAACATCCCCGATATCAGAGTGTTTGCCGACAGTACGGACACTGATTACGTGATCCCGCCGGGTATCCACGAAATCCCACGAGTAGTAGACCGTGATTGGACCCAGGAATGGGAACCATCGCAGCACATGTGGAACCCAGAAGGTCGAACCATCATCTTGTATGGAGACTGCTACTTTTCTGATCGCTTACTAGACTTCATCTGCCTTGATTCAGGTGATCCGTGGACTGTCTATGCGAGATACGACGGCAGTCCTAACACGGGCAAAGCGTACGGCGAAATGTTCGGATGGGTATTCGACTCCAAACACGCACCTGAACTTACTAGATGCCAGCAGGAAGCCATCGCCTGGAAGATGCGGGGTGACTGGAACCGTGCATTGGGGTGGGAGGTCTACCGCATTGCGATGGGCAAGTGGCCGGGGGACCACTACAGGGGCAAGCACTTCTACAGTTGGGATGACTCCAGTGAAGATTTCGACATGCCTGCCGACTACGAAACCTGGGCGCGTCTAAACCCAGACCTGGCATAACTCATGGCATTAGACGTAATCCTGCCGTGGCGGGACACGGGTGATGCCCACCGTCGCGCTCACTTCTGGCACTTGAAGTGGCACTACGGTCAGCAGTTCAACGTCATCATTGGTAACAACGAGGGTGACTTCAATCGTTCTGCTGCCCGCAATGCCGGGGTGAACAGCGGCAAAGCAGGAGTCGTTGCCGTCATCGACGCAGACAACCTGATTGACCTTACACAACTGAGTACAGCCGCAGTGTTGGCCAGTCGATCAGAACGATTGGTCAAGCCATTCACTTACTTCGGTTACCTGGACGAAGCCACGACCAACGAGTACTACTTGAAAGGCGCTATTCCGTCGCGGTGTACGTGGGAATCATCCAGGGGCTTGGTCGCTAGTTTCGCTGGTGGAGCGTACGTCATGCGTCGTGACATGTGGAACCGCATAGGCGGGTTCGATGAAGGATTTATCGGTTGGGGTGGAGAAGACGACGCTTTTCACATCCAGGCAGAACGAACATTGGGACAAGCACTCACTGTTCCCGGCAACAACTATCATCTGTGGCACCCTTCTACGAGTAGATGGACAAGTGACGCGAATAGGCGTCGCCTGATGGACAGATATGTCAATGGAAAAGGCGGGCAGTAATCATCGGCACCTCTCATCCCGAAACTAAGCCGTGGCTCGTATCCAAAATAATTTCAAATGGCCCCAAATACGTTCTTGATGTTGGAGCAGGCGCAGGTAACTGGCTAGACGCCTTGGTCGATGCGGGTTATGACAACTACATCGACGCTGTTGAAGTGTGGCAGCCGTATGTCAAAGAGTTTGACCTTGTGTCACGGTACAACATCGTCCACATGTCAGATATTCGCAAGTGGGATAGTGAGCAGTTCGCGGAATACGATGTCGTAATTTTCGGTGACGTTCTAGAACACATGACCAAAGACGAGGCTGTACGGGTATGGAACGCTGCAATGTCTGCAACCCATGCCGCTATCGCCATACCTATCGTCGAATACGCTCAGGGGCCGTTGCACGACAATCCCTACGAAGAACACATCAAGCCCGACTGGACACACGACGAGGTGATCGCATCCTTTGCTGGTATTGCTGATTCCCAGGTGTTCACCATTACCGGAGCGTACTGGCGATAGGCAAACGATAGTTAGACGATTCTGTCCTATGGTAGATCGTTATGACTCTACCTAGTTGGCAACAGTTCGCCGTGCTAATCCTGATCTTGACGGTGACTACACTTCTGAGCAAAATCACCGATGACGATAACGATTAACTTTGAGGTCAGTAGTGGCGAACCGTGGAACGGCGTATATGACTCGTAAAGCCGACACTGTAGTTCCGTTCATGGTGCTATCAGGCCGCGATCAGCGGTGGTTGCAACGCGCGTGTGGAGTCGCACTGACCAGCACACATTCCCAACGCATGGGGGCCATTGCCGTACGGGGCGGTAACCCGTTACAGACATCAGTCAATAGGTTTCGCAATCATCCTCGGGTAGTAACCCGGTGGGCAGACTGTTCGGTCCATGCAGAAGCCGCCTTGATTGAAACGTGTGATCTCGCAGGCAGCATCGTTTACGTTGCACGCATTACGACTGGCGGTGTGGCGGCTATCGCAAAGCCCTGTCAGTCATGTTTACTGTTGCTCACCACAGCAGGAACAAAGCGCGTTGTTTGGACTGAGAACAACGACTATGCAGGCATCATGTCACTGGGATGAAAGAGTCGCCTTATATGTGTCACGGTCAAGTCAGCATCTATGAATTGCTAGAACAGCCCGAACCTGACCCGCAACCCACAATCACGTACAGCCCAAACCCCCGTAGACGGGCGAGCAGCCCATCTGACGGTGTTTTACCCGGCACAGGCGGTTACGCGCCCCACACTAGTCTGACGGCGCTAGTGGCCGTTATACGCGGTTTGCACCAGAAGAACACCATCGGAGACTATTGCATCCAATGCCAGGATGCGTGGCCGTGTCAGACAACCATTGCAGTAGATGCTCATGCACCACGGGGGTTCGATGCCTGAAGTCGCTATCTGTCGGCGGTGTCACCGTATTCTGGATACTCCGCTGCCTTACGCGGAAACATTTATGAGCGACGTTTACTGTAAGGATTGCTGGTCGGTGAAGAAGTGACGACAAACGAGATGACTCAACCCATTGTGCTTCCCGCACGGATTGAGTTTTCAGGGACATGGCACTGCAACCTGTGCCCAATGAATGGCTCTGGTTCCTTACAGGGATACAACTTGCATTACGCCGACTACCATAGGTTCATCGACAACGAGTAAGAGAAAAGGGAATCGAACTAATGTCCAGTGCGGTATCCCCTAGTATCGTCGCCGCTACCAAGGCAATGTCCCCAGAAGAGCGGGCACACCTTATTGCCATTGCTCGCCCTCGTTTGATTGAGCCGTACACCAAACACATCCCCCATCCCGCGCAGCAACTGTTCCTGTCACTCAATGGCACCGAAGAAGTCATGTACGGCGGTGCTGCTGGTGGAGGTAAGTGTCTAACCGAAGACCACGATGTGTTGACTCACGATGGGTGGGTGCCAATCGCGGCAGTAAACGTCGGCGATCTAGTGGCTTCGTGGCATACCGATGGGCGTATGACATGGGAACGAGTTGAAGCCACGTACGCCTATGACCACAACGGCCCACTACGTACTTCGCCTATGTTTAGAGCAACGCCGAACCACAAATGGCGTGCTGGGCATCGTTCTACTGCCAATGAGGTCAAAACCTGGCGGTGGTATGACGCAACTGAACTTCGTCCCCAGATGTCGGTTCCAGCAGTAGGAGAACCATTACCACTTGGGAATGGTGACCTAAGCCCCGAAGAAATGGAACTACTTGGTTGGTGGTTATCCGAAGGCTCTGGATATGACAAAAACATGGCGCGCATCAGTCAAACCAAACCAGAAGGTCGCGCCAGGATTATCAAGTTGTGTGAATATCTCGGGCTAAAGCACACAGTCTACGAACGTGAAATACGTGTCCGGTGGGAAGCACCAGATAGGCATGGCACCGCGTACGACAAGCACATACCTCGTTGGGCGTTCCAGCAACGGAATCTCCAAAACTTGCTTGATGGCTTGTTGGCCGGTGATGGCTATATACGGCGCGATGGCTGGGAGTACAGCAGTTCGTCTAAGCAACTAGCGGAAGATGTGCAAGAACTGGCTACACGCCTTGGTTTACGGGCCACTATGCGCCAGAAGAAAGTCAAGAGTGATAGTCCCCATTGGGTTGTGTCTGCATACCCACGTAAAACGTGGACACTCAACACGACGCTAGGTTGGGAACAGTTTGTTGGAAAGGTTTATTGCATTACTGTCCCGACTACTTCAACTTTCTTGGTTCGTCATAATGGGCGCGTTCACGTAACTGGCAACTCCGATGCGCTGCTAATGGCAGCACTACAGTTTGTCGATGTACCGGGTTACAGCGCACTCATTCTGCGTCGAACATGGGCAGACTTGTCCTTGCCCGGTGCGATCATGGACCGCGCACGTGAATGGCTGGCCGATACTGATGCCAAGCCTCGTGACGGCGGAAGAATCTGGGTGTTTCCTAGCGGGGCAAGAATCTCGTTCGGTTACTTGCAGTACGACAAAGACAAGTACCGTTACCAGTCTGCGGAATTCCAGTTCATCGGGTTTGACGAGTTGACCCAGTTCGAACAGTCCACCTACGAATACATGTTCAGCCGTATCCGTCGTCCTGCTCTGGTGTGTCTGCGATGCAGTAAAGCAGTAAAGCGTTATAGCGGGCGGTGGAAGCACACCTCCAGTTCCAGTAAGTGCGACTACTGCTTGCCCGACCCTAAGGTGCTGACCCAGTACGGACCCAGTAAGAAGTCTGGTATCACTCTGTTCGATGTTCCATTGCGGATGCGTAGTGCGACTAACCCCGGTGGTTCTGGGCACCAGTGGGTACGGGAGCACTTCATTGATCCGCAGATGAAAAAGCCAGAAGCAATCTTCGTTCCGGCGCTACTGACTGACAACCCGTCACTAGACCAAGAGTCGTACAAGAAGAACCTGGAACATCTGAACCCTATTGACCGGGAACGGCTACTGAACGGTGACTGGGATGTTAGCGAGGAAGGCGCGTACTTCCAGCGGCACTGGTTCCGGTTCTTGAAACAGCGCCCCGATGACCCGCGTATTAGGTGGTTGAGGTACTGGGACTTGGCGGCAACCGTAACGGGTGACTACACGGCGGGGGCATTAGTCGGCTTGACACCTGACAACGAGTTCATCGTCGCGGATGTACGGCGTATCCGTGCAACCCCGCAGACAGTAGAACGATTCGTGGCGGCTACTGCTCACGAAGATGGGCACGCTGTTCCTATTCGGATGGAACAGGAACCTGGCGCATCGGGTGTTGCACTCATCGACTATTACCGACGCAAGATTCTGCTAGGTTATGACTTTCGTCCAGACCGTAAGGATCGGTCTAAGGAGATTAGGGCTAATCCAGCGTCATCGCAGGTAGAAGCGGGCAACGTATATCTAGTCGCTGCGCCGTGGAATAGAGATTTCCTAGATGAAGTGTCTATCTTTCCAGTAGGCGCACACGACGATATGGTCGATGCTTTCACCGGAGCGTTTACATATCTGGCAAAGCGCAAAGCGAGGTTGTTGGTGTGAGTGAAGAAGAACCGCTGCCGGATTCTACCCTTAGACGAACCGCTCTTGTAGCCGTAGTATTGCTAACAGTCGGTGTCACACTATTCACCGTGGGCATGTCTCTCGCATTTGGCGTGCCCGCAGGGTTAATCGCCCTGGGCACACTGCTGATTGGCGGCGGCGTGTTGTTCGGTGTTACAACGTGAGGGAGCGCTAAGAGTGCCAAGTTTCTTGCGCGGCCTGTTTGAAACAAAGTCGTCTGCACCGCCGAACCCTATTCCCCGCGCAGTCAGTAACTCCCGTACTGGACTGTCTGCTGGGTTGCCAGGGTCGCAGATTTGGGACACCGACCAGGCAATCAATCAAGGGTACGAACGAGTTATCTGGGTGTACCGCTGCGTTGACGCTATTGCTTCCAACAGCGCGGCAGTCCCTATGGTCGTTAGAGAATACGACGGCAAAGACGGAATGGAAGTAGTTGACGAAGAACTACTCACTATTCTGAACCGTCGCCCCAACATTTACGAAACTGCTACCCAATTCCGCTATCGCTTGGCATCTCAGTTGCTGCTGTCTCGTCGCGGGGTGTTCATCGAAGTAGTACGTAACCGGATGGGTCGTCCTTCTGAACTCCATTTGCTACCCCCTGGGTCTACTAGCCCGATCCCTGACCCTAAGCAGTACGTGTCGGGATACTCGGTTCAGACGACGTATCAAGGTCAAGTAGAACTTGAACCTGATCAAGTCATTTGGATCAAGGCAAAGCCACACCCGACTGACGTATACGCACAGATGACTCCGTTGGTGTCAGCGGGACTGGCTATTGATACTGACTGGTTGGCACGGCTCTACAACCGTAACTTTCTTGCCAACGATGGTCGCCCTGGCTTGCTAGTTGCCGTCCAAGGTCAGTTGATGCCGGAAGACGCAGAGGAAATCAGGCGACGGTTTAGTGGTGGCCCGTCTGCTGCGGGACAAACGACTGTCATCGAAGCGGACAACATCTCTGCAACAGACATGTCATCGACACCGCGCGATGTGATGTGGCAAGAAGCAGTCAAAGGTTCCAAGGAAGACATCCTCCTAGCGTTCGGCACGCCAGAATCAGTCCTAGGTAACGCTTCCGGTCGCACGTTTGACAACGCTGACGCTGAAGCAGAGGTGTGGTGGACGGCCACTATGCGCCCGTTCATGGATTCCATCACCGCTGGCTTCGACAAACTGACTGCCGATGGCATGGCCGACAACTTCTATGTCTCTCACGACTATTCCAAGATCGACGTATTGCAGCGTCAGACCAGGATGCGTCACGAGAAAGCGTTGAACGAGTTTCAGTCAGGTGTTCTTAGCATTGACGATTACCTGTCAGCAGTGGGACGCGATCCCATCAATGTCCCCGGCACTCGGGTGTTGTGGATTCCGCCAGGAAATGTCCCTGTCGGTATGAACGACGAAGATACGAACGCAGCAGCAGCACTCAAGGCTGTTGGCGCTGGTCAACCATCAGACCCGTCTGAAGAAGCCCGCCTAGGTGCGTTGCAAGGGGTTGCAGTAGGCCAGCGAAACTTCCAGAACGAGTTGCAGGCACGGGCGCTTCGATTGGCGGGTAAGCAGTTGCTCCCTTTAGCCCCAGCGACCCCACCGCTCCAAGTAAAGGGTTCCAAAAAGACCGATCACGACAGCGACCAAGCCGAACCAGGATTGCGTGAACTCAAAGCACACGTAATTGAAATCAAGCAGGATAAGCACCCTTACCAGAACCGGCGTACTGCGGTAGAGGCAGAAATCGGTGCAGTAATCAACGCTTGGTCGCGTCGTCAAGAGCGCACCATCGTGGAACGTATCGGTGGGGTCAAAGCCCGTAAGCACACCCGGCACTGGGAAGGTGCGCCGGGAACCAAGGCTCTAGACGCGATCTATGTGGTCAACCCCGAAGCGTGGGCGGATGACTTGGTAGACGATCTAGGTGAAGTAATGCGCGCTATCGGTGAACAAGAGGCACTTAAAGCAGCACGTGAACTAGACAAAGCGGGAGTTCTTCAGAAGATCATTGATGACGGCAACGGTTTCCCCGGTGGCCGTACAGCGCTTGATCGTCTAGTCGGCGGCGGTGGACTCATGCGCCGTCAAACTATCGAATACCCAGTCAGCGCAGTGGAAGACATGATCCGCGACTCTGCATTGCGGCAGTCACAGAAGATCGCTGATCGGATTACTGAACTAGACGCAGACGGTGCATCGGTCGATGACATCAAGAAAGAGATTCGCAAGATGATCGGGTCACGGTCATCGTGGAAACGCGGCATGTCAGTAGCGGGTGCTACGTCCATTATGGAAGGCGCACGTAGCGAGGTGTATTCGCGGGCAGGCAAGTATGTCCAGCGGGTATGGCGCACCATGCGCGACGAGAAAGTGCGTCCAACCCACCGTAAGGCGAACGGGCAACGCCGTGCTGCTGATTCCAAGTTCAAGGTCGGAGCATCGTTCTTGAAGTATCCCGGCGACCTGAATGGGTTGGTCGAAGAAACTGCCAATTGTCGATGCTGGCTTGAATACCGCATTAGGAACACTCAATAGCACATCAGTTTCGCGTATTCTGTGAAACAGTCCATCAACCCAATACAGGAGCAGACATGGGTAAGCCTATCGACATAAAGGCGCTGGACATCTATCTGTCAGTAGCAGATGAGCGGCTAAACGCCTTGATGTCCAAGACTTCCATGCTGCCTGTCGTAGACGAAGACAACATTGAGAAGAAGTGCCCTAACTGCGATAAGCCGGTTGAAGAATGCAAGTGCGGTGGCGCACTAGACGAAGACGCCCTGGAGAAAAAGTACGAGTGCCTTGAATGTCGGGTAGCGAACTGGGTCGATGTAGACACTAAAGGAACTCGTCTAGATTCTGAAACTAAGGTCCGGTACGTACGCGACGCTGACTACTGGGGTGTTCCGACTGGTACTCCTATTGCACCGGGTATGAAGCCCGCTGGCCCAGCATCCCCCGCAGGCAGGGAACGGGCAATCTCTGTTGCCAAGCGCAACGTGGGACGCAACTTGTCGGCACGCGCCAACCCAACTGTCGCTGACCCTGATACCCCCACTGCTCCACGAAAGCCAGTACGCCGGGTTCGGGGTGCTAGTGGCAGCGATAAGGACCGGGCCAGAGATGTTGCTGATCGGGAAACTGCACGCAATGACCGCCTGAAAGAACGTCGCCGTCGTGCCTCTGCTGCCGCCCAAGAACTAGAAGCCCGGCAGACACCAGAACAGGTAATGCCTGCTCCTGATACGGGTGATACCAGCGTCGATACCTTGGACACCAGTGTTCGTTCGGCAGACGAGTTCAGCGTCAAGGGTGCTGCTGAAACCCTGAAGCAAATCCCCAAAGATGGTCGGCCAGACGGTACTGGTGAACTCACAGACCCCGTTGACTGCGGTGAAGATGTTGAAATGGCGCACCAACTGCTGGGAGAAGGCAAGCATGTGCGCTTGAACACCCCGCAGGAAGTATCGGTACTACTTGACCGCATCGCCCAAGAATCAGCGTTTGCCAAAGAATCTGGCAAAGAAGCCCCCGACTATGACTTGTGCAAGGTGTCGGTTCCAAAGACCAACTTGTTCTGCTTGGAGTCCAAAGGCATCCCGCGTGTCCAGATGCCACAGTTCAGTGGTGCTCCAGTTGAAGGTTCTTTCGCGGCAACCAAGTTCGATGACAAGAAAGGCGAGTCAGACGTTGTTGAAGACTTTGCCGCGCTGCTTGATGAACTAGGTATCGGGGTAGAAGAAAAGACAGTCCCGGTTCAAGAGTTGAAGGCCAGCCAGAATCAGTTGGTTGGGGGCAAGGTTGCCGGGATGCGCCAAGCGATGCGCGACGGCAAAGTTCCTGACGCTCCTATCTATGTCACCCGTGATGGGTACATTGTCGATGGTCACCACCGTTGGGCAGCCAAGATGGGTCTAGACCTAGAGGATGGCAAACTAGGCGATGTCGATATGCCTGTCCATATGATCGACGCAGACATCGGCTACATCCTTGATGTCTCTAACGGGTTCACGGAAATGGCGGGCATCAAGGCCAAAGCCACAGGTAGCGCCGCAGACGGTGTACCAAGCGCTCCTGGTGAAGCGCATGGGCGAACCCCTAAACCCAAGGGTAAAGACAAAGACCAGGGCCGTGAACTAACTCCACTAGAACAACAGGCGCAGGACTACTACGACGAACTCATTAGTTCAGTGCCGCCAGATGCAGCGCGTGAAGCAGTAGCCCGTAACGAAGTGCTATCAGCGTTGCCCCAGTCATACATTGACTCTCTTGGTGGTAAGCCTGAAGGTAGCGGCGGCGATGGTCCTAGCGGAAACAGCCCCCATTCCCGTATGCGTGGTAACTCAACAGGACCGTCAGGTAACGACGATGAATCTGACGTTAGTACGTCAGTGACCATCAAGCCTAAGAAGCGGCGTGAGTTCCGCAATGCAGCGAACCGCGCAAAACAGCGTGAAAGAGAACAGAACCGTACTCGCCGCAGAAAAACAATCCAGCCTGCTTTACCACTACAGGAGTAATCTATGTCTAAGCCAGAAGACGCAAAAGCGCTAGATGTTTACTTGTCTGTCGCAAGCGAGCGTATGGCTGAACTGGAATCCAAAATCGCGTCATTGTCAATCGCTAACACTTACTTTGACCCGGAAACCAAGACGCGCCACGTGCGAGTAAGAAAAGGTAAGAACAAATGACTGACTGGTGGGCACGTATCAGGAACCTAGAACCCGCACGGGTGCGGGCAGTATGGGTAGCCATTGTCGCGCTGCTTGTTTCTCTCGGGGTGACAATCAGTACAGACCTAGACGCTGCTGTTTCTGCACTCATCGTTGCGGTGTTCACACTGCTACCGTTGATCCAAGGCGAAGCAACACGGTCCAAGGTAGTTCCGGTATTCAAGGTTGAAGAGGCCGAGAAACTAGCCGACATGGAAGCCGAAATGGATCGTCAGGTCGCGCTACAACAAGAAGAAACCTCGGTCACTGAATCTGGCCACGGGGATATTCCTGAACAACTAACAGGAGAGTAATCATGCCCAGGAAATGGATGAAAAGCGCCGTTAGAGTCCCTGGTCGTGACGCCGGGGCAATGGACCACACCAGTGGCACGCGGAAAGTAGTCGTCCATACAGAAGGCGTGCTGCGAGGCAAGAACGGGCGTGACGGAAACGCCGTCAACCTTGCCCGCTATGTCGCCAACGAGAATATTGGCTACCACTTTACCTATGACCGGGCTGGTAGGTTCGCGCAAATCTATCCCGCGAATGTTGGCAGCCGCGCTCTGTTGGCAGGACGTTGGTCCCCCAACCGCCAAGGCGATGTCGCTATCCAAATCTGTTTCGCTGGTATCTCTGACGCCAAGGAAATCGAACAGTGGCCCATGAAGAACTGGGACAAGTTCTTGCGGTTTACTGACAAGTGGCGAGTGCCCCGGAAAAAGCGCAATGACTGGAACCGTCCAACACGGTCAGAATCTATTTGGCGGCAGTCAGGATGGCATAGCCATGCATCGGCTCCTTTCAACGATCATGTAGACGGTCGTGGGGCACCAATCCGCAAGATGCTCAAGGGCAAGAAGTCACGTAGCAGCACTAGGGCATCGCGTCGTTTGAAGAAGGCGTGATGAAGAAGCGCAAGTTTCGAGTTGTTGTCGTCAACAAGTTCGGCGGCTGGCAACAGTTGTATCGGACACCTGATGGTGGTTACAGCGTCAAACGAGAAGGCAACCGCGCGTTCTTGACGGTTGCTGAAGTGGGCTGGGCCAAGCAGTGGGTGAGTAAGCGCCCCTATTACAAGATTGCCCGCGTCGTATCCCCTGACCAGTACCCGTTTATCACACTGGCTGCTGGAGCAACGTGGCCGACTAACAAGAAACTACTGCGGAAACTGAACCGGGTAGGCAAGAAACGGCGTCGTGAACTCCGGTGTGTGTCTGGTGGCCGTGATCCATTCACTGCCTGGGAACTACGGATGCGATACCTCCGTGGTGAAGGCAACCTTGCAGCGCAGTGTTGCGGGTACACAGGTATCCACACCTGGAAAGCATGTGGCAAATCGCCTCGTAGTAACCATGCATCGGGTAATGCCGCAGATATGGATGTCGTCAAGCGTGGCAACCTCGTGTCGATTGGCGATGACAAGCGCTGCAAGAAGTACTTGTATAAGTTCGGCTTATGCTTGCCCGTTCGTACTCCCCAGTACGAACCTTGGCATGTAGAAGTGCGCCCCTGATGCCGGATGAAACTGACTCAGCGACAAGTAACTGACATACGTAATGCGTTTGCGTTACTGGAATCTAAGACTCGTCACGTAAGGGATGTTGACTATTGGGGTGCGCCGTATGGCACCCCACTACCTTTGCCTGACAAACCAGAACGCTATTCAGAAGAGTGGTACAACCTAGTCCGTAAGAACACGGCGATTGAAGCCGCTGCTGATTCATTGCTTACTGACGACACAACTGTTGCCTCCCCCGGCTATGACCGGACAGTGTGGCGTGGACTGCGCTTTGAGTTACCTGACGACATCATGGCGCGGCTGACAGACGCGACAGAACAACCAATGGAACCAGAAGACATACTCAAAAAGCACAGTGTCGGTCTGGAAATTCTTGAACACATGCAAGGATTCCGCCGGGTCACTGACAACGGAGATGTATTACCTGACCGCTACAAAGTACATGGCATCGGGTTGCACTGGACTTCCCGACGCCGCATGGCAGAGACATCTGCGGAAGGCGGTAGCAGACCACGGGGTTTACGGTTCATTGTCCAAGCACAGATCAGAGACAAAGATGTTGTTTCTGATGACGACATCGCTATCAGGGCTGGTTCTGTGTTTGGTTCCGGCCACGGTGATGGCACTGAAAATGAATGGTCGCTGGAGCCAACTGCGCGGGTATTGGTGACTGGCTTGACGCTTGAACAGAGTGGTATGGAAGGTCGTAACCTTCTGGCTGAACCAGTCGAAGTCACGTTGTACCAATCGCCGCTAGATCGTTCGGCAGCAGAGCGAGAGAAGATCATTGCGAAACTTCGTCGTCGTCCTAGCCCCGCACAGGCAAGGAAGATGCGCCTGCGGTTATTAGAACTAGATAGGCGAGACAAAGTAACCCGGCAAGGTGGTCCTAAAGACGAAGACACCGCGTGGTTTGCGTTACTCAAAGAACGTGAAGCAGTCAGAAAGCAACTGGCTGCACTACCAACAGGCAAACGCAAACTCGTGTTGAAAGAACGTCTTGACGAGATAGATAGCCAACTAGGTATGTCTATAGCGGAAAAGGTTGCTGGCATTATTCGACCAGGCTTGACCGCGTTGGAATCAAAGGTTGTCCGCCACGTAAGAGATGTTGCCTATTGGGGTAAGCCATACGGTACGGTCATCACGCCGGGGATGAAGCCTGTAGGTGGTCCGCGTATCAAGTACCGCACCAGCGATGTGTACGAGGGCACTGAAGGTATCTATAGCGGCCAGTCATCTACATTTGAGATCAGGAAACCGGGCGAACACACGATAGTGGGGACTACGTACCCGAACACAGAACCGTTGCCGGGTAAGCCAATTAGCCGTGATGAACTCCCGCGAACGGTCTACCACGTAAGCGTCAATGCCCCGGCAGTACGTGATTCCGGTGTGCTGCTAATGATGGACGCGGATGATTCTGCGGGACTAGGTGGAGGGCACCACGACACCGTATCGCTGACTACTGATCGGGCTGTTGCTTACCAGTTGGCTGACGATATGAAGTTGTACGCGGAGTTAGCCAAGACCAAAAACCTAGACATCGTGCTTAGACGGTTGCGTCAAGAGTTTGATAAACGTGGCATGACTGGGTTCGAAAACGTCGAACGCAACGCAGAAGTGAACAGAGCCAACCCCCACGAGACTTTTGGCAGTGTCTACAGCAACCTGATGAGTCTGTACTTCTCTTCACGGGCAACCCAGCACAAGGGCCGCAATCCCATCATCTTTGGTGGTGTGTGGAGTGAAGATAGCAAGTGGTGGGACGTTGACCCCAATGACGTTGGGGTTATCGACATCCCCGTATCGTCTATCCCACGAGATGCATTGGTCGTTGACTTTGATCGTGGCCGTGACTTTGGCCTTGAAGAAATCAGAGTGTACGCAGACATACCGATCCCTAAACGCCGCGCTTATCCACGTGTTCGGATCGACCCTAGCAACAACTCACTTGAACTGAACGAAGCGCTAGGCACAGACACACTGCGAATCCCTAAGCCAACAGCGCCAGACAGCACTCCTAACTTGTTGGACATTGACGTTAAGGCAGTACAAACCCCGTTGCTGCCACTGAACGATGACTCGTCGTTGCTTGAAACAGTCCTAGAAAGCCCTAACACCACCAGGACGCCTGCTGACAAACTCAAAGCGTCGATCAACGAACAACTTGTTGCGCGCATTTACGATCACATGCTGGCTGATCCCAAGTTGCAAGAATGGGCTAGGACATACAGAGACAAGCGCCGTGCAGTGTCCGCCTTGTCGTCCATAACTAACTCATTCACAGGGTTCAATAGCACCTGGAACCAAGAAACGCTGTCTGGACAAAAGCGGGACGATTGCCGAGAAGCCTTAGCCAAGATCGGAATTGTTGGGCCAACAGCAGAAGCGTTGATGGACCATGATTACAGCAGAGTTTACGAATCAGCCACAGATGAAGAATGGCGCATCGGGCAGAGATACGCCAACGCCCGTGGCTTGTTCCATAACTACCAAAAAGACGACGACGGAACGCGGTTGACCTACTACAACTTTCTTGAGTCGTACGACGACATCTATGGCGGGTTTACTGACGAAGAACTACAGATACGGTTCTACACTCAATCCGCGATTAACACATGGGCCAAGTCATCCGGCGACAGCAATGAAGAATCTGTGTTTATGCAACACGCGGCGCATGATCTATTTGGTGTCGGAGATGTAAGCCATCTGCCCATTTACAACCCTGACCCGAACAGTGACGTACAAGCCCGCGCTCCGTTCTATCGTGCGTTCTTGCAGTCAACGTATGAACAGACTCAGCAGTTGTTAGAAGAAAACGGCATCAGTCATGTGCGTGCTTACCGTGGTATGCAGTGGGACGTTGACTCCCAGCGCGGTATCCCGTCATGGGCAGTAGACGACGATATCGACAAACAGTTAGTCAATACTGACCTACGTACTCCGCTTGAACATTTCTTGGCAGAAGAAGTCTTGCTGCATGAACAAGAATTCAAAGACCGCGAGAACGACAAACAGTCTTACCGGATGCTTGATCGCGCAATAAACGATCCATCGTTGGCAGAAGTAAGAGACACGTTCAAAGACCAGACAGCGTTTGAAATCTGGTATCGCAACTATGCGCTGACTCAACTGATTCCTGAAGACCAAGAATGGCAAGCAAAACTAGAAGAACAGTGGAGTTACGAAGAAGACTATTTCCGCGACCAACTAGAACGCGAACAAGTGGCTGATACGTTGATTGAGTTCAATGAACACAGGCCGTCGTTCATTTCAGACGCAAGTATGTCGCCTATGTCGTCGTGGTCAACATCCTCTAGCCAAGCATCTGCGTTTGCAGAAGGTGAAACGGATCGGGCGTACGGGTTTGTTGTTGGTGCCACTATTCCCAGAGAAAGAATCTTCAGTTCTACACTGACTGGACTGGGCTGCTTGAACGAAAACGAAATCGTTGTCTTGGCTGGAGACAGCGACAGAATACAGGTGCTGTGGCAAGAATGAACAACTTAGACAGAGACTTGCACAACGCTGACTGGACAAAGAAGTCGTGGGATTTACCGACTGATCCCGACTACTGGATCAATACAGAACCAGACTTGCAGGCGTTTCTTGCAGAGATGGATCACTTGCCTGTTGGTAAGTCGATGCCCGCAGAACTACGGGTTGCTCTCACTATGCATGTGTTGCGCCAAAACCCCAACCCATCACTGTTTGCCAAGGCCATACACGCAGTAACCCAGTTCTTAGAGACAAAGATTGTTCGCCATGTGCGCGATGTTGACTATTGGGGCAAGCCTTACGGCACAGTGATCACTCCTGGCATGAAGCCAGTAGGCGCTAGTCCTACTTCGGCTACGTCTACCACTACCAGCACAACCCGTCGTAGGTTGTTGCGCCGCAGACCTGTAATCGCAAGCAGTGTGGCGGAAGTGGTCCCTGTTGACGTAAGCAGTTTTGATTCAAGCGAAATGTTTGCTCGCCAAGCAGAACGTCGTTTGTCGAAAAAGCCAAAGAAAAAGAAGAAACACCCCGGCTGGTACGGATATGACGAGGCTGGTGAAGTAAAGGCGCGCATCGTCAAAGACATTGAAGCCGACTTGGCAAAACTGCCAGATGAGCAGCAAGAGTTTATGATCTTGCTTGCCGGATACATCAACAGTGGAAAATGGGACCGTACTGCCTCTCTGTCTGAGATGGTGGAAAATCTTGAACTGGGTTACGTACGTTCTAACCCCAAATTCCATGACCAACAACTAGACGATCTCGAAGTTGCTATACGAAGCACTGAATGGGATGACGACCTTACTGAAAAAGCCAGGACTGCCCGATTAAAGTCATTACGAGAAGCACATCTCAAACGGTCAGCAGAAGTAGTCAAAGAACAAGGTGTAGCCAGAAGCGATATTGCTCAAGCCGTGGTTGATGCATGGGCAGAAAGCGCTACTAGCCCATTGTCTCTAGATTTGATGGACGCTGTTAGCGACATTGGGTTGACTGATAATCGTGTTCCTCCAAAGATCAAAACCAAGCGCGGCTGGCCTAGGTACGAGAACGTCCGGTTCACTGACGATATGAAAGACCGCACGCGAGTCGATCCAACTAAAGAGATCATGCAAGCAATAGCAAGCGGCATCTATCAGCGAACACAAGAAGAACTCAAGCAAGACGGTGTAACCGAAGTAACCCTTGCTAGGGGTACTGGGAAAGATCATTTATCTACGATTACTCGGGCTATGTCCGAGTACATGGATTATGACGAAGACACTGAGACTTTCAGCATGATCCCTGAAATCGAAATCGCGTTGGACGAATTGATAGACAAGCACAACCGTGCGCGCGAAGAATACGAGGAATTCCAGAAGCCTGCTAGCCAAGAAGAAATAGCAATAGTTATTCAGGGGTATCAGGATGACCCTGCGCTGCATGAACTTACTGCTGTTCTCAAGAAACAAATCCCGCTTACTACTGACCCGCATAAGAAACAGGTATTGAAGACTGTCCTGGCGACAATCAAGCCAGGAAACCTCCGTAAATCGCCAGACCAACTACGTCAATACGCATTGACTCTTAAGGCATATTCGAGTGAACTACCGTGGGCATTAGGTACAACTAATACCGATTCACAAGCCGATGCCAGAGCACTTGCTGTTTGGTTTAGGACAATGGCGTCTATGCATCCAGGTGAAGTACCTCTGGGTGGCGGACTAGACGACGAATACATGGGAGATAAATTTCATTATTCGTTAGTCGAACTGGCAAAAGGGCTTGAAGACGGCAGTCGCCATGCGAGAAGTAAGAAGCGGTCAAAGGCTAAAGACAAAGCCTTGGACACGTTTTTGCTCCAAGACACTGACGCAGACTATGTTCACAAAGCGTCAAATACGATCTATGAAGACTTGCTAGAACAGATGAGTTGGGCCGGGTTTCGTCTTAAAGACATTCTTCCCAAGAAGAAGTCTAAGTCTGATGACAATACCGAACCTGACCTGATCGAAGCGCAACTACGACCTCTGTCGTCGTGGGCTGTTGACCCCCAGCAGGCTGAAGGTTTCGGGTCGGATGGAGTTGTACTGCAAAGCACCTTCCCCGCTGAACGAGTGTTCGCCACTGCACTTACCGGGCCAGGGTGTCTTTATGAACGCGAGGCGTTAGTACTGGGGTTGGATACCCCGGAAACTATGGCCATCAGACCATTCAGTGACGCCGCGAAAGAAGATGGGTCTGTTGACCGAGAGGCAGAACTAGCACTTGCAGTAGCCAAGCATGTCCTTGAACGAATCCTTGAAGACAAGCAAGCAACAGACGCTCTTGAACTGACACCTGAACAACTAAAGAAACTGCGTAAGGCTGTACGCGAAGGCCGGGAACGTGTAACAGATACGATTCGATCAGCGACAGAGG